>ENA-UOJJ01003018-UOJJ01003018.1-human-gut-metagenome-genome-assembly--contig:-CS66-NODE-3018-length-19138-cov-7.183619_pt1 | contig 19138 bp, 19 predicted proteins | sample MGYA00242343_ERZ723890 | MGnify/ENA metagenome assembly ERZ723890 | reverse complement strand
ACCTAGACAATACGAGTCAGAGTCGTAGGTGCTGCCGTTACACAATTCCCCAATGTGAAGTTGTAGCTGCTCTGCGTAAGCCGCAGCTTTTGAACGTCTGATAGTATAGCGCATTCATGAGCAGCTGTCAACCCTTTTTTAAAATATTTTTTCCAGAATCAGCAAAATGATCAGATGTGCCGGGTAAAAGCCGTAGGTCAGCCACTTGGGCAGCTGGGTTTTGCGGCGGATCGGCAGGCTGGCGAGCATGACCGCCGGCACGGCGAACAGGCGTATGCCGAATTGAACGCCGAATATCGGGTAGCCGTGGCCATCCAACGCCCAGGCCAGCATATAGGATGTCGTGACCGCAAAGCACAGGGCGGGATATTCCAGAAAGAGGTAAAACAGAATCATCAGCCGAATGCCACCCACGCCGTAATCCAGACTGCCGGAAAAACGCTCGCAAAGCACGTAAATCAGCAGCGCCGGAATGTACTTCCTTTCGCGGATGCACAGCAGCAGCAAAAGCCCCAGAAGCAGCGGCAGCAGAATGCTGGGCGTTTCCCAGCTCTTTATATAGAAAGTATAGAGCGCGCGAAGCGGGTGCTGCGCAAACGGGACGGCATACATCGCGCTGTTCGTGTGCCCCAGAGCCACGGCGTAAAGCGGCTGACTGACCAGCGCCAGCGCCGCCACGCGGGTGATATACGGTTGCGGATGTTTGGTCATCGCCGCGCCGACGGCAATGCCGTAAGCGAACAGCGGAAAAGCCAGCCGTCCGACCAGCCGCATCCATGTCAGCTGCGGGAAAAGCATTTTGCCTGCGTGGTCGATGAACATGCAGATGCAGGCGATCAGCCGAAGCAGAGCGCCGTCCTGATTGGTTTTGATTTGCGCGGGGCGAAGAAAGCGGTCGAGCATGTCGGTGACTCCTTTTTTGATGAAACGGCAGGCGGCTTCAATTCATTTGCATTTTCATAACGCCATTAAGATAATGTTTTTTCATCCAAAAGTCAAGAACCTGAATAAAACCGACTGCTGTAACAAATTCGCAACAGTTTGCTGATATACTGAAGTCATTGCGATTGGAACTGCGCTTTTGATTTTTAGGGGCGCCGGGTCAACGCCCGGACGCATTTGGAGAATGATTCTCAATCTTCCTTTTCGCTTTGCGGCGATCGGGAGAGGGAGACGGATAGAAGGAGGAGAAGCATGATGGTTCATGTTCTGGTTGTGGAAGACGATAACCGCTTGAATCAGATCGTCTGTGCCAGTTTGAGGAGTGCGGGCTACGACGCGCGGGGCTGCACCAACGCCGCGCAAGCGTTTGACCTGCTGCATGCCGACGGTGCGGACATCATCATTTCCGATATCATGATGCCCGGCATTGACGGTTTTGAGTTTGTGGCCGACGTTCGCAGCGTTAACAAACATATTCCGATTCTGCTGATGACTGCGCTGGACGACATGAGCGCCAAGCGAAAGGGTTTCGGCGCGGGCATTGACGACTATATGGTCAAGCCCATTGACGTGGATGAACTGCTGCTGCGCATTGAGGCGCTGCTGCGCCGCGCACGCATCGAAGCAGAAAAGCGACTGACGGTCGGCTCAACCGTTCTGGATGCGGAGGAGCGCAGCGTTTACGTCGCGGGGCAGGAAATTGCGCTGACCGTGCGCGAGTTTGACCTGCTCTACAAGCTGCTTTCCTATCCGCGGCGCACGTTTTCCCGCGCACAGCTGATGGATGAATTCTGGGATGGGGAAACAAGCGCCAGCCTTCGCGCAGTGGATGTATACATCACCCGAATCCGCGATAAAATGTCGGTCAGCGACGATTTCAAGATCATGACGGTGCATGGACTTGGGTATAAGGCGGTGCCGAACGCATGAACAGACTTCGGTCTCTTTTGAAGAAACGCCGCGCGCAGGCAGATCCGCGCGTGCGCAGACGGCTTTTTTCGTGGCGTATGTTCGTCATCATTCTGCTGGTGGTCAGCGTGCTGAGCGCGGGCAACGCCTTTGCGCTGGAAAAGCTGCTGAAAATGCAGGTGTTCAGCGTTGTGGCCAGCATGGGCGTGGGTTCCTACTGGGTGGCGATGGCGTTTCTGGCGGCGTTGATTCTGCACCTGTATACCTGTCGGCGGTTCGACCGGCCGATGCGCGCGCTCAGCCGCGCCATGCGCCAGGTGACGGAGGGGGATTTTTCCGTCCGCGTCAAGCCGTTTCACAGCGAAAACAAGTTCGATTACATGGATATCATGTTTGAGGATTTTAACCGCATGGCGCAGGAACTTGGCAGCACCGAGACGATGAAGAACGACTTTATCGCCAACGTGTCCCACGAGATCCGAACGCCGCTGACCGTTGTCAACAGCTACGCCTCGGCGCTGGCGCGCGGCGGACTGAGCGAAGCGGAACAGCGGGAGTATGCCGCGACGATTGCCGCCGCCAGCGAAAGCCTGAGCACGATGGTTTCCAACATTCTGCGGCTCAACAAGCTTGAAAACCAGGAAATCACGCCCAACGCCGCGCCGTATGATTTGACCCGCCAGCTCTGCGATTGCGCCCTTGCGCACGAAGCCCGCTGGGAGGCGAAGCACATTGATTTTGACGCGCAGCTTGAGGAGCGTGTGATGGTGCTCGCGGATGAGACGATGATGGAAATTGTGTTCAACAACCTGATTTCCAACGCGATCAAGTTCACCGAACCGGGCGGGCGCATCGTTTTGCGGCAGATGAAGGATGGCGACGACGTGGTTGTCACGGTCGCCGACACGGGATGCGGCATGGACGAAGCGACGCTCGCGCACATCTTTGACAAGTTTTATCAGGGCGATACCTCCCACAGCCGGGAGGGCAACGGCCTCGGCCTTGCACTGGTGCGCCGCGTGCTGGAAATCTCCGGCGGCGCCATCAGCGTGACCAGCGCGCCGGGCGAGGGTTCGGAATTTACGGTTCGCCTGCCGCGCATGGCCGAGACGGCCTGAACGCGTGCATGAATCTGCATAAGCATTCCAAAAAAGGTCGAATTCACATTTCAGCAACATTTCGCCAATGTTTTTGCAACGCGGGCGCGCTATACTAGGCCATACTTGCGGCGTTTGTGTCGCTTGATATGGAAATAAGAGGTGTGCCCAAGTGAGCAGAATCATTCTGATGGCCGAATCCGGCAGCGATATCACGCTCGAACAGGCGAAACAAAACGGCATTGTGATTGTGCCGATGCATGTCTCCTTCGGCGGCGAAACGCGCGACGACGGCGCGTTCCCCACGACGGAGATGTTTGATTTTTATAAGAAACACCGTGAGCTGCCGCGCACCAGCGGCTGTACGCCGCATGATTTTGAGGCTGTGTTTGAGCGGCTTGATCGCGAGTACCCGGATGCGTCGATTCTCTATCTGGCGTATTCTGCCAGCACGACCTGCTCCATGCAGAGCGCGCTGATTGCGGGCGAAGGCCGCGAGCGATTCGTTGCCATCGATACCAAGAGCGTTGCGGCGGGGCAGGCGGCGGTCGTGCTGACCACGGCGCGCTATCTGCGCGAACATCCGGAAGCGACGCTTGAAGAGGCGGCGGCGTTTGTGAACGGCCTCATCGGCAAAATCCGCATGGGCTTCATCCCCGGCGATTTGGATTATCTGCGCGCGGGCGGCCGCGTGAGCAATGCGGCGTATCTCGGCGCGAAAATTCTCGGCCTGCATCCGCTCATTGAAATTCAGGATGGCAAGCTGCTTTCCACGAAAAAATACCGCGGAGCGATGGGACGCGTCGTCCGCCAGATGGCGAAGGAATTTCCTGCCGCGCAGGAGCTTGATCCCTCTGCGCTTTGGCTGATTTACGGCGTGGGGCTGAGCGATGAAGTTAAGCATGAGGTGGAAGCGATTCTGCACGATCAGGGCTATCAAAACCTCAGCTGGGTGGAGACGGGCTGCGTCATCGCGGCGCACAGCGGCCCCGGCTCGTTCGGTATTGTGGGCTTTGCAAAATAATTTCATCAAAAAATGCGGGCGTTTGATGCGCTCGCATTTTTTTGATGGAAAAATTTATTGGCCTGTCGCGGGGCGTTGTCGGTTGCGTTCGTAATATTGGCCAATCTGTATCGAGCTGGAAAACCGACGTTTAGCTGGCCAAAAATCCCTTGCCGACAATCTCTGTCGAAGCGGTGATGACCATGAACGCGTGAGGGTCGTTCATATGGATGAACCGCCGAAGCGCCAACGCCTGTGCGCGGGTGAGCACGGTGATAATCATCGTCTTGCGCTCGTGATGGAACGCGCCGTAGACATCCTCAAGCGTTGCGCCGCGATGCAGATTGACAGTGATGAAATCGATAATCGGTTCCGGGTTGGTCGTGATGATTTGGAAGCATTTTTTCATGCGAAAGCTGTCCGTCACGTAATCGACGAGCACGGATTTCATCAGCAGGCCGAGGATGCAGAACAGGCCGGACTGAATGCCGAAGCAGAACAATGCCGCAACCGTAATCAGCGCGTCGGCGACCATCAGCGCCATGCCGATGTTCATGCTGGTGTATTTGCGGACGATCATGGCGATGATGTCCGTGCCGCCGCTGGAAGCATCCAGATGGAACAGAATGGCCGAGCCGACGGCAGGCAGCAGCACCGCGAAGCAAAGCTCCAGCAGCGGCTGATTGGTCAGCGGATGGCTGAGCGGCCAGAAACGTTCCATCACGTTGACGGCCAGAGACAGCACGACGGAACAATATACCGTGCTGAACGCGAAACCGCGCCCCAAAAAGATGAAGCCGACCACGAGCAGCGCCATGTTGATGATGAAGACAAATACGCTCGGCGTGAGCACGGGCGATGGCAGCATGCGGCCCAGAATCAGCGAAAGGCCGCTGACGCCGCCGGTGGAAAAGTTGTTCGGAAATTTAAAAAAGTAAACGCCGACGGCGGTGAGCAGCACGCCAAAGGTCAGCAGAATATAGCGTTCGAGTTGGCTCATCGGTTTGGCCGCAGTGGTTTTCATGGACGATACGTTCCTTTCTCTTGACCGCGAGAAAAGCGGGATTCAGTGCATTCCTTATTATAGCGCCGCGCGTGAAGAATGTCGAGAGAAAAATAAAAAGCGTGGAGAATGAATGTTGTAATAAAAGAATGAATGATGTATTTACATACAGGAAAAGCGAGAAATCATTGGTAAGAAATGCAAAAAAAGTCGGGAGAAAAAGCGAAAAAAGCCTTTCTAAAAGAAAAAACATGTTGTAGAATGAAATGAATATTTTCGAAAAAGGAAGGGGATTTATCGTGAAAAATGGTTCCAAAAGACGATGAGCCTGCTGATGTGCGCGGCCATGCTGCTGAGCGCATCGTCAGGCGCGACGCCCGTGCTGGCTGAGGCGCTTGTACAGGAAGCCATGCCCTCCGAGGCAGAGTGCACCCACCCAAATGCGCATTGTTTCGTTCAACAAGGATGCCGGCGTGGAGCAGACGTATTACTTCGGTCTGCGGCTGGATGAGTTCGGCCTGTGGCAGATGATCGAGCTGGCCGAAAACGAGGTCGGCGAGGATACGCTGGTTCAAAAGTAAAAAAAGCCCAATCAAAAAGACAAGCGCTTGAAAACGAACAGGCGCCTGTCTTTCTTTATATTTTGGGGCGTGAAGCCGTCGGCGAACGCGATTAGTTCTTGAGGAACGTCCGAAGCAGCTTCACGCTCTGCTCGGCCGCCATGCCCACAAACGTCGGATAATCCATGTGGGACGAGCCGTCCGCACTGTCGGAAATCGCGCGCAGCACGCAGAACGGCACGCGGTTCACATAGCAGACCTGGCCGATGGCCGCACCTTCCATCTCACAGGCGATCGCGCCGAAGGTTTTGACGATCGCGTCCTTCCGCTCGGAAGAAGAGATGAACTGGTCGCCGGAGGCGATCACGCCCGTTTCGGTGCGGATGCCCAGCACGGTTGCGCAGGCGCTCAGCTGGCCGCAGAGGTCGGGATCAGCCGGAAGCTGCACCTTGTTGATGCCGGAAATCAGACCTACCGGATCGCCGATGGCGCTGGTGTCCATGTCGTGTTGTACGACTGCGGAGGAAACCGCAATCGAGCCGATGGTCAGCTTATCCGAAAGCGTGCCCGCCACGCCCGTGTTGACGATGCACTCCGGCTGGTAGCGCAGGATCATCGTCTGGGCGCACATCGCCGCGAACACTTTGCCGATGCCGCAGACCGCCGTCACGACCTGCTTGCCCTCCAGCGTGCCGCTCACAAAGGTGATGCCGCTGATGGTCTCGGTCGTCGTATCCGTCATAAAGGAACGCAGAGATTCCATCTCCACGTTCATCGCCGCAATAATACCGATCATGTTGTTTTACTCCTTGTATTGGAAAGTCACCGGACGCGCGTCCAGCTCGGAAAGATAGCGCTTCGCCTCGGTCTTGGCCGCCGCCAGGCTCAGATTGCGATAGTTGCCGCACTCGCGGCTGCTTGCGCCGAAGACCGGGCCTTCGTGAGCCAGAATCTTCATCAGCGTCAGCCGAACCTGCCGCAGAACCTCGGCGTTGTCCGCGTTGCGCACCAGCAGATAGAAACCCGTCTGGCAGCCCATCGGCCCGAAGTATACGACGGAATCCTTTAAGTCTCCATTGCGGATGTAGGTCGCGAACATGTGCTCCAGCGAGTGCATGGTGCTGTTGTCCATCAGGTCGCCCGTGTTGGGGCGGCGGGTGCGCATGTCATAGGTCGACACGTCGCCATCCACGCGGCTGACGTACAGGCCGGGCAGCAGAACATCGTGGTTGATGGAAAAGCTGGTGATGCGTGTTACTTCCTGTTCCATAATCATTTCCTCCCGAAAAAACGAAACGTCAAAAGCCGTAAACGTCGCCATTATACCGCATCGACCGCCAAATTGCAAGGCTTGCATCCAGGAGGTCAGCGCGCGGAAAGCGTCAGCTGAGCCGCAGACCATGAATCAGACGCCGTACATAGAGCCGCAGCCGCTGTCTGAAAGTCATCTGTGCGAGCAGTTCGGCGTAGACCTTGCGCGCGCGTTCCGGCTGGATGGGCTTGAGCGTCCGGCCACTGTATTGCGCCACGCAGAGCGCCTTGCCCAGTCCGGTCAGTTTCACCGCGTCGTGCAGCTCGCACTGGGCGCGCCAGAGGAACGACGCGGGCGCTTCGCCGGGCAGGGACGAAAGCCCCATGCACAACAGCGCATCTTCCGCTGCACGATACCACACGAGCAGCGCGTCGTTGGCGTTTTTCTGCCGCTTTGCGACTTGCGCGGGGGCGCAGAAGAACAGCCGGAGCGTGGCGGCCAGCGCAATCAGCAGCAGGATCAGCATCGGCCAAAGCCATGCGGGCGGCGGATTGCGCGGCGGCTCATTGTCGCCGGGAGGCAGGCTGGGCGAAATTTCCGGCGTGGGGGACGGGGCGGGCGTATCAGCTGCATCCTCTGCATCCGGAGACGGGGTGGGAGACGGAGACGGGGACGGCGTGGAGCCGTTCGGCGCCTCCGTCGGATTGGGCGTCGGGGTCGGCGAAGGGGAGGGAGAAGGCGTAGGCGGATTGCTTTGCGGATCATCCGAAGACGAATCCCCGTCTTCCGAGTTGCCGATGCCCGGCGTTGGATCGAACGGCAGCCAGCCGAAGCCGGTGAAATAGATCTCCGCCCACGCGTGCGCGTTTTGCTGGGTGACGCGCGCGACGCCGTCTGCATCCGGAGTGGCGGCATAACCTTCGACATAGCGGGAGGGCAGGCCGACCATGCGCGCCATGACCGCCATCGCCGTGGCGAAAGACGTGCAGTAGCCCTGCCGCTCATCCAGCAAAAACCACGAGACAAAATCGCGGTTATCCGGCGGCATGTTTTGCAGAAGCGTATAGGGATAGGCGCTTCGCAGATAGGCGCACAGGGCGCTTGCGCGGTCAAAATCGGTCTGCGCGTCCTGGGTGATCTCCCCGGCCAGCGTATATACGGCGGTATCGACGCTTCCGGGCAGGGCGAGATAGTTTTCGCGGATGGTTTCGGCGTAGGCGTCCGGCGTCTGCGCGGCGGCCAGAACGATTTCGCGAAGGCCCGCCGTGTCGCCGCTCAGGCGTTGGCCGGAAAACGTATAGACGTCGCCGAAAGCCAGGCTGCGCGTGCCGAAAACCTCGCTGGCCGGGGAAAAATACGGCACAATTTCGTCGCCTGAAAGCGCGGAAAAGCGTTGTGTGAGATAGAGCGTGCTGGTTGCGTCGGCGCGCATGAGCACGGTGATGGGTTCGCTGTCCGGCAGTTCGGCGCGCAGGCTGTCCGTCGGGCGGTTCTGGTCAAAGAGATTGCGGCGCAGCGCGTAAAAACGCGGATTGACGTACAGGTAGCGCCTGTTCTGCGTTGAATCCGACCAGAAGCGGCCGTTGTATTCGTTTTTGATCGAGCCGCGCAGAAGCGTCCGCCCCGACGTGCGCACCTGCATCACCGGGGTATCCTCCGGATTGGCCGGGCCGCCCAGTTGAGAAACGCCGAGCGGCTGATAGCCTGTCGTGCTCAGCGAAAACGTGGTGCGTTCCTGCGTGAAAAACAGGTAATCGTCGATCATCCGCTGGACGCGCAGAGCCAGCGTCTCCAGCTCCGGCACGGTCTGCGAAGACAGCGGCATGAGCAGCGCGGTGACAGCCAGCACGACGGCGCACAGCGGCACAATGCGCCGCGCCTGAACGCCGGGCGCGCGGCTGCTGAGCAGCAGCGCGAGAATCAGCGGCAGCAGCGACGCGGCGCTGACCGACGCGCCGAGAAACGAAACGACGAACAGCAGCGCGATTTCCAGCAGCGCCAACGGGAAAAAAGCCTGGTCGCTTCGGGAAAGCGACGCGCCGATGCCCGTAAATACGAGCGCAAGCAGGAGCGTAATTTCCTGCGAATAAGCCGCAAGCGCGAGCGGCTGGCCGTGAACCAGCAGCGCCAGCGCTGCGCCGACGGCGGCAAACTGGCCGCGCATGGCAAAGGCCACGCTGCTTATGCCTGCCAGCAGCAGCGGATAGGCCAGCGCGCGCAGGCGGGGCAGACAGTCCAGCAGCGCGAAAAGCAGCGTAACCGCGCCGCAGCAGACGACGCATTCTTCGAGCGGCGCGGTCAGCCCCAGCGAAAGCGAGAGCGGCCAGACGCAGCCCACGCCGATGAGAAACGTCGTCAGCGCGTGGAGAATGAGCGTGCGCGGCACGGAAAAGAACGGTTTTTTCATGAAAAAATTCGCCTTTCTGGCGTGGATTTATCCGGCCTTGACGTGCAGGGTTTCCACCCCGCTGACGCGCAGCAGGTTGAGCAGCTTGGCCTGCTCCTCCGTCGTTTCGCCTGCCGTCACCAGCGTATAGCGCATGCGCGCGCCCATGCGGGAAAGCGCGAGCGCCGCGTCGGCAATGGCGGGCGTGAGCCGCGTGGAAAAGACGGCGACCGATCCGGTTCGGCGCATGCGCGGCGAGGCAAGGAGCAGCACGCGGGCAAAGTCGTCCTGACGGTTGTAACCCGCGGCAGCCAGCGCGCGGCGCATGGCGTCAAACGATTCCATGCCCTGCCCGGCAAGCTCGCCCTGCCCCGATAATTCCAGCGGCAGGCGCGTCATGCGCCCGGCTTGCAGCAGAGACTCGATCGTCCCGGCGCAGCCCTCCGTCAACGCGTCGATGAGCGCGGATCTGGCCGCGCCGCTCGGCTGAGCGATATCCAGCAGAATCAGCGCATCCGGGCGCTGAGGGGTTTCATAAGTATGCACCATCAGGCTTTGACGGCGCGCGGAGAGCTTCCAGTGAACGCGTTTCAACTCGTCGCCATCCTGCCAGGCGCGGATGTCTTCCGGAATGCTGTGGTCGGACAGCGCGCGCTGAGCCGACGAGTTTTCGCCTTCGCCGGGGCTGACGGGGAGGGGAGCGGTCTGCACGGGATTGGGCAGAACCGCGACGTTTTGCGGTGCGCCCCGCATGGAACGGCGGAAGGCAAACAAGCCGAAACAATCCGAAATTGTCAGCTGCGAAACGCCGACGGGAAAAACGCCGACATGCGGGCAGGCAAATTCGTTTTCGCTTTCCGTTGTCCCGAAAAGCCGGGTTGAAAGCCAGAAATCGCTCTGTCTGCCGCCGGGCAGTTCGATTTTCAACGCAATCGGCGCGATGACTGCGGGCAGGCCGAAACGCACGCGCAGATGAAAGCGGCACGCGCCGCCGCGCGCCGCCTGTCCGCCCTCGACGCTCTGCTCCACGCGGCAGGAAAAAGCCGCCAGACAGACGCAGAGCAGCGACAGCGCCCAGCAGAAAAGCGCCGCCGCGCCCAGCAGAAAAGCGCCCGAACTGCCGACAGACAGCGCCGTGAAGAGCATCAGCGAGCCGAAGAGCAGCAGATAAAAACCGCGCGCGGTCATTTGAGCCTCACCGGAATGCGCACGCCGGAAAGAATTTCCGCGAAGGCCTGCTCGTTCGTGTAGCCGCGCATGCGCGCTTCCGCAGACAGGGAGAGACGATGGCAGAGCACGCTCGGCGCGAGATGCTGCACGTCTTCCGGAATGATGTAGTCGCGGCCGCAGAGCAGCGCGTTGGCCTGCGCCGCATGGATCAGCGCGATGGCCGCGCGCGTGCTTGCGCCGAGACTGAGCAGCGGCGTGTTTCGCGTGGCGGCGCAGATGGAGGCGATGTATGCGCGCACCTCCTTGGAGCAGTAAACCGTCTTGACCGCCTGCTGCATGGCGATCACATCCTCCGACGAGCAGACCGGCACGACGGATTCCATCGGTTTCTGTTCGCCGCAGTAGCGGTCGAGAATGTCCATTTCATCCTGCAAAGAGGGATAGCCGAGAGAAACGCGCATGAAGAAGCGGTCCATCTGCGCTTCCGGCAGGGGATAGGTGCCGACAAAATCCACCGGGTTCTGCGTCGCCAGCACCATAAAGGGCCGCGCGAGGGGATAGGTCACGCCGTCTACCGTCACCTGCCGCTCTTCCATAACCTCCAGCAGCGCGGACTGCGTTTTCGGAGAGGTGCGGTTGATTTCGTCGGCCAGCACAATCTGACTCATGATTGCGCCGGGATGATACTGCATTTCGCCGGACAGGCTGGGCATGGTGAAGCCCGTGATATCCGACGGGGTGATGTCCGGCGTGAACTGAATGCGCTTGAACGAGCAGGAGAGCGAACGCGCCAGCGCGCTGGCCAGCGTCGTTTTGCCCACGCCCGGCACGTCCTCAATGAGCACGTGGCCTTCGCACAGCAGCGCCGTGAGCATCAGTTCGACCACGTCGTCTTTGCCCACGACAGCGCGGGCTATGTTTTGCTTGAGGGATGAAACCATCATGCCGAAATTCGTCATTGCCAAACTCCTTTTCCTGTGCCCTCCTAATCTGCGCATGGGCGGGCAAAGTTAAACGTCGCATTCTCTATTATAGAGGAAGCGCGCCTTTTTGGCAAGCCGCGCGCCGCGGCCTTGCAACTGCGCCGCTTTTTTGTTAGAATAGGGAAAGAAAAAAAGCGACCCGCCGCAAAGCGAGTCGGCGGGATGGAGCGAGAAAACATGACGGAAGAAATTTTGACGCGCCTGCTGAGCGGCGAGGCGGTTTCCGGCCAGACGCTCAGCGAAGAGCTGGGCGTGACCCGCGCGGCGGTTTGGAAGCAGATCGGCCAGCTGCGCGAACTCGGATTTGACATTGAGGCCTGCGGCGGGCAGGGCTATCGGCTGGTTTCCGTGCCGGATAGCCTGATGGCGCCCGTAATTGCGCGCGGCCTGAACACGAAATGGGCGGGCAAACCCATCATATATCTGCGCAGCGTGGATTCCACCAACCGTTACGCGCGCGCGCTGGCCGCCGACGGCGCCGGGCAGGGCACGCTCGTCGTTGCGGACGAGCAGACGGCGGGGCGCGGCCGCCGCGGGCGGGGCTGGCTTTCCCCGGCGGGCGAGGGCATTTTCATGACGCTGATTCTGCGGCCGCAGGCGCATCCCTCGCATGTGGCGCAGCTCTCTTTGCAGACGGCGATGGCTGTGGCGCGCGCGATTTCCCGCGTCTGTGAGATAGACGCGCGCATCAAGTGGCCCAACGACATTGTCTGCAACGGCAAAAAGGTCTGCGGCATGCTGCTTGAAATGAACGCCGACGAGCAGAGTGTCCACGACGTGGTGGCGGGCATCGGCATCAACGTGCATCAAAAGGCGTTTGAAGGCGATATTGCCAAGACCGCGTCGTCGCTGGATCTGCTGACGGGCAGAAGCGTCCGCCGCGCGGATGTGGTGCGCGCGTTCCTGGAAGAATACGAGGTTGTGGACGAGCTGGCCAAGCAGGGCAGCGAAGCGCTGATGAACGTATATCGCCAGCATTCCGCGACGCTCGGCCAGCGCGTGCAGGTCATTTCTGCTACGGGCAGTTTCACCGGCACAGCGAAGGCCGTCACCGACAGCGGAAGCCTGATCGTGACCGACGACGACGGACAGGATCGCGAGGTGCTTGCGGCGGATGTGTCGGTTCGCGGGCTGATGGGCTATGCCTGAGACGTGGGGAATCGGCGTAGATCTGTGCGCCGTCAGCCGCATGGCGCGCGCAATCGAGAAGGCGCATTTTTTCACCCGCGTGTTTACCGAAAATGAGCGCGCCTATCTGCAGGGCCGGGGCAGGGCCGTCGGCCAGAGCGCGGCGGCGATGTTTGCGGCGAAGGAGGCCGTCGCCAAGGCGCTTGGCACGGGTTTTGCGCAGGGCGTGATGCCGTGGCAAATCGAGGTCACGCATGAACAAAGCGGAAAGCCTGGCGTTTTGCTGACGGGCGCGGCGCGAGAGAAATTCGAGCAGATTGGCGGACGATCGATTCTGCTGTCGCTGTCGCATGAAGGGGATACCGCGATTGCGTTTGCGCTGATACAATGAATCAGTAAGGTGGGAAGTCCAGAAACCTCAGGTTTCTGGTGGGCTTTGGGGCAACGCCCCGACGCATCCCTAAGGAGGAACTATGATCCGGACAATATCGCCGCAGGATATGCGGGAAATGGAACGCGCGTTTCTGGAAGGAACGGGCTATCCGTCCATTCTGCTGATGGAGCACGCGGCACAGGCGGTCGTCGATGCGCTTTCGGCCTATGCGCCCGGCGGCGGCCGCGTGCTGTTCGTCTGCGGAAACGGCAATAACGGCGGCGACGGGTGCGCGGCGGCCAGACTGTGGATGCAGCGCGGCGGCAAGGCAGACGTGTGGCTGCTCAAAAGCCCGTCGCAGATGAAGGGCGACGCCGGCGTGAACGCCTGCCTGCTCAACAGCTGCGGCGCGTCGCTCAACGTGCTCTATAATGAAGCGCCGGAAGTGCCGAAGGACTGCGCGGCCATCGTCGATGCGCTTTACGGCACGGGATTGAGCCGCGAGCTTTCCGGTGCGGCGCTGGCCGCGGTGCAGCGCATGAACGAAAGCGGTCTGCCCGTTGTCGCGGCAGATATCCCCTCCGGCGTGGATGGCGCGACCGGGCAGGTGCTCGGCGACGCGGTGCATGCGCGGGAAACGGTGACGTTTCATCGCGCCAAGCATGGCCTGCTGCTCTATCCGGGCCGCGCGTATGCGGGCAAGCTGACCGTCGCGGATATCGGCATTCTGCCCGAATGGGACGGCGCGCAGGGCATCGACGTGTTGGAGGAAGCCGACGCGTGCGCGTTGCTGCCCGTCCGCCCCGGAGACGGGCATAAGGGCACGTTCGGCCATGTGCTCAGCGTGGCCGGAAGCGAGGGCATGGCCGGGGCGGCGACGCTCTGCGCCCGTTCGGCGCTGCGCGCAGGCGCGGGGCTGGTGACGGCGGCATGCCCGTTTGCGGTGCTCAATACGGTGCAGGCACAGGCGCCCTGCGCGACGGCGAAAGTGGTCGCCGACGGCGCGAGCCTGGACGCGGGCGCGGCGGATATGCTGAAAGAACTGGCCGAACACAAGGCAGCCCTGGCGGTTGGGCCGGGGCTTGGCAGGGAAGAAGGCGCGTGGCTGGCGATTGAAGCGCTGGTCAAAAGCGATATTCCCAAGGTTATCGACGCGGACGCGCTGTTCCTGCTGGCCAAACATGGCGGCGGCGTGGGGGCGAACACCGTGCTGACCCCGCACCCCGGCGAGATGGCGCGGCTGTGCGGCATGACGACACAGGCGGTTTTGGCCGCGCCCGTGGAAACGGCGCAGCAGCTGGCGGCGGATCTGGGCGCGTGCGTGCTGCTCAAAGGCGCAACGACGGTCATCGCGCAGGGCGAGGATGTGGCGATGAACGTCACGGGCTGCGACGGCATGGGCACGGGCGGCTGCGGCGATGTGCTCACGGGCGTGATTGCCGCGCTGCTGGCACAGGGCATGAGCGCGTGGGACGCGGCGCGCGTCGGCGCGTTTTACCACGGGCGCGCGGGGGAGGCGGCGCAGAAAAAGCTCGGCGCGCGGGGCGTGACAGCCTGGGACGTGTGCGAGGCGCTGCGCATCGAGTGACGCGCGTCCCCGGCGCGGCATAGGCTGAAAGCGGGGCTGGCTCCATGATTTTTCTTCCCATTGGGGTGGAGAGCATGGAGATCACGCGCGGCGATATCTTTATCGCGGATTTGAATCCGGTGCAGGGCAGCGAGCAGGGCGGCGTCCGTCCGGTACTCGTCATCCAGAACGACCGGGGCAACCGCTTTTCCCCGACGGTGATTTGCGCGGCGATGACCTCGCGCGTGGGCAAGAGCGATCTGCCGACGCACGCCTGGGTCAGCGCGCGGGACAGCGGCCTGAAAAGCGACTCGCTGGTGCTTTGCGAACAGATCCGGACGCTGGAAAAGCGCCGTCTGCGCGCCAGAGCCGGACGAATCGACGGCATGGCGATGGCGCGGGTGGACGCGTCGCTGCGGTGCGCGCTGGGCATCACATAACGGGAAAACGGGCAGACTGAAAGCAGGCGGCGGGACGGCGCTTCCGCCGCTTTTCAAACAGAGAAAGCGGCGGACAAGCCGAAAGGAATGATGAGGATGAAGATGGAGAAGATCGATTTCAGGGCGGAAGGCAAACAGCTGGCGTGGGATTATCTGCTGGTGACGCTGGGCGCGCTGCTGACCGCGTTTGCGTTCGCCGCGTTCTTTCTGCCGCACGACATTGCGCCGGGCGGCGTGACGGGTATTGCGACGGTGCTTTCCAGCGTCACGGGGCTGAACGTCGGCCTGCTCAGCTTTTTGATCAACCTGCCGCTCTTTGCGATCGGCTGGCGGCGCGTGGGTCTGCGGTTTGCGGTGCGCTCGTTCATCTCGATGATACTGCTCTCACTGCTCATCGACGTGATGCCGGAATTCGATCTGGCGGGCAACATGATGCTGGCGGCGATTTTTGGCGGCGTGACGATGGGCGCGGGGCTGGGCCTTGTGGTGCGCGCGGGCGCGACGACGGGCGGCACGGACATGGCCGCCATGATCGTTCACGAGCACTGGAACATGTTTACCGTGCCGATGGTGCTCTTTGCCATCGACGGCATCGTCGTCATCATTGCGGCGCTGAATTTCGGCGTGCAGGCGGGCCTGTTCGCGCTGGTGTCGCTGTATACATCGACCAAAACGATGGATTCGATCATCAAGGGCTTCAACACGGCGATGCAGTTCCTCATCATCAGCGCTAGGCAGGAGGAAATCATCCGCCGGATTCACACCGAGTTGGAGCGCGGCTGCACCCGGCTGGAGGCGACGGGCACGTATGAAGGGCGCAAAAACGGCACGCTGCTGTGTGTGGTATCCCGCATGGAGGCTTCCAGACTGAAAAAGATCGTCTCCGAATGCGATCCGCACGCGTTTGTCACCGTCTGCGACGTGCACGAAGCGCTGGGCGAGGGATTCAGCTATCATCAGCATACGGCCTGATTTCATGCACAAAATCGCGCGCAATTTGTGAAACATGGTTTACAAAACAGGATGGATGATGGTATAATCATTCTTGACACAAAGCGTCCCTGCCATGGGAACGCCAACCCACAACTCAGGAGGAATGTATCATGAAAAAGATCCTTTCCGTACTGCTCGCACTGGCCGCGCTGCTCGCGCTGGCTACGTCTGCTGCGCTGGCCGCTGAGATTGCGCTCGTGACCGACGTTGGCACCATCGACGACGAATCCTTCAACCAGGCCTGCTGGGAGGGCGTGAAAGCCTATGCCGAGGCCAACGGCAAGACCTATCAGTACTATCAGCCGGGCGCCGACAGCACCGACGAGCGCCTGAACTCCATCGATCAGGCCGTTTCCGAGGGCGCGAAGGTTATCGTCTGCCCGGGCTACCTGTTCGGCGAGACCGTTGCCACCGCGCAGGAACTCTATCCGGATGTGGACATCATCGCGGTTGACGTTTCCGCCGGCGATCTGGGCGGCGTGGACGCGCAGCAGAACCTGTACTGCGCCGTGTTCGGCGAGGAGCAGGCGGGCTATCTGGCCGGCTATGCGGTCGTGAAGGATGGCTACACCAAGCTGGGCTTCCTGGGCGGCATGGCGGTTCCGGCCGTGCAGCGCTATGGCTACGGCTTCGTGCAGGGCGCGAACGCGGCGGCTGTTGAGCTGGGCACCCCGATTGAAATCAACTACACCTACGGCGGCCAGTTCTACGGCGACGCGAACATCACCGCCAAGATGGAAGGCTGGTATACCACCGGCACCGAGATCGTCTTCGCCTGCGGCGGCGGCATCTACACCTCTGCGGTGGAAGCGGCTGTCAAGAGCAAGGCGTATGTGGTCGGCGTTGACGTTGACCAGCACTACATCGGCGAAAAGGCCATCGCCGAGAACGGCTACAATCCGTTCGTGACCTCCGCCATGAAGGGCCTGAAGGAAGCGACGATTTCCGCGCTGACCAAGTTCTTTGACGGCACCTGGGCCGACATCGGCGGCAAGGTCGAAACCCTGAACCTTCAGGCGGGCGACTTCGTCGGTCTGCCGACGGCTGAGGCTTCCTGGGGCTTCAAGACTTTCACGCTTGACGAGTACAACAAGCTGATCGAAGACATCCGCTCCGGCGCGCTCGTCGTGTCTGCGGATATCGCGGATCATCCGGTCGTTGACGCCAGCGTGACCGTCAACTACATCGACTGATTTCCATCAAACGAGGCTCTCCGCTCCAAGGCGGAGGGCCTTTTTTCTGCGCATGCAAGACATGCCGTCTCCCGCAGACGCATACAGTGAAAGGCAGGAAGTCCGAGGGAGGGATAGAGCATGGAATTGACCTTATCGCGCGAGACGCTGTGCTTTGAGCGCCTTGCTTTGTCGCAGCGGGAGCAGGTCAGCGTGGAGGGAGAAGCGACGCTGCCGGGCAGCATGCGCGACGCGGTGACGGTTTTGAGCGTGCAGGCGCAGGCGTATCTGGAAAAGGCGGAAGCCGTTGCGGGCGGCGTGCTGCTCAAAGGGCACGTGAGCTTTCAGGCGCTGTATACGCAGGGGGATTTAACGCGCATTCGGGCGATGGAAACGACCTGCGATTTTGAGCACAGCATCGAGGCACAGGAAGCGACGCCGGACATGCGTGTGAACGCCAGTGTCGCCGTGCAGGAGACGGAGGGCACGGCGGTGAGCGGCCGCATGACGCTGCGCGCGCTGCTGGATATTCAGGCGGAAGCGTTTGAAACCACCCGGCAGGAGCTGGTGACCGACGCGGCGGGCGGAGAGAATGCGCTGCGCACCCAGAAACAGACTATCGCGTTCTGCCGAACCGCGCCGCTGGGCGAGGATAAAACGCTCGTGCGGGAGGAATTTGATCTGCCCGCGCGGCTGGAGGTCGGCGACGTGCTCAGCGCGACGGGCGAGGCCAGCGTGTCCGAATTGACGGGCGGCGCGGGGCGCATCGGCATATGCGGCACGGTGGAGGTGCGCGTGCTGCACAAAGCACAGGAGGCGGGCGATCCGCTCGTGATGACGAGCCACGAGCTGCCGTTTGAACTGAGCATCGACGCGCAGCCGCCGGAAGGGGCGCGGCTGCACGCGCAGGCCGAGGCCGTTGACGTGATGGCGGATTCCATCGCAGATGACAAGCATCGAACGCTGCGCGTGGAAGCGGAGGTGCGCGTGCGCCTGAGCTGCTGCGTGCAGGAAGAAAAGCAGCTGCTCGAAGACCTGTACAGCATCACGGGCGACGAACTGATTCCACAGACGGAGACGTTTGACATTCATCAATTTGAAGAAAGCGCCGACGCGCGCGAAAGCACGCGTTTGCAGGTTGCCCTGCCCAAGGACGCGCCGCCTATTGGCTCTGTGCTCACGGCGTTCGCTCAGCCGACCATTACCGCAGTTGAGCCTGCCGGAAAACGGCTCAATGCGGAAGGCGTGATGGCCGTGACACTGATTTATCTGCCGATGGATTCGGATATCCCGATGGCCGTGCGCTCGCGAGAACCGTTTGAAATGACTTTCCCGATGGAAGCGGCGGACGACGCGCTGACACAGGCGCATGTCATCGAGGCGACGCCAGGCCCGGCGACGAGCGACCGCGCGGAGGTGCGCTGCGTCGTTTCGCTGCACATGGTCAAACACGGCGTGCGACCGACGGCGGCGATTGTCGATGTGGAGCAGCGCCCGGCGGCGAGACAGGAGCGCGGCTTTGTGCTGGTTTGGCCCGCAAAAGGCGAAACGCGCTGGCAGACGGCCAAACGGCTGCGCGTCGCCGAAGAAGAACTGCATCCGGCGGGGAAAGGCGCCGTGTTGGCGTTTCGCCGATGAAAGCGATCCAAGGACGCGAAAGCGTCCTTTTTGCTTGGCAAGAAAACGGGGCGGGAAACACAGAAAAGACAAGTATCCGCATGGAGACGAGACAAACGGTTACATGACAGTGACAGACAGAAAAATGAGAAGGCAAAAAAATGTCACCAACAACAAACGAAAAAAAATGTTAAAAAATACCATTGAAGTATTGAAAAGGAAAGAGTGACTGATATAATAAAGCAGTAGTGATTAACTTTTCGGTCAAGAATACGAAAACGGTTTCGGCTGTACAATCAGCCGCCCGACAAGAAGCCGGAAAGAAAAAGGAGAGTTCGCTATGAAGAAAAAATACACCGCCGCTGTCTTGATCGCCGCGATGTTTGCGGTTACTCAGAAGCTGCCGATGCGTTTCGAGCGCGCCCATGCGGAAGGGGAAGATGGCAGTGTGGGCGAGCCGGGAACGCCGGATCAGCAGAATGATCAGGGGGTGGAAGCTATGGAATAGGAGAACATACAGCCCGTATGCTACAGGAGAAACAA
>ENA-UOJJ01003016-UOJJ01003016.1-human-gut-metagenome-genome-assembly--contig:-CS66-NODE-3016-length-19152-cov-10.846468_pt1 | contig 19152 bp, 17 predicted proteins | sample MGYA00242343_ERZ723890 | MGnify/ENA metagenome assembly ERZ723890 | reverse complement strand
GTGTACGGCTACGGTCATTGATGCGGTATGAGCCAGTGGGGCGCCATCGGCTACGCCCGCAACGGCTGGAGCTACCGCGACATCCTGACACACTACTTCGTCGGCACAACGTTGACGACCTACTAAAACAGCAAATCCCCCTGCGGAGTTTTCCGCGGGGGGATTCGTCTTGTTGAAAACTTTACGCGCCGGCCCGGGGCGCGAAGGAGACCGCCGCCAGGTACAAAAAGTACAGCACCAGGCAGGCCGCACCCTGCCAGCGGTGCAGGCGACGGCGCAGCAGCGGCTCGGCCAGCAGCACCAGCGCCATGGCAGCCAAAATGGGCACCTCATAGGCGCGGAACTGTGCGCCCACCGGCAGGCGGTGGCGGTACATTAAGCTGGAAATAGGCAGCGCCAGCGTTAAATTTAGAATGGCACTGTTCAACAGCTGGATGGGCAGCGTGTCAGCAGGGTAGAAGCGGCAGCGGGCGTCGAACCGTTTCCAAATCGAGCCGAAGGGGTGACCCAGTGCTTCTGCCAGCAGGGGCAGGCAGAAGCCAAAGCTGATGAGCGTCGCCGCCCACAAGGCCTGAATGGTACCGGTCAAATTGGCAATGGTGGTGGCACTGTACACCAGCGCCCGCGCCCCGACGGCCAGCAGCGCCAGCCCAACCACTACACCGGCCAGGTTTTTCAGCGAGTTGCGCAGGTTCATCACGGGGAAGGCCATTGTGTGGGCGGTGTAGCCGTAATCCTGCGCTGGGGGGATGGCGGTGCAGCTGTCGGTAGAGATCGGTTCGTACCGCTCGCCATAAATAAACTGGTGCTGGTAGACGATGCTGGACAAAACAAAGATGACGAACAGCAGCATCAGCAGTCCGGTGCCGGTGTAGCTTAGGGTGCCGTCCCGCACAAACAGGGCGATGACCCCGCAGGAAAGCGCCAGCAGCAGGCATTTACGGCAAAACTCCTGCCGGTCGGCCACCACAGGCTGGCCGTTGCCGCCCAGCAGGCAGAGTGCCAGCGCCAGCCCTACATTGGTAACGGCACCGGCCAGCGCCGTGCCTACCGCCAGGCCGGTGATGCCCATGCCGGCGGCCAGCAGCGCCAGCATCAGCTGGGGCAAAGCCAGGCAGAACGGCGCAATGGTGCCGCCCACTACCCACATGGGCAGGCCCAGCAGGGCACAGCACCAGGTGGTGCAGCGCCCTGCCAACCGGCTGCCGACGGCCGCCAGCAGCAGCCCCAGCATATACAGCCCCAATGTTAAAACCAGCACAGACATGATACTTTTCACCGATACAGAAAAAGCGGCGCTTTGCGGCACCGCTTTTATTTTTACGAATTAGTAGGCAACGCCCCAAACGACCATCTTCTGGGCGGGCTTGCCGCAGACGGGGCAAACGTCGCTCAGATGCTCCTGGGCAAAGGGCATGCAGCGGCTGGACAGACCAGCCTGCTCCTTCATGGCTTCCTCGCAGGCCAGGTCGCCGCACCACATCGTCTTGATAAAGCCGGTATGCTCCTTGGCAATCTGTTTGATCTCGTCCATGGTGGTGGCGCTGTAGGTGCGCTTCTCGCGGTTTTCCAGGGCGCGGTCGTACAGGTCCTTAGCCAGGGCATCCATGGCGGCGGGGATAGCAGTGGCCAGCTCGTCAAACTTGACGAACTGCTTTTCGCGGGTGTCACGGCGGACCAGCACGCACTGGCCGTTCTCGATGTCGCGGGGTCCGACTTCCAGGCGCACGGGCACGCCCTTCATCTCCCACTGGGCAAACTTCCAGCCGGGCTGCTTGTCGCTGTCGTCCAGCTTCACGCGGGCATACTTGCCGATTTCGGCAGCCAGCTCGCGGCACTTGTCCAACACGCCGGGCTTGTGGGCGGCAACAGGCACGATGACTACCTGCACAGGGGCAATGGCAGGGGGCAGGATCAGGCCGTCGTCATCGCCGTGGGTCATGATGATCGCGCCGATCAGGCGGGTGGAAGCACCCCAGGAAGTCTGGAACGGATACTGCAGGGTGTTGTCGCGGCCGGTGAAGGTCACGTCGTAAGCGCGGCTGAACTTATCGCCAAAGTAGTGGCTGGTGCCGCTCTGCAGGGCCTTGCCGTCCTTCATCATAGCCTCGATGGTGTAGGTGGCCTCGGCGCCGGCAAACTTCTCCTTGTCGGTCTTGCGGCCCTTCAGCACGGGAATGCACAGGTCATGCTCGGCAAAGTCGGCGTAGCAGTTCAGCTGCTGCTCGGTCTCGGCCTTGGCTTCCTCGGCGGTCTCGTGGATGGTGTGGCCTTCCTGCCACCAGAACTCGCGGGTGCGCAGGAACGGACGGGTGGATTTCTCCCAGCGGACGACGCTGCACCACTGGTTGTACAGCATGGGCAGGTCGCGGTAGGAGTGCAGCACATGGCTGAAATGGTCGCAGAACATGGTCTCGCTGGTGGGGCGCACAGCCAGGCGCTCTTCCAGCGGGTCGCTGCCGCCGGCGGTGACCCAGGCAACCTCGGGGGCAAAGCCGTTGACCAGCTCGCCCTCTTTCTTCAGCAGGCTTTCGGGGATCAGCACGGGCATAGCCACGTTCTCGTGGCCGGTAGCCTTAAAACGGCTGTCCAGGTTCTTCTGGATGTTCTCCCAGATGGCGTAGCCATAGGGGCGCAGCACCACAAAGCCCTTTACGCTGGAGTACTCGACCAGTTCGGCCTTGGTGCAGATGTCAGTATACCACTGGGCAAAGTCGACCTCCTGTGCGGTGATCGCTTCGACCATTTTTTTCTTATCGTTTGCCATTTTATCCTCACACTTTTCTTAACGAAACTTAATGATTTTACATTCTGTCCTCGAGATAGTTTACCACGTCGCCGACGGTGTGAAAAGTCTCGATGTCCTCATCGGGGATCTCCACGCCGAACTCGTCGGACAGGGTGGTGATCATATCGATGACGTCCAGGCTGTCCGCGCCGAAATCGTTGACAATGTCGCTGTCCGGGGTGATCTTTTCAGGTTCAACTTCCAGCTGGTCAGCCAGATAATCACGAATACGTGCAAAAACTTCGGAATCCATACGATAACTCCTTTAAAACAGATATTCATTTATTATATAGCCTATTACCGGGGGGTTGTCAAGGATTATTTTTCCTTTTCACCCTGTGCCCCCGGCAGCAGGGTTACAATATCCCGCAGCAGCACCAGCGGGTTCTCGCCTTTTTGCACCCGCAGGCTGAAATACGGCCGTCCCAGCGCGTTATACAGCACGCGGTGGGGGTACTGGTCCATCAGCGGGGCCAGCTGCTTTGGACCCACGATGTCGGAGTACAAAATCAGCTGGTCGCCCCGCTGCACGATCTCGGCAATGCCTACGCGGGCGGCGGTCACGCGGATCAGCGATACATCCACCAGCCCCTGCACGCTCTTGGGCGGGCTGCCGTAACGGTCGATGAGTTCATCAATGACATCATCCGCGTCGGCGGTGGTCTCAATGGCCGCAATGCGCTTGTAGGCTTCGATGCGGCCTGCGGCATCGGGGATGTAATCCTCGGGCAGGAAAGCGTCCACCGTGATGTCGATGAGGCAATCGCTCTTGTCCGGCGCGGGGGTCTCGCCACGGGCGGCGGAGATGGCCTGGCTCAGCATCTTTACATACAGGTCGTAGCCGACCGACTCCATATGCCCGTGCTGGCTGTGGCCCAGCAGGCTGCCTGCGCCGCGAATCTGCAAGTCGCGCATCGCAATGCGGAAGCCGGAGCCGAAGGAGGTAAACTCCCGGATGGCGGAAAGCCGCTTGGCGGCGACCTCGGTCAGCACCTTGTCGCGGGTGAAGGTAAAGTAGGCATAGGCCTTGCGGGACGAGCGCCCCACGCGGCCGCGGATCTGGTACAACTGGCTTAAACCCATGCGGTCGGCATTTTCAATGATAAGCGTGTTGCAGTTGCGCACGTCGACGCCGGTCTCGATCAGCGTGGTGCAGACCAAAATGTCAATTTCATTGTCCAGCAATTGCTGCCACACCGAGGAAATCTGCTCCTCGGTCATTTTGCCGTGGGCGATGCCTATGCGCGCGCCCGGCACCATCTTGCCTACGCGGGCAGCACATTCCTCGATAGTGTCCACGCGGTTGTGCAGGTAGTAGACCTGCCCGCCGCGGGCCAGCTCCTTGCGGATGGCCTCGGCCACGATGCCCTCGTCGTACTCCAGCACGTAGGTTTCCACGGGCTGGCGCTCAAAGGGCGGCTGCTCCAGTGTGGACATATCCCGGATGCCGGACAGCGCCATGTTCAGTGTGCGGGGGATGGGCGTGGCCGACAGCGTGAGCATATCCACGCCGATGAAAGCCTCTTTCAGCTTCTCCTTGTGCTTGACGCCGAAGCGCTGCTCCTCGTCGATGATGACCAGCCCCAGATCATGGAACTTTACATCGTTGGACAGCAGCCGGTGGGTGCCGATAACGATGTCTACTGTGCCGTCTTTTAGGCCGCGCAGCGTCTCTTTCTGCTCCTTGGCACTGCGATAGCGGGAGAGCAGCCCGATGCGCACGGGGAATGCCTCCATGCGGGCAATGGCGGTGTTGAAATGCTGCCAAGCCAGAATGGTGGTGGGAGCCAGGATGGCGCACTGCTTGCCGCCCATCACGCACTTGAACGCCGCGCGCAGAGCAACCTCGGTCTTGCCAAAGCCCACGTCGCCGCACAGCAGCCGGTCCATGGGCCAGGGCTCTTCCATATCGTGCTTGATGTCGGCGGCACAGGTCAGCTGGTCGGGGGTTTCATCGTAGGCGAAGCGCTGCTCAAAATCCCCCTGCCAGGTGTCGTCGGGCGGGAAAGCGTGACCCTTGGCCTGCTTGCGGCGGGCGTAGAGTTCGATCAGCTCTTTCGCCATCTGCTCCGTGGCGGCCTTGACCTTTTTGCGGGTCTTGGCCCAGTCGCTGCCGCCCAGGCGGGACAGTTTCACGTTGTCGCTGTCGTTGGGGGCGGTGTAGCGGGACAGCAGGTCCAGCTGGGTGACCGGGACGTAGAGCACGTCCTTTTTGTCGTACTCGATGCGCAGATAATCCTTGGTGACGCCCTGCACAGCCATCCGCTGGATGCCCGCATAGCGGCCGATGCCGTGGTTCTGATGTACCACCAGGTCGCCCACAGCGATTTCGCTTAAACTGTTCAGCGCGTCTTTATTGCGCTTTTTCTTTTTCTGGGTGCTGCTGATGCCAAACGCCCGCGCCGTGAACAGCGCGTACTTGGCAAAGGGCACGCTGCACCCGGCGGAAAGCTGCCCCGGCAGCACCTGCACCAGCCCTGCGCCGGGGGCGGCGTCCGGGTCCGTGGTGACCAGCAGCCCCTTGGTGCGCAGGTCGGCGGCCAGGCCCGCGGCGGCACGCTGGGTGCCCGCCAATACGGTGACGGCTGCGCCGCCGTTGCAAAGCGGCTGCAGATCCTCCAAAAGGCTGGTCACCTCGCCGCCCCAGGCGGGCAGCGTGTGGGCGGGCGCGTTGACGATGTCCTTCAGTGGAATGTCCGGCATGCTGCGGGCAAAGTTCTCGGCGCAGATCGTGCGGTGGTTCGCGGCCTGCGCCCAGAGGTAGCCATCCACGGCGTACAGATTGTCCAGCCCGGCGGCCAGCACGCCATCCTGCAAAAGGGCAGAAATTTCCTCGCCCCGACGGTAGGTGGTGGCGCGCTCAGCCTCCCGTAAGGAGGCTGGTTCCTCCAGCACCAGCAGCGGATCATCGAAATAATCCAGCAGTGTGGCGGGCTGGGGATAGCGCACCGCAAGATATTTGTCCATATTCACAGGCAGAGCACCGCCGTCCAGCTGGGCCAGCTCGGTGGCCAGGCAGGCCTCTAAGGCAGTGCGCTTTTTGCCGCGGAATTTTTTGATGAAGGCCCGCAGCAGCTCGGCAGCTTCGGCAGGGGAACCAAACAGCACCTCCCGCGCGGGGCTGACGTAAATTTTTTCGATGGGGTCCTCGCGGCGCTGGGTGGCCAGGTCGAAGGTGTGCATCGTGTCGATCTCGTCGCCCCAAAATTCCATACGCACGGGCAGCTTCATATCCGGGGCGTACAGGTCTACAATGTCGCCGCGGATGGAGAACTGGCCCGGCCCGTCCACCTGGGCGCGGCGGGCGTACCCGGCGTTGTACAACAGCGCGGTCAGCTCGGTGCGGGGCACGGTGTCGCCTGGGTGCAGGGTGCGGGTGTTGTTACAAAACTCGGCGCGGGGCGTGGTATACTGGGTCAGCCCCTCGTCCGGCACACAGACGGCCTGCAGCCGCCCACCCACGATGTCGCCCAGCACGCTCAGGCGGCGGTACTCATACTCGCGGGCCGTGCCTTCAATGGGGCGCAGCACGTAATCTCGGGCAGGGAAAACGGCAGTGGGGATGCCCAGGGCGTTCAGGTCCCCGGCAAAGCGAGTGGCCTCAGCTTCACCGGGGGTCACGATGCAGAGAAAGCGCCCGGTCTCCTTCGCCAGCGCGGCGTAGACCATCGCCCGGCCGGAACCGGGTAAACCGAATAAGGCGCATGCCCCCGGTGCGGAGAGCGCATGCGCCAGTTTTTCATATTCGGCTGTTTTAGCAAAAAGTGAAGAAAACAGCATAGTTACAATGATTTTATAAGGTTACTGGTTCAGGAACTCGACCTTCAGCCAGCCGTACTGGCCGCCTACCTGCACGACCACCCAGCTGCCGTCGCTGTTGGCGCCCAGGGCGGTCACGGCGGTGCCGGCGGGTACGCTGGTCACCTTGTCAAAGTCGGTGCCGGGGCCGGCGCGCAGGTTCATGCTGGCATCGGCGGTGGTGGTGTAGCTGGGCTGCTCACCCTCAGCGAACACGGTGGTGGGCTGCTCGGCCAGGCCGTCAAAGTTGGCCGGGGTCGGCTCCGGGGTGGGCTCCGGCGTCGGTTCGGGGGTGGGCTCCGGCTCGGTGGATTCCACAGGCTCGGTAGATTCGGGAGTATCGGCCTCCACGCTGTCGCTTACGGAGGGCAGGCTGTCGGCATTGGAGCTTGCCGAAGAAGACGTGCCGTCCAGCTTGCCGGTGATCAGCAAAAAGGAAAACACGATAGTGGCGGCCAGCATGATAACGCAGATCACGATGCGGATCAGGGCTTGTTTACGAAGTTTGCTCATGGTGTACATCCCCTTAATGGTTGAACTTGTTCTGAGCGTATTGCAGGTTGCCGTCCATCAGCAGCTTGCAGGCGTCCTCAATGTCCGGGTAGCGGTCGGTCATGGCCTTGCGGTCCGCGGGGGGCAGCTTGCCCAGCACCCAGGCGGCCAGGTCGTACTGCGGGTTGGGCTTGGCGCCGATGCCAATGCGGATGCGGCTGAAATTCTCGGTGCCCAGGCTGGCGATGATGCTTTTCAGCCCGTTATGGCCGCCCGCCGAGCCGTGGGGTCGGATACGCAGGTGGCCCGGCTCCTGGGTGATGTCGTCGCACAGTACGATGACGTGGTCGGCGGGGATCTTATAAAAGTTGGCGGCGGGGGCAATGCTCTGGCCGCTCAGGTTCATATAGGTCAGCGGCTTCAGCAGCACGACCTTGTGGTCGCCCACCTGGGCGGTGCCGTACAGGCCCTGCCACTTGGCTTTGGCAATGTCGCAGTGCCACTGCGCAGCCAGATAATCCAGCGCCTCAAACCCGGCGTTGTGGCGGGTGCCATCATATTTCGGTTCAGGGTTGCCCAGCCCGGCGATCAGCCAGTCCGCCCCGGAGGTCATTCCTAACATTTTAATTCCTTTACTTGTTCTTTTTGTCGGCTTCCAATTTCTGTTTTTTTGCGATGTACTTTTGCAGCTTGTTCTCGCCCCAGTTGTCAATCTCGGTCTGCTTGGCGCGCTCGATGCTCAGGGCACCGGCGGGCACATCGTGGCCGATGGTGGAACCGGCGGCGGTGAAGGCATGGTCGCCCACGGTGACGGGGGCCACCAGGTTGGTGTTGCAGCCGATGAAGGCATAGTCGCCGATGGTGGTGTGGTACTTGCCCTCGCCGTCGTAGTTGCAGGTGACGGTGCCGCAGCCAAAGTTGCAGTACTTGCCCACGGTGGCATCGCCGATGTAGGTCAGATGGCTGACGGTGTTGCCCTCGGCAAAGTCGGCGTTCTTGGTCTCGACGTAAGCGCCCAGGTGGCAGCCCTCGGCGGTCTTGGTGCCAGTGCGCACATGGGTGAAGGGACCAATCTTGTTGTTGGGACCGATGTGGCTCTCGTAGCACTGGCTGGCGTTGATGGTGGTGCCGGCCTCGACGATGGTATCCTCCAGCAGGGTGTTGGGGCCGATAACGCAGTTCTCGGCAATCACGGTCTTGCCGCGCAGGATGCACCCGGGCAGGATGACCGTGCCGGGGGTGATGATGACCTCCGGCTCGATATAGACGTTATCGCTGATGAATTCCACGCCGTTATCCAGGTGGCGCTCAAAGGTGGCGGCATAGCGCTGCCGGGCCAGCTCAAATTTCTCTTTGGCAGTAGACATAGGGAGATATGCCCTCCTCACTATTATAATATGCTGCCCGTAATTGGGGCAGGGGATAGGTTTACGGATATTTCTATTGTACCCCACCCGAAAGGATTTCGCAAGGTGGTTGAGAAAGTTTTGCAACTGCGGAAAGGCCCCTACAACCGCTGTGTAAAGCATACCGTGCTCCGGTTAGTGTACAAAAACCGACCGATAAATCCCGACTATTTTTGTATGATATTGACGAAGTGTGTGACTTTCCTGTTTCAGAACTTGCAATTCCTATAAAAATGGTATAGTATACATGAGTAAAGCAAATACTGCCTGCCGGGGGCATTTTTCCCCGGTGATTCACTTGGAGGTGTTTTTCCATGAGCAGCCCGCTGCTGGAAGTTAAAGATTTACAGGTCACTGTCGGTGAGGAAAACAAAGTCCTTCTCGACGGCTTAAGCCTTACCGTGAACCCTGGCGAGACCCATGTTCTGATGGGCCACAACGGCGCCGGCAAGTCCACTTTGATGAGTGCCCTGATGGGCGATCCCCGTTACAACGTCACCCGCGGTCAGATCATCTTCCGCGGCCAGGACATCACCCACGAGACCGCCGATGTCCGCGCCCGCGCCGGCATGTTCCTGTCCTTCCAGTCGCCGGAGGAAATCCCCGGCATCACGCTGGAGAGCTTCCTGCGCACTGCGCAGGCTGCCGTTACCGGTAAGCCCGTCAAGGTCATGAAGTTCCGCCACGAGCTGGCCGCCCGGATGGAAGCTCTGAACATGGATCCCGCCTACGCCGACCGTTACCTCAACGTCGGCTTCTCCGGCGGCGAGAAGAAGAAGGCGGAGATCCTGCAGCTGCTGATGCTCAAGCCCGCTTTGGCCCTGCTGGACGAGACCGACTCCGGCCTGGACGTCGACGCCGTCAAGACCGTGGCCAACGGCATCAAGGCTTACCACAACGACACCAACGCCCTCATCATCATCACCCACAACGCCAAAATTCTGGAAGGTCTGCAGGTCGACTACGTCCACGTGCTGGACGACGCCCGCATCGTGCGCACCGGCAACGGCGAACTGGTGAGCGAGATCATCGAGGAAGGCTTTGCCGCCCTGAAGGAGGACGAAGCCAAATGAGAGCTTTTGAAACTGAAAAGACCGACGTCGCCGAAGTAGACCGCAGCATTTACGACATCAAAGATGCGGCCAACGCGGCGTTCGAGGTCAGCTCCGGCCTGACGCCGGAGATCGTGGAAAAGATCAGTGAGGAAAAGCACGACCCGGAATGGATGCGCATCTTCCGCCTGAAAGCACTGGAAACCTACAACAAGATGCCGGTGCAGAACTGGGGCCCCTCCATCGCCGGCCTGGACATGAGCAACATCGTCACCTACGTGCGCCCCAATACCGAGATGCGCGGCAAGTGGAGCGAAGTGCCCGACGATATCAAGAACACCTTTGAACGTCTGGGTATCCCCCAGGCCGAGCGTGCCAGCCTGGCCGGTGTCGGCGCCCAATATGACTCCGAGGTCGTCTACCACAACGTCAAGGCCGAAGTGGCCGCCCAGGGCGTTGTGTATACCGATATGGAAAGCGCCCTGACCGGCCCCTATGCCGAGATGGTGCGCAAGCATTTCATGAAGCTGGTGCCGCCCACCGATCATAAGTTCGCGGCCCTGCACGGCGCTGTGTGGAGCGGCGGCTCCTTCGTCTACGTCCCGGCGGGCGTGCATGTGGAGATTCCGCTGCAGTCCTACTTCCGCCTGAACGCCCCTGGCGCAGGCCAGTTTGAGCATACCCTCATCATCGTGGATAAGGGCGCGTACCTGCACTTCATCGAGGGCTGCTCGGCCCCCAAATACAACGTGGCCAACCTCCACGCAGGATGCGTGGAGATCTTCGTCGGCGAGGGTGCCCGCGTGCGCTACTCCACCATCGAGAACTGGTCCAAGAACATGTACAACCTGAACACCAAGCGCGCCAAGGTGGAAAAGGGCGGCACCATTGAGTGGGTCTCCGGCTCCTTCGGCAGCCACACCAGCTGCCTCTACCCGATGAGCATCCTACAGGGTGAGGGCGCCCGCATGGAGTTCACCGGCATCACCTTCGCCGGTGCGGGCCAGGATCTGGATACCGGTGCAAAGGTCGTCCACGCTGCCCCCCACACCACCAGCCACATTTCCACCAAGAGCATCGCCCGCGACGGCGGCACCTCCAACTTCCGTTCGTCTGTCGTGGTGCTGCCGGGGGCCGAGGGCAGCAAGTCCAGCGTCAGCTGCGAATCCCTGATGCTGGACGACCGCAGCCGCTCCGATACCATCCCCGAAATGGACATCCGCTGCGACGCCGTGGACGTGGGCCACGAGGCCAAGATCGGCCGCATCAGCGAGGATGCCATCTTCTACCTGATGAGCCGCGGCATCTCCGAGGAGGACGCCCGGGCGCTGATCGTCGGCGGCTTTGCCGAGCCTATCGCCAAGGAACTGCCGCTGGAATACGCCGTGGAAATGAACAACCTCATCCATCTTGAGATGAAGGGCAGCATTGGCTGAGAGGGGAGGAGCATAGTATGAATATGAATATGAACCGCCTGCCGGTGCCTACCTGGAACCACTTGGGCGTAAACTTTGCCCCGGATAAGGCCGCCCTGCCGCAGGTCCCCGCCAATGGCTGGGGCACTGCCGCTGCCACCGCCGCCGTGCCTGCGGGCATCCGCACCAACGGCCCGGAGACTGAAATCTTCGAGACCTTTACCGAGTCCGGAATGGGCGTCGCCGCCGATGCCTTCCTGGCCGCCAACGCCAACGTGAAAGAGCATCTCGCCGTGGGCGAGGGCGCTGCCATCGAGACGCCCGCCGTCTTTGAGGTAAAGCTGGACGAGGCCCACCCCTGCGCGCTGAGCTGCCTGACCATCGACGCCGCCAAGGGCAGCAGCCTGACCGTCGTGCAGGTGCTGCGCGGCGATGCCGAGGACGGCGTGGCCGCTTCTCTCGTGCGCATCAACGCCGCCGAGGACGCCCACGTGAAACTGGTACAGGTGCAGCTGCTGGGCAACAACGCCAGCCGCTGGGGCGCTGTTGCCATCCAGCAGGCCGCCAGTTCCCGGGTGGAGCAGGTGCGCATCGAGCTGGGCGGCAAGGTTTCCGTCTGCGGCACCCGCACGTTGCAGGACCACAACAAGAGCGAGTACGACCTGGACGCCGTCTACTTCGGACGCGACAATGACGTGCTGGATTACAACGATGTCTCCGTCCAGATCGGCAAAGATACCCTGTGCGAGATGCACACCGCCGGTGTCCTGACCGGTAATGCCGACAAGATCCTGCGCGGTACGGTGGATTTCCGTCGCGGCGCCAAGCGCGGTGTGGGCCACGAGAGCGAGGACGTGCTGATGTTCAGCCCCACGGCCCGCAACCGTACCGCCCCGCTGATCCTGTGCGGTGAGGAGGAAGTAGAGGGCCAGCACGCCGCCAGTGTGGGACGTCTGGATGAGGTCAAACTCTACTACCTGCGTTCCCGCGGCCTGAGCGAGAGCCAGGCGCGCCGCCTGATGGTGGACGCCCGCTTTGCCCCGGCTATTGAGAAGATCCCGCTGGAAGAGCTGCGCACCGAGGTACGCGAAACTGTTGCACGGAGGCTTGATGATGAACAACTGGACGGCTGATTTCCCGATCCTGGCGGCCGATGAAAACGGCAACCGCCTGGTTTATCTGGACAGTGCCGCCACCACCCAGCACCCCAAGCAGGTGCTGGACGCCGTGGTGAACTACTATAATAAAGATAACGCCAACCCCCATCGCGGCGTGTACGAGCTGGCCATGCGTGCCACCGACGCCCACGAGGGTGCTCGCCACACCGTAGCCAAGTTCTTTAACGCCAAGGATGACGAGATCGTCTTTACCCAGAACACCACCGAGGCGCTGAACCTAGTGGCCTACAGCTACGGCATGCACTTTCTGCATGAGGGCGATGAAATCGTCATCTCGGTGGCTGAGCATCACTCCAACCTGGTGCCCTGGCAGCGCGTGGCCGAAGCCACCGGCGCAAAGCTGGTGTATATGTACCCCGGTAAGGACGGCCGCCTGACGCTGGACGAACTGGATAAGAAAATTACCGCCAAGACCAAACTGGTCGGCATTGCAATGGTCTCCAATGTGCTGGGCCTGCGCGCCCCCGTGGAGGAGATCGTCAAGCGCGCCCACGCCGTGGGCGCTGTGGTGGTGCTGGACTGCGCCCAGAGCGCACCCCACACCCCCGTAGACGTGAAGAAGCTGGACGTGGATTTCGCAGCCTGCTCCGCTCACAAGCTGTACGCCCCCATGGGCATGGGCGCCCTGTACGCCCGCGCTGAGCTGCTGGAGAAGATGCCCCCGTTCCTGAGCGGCGGCGATATGATCGGCGCTGTGCATGAACACAAGGCCACCTGGGCCGAAGGCCCCCGCAAGTTCGAGGCCGGTACCCGCAACGTCGGCGGCGAGGTCGGCTTTGCCGCCGCCATCGAGTATATGAACAACATCGGCTGGGAGGCTATGGAAGCCCACGAGTATATGCTGCTGAACCGTATGCTGTCCGGCATGCGTGCCATGCCCTGGCTGACCGTTTACGGCGAGCCGGTGGCCGATGGCCGCTACGGCGTCGTCAGCTTCAACGTCAACGATGTGCATCCCCACGATGTGGCGACCATTCTGGATGCGGGCGGTGTAGCCGTGCGCGCCGGTCACCACTGCGCCCAGCCTTTGATGGAGTATCTGGGCATCGGCAGCTGCTGCCGCGCCAGCGTGGCAATCTACAACACCGCCGAGGATGTGGATGCCCTGCTGGAAAATCTTGAAAATGTACGAAAGGTGATGGGCCTGTGAACCTGAACGAACTGTATACCCAGATCATTACCGAGAACAGCCGCAGCAAAGAAAACCGCCATCCCGTGCCGGGTGCCACCCACAGCCTGGAGGGCGTCAACCCCAGCTGCGGCGATGACATCACCCTGCAGCTGCGGGTGAAGGATGGCAAGATCGAGGATGCCGGCTTCATCGGCAGCGGATGCGCCATCTCCCAGGCATCGGCTTCGCTGATGATCGACCTGGTCAAAGGCCGCACGGTCGAGGATGCCCGCCGCCTGATCTCCCTCTATTTCCAGATGATCAAGGGCAAGATCACCCCCGAAGAACTGGACGACCTTGAGGACGTGGCCGCCCTGCAGGGCATCGCCCACGTGCCTGCCCGCGTAAAATGCGCGGTGCTGGCCTGGCACACCCTGGAGGAAGCCCTGGACGGCGAAGGCAAGACCGACAAAGTCACCACCGAGGATGCCGAGTAAATTTTTATAATGACATAAAACAAGCGGCAGAGCGTAAAAACTCTGCCGCTTGTTTCAACTTGTGGGTAAAAATGCGAATGCCATATGTAGGGGTCGATGCTTACATCCGCCCCTACAGCAGCCATGCGATGAGTTACTGATTTCCAAACATGCCGTTTTGGTAATCGCTTTCCGAAATCATCCAGCTCCGGTCCACCAGCCACATGCCATCCTGCCATACGGCCTGGATGGTGTAGTAATCCGTGGCGGTCTCTACCTCGCCGGTGGTGTCGTTCACGGCCTCGTAGCTGGCGGCGGCGTTCACGGTCACGGTGTTGTCGCCGTACTCAATGTGTTCGGTATCGCACACCATGTCGGACTTGTCCAGCGTAAAGGTCACTGCGCCGGTGGCCCCGCTCTTGATGCCGGCGGACAGGCTCTGGCTGTGCAGCTCGGTCACATAGCGCAGCTCGGCGGGGTCGGCGGCGTTGGCGGCACGCAGGTAGGCGCGGTAGTACACCGTCAGCATGGCGTCCAGATATTCCTCATCGGGCTTGGCGTAGCCGTCAGCCTCACATGGCACAAAGGTGCCAAAGGCGGCGTTCTCGTTGCTGGGCTTGGACACCAGCGCCAGCGCCGTGCGGTAGCCGTCCCCCTCGGGCGAAACCACCCGCAGCAGGGTGTCGGTGCGGGTCAGGGCACTGCGGGCCATGTAGTAGCGGCCGGTGTCGCTGGTGCCGTGTGGCTGCTCTGCGCCGTCAACCGTCAGCGTAAAGGTGATGTTGGTGGGCAGGTTGTCCAGATAAAAACGGTCGGCTTCGTCCAGCACCAGCCCGGCGGATTCCGGTGTGGTCTCGGCCGGGACCTGAATGTCTGCGGGCAGGGTGACGGGCTTGTGCAGGGCAAAGTACACGACCACCACCGCCACGGCGCAAAGCAGCACCACGGGCACCCATGGGGGCAGCCTGCGCCGTGCCGCGCCGGTTGGGCCGGACAGCGGATTGCCGCAGACCGGGCAGGTCTTGCGGTCGGGCTGGGTGATAGGCGAATTGCAGTGCGGGCAGCGTTTCATAGCGGTCCCCTCCTTTTTTACGTTGGCCGATGCCGTAAACTTTGCACAGCATGGCTGTTTGTACCCCGAGTATATCGACCGAGAGATGCTTTGTCAACCGTCTTTTTTTGGAAAAAACACACGGGCACGGGCGTATAAATTTGCCCCGCAGACGGGTGGTGTGCTATAATAAAGAACACATTCACCCTGTGGGGGCCGATGCTTGCATCTGCCCGCGGACACATTACCCATCCGCCCGTGTGTTATTATAATAAATTTAAAGGAGACTCCCATGCCCAACCGCCGCTTTTTTACCGCCAACCAGCTCAAGGTTATCGCCCTGTTCTGCATGCTGCTGGACCACATGTGGGCCACCATCGTGCCCGGCCGGGAATGGATGACCTGCGTGGGGCGCATCGCGTTCCCCATCTTTGCCTTCGAGCTGGCCCAGGGTTACACCCACACCCACGACCTGCGCGCCTACGCCAAGCGGCTGCTGTTGCTGGCTGTCGTGTCCGAGGTGCCTTTTGATATGGTGGCGGGCGGCACGTACTTTTACCCCTGGCACCAGAACGTGGCCTGGACGCTGCTGGCCGGGCTGTGGGCCTGCCATTGCGCCGATCGCTGCCGTACCGCACCCACTCTGCCGGAAAAACTGCCGCCCCTGTTGGGTCTGCTGGCGGCCTTACTGCTGCCTGACCTGCTGCTGACGGATTACGGCACAGCGGGAGTCGTCATCATCCTGCTGTTCCGGCTCACCCGCGGGGGCGGCTGGCGCAGCTGCCTCGCCCAGGCAGTGGGACTGTTCGTGGTCAGCCAGTACATGCTCATCGGCCAGGTGTATCTGGTCGGCCCCTTTGAGATCCAGCAGGAGTGCTTCGCCCTGCTGGCACTGCCGTTTATCTGGCTCTATAACGGCCAGCACGGCCGCAAAAACAAGACCCTGCAACACGCCGCCTACGCGTTCTACCCCGCGCACCTGCTGGTACTTGGCATGCTGTTGATGGCGAAGTAGGGGAAAATCCACCCTTCCTGCATTAAAGACTCCCCCCCTCCAAGGGGAGCTTTTTTATTTGCGCTTACTTTACCCGCTCCATGTACTCCCTCACCACTGCAGCATCCTCAAACGGGACTTTTCTCCCGTCGCGGTCGATTGTTGTCTCATGCCCTTTGCCCAATACCGCGAGAATATCCCCTTCACGCCCAAGCCCCAGGGCGTACAGCAGCGCATCACGGCGGTTGGGGATCTCCACGCACGCTGCCCCGTTCTGCACCCGGTCCATCCCGGCGCGGATGTCAGCAAAAATATCTTCCAACGGTTCGCCCCGGCTGTTGTCCTCGGTCACGATGCAAAGATCGGCCAGGCGGGCGCAGGCTTCGCCCATGCCGGTGCGCCGCAAACGGCTTCGCCCGCCGCCGCACCCGAACACTGTGATCAGCCGCCGGGGATGGTACGCCCGCAGGGCCGTCAGCACGCTTTCTGCCGCCGCGGCGTTGTGGGCGTAGTCCAGCACCACCGTAAAGGGCGCGGGGCAGGGAACCACCTCGCACCGGCCCCGTACTGCCGCGCCTCGCAGCCCGGCCTGCATAGCCGCCACCGGCACGCCCAGCACGCCCGCCGCCGCAAGGGCTGCCAGTGCGTCCTGCACGCTGAACGCCCCGGGCATCGGCACGGTGAAATCCGCCATCCGCCCGCCGGGCAGCCGCACGGTGAAATCGGTAGCCAGCGCATCTGCCGTGCGCCGCGGCGTAAACCCCGGCAGGGCCAGCCAATCCGCCGGCGCGGCGATGCCATACCGTACCACCCGGCAGCTGTGGCCTTCCAAAATGGCGGGCGTTTCCCGGTCGTCGGCGTTCACCACGCCTACTTTGCAGCGGCGGAACAGCACGCTTTTCCAGGCGCGGTATTCGGCATAGCTGGCATGCTCGCCGGGACCAATGTGGTCCGGCGACAAATTGGTGAACACACCTACGTCAAATTCAATGCCGCCTACCCGGTCCATCTTCAGCCCCAGGCTGGAAACTTCTATCACACAGGCGTCGCAGCCGTCGTCGGCCATGTCGCGCAAAATATGTTGCAGATCGCAGCTTTCGGGGGTGGTGTAACCCAGTGTGTGCCGCTGTTCCGGCCACACCGCGCCGTTGGTGCCAATGCACCCCACCCGCCGCCCAGCTGCCGTCAGCACCGCTGCCAGCAGGTGGGCGGTGGTCGTCTTGCCCTTGGTGCCCGTGATGCCGATCATCGTCATCCGCCGCGCGGGATACCCATACAGCCGCGCTGCCATCAGCGCCAGCACCCGGCGAGCCTTGCCCGGCTCCGCCTGCACCAGCGCCGGGTTGCAGGACCGGGAAAATTCAAAATTGGGAAGTGTGTCCTCAAACACCAGAACCGCCGCCCCGGCCGCCGCGGCCGCGTGGGCAAAGCGTCGGCCGTCGGTGTGCTGCCCCGGCAGGCAGACGAATACGCACCCGGGCGTCACAGAGCGGGAGTCACAGCAAATGGCGTTCACCTCGATGTCGCTGCGGCCCTGCACAAGGGTGCAGTCCAGATCTTCCAGCAGGCGGCAAAGCATCATAGGGCATCCCTCGCTTTCCCTCCATACTATGCACAATTTCGCCGTTGTAACCCTGGGTTGCAGGTTTGCCAAGCCCGCTTGCTGGACTTTTTGCACCCAGCCTGCTACAATGGTTGAAAAAAGGAGGTGGCCGCCATGACACTGGGCCAAAACTTGCAGGCTGCCCGCAAGGCCAAAGGCCTGAGCCAGGAGACCCTGGCCGAACAGATCGGCGTCAGCCGCCAGGCGCTGGGCAAGTGGGAGAAGGACACTGCCCTGCCCGGCCTGGACAACTTGCAGGCCGCCGCCCAGGTGTTGGGCGTGTCGGTGGACACACTGCTGGGTACCGAGGCCGCCGGCCCTGCCCCGGCGGTCACGCTGGACGCCATGCGTGACCTGCTGGCCGCCCGCGATGCCGAGCAGCGCAAGCACCGCCGCTTGTGGGGCCTGCTGGGGGCCGCTGCGGCTGTTGTAGTGGTACTGCTGCTGGTGGTGCAAAACCTTGCGTATCAGCGTAAAATGCAAAGCCTGACCGACAGCTACGCCATGCTGCAATCCCAGTTAAGCAGCACGACCGCCGATTTGAGCACCCGCATGGACGAATTGCAGGATGCCGTGCGGCAAGGCAAATCCACCGTGCTGGAATGGCGCTGGGTACCAGTTGATAAACTGCATAGGGACGTGCAAAGCAGCTGGATGCCTGTGCTGGTGCAGGTCACGCCCAGTGAGAGTACCACAGGCATGACCGCACGGCTCTCGGTCACCTACGGCGACACCACCGAGCTGCACAATATGGACGTGCTGGCCGGAGACATCTATCAGGCGCAGCTGGTGTTTACCGTGGGTCAGACCTACGACCTGACCATACAGTGGACGGCCGCCGACGGTGCCGCTGCCAACGAAAAACTGGGCACCGTGGACTTTACTGCCACCCAGACCGAGCCGGAGCTGGCCTGGGGCAGGACAGGCGGCACCCTAGACTACGGCTATTACATCAACCGCAGCGGCAATAAGAAGTACCTGCAATTGAGCTGCTACCCCGTGGAAGTGGAACTGACCGTGCCTAACTGGATGGAAATCGACGATGTAACGCTGGAACTGCGCACGGGCGAGGAAGGCGAACCACTGGCCGCCGCCCAGCTGGCCGCAGACGGCTGGTACAGCTCTGGTGAGGAAACCATGATACACGCCGTCTGGAACGGTACCTTTTATAAAGACGATGGCCCCAATGAATGGTTGTACGCCGACGGACAGCCTTTCTACCGCGCCATCGTGACCGACGCCACCGGCACCACCTGGACCTTTGAGATGCCGTTGCAAGAAAAATAGGACGGCCTGAAATAAATATCAGAAAAAAATTGAAAAAAGTTGTTGACAAATGCGCCCCTGATTGCTATAATATCATACGCAGCGTGCCCCATGGACAGGGCAAGAACCGCTATGCGCCCGTAGCTCAGCTGGATAGAGCAACTGCCTTCTAAGCAGTGGGCCGGGGGTTCGAGTCCCTTCGGGCGCATTATATGGTGCCTATGGCGCAGTTGGTTAGCGCGCCAGATTGTGGCTCTGGAGGCCGAGAGTTCGAATCTCTCTAGGCACCCCACCAAAGACCGTACAGTGATACACGCTGCGCGGTCTTTTCTTTATAATGGGCCGTCGCCAAGCGGTAAGGCAGAGGACTTTGACTCCTCCATCCGTCGGTTCAAATCCGGCCGGCCCAACCACGCATCCCCATAAAAAGGGGATGCGCTTTTTATTATAATTTTTTGTTTGCAAGGAATATTTTTAGGGCAATACCGCATAATTCTAAGTGCCGATACGGCGAGCGAGGTG
>ENA-UOJJ01003007-UOJJ01003007.1-human-gut-metagenome-genome-assembly--contig:-CS66-NODE-3007-length-19205-cov-10.368877_pt1 | contig 19205 bp, 15 predicted proteins | sample MGYA00242343_ERZ723890 | MGnify/ENA metagenome assembly ERZ723890 | reverse complement strand
CAATCATCTGTTCTCCAATGACTAGTCTAAAAACTAGTATTAAGACTATCACTTATTTAAGTGATACTGGTTGTCTGGAGATTCAGGGGGCCAGTCTAAGGTGCACGAATCCTAGAGGCAGAATGTTTCTCCACATGCTTGTGGAGAAACCGCCGCATTTTGCCCGTTCTGTACGATACACCGTAGCCAGAGATAAGATATTCTGTTGCTGTATGCTACATACATTACACTATACGAAATCAGGTCTGTTCAATCAGTAAGGAAATAAACGGACAAACGTTATGTAACCCAGACAGAGATATATTGTCTGGGAAAATAGTGGCTTTTGTGGCGAAAACTAGTAAAACAGCAACCCGAACCACTTGATGTGCATCGTTTTTGATTATTCCCGTATACTCTTGCAGAAGGAGTTCTCCGTCGGGCTACTGTCATGGTTAATGCGGGGAATATGGCGACAATACAACATACCTAAAAGAGTAATGGACAGATGAAGCGGTTTATTCATTTCCCATGATTCTGAGTACCTACCAAGTCTGAGTAACCACTTTTATACTTTTAATTTTCGTTCATTTAGCTATCGTTTAATTATTATCACATAGGATTCTGCCGTTTTTAACAATGCAGGATAATAAGATGAAAAAAATGTTATTTTCTGCCGCTCTGGCAATGCTTATTACAGGATGTGCTCAACAAACGTTTACTGTTGGAAACAAACCGACAGCAGTAACACCAAAGGAAACCATCACTCATCATTTCTTCGTTTCGGGAATTGGACAAGAGAAAACTGTTGATGCAGCCAAAATTTGTGGCGGTGCAGAAAATGTTGTTAAAACAGAAACTCAGCAAACATTCGTAAATGGATTGCTCGGTTTTATCACTTTTGGCATCTATACTCCGCTGGAAGCCCGGGTATATTGCTCACAATAGTTGCCCATCGATATGGGGAGCTCATCTGCACTGTTCATTAATATACTTCTGGGCTCCCTACAGTTGTTTTTGCATAGTGATAAGCCTCTCTCTGAGGGAGGAAATAATCCTGTTCAGCGATGTCTGCCAGTCGGGGGGGCTGCATTATCCACGCCCGAGGCGGTGGTGGCTTCACGCGGGGATGGGCAGATTGATCTGATATGCAACCGACGACGACCAGCGGCAACATCATCACGCAGAGCTTCATTTTCAGATTTGGGCCACCTTTTGATTTCTCGTTTAACTTTTGCAGTCACCAGACTGTGATTTATTTTAACAAATCAATAGCTTTCATAAAATTCTCGAAGCTGAAAGCTTAACTGAACCAACCAGTCTGGCTGGTGTTTTCTAAAGACAAAAAGGCCATCAGCAAAACACTGATAGTCTGAATCACCTTTATCAATCATGTATGAAGAAAATATGCGCAATTAGTTGACAGTGATTATCATTTTCATTAAAAAGAGCGCGTAGCATTCTTATTTCATGAGGAAATTTACCCGCCAACAACCTGAGTAGCGAAAGCTGTTCATCCCCAATATTTTTGCTGGCGGGTTCTTTTTTCTACTGTCCTCCTCCCCAGAGGAAGCATTCCCATTAATCATTACTGGCGAGGAGGCAAGAGAAAAAGTCGGTTCTTTGTCCCTAAATAACAGCATCATTTCAGTCCATGCAAAATCTGATTTACCAGCTCACATAATAACCTGATGATACACAGTGTAAGTTCACAGAGATATTGCAATTGCCTCCGGATAAGTAAGGGGAGATTGCACTATGCAAATGCAGCACCTGAGGTTGGCTATCCTAAGCAGCCGATTATGCGTTGAGGCTTTCAGTGATGGCTGATATAGCAACAATGAGAATGAAGGCTCTGCACTTCTGGGATAAACACGGTATTTCTGCAGCTTCTGAAGCCTTTGGCGTATCCTGCCGCACGCTTTACTGGTGGCGTCAGTTACTGATCAAGGGAGGACCTGAGGGGCTAATCCCGCACAGTAAGGCACCTCTGGTGCGACGAAAAAAGCACTGGCATCCCGATGTGCTGAAAGAGATTCGACGCCTCAGGACAGAGCTGCCGAACCTCGGTAAAGAGCAGATTTTTGTTCGCCTGAAGCCCTGGTGCGCATAACGCCATCAGACCTGCCCGAGTGTTTCCACCATCGGCAGAATGATCGCCACCGCACACGATAAAATTCGGTTTTTCCCCTTACGTTTTCGCTCGCGGGGTACTGCTTTGCTTGTTAAAAACCCAACCCCCCCCCCCCCGCAGGCCAAAGCACTACCGTCCGGTAAAGACAGGAGAGCTCATTGGGATGGACGCCATTGAGCTCAGAATGGGTGAAATGCGTCGCTATATCATTACCATGATCGACGAACACAGCGATTATGTACTGGCGCTGGCTGTGCCGTCGCTCAACAGTGATATCGTCAATCACTTTTTCAGCCGTGCAGCCCGGCTGTTCCCTGTCGGTATCAGCCAGATCATCACAGATAACGGGAAAGAGTTCCTGGGAAGCTTTGACAAAACGCTGCAGGAAGCCGCCATCAAACACCTCTGGACCTATCCCTACACGCCAAAAATGAACGCTATCTGTGAACGTTTTAACCGGGCATTAAGAGAGCAATTCATTGAATTTAATGAAATTTTACTCTTTGAGGATCTGGCGTTGTTTAACCTGAAACTGGCGGAATATCTGGCGCTGTATAACAGCAAAAGACTCCACAAGGCGCTCGCACTAACGACGCCCGTGGAATATATTTTAAAAGAGAACAAAAATTGCAATATGTGGTGGACCCATACACAGCAAACGCACAGGCCGCCCCGGTTGGGTAGATATGTGGGATGGCTGGTTCAGACTTCAGGATATGGTTGAGGCTGGTGATGAAGTCTCTTTATCAGGAGATCTGATCAAGAGACAGCCGCGCAGGGGGATTCACTATGCTGGATTCTTTTAACAAATTCTCCGCTAACCAAAAAATAGACTTTTTGCATTCGTAAATGCGTTAAGAGATAATTTTTAAAGTTCCATCAATCTCCCGGCCAGTTCGTCTCGCGGCATTACTCACTATCCGCACAACTTCAGTAAGATCATGACTTTTTCAATCGTTATCTGTTGACCAAGCTTTGAAACCACTAGCGTCCCGTCAACCTGACCTGGAATCGTCGAGAACCGCCCATAGTTGTGAATTGGCTAGAGTGTGATGGAAAGCAACGCTAAACGACCTAGTCACACATTCTCTTTTCCCTAACAATGACCATTTAGTGAAATAACGTATCCAAAATGATGACGTGAAAGCCTGATACTGGCAGCGAAAAGCCGAAAAAACTCACCTGGTCAGGAGCAAAAATCGGATTATTCGCCAACAGCGTAATATCAGCAGTAGTTCTCGACACGCTTGCGCTATAGACAGAGGATGAAACGCTGCTGGTCGGAGTTCTCTATACATTTTTGGCGACGGCAGAACCGCTCACCAATGCCTTAACGTCTATCAGCCTTCCGGTGAGTTGGAACAGCATGCTCAGCGTTTGCAAGATATTCTCCACGGTCTGTAGCAGCGTAGGTTTCAATTTAAATATCCCCAGATAGCCCTCTGGGAGCTTCCCTTTTTATTAAGTTTTAATTACCGTTGCAATAGTTAAATGATATTGGTAATTATTATCATTAGCATTTGTGTCTGTGTTGTTTCTGGTAAGGCTGAAAGGGAACAAACATCGCCTGTACAACGGCGTTTTTACTTACAGACCAGCGAAGGCGAGACTATCAGGATGATGCATCGTGTGTCTAAGAAATCACGGTTCTTTCCAGATTCGTTGTTCGGTCTAACACTGCACAAATGCGTCAGAACATCCCGGCGTAGCTGTCCGACGCCATTTGGGCTGTTCAACAGGACAATGGCGCGTAAGCGTTAATGGAAGTGGGGATACGGAGTTCCCTGTTCACCTGTGTATGTCACGGAAAAGTCTCTGACTGAGCTGTCCATAACGCTGGTGAAGCACAAATGGCGCAGCATCTGGTAAAGCAGGTTTAACGAAAAGTCGTGTCCTGCTGCTGGCATATGAGTGCGTCGACTGCCTGATTTAGATCGTCAAGCGGAGAGGGATTTTCTCATGCGTATTTTGTTTGTAGGCCCGCCTCTCTATGGGCTGTTGTATCCTGTGCTGTCTCTGGCGCAGGCATTTCGCGTTAACGGTCATGAAGTGCTGATCGCCAGTGGAGGACAATTCGCACAAAAAGCGGCAGAGGCCGGGTTGGTGGTGTTTGACGCCGCACCCGGTCTGGATTCCGAAGCTGGTTACCGCCACCATGAGGCACAGCGGAAAAAAAGTAATATCGGAACCCAAATGGGCAACTTCTCATTCTTCAGCGAAGAAATGGCCGACCATCTGGTGGAGTTTGCCGGACACTGGCGGCCTGACCTCATCATCTACCCTCCGCTCGGAGTCATCGGGCCGCTGATTGCCGCCAAATATGATATACCGGTCGTGATGCAAACCGTAGGCTTCGGCCATACCCCCTGGCATATCAAGGGTGTAACGCGTTCGCTCACGGACGCCTATCGTCGCCACAATGTGGGGGCCACACCACGTGATATGGCCTGGATCGACGTAACACCGCCGAGTATGAGCATTCTGGAAAACGACGGTGAACCCATTATTCCGATGCAGTACGTCCCGTATAACGGTGGCGCGGTGTGGGAACCATGGTGGGAGAGAAGGCCCGAGCGTAAACGTCTGCTGGTGAGTCTCGGCACTGTCAAACCGATGGTTGACGGCCTTGATCTAATCGCCTGGGTTATGGATTCTGCCAGTGAGGTCGATGCCGAGATCATCCTGCATATTTCAGCCAATGCGCGGTCCGATTTGCGCTCGCTGCCGTCAAATGTTCGCCTGGTTGACTGGATACCCATGGGTGTCTTCCTCAACGGCGCAGATGGTTTCATTCATCATGGCGGAGCAGGCAATACCCTGACAGCGCTACACGCTGGTATTCCACAAATCGTCTTCGGCCAGGGAGCCGATCGCCCGGTAAATGCCCGCGTTGTTGCCGAACGCGGCTGCGGGATTATCCCTGGCGACGTCGGCCTGTCGAGTAACATGATCAATGCTTTCCTCAACAATCGCTCACTTCGCAAAGCCTCTGAAGAGGTAGCAGCGGAAATGGCGGCGCAACCCTGCCCAGGTGAAGTGGCGAAAAGCCTGATCACAATGGTACAGAAAGGGTAACCACTACACCTTCATGATAATCATATGCCAGCACCCATCCAGGAGTCATGCATCCATAACAATGCGGGACCGGAGCGTGCTGGCTTTTTTGCGGAACGATCCGGCCAGTGGATCGTATTTTACAGACGGAGGAGGCTTAATGCCTGCGAATCACACTCCCACACCGGCTCAGTCATGGATAGTTCGCCTAGCGCGCGTGTGCTGGGAACGTAAGAAACTTAGTGTCATCGTGGTGGTAGCGTCAGTATCGACTATTTTGCTGGCTGCGCTGACGCCACTGCTGACAAGACAGGCTGTGAATGACGCACTGGCGGGCAATCCGGCCCGCCTGCCGTGGCTGGCCTGCGGGTTACTGTTGATCGCTTTTTTTGATTTCATCGGTAACTATGTGCGCCGTGGTTATGCCGGGATGCTCTCACTCTGGGTGCAGCATACCCTCAGAGGACGGGTATTCGACAGTATTCAGAAACTTGACGGCGCAGGCCAGGATGCGCTGCGCACCGGGCAGGTGATTTCACGGACCAACAGCGATCTGCAGCAGGTGCATACCCTGCTGCAGATGTGCCCGGTGCCGCTGGCAGTGTTCACTTATTACATTGCCGGCATTGCCGTGATGCTGTGGATGTCCCCTGCCATGACGCTTATCGTCGTGTGCGTACTGGTATGCCTGGCGATCACCGCGCTTCGTGCGCGTCGTAGGGTCTTCGCGCAAACCGGGCTGGCCTCGGACCAACTGGCGAATCTCACCGAACATATACGCGAGGTGCTGGCACAGATCTCAGTGGTAAAATCCTGTGTGGCAGAGATGCGTGAAACGCACTGGCTCGATAGGCAGTCGCGGCAGATTGTGCGTGTACGCATCGGTGCGGTTATCTCGCAGGCGATGCCTGGGGCCACCATGCTGGCGCTACCGGTGCTCGGGCAAATCGTCCTGCTGTGCTACGGCGGGTGGTCGGTCATGCACGGGCGGATCGATCTCGGTACCTTCGTTGCATTCGCCAGCTTCCTCGCGATGCTGACCGGGCCAACCCGCGTACTGGCATCGTTTCTGGTTATCGCACAGCGCACTCAGGCGTCCGTGGAGCGGGTGTTTGCACTGATCGACACCCGTTCACAGATGGAGGACGGGACGGAGTCGATTAACAGTCAGGTTGTCGGACTGGAACTGGAGAATATGAGCTTTGACTACCACCATGGCGACAGACATATCCTCAGCAATATCTCCTTTTCCCTGCGCGCCGGTGAAACCGTGGCGGTGGTGGGCGCATCGGGTTCAGGAAAATCGACCCTGTTGATGCTGCTGGCGCGTTTTTATGATCCCTGCTCCGGAAAGATATGGCTCAACACCAGCGAAGGCCGACAAAATCTTCGCGATATCAGACTGGAGGCGCTTCGTCGCCGGGTAGGCATCGTATTTGAAGATGCTTTTCTGTTTGCCGGTACGGTGGCGGAAAATATCGCCTATGGCCACCCTCAGGCAACGGCGGACGACATTCGCCGTGCGGCAGCTGCTGCAGGAGCCAGCGATTTTATCAACGCCCTGCCGAAAGGCTTCGATAGCCTGTTAACCGAACGGGGTACGAATCTTTCCGGCGGGCAGAGGCAGCGAATAGCGCTGGCGCGGGCGCTCATTACTGCACCGGACGTGTTAATCCTGGATGATACCACCTCAGCGGTTGATGCTGTTACGGAAGCGGAGATTAATACCGCGCTGGGTCGCTATGCTGACGAAGGGCATATGCTGCTGGTGATTGCCCGACGGCGTTCAACACTTCAGCTAGCCAGCCGGGTTGTGGTGCTGGATAAGGGCCGTATGGTGGATACCGGAACCCCGGCAGAACTTGAAGCGCGCTGTCCGGCGTTCCGCGCACTGATGACCGGCGACAGCGATTTTCTGGCCACGTCCCACAATAGCCACAACGAATTGTGGCCGGCTGAACCAGCGACACAAGACGATGTAACGGATACGGGGGATAAAGGTTTTGTCGCCCGTATGACCCGCGTACCGGAAAATGCAGTACAGCAGGCGCTGGCCGGTAAAGGTCGCAAAGTCACGTCACTACTGAAGCCTGTGGCGTGGATGTTCGTCATCGCCGCTCTGCTGATCGCACTCGATTCTGCGGCAGGCGTAGGGGTACTGATACTGTTGCAGCACGGCATTGACTCCGGTGTCGCCACAGGCGATATGTCGATCATCGGCCTCTGTGCCCTGCTCGCCCTGTGCCTAGTCATTGTGGGCTGGTGCAGTTATTCTCTGCAGACGGTCTTCGCCGCCAGAGCGGCGGAATCAGTTCAGCATTCGGTGCGCTTGCGCAGCTTCGGCCATATGCTGCGTCTTGGACTCCCCTGGCATGAAAAGCATGCCGATTCGCGTCTTACCCGCATGACCGTTGATGTGGACTCTCTCGCCCGCTTTCTGCAAAACGGCCTTGCCGGTGCGGCCACCAGTCTGGTGACGATGTTCGCAATCGCCGCCACCATGTTCTGGCTCGACCCGTTCCTGGCGCTGACGGCATTAAGCGCAGTGCCAGTGGCCGCACTGGCAACCATGATTTATCGCCGCCTCAGTACCCCTGCTTATGCACAGGCACGGCTGGAAATAGGCAAAGTCAACAGCACCCTGCAGGAAAAAGTCTCTGGCCTGCGTGTCGTGCAATCGCATGGTCAGCAGGAACTGGAGGGCGCCCGGCTGCGCGCGTTATCGGAGCGTTTCCGCGCAACCCGTGTGCGAGCACAAAAATACCTTGCAGTCTATTTTCCGTTCCTGACATTCTGCACCGAGGCCTCCTATGCCGCTGTTCTGTTAGTGGGAGCTTCGCAGGTCGCCGCTGGAGAAATGACTGCCGGGGTACTGGCGGCTTTCTTCCTGTTGCTGGGGCAATTCTATGGGCCAGTGCAGCAGTTATCAGGGATTGTCGACGCCTGGCAGCAGGCGACAGCCAGCGGCAAACATATTGATGAACTACTGGCGACAGAAGGCACTGAGCACCTCGGGTCCTCTTCGGTCCTCCCTGTCACCGGTGCACTGCATCTTGATGAGGTCACGTTCAGTTATCCCGACAGTCACGAGCCAGCTCTGAACAAACTTACCCTGACGATCCCAGAGGGAATGGTTGTCGCGGTCGTCGGTCGCAGCGGTGCGGGTAAGTCGACGCTGATTAAGCTGATTGCCGGGTTGTATTTCCCCACGCACGGCAACATCAGAATCGGTGTGCAAATGCTCGATGATGCCTCGCTCACTGAGTATCGTCGCCAGATTGGGCTTGTCGATCAGGATGTAGCACTGTTTAGTAGTGATATTGCAGAAAACATTCGTTATTCACGGCCATCCGCCACCAATGAAGACGTTGAAATTGCCTCACAGCGGGCAGGGCTGTATGAGATGGTGTGCAATCTGCCGCAGGGATTCCGGACACCGGTGAATAACGGCGGAGCCGATCTGCCCGCAGGTCAGCGCCAGTTGATTGCGCTGGCCCGCGCGCAACTGGCGAATGCCCACATCCTGCTGCTCGACGAAGCCACGTCATGTCTGGATCGCACATCCGAAGAACGACTGATGTCATCGTTAACAGATGTCGTGCATGCCGGGAAGCACTCGGCGCTGATTGTTGCACATCGTCTGACCACCGCGCAACGCTGCGATCTGATTGCCGTTATTGATAAGGGGTTACTTGCGGAATACGGAACCCACGAACAGCTGTTATCTGCGGGCGGCCTCTATACCCGCTTATGGCATGACAGCGTCAGCAGTACTGCGCTCCATCGCCAGCACAACATGAAGGAGGAAACCCCGGGATAGTTACTGGACACGTAATGTATTAAAAACACAGTCAGAAGCGGCGGTACCGTGAATAGCCGCTTTAATTATTTATACTGACATCCTTAATTTTTAAAGAGTATGAATGCTGAACATGCAACAACATCCCTCTGCTATCGCCAGCCTGCGCAACCAACTGGCAGCGGGCCACATTGCTAACCTTACTGACTTCTGGCGCGAAGCTGAGTCGCTGAATGTTCCTCTTGTGACGCCAGTCGAAGGAGCGGAAGATGAGCGAGAAGTGACCTTTCTGTGGCGCGCCCGACATCCTCTGCAGGGCGTTTATCTGCGTCTGAACCGGGTGACGGATAAAGAGCACGTAGAAAAAGGAATGATGAGCGCCCTTCCCGAAACGGATATCTGGACACTGACACTGCGTTTACCCGCAAGTTACTGCGGCTCCTATTCGCTGCTGGAAATCCCCCCCGGCACTACGGCTGAGACGATTGCACTGTCCGGAGGCCGTTTTGCCACCCTTGCCGGAAAGGCCGATCCGCTAAACAAAATGCCGGAGATCAACGTTCGGGGAAACGCAAAGGAATCAGTGCTGACACTTGATAAAGCTCCCGCCCTGTCGGAATGGAACGGCGGCTTCCACACCGGACAACTGCTTACCTCCATGCGCATTATCGCCGGGAAATCTCGCCAGGTTCGGCTCTATATTCCGGATGTTGATATTTCTCAGCCCCTCGGGCTGGTCGTGCTGCCCGATGGTGAAACCTGGTTTGATCACCTTGGCGTATGCGCGGCAATTGACGCCGCCATAAATAATGGGCGCATCGTGCCCGTGGCTGTACTGGGCATTGACAACATTAATGAACATGAACGCACTGAGATACTCGGCGGGCGCAGCAAACTGATAAAGGATATCGCCGGACATCTGCTGCCGATGATTCGCGCTGAACAACCGCAGCGTCAGTGGGCAGACCGTTCGCGCACAGTGCTGGCCGGGCAGAGCCTCGGCGGGATCAGTGCGCTAATGGGGGCTCGTTACGCACCGGAAACGTTCGGTCTGGTGCTCAGCCACTCTCCTTCAATGTGGTGGACGCCAGAAAGAACCAGTCGACCAGGCTTGTTCAGCGAAACCGATACCTCATGGGTGAGTGAGCATCTGCTTTCTGCCCCACCGCAGGGCGTACGTATCAGCCTGTGCGTGGGATCGCTGGAAGGTTCGACAGTGCCTCACGTTCAGCAGCTTCACCAGCGGCTGATTACCGCTGGCGTCGAAAGCCATTGCGCAATCTACACCGGTGGTCACGATTACGCATGGTGGCGCGGTGCACTGATTGACGGGATTGGTTTACTACAGGGTTGAGTTGACCCACAAACACTTTCAGGAAACGGTACAGACTTCCTGAATAAATCAAATAGTCACCTGCGGAAAAGGAATAATCATCAGATGTATGCCCGCGAGTATCGCTCAACACGCCCGCATAAAGCGATTTTCTTTCATCTTTCTTGCCTCACCCTTATCTGTAGTGCGCAAGTTTATGCGAAGCCGGATATGCGGCCACTGGGGCCGAATATAGCCGATAAAGGCTCCGTGTTTTACCATTTCAGCGTCACCTCTTTCGACTCTGTCGATGGCACACGCCATTATCGGGTATGGACGGCCGTGCCGAATACAACCGCACCGGCATCGGGTTACCCGATTTTATATATGCTTGACGGTAACGCAGTTATGGATCGCCTGGATGACGAACTGCTCAAACAATTGTCAGAAAAAACACCGCCAGTGATCGTGGCTGTCGGGTATCAGACCAACCTCCCTTTCGATCTCAACAGCAGGGCTTACGACTATACGCCAGCAGCAGAAAGCAGAAAAACAGATCTCCACTCAGGGCATTTTAGCCGTAAGAGTGGTGGCAGCAACAACTTCCGCCAGTTACTGGAAACGCGTATTGCCCCAAAAGTGGAACAGGGACTGAATATCGATCGGCAACGCCGCGGCTTATGGGGGCACTCCTACGGCGGCCTCTTCGTGCTGGATTCCTGGCTGTCCTCCTCTTACTTCCGGTCGTACTACAGCGCCAGCCCGTCGTTGGGCAGAGGTTATGATGCTTTGCTAAGCCGCGTTACGGCGGTTGAGCCTCTGCAATTCTGCGCCAAACACCTGGCGATAATGGAAGGCTCGGCGACACAGGGTGATAACCGGGAAACGCATGCTGTCGGGGTGCTGTCGAAAATTCATACCACCCTCACTATACTGAAAGATAAAGGCGTCAATGCCGTATTTTGGGATTTCCCCAACCTAGGACACGGGCCGATGTTCAATGCCTCCTTTCGCCAGGCACTGTTAGATATCAGTGGTGAAAACGCAAATTACACAGCAGGTTGTCATGAGTTAAGCCACTAAACACTGCCCGCTTTTACGCGGGCAGTACGCCTGAAACACTACGATCAGAATGATGCGGTAACTCCGGCATAGTAAGCCCGGCCTGGCTCGTTATAGGTATTCGCCCCTTCAGAAGATCGGAAGATCTGTTTATTGAGGATATTACTGACGCCGACATTAAGACGCAGATTTTTATTAATATCGTAATTGAAGTTCGTCCCCACCAGTGAATAAGCGCCCAGCTCTTTACCTGACAGACCGCCAGTATCTTCACTGCGGGTTTCCGCATGAGTACGCGGTTTTTGTCTGCCATATAACGTCCAGTTGACGCTGGCAGAAAACGCCTGGGTGATGGTCCAGTTAAGCGAGTTATTGATAGTATATTTCGGGATGACCGACAGAGGATTACCGGTGTCTTTTTGCTCCGAAGTGATCATCCATGTGGCATTGGTATTCCAGTTCAGACGATCTTTCACCAGTGGGAAAGACATACTGGCTTCGATACCGTCCACCAGAGCTTTCCCGCCATTCTGCCACTTGAGGATATATGCGCCTGAAGCGGTTTGCCCGATAACGTTATCCCCGGCCACGATCTTATTCTGGTAATCATTGCGGAAGTAGGTCACACTTGCGTGGTAATCTTCCCAGGTGAACTCCAGCCCAATTTCTTTATTGACGCTGATTTCCGGATCGAGATCTTTATTACCGATCAGGTAGCACCCGCCTGATGTAATATCTTTTGGACAGCCATTGCCTTTCGAGTAGAGCAGATAGCCTTCACTGGATTGATACAGGTTTGGGGCTTTAAAGGTTCGGGCAACCCCTGCTTTGACTTTGAAATAATCGCCCAATTCCTGCGAAAGATTCAGACTGGGGCTGAAGTTCCCGCCGGAGTCGCTGAGATAATCAAAGCGCAGGCCGGGAATGATATTCGTGCCAGGAACCGGCTCAATGTTATCTTCAATATACAGCGCACTGATTTGAGAATGATTTTTACTGCTGCGATCCGCAGCAGAGCCAGAAATACCGCTGATATCACTGTCATTCACCGTCAGGCTGGTAGAGGAAGGATCATCGAGCTTATCGCGGTTCCACTCTGCACCAACGGTCAGCGTTTGATCAACCATCACATTCAAAGGAATATTAAGCTCGCCGCTGGTTCGCCAGGAACTCAGGCGATTGGTCGTAAACTTTTCACCCGCTAAAATACGCCCTTCACCACCGCCGGATAATCCTTCATTCATGCGGGTATTATTGGTTTTCTCGTAATAAACACCAAAGCGACTTTGTCCCCAGTCCCAGATACCATTATGCGTAATGCCATAATTCTGTCGGTACAGGCGGTTCGTCTCTTTGCCGGATTTTGCCAGGCTTTCGGTAACTGCACTGGAAGAACTGTTTTGCGTATCGCCCGCATAGATATTCCCCTGGCGGCTATATCCGGCTTCGAAATCGAGAATCTGCTGCGGATTTAATTTCCACGAGACAACGCCGTTAATATCTTTGTTACGTACCCCTTCATGCCCGGCTGCGTTTTTCGTACCGACCGGAGAATTAATATCCCAACTGTCAGCATCCGTTTTATTCAGGTTACCATACAAACGCGTGGTAAGAGCATTACCAGCCAGAGGCCCACTAAGGCTGAAATTGGCGCGACGCGTAGCGCCCTCATCGCTACTTTCCGGCTGATTGGTGTATAACGACAGCGAACCGTGCCAGTCGTTGGTGGGACGTTTGGTAATGATGTTCACCACCCCCCCGGCTGCCCCCGAACCGTAGCGCGCCGCCGCAGGGCCGCGGATCACTTCAATACGCTCAACCTGTTCCGGTGGCACCCAGTTGGTGTCACCGCGGGTATCACGCTCTCCACGCCAGCTATAACGCACGGAGTTACGTGACGTCACCGGTACACCATCAATTAAAATTAAGGTGTTTTCCGGCCCCATACCACGAATATCGATCTGGCGGTTGTTACCGCGTGTGCCCGAGGCGCTATTGCCGGTAAGATTGACGCCAGGCATTTTACGAATAATATCTGAAAGGTCGTTTACCGGAGGGGTCTTTTTAATATCCTCGCTGGTAATAACCGACACGCCCGGCTGCTGTTTTAATACCTGCTCAGCGGTGGCTTCCACCACCAGAGTCTCGTCATTATCATCGTCGGAGGATTTGGCTACTGATACCTGGCTATTCAACCCAACCAGGAGCACAGTTAGCGACCAGAGGATTTTGTTAATTCTCATACCTATTCCCTAATAAATGCCTAACTTAAAATGTTTGATCGTTAAGCTCACATCCTTGCCAGATATTTTTTACTGCCATTATTGTTTTTATATAAGAATGATAATTAATATCATTTAGCAAAAAAAAAAGCAATCCCTCACAAGATAAATATATTGATTTTTCATAAATATCAAATTGATATATAACATATGTTTTTTATTTCATTGCACTTGTCGATCATCGGGAATTTTGTCACAATTTCTCACGGATAGTGTTCACATTGTTTCTGACCTGCATTTCAGGCGCGGGCGCTGCTTATGTATATAAGGGCCTGTGGTCGACGAATCAGCATAATCAGATCTTCCTGCGAACAATTTCTTTCAGCGTATCAGGCAGCACTATCGGATTATCTACGAGCGTTTTTGATTCACATTGTGTGTGAAACTTCATACATCATGATTCGCTTTCCCTACTCAGTTCTGATGATTGTTTTTTATTCTATTAACACGGAGTTAAGATTCTACCCTCGGTGTCCTCATTATTAATGAGGAATGCTACCTATCTAAAAACTGACCGAAACTTTGGGGCATCCCTGGAGGTTTCCAAGGAGAAAAAGGTGACAGTGATAGTGCCACATTGTGAGGAAATTCCTGAGAAACTCCTGGTTCACACACATAATTCAGGAGTTTGCCATAGATAGTAACCAATTGTTTTATATTTTAAGACCATTAAATACGCGGCTACGATAGCGCTTTATATAATCATAAACTGTAGAGATAAAATATCTGCTTCTCTGATAACACTAATTGAGTGTCTTAAACTAAGTAATTTCATTTTTCCCCCTTTAAAAGCAATATATGTGCAATAGTTGAAGTTAAAGCTGTGCTGCCAGAGTTGATAATAATTGTTCTGTCTGTTGCCATGATATGCATTCATCAGTAACAGACTGACCATACTCTAGCGGAAAACTATCGGATTGTTTTCCATCTTGTAAAAAGCTTTCCACCATAATGCCAGCTACATATCCTGGTATTTTTTTCCGATTATCTATAACTTGACGTGCAACGGAAATTTGCCGTTTAGCCACTTTACCGCTATTATCATGGCTACAATCAATTATCAGACGATGGTTAATACCCTCATCATGCATTAATTTCACTGCCTTAGTTATATCAGACAAACCATAGTTAGGTTCTCTACCTCCACGTAATATTAGATGTCCATGTGGATTGCCATCGGTTAATAGTGTAGATATACTATTTGTTAAAGATGTCATATATACAATATGTTGTTCACGGGCTGCAATAATAGCGTCAATAGCTAAGTTAATATTTCCATCAGTACTGTTTTTAAATCCAACTGGACAATGTAAACCAGACGCAAGTTGACGATGCGTTTGTGATTCAGTGGTTCTGGCACCAATAGCACCCCAACATATTAAATCAGCAATATAGGGAGTAAGAAAAGGATCGAGGAATTCTGTAGCGGTTGCGACACGCATCGTTGTGATTGAAGACAAACACTGGCGAGCATATCGTATCCCTTTCTCAACATCATAACTTCCATTTAGATCAGGATCGTGCATTATTCCCTTCCAGCCTTTACGGGTTCGAGGTTTCTCAAAATAAGTGCGCATTACAATGTACATTTTCGATAAGTACTTATTCTGTAATACGAACAATCGCTTCGCATAATCAACTGCGGCCTGAACGTCATGGATTGAGCATGGACCAACAATCACAAGTAAGCGAGGATCTTTTCCCAGCAAAATATTCGCTATAATATCTCGTTGCAGAGAGATCCATGTTACGGTTTCTTCCGATACTGCGATTTCTTTATGAATCTCGCCCACAGTGGGTAAACTGCCAAGCAACTTCCCGCGGTAGATTAATTTACTAGCTGACTGCATCTTGTCTCCTAAAAGCGCTATTTCAGACCATCAGTTGCACACAGTAGATGATAATGATAATCATTTACTGTATAATTGGCAATATATGGGGATTCATAGTCATTTCTGAGATAATATACGTTAGGCCTTCTCTCCCGTACGGAAATCACTTGTTTTCCGTAAATTACCTGAATCTTAATCCCTGAGCTGCGGCTAGCTGTGGAACTCACAAAAGCTGACCGGGCCGTGGCACAGCCTCTCTGCTGGCAGAACAGCGTACTGCAGAAGTCGTCGTACTGCCGCTGGTCCCGGCATCAGGTCTGCCCGCAGATGGCACTTCTGCCACTGATCTGCCGGTGGAGCTGAACGGCATGAATATCAGGCCTGCCGTGGGGATTTTGTGGTGCGCCTCGACGGCAGCACCTGTCTGCAGTTATAGAATAAAGAAGGCGGGGAGGTACGCAGGGAGGGCGATCCGCTGGAAGTGGCGTAGTGGCTGTAGGCCTGTAATGATGCAGGAATAGAAGTTCGTGTACAGGTTAATGAAAGCATCACCCCGTAAAAACATGCCGGCACGGTTTACACATCATTCCATGGTGGCAGCCGGTTAACTTTCCTGCGCCACCAGTGGAAAGAGGCCATGAGCAGTCCGAACAAAAAACCACTCGTGATACTTATAATAATGGCCTCACCTGCTACCATTCCTGACGGCCCCCAGTACATAAACCACATTGCACATCCCCAGGAAATACCCCATAAGCCCCCCATCAGCAGCGTAACCTGCCAGAACGGCATAAAGGGCAATGGCGGAAGCCGGATACCCAGCCGCCAGAGAATACGCAGCAGAGGAGGAGCATAATTACTCCGCCACATCTTTTTGCTGTCCATCAGGGCAATTGCCCGGGCTTTTTTCTGCTCAAAGGTCACAGGAGCACCTCCGTTCCATGATGTAAACGTGACACAGCTTATTGTTATTGATTATTATTATCATGCTGTGATTATGTTGTCATGCACCGGTACACTGACAAAAGAAAGGGAGAACAGGAGGCTGGCTGATGAACAGGAAATATTATCTTAATCCGCGTAAGCGGGCCGTGAGGGCCGCTTACAAGCGTGTATGAGATCAGTTTGGATATTCGAAATTATTGTACGTTTAACTCACCATACATTAATGCTAATGTATGCATACATTAGCATTAATGATGAAGGAAAAGAATAACAATGGCAGTCAACCCACTTCTTTTTTGGATTTCTTAATTTTCGTCTGATAAAGCCGCTTTACCCGTTCAATTTCTGCCAGCGTTGCGGACCAGTGTAGTTCGGCGGCATGACGATATCTGGCAGCCATTTTTTCCACCATCTCCGGATTGCTGTCCGCGCTGCGGTGCTGACGCCCCTTCTCCCCAAAAACTTCAACAACCAGCCACTGGCTTCCGGTTCTGCCGAACAATGCCTTGCACAAACGTCTCACAGTCAGCGGGGTTAAATCTGGATCGGGATCATAGGCAATGGTAGCAAAAATAAAGCGCAGCATTTCTGATGTCTTGTAACGCTTTACGCTGGCAGCCAGGCGTGCGGCACGTTGCGGTGCTTCCCAGCGGTCGTTACTGTAATTAGCCACTTCAGCCAGATAATCCTTTTCAAGTTTTTCAGCCGTGTAGCACCTGCCGCCTAAAAAAAGCCGCATGGCCTCCCTGGTTTTATTTCTCACATATCATCCCTCATTAATGCTAATGTACGCATACATTAGCATTAACATACTGACAGTAACAAGCGGCGGATTTACGTCTGGATAACGTAAATGATTGCGGTATACAGGCCAGTCGGTCAGATTTTCAGCCGGGCCTGTTCCTGCAGCAGTTCCAGATGATATGCAGCAATAGCGTTTACCACCCCTGCCGCCATCCGTGCGTCGGCGATCGTTGAGTGTGCCTGCCCTTCCCAGGTCAGTCCGGCCTGGCTGGCAGCACTGGCCAGTGAAATCGTGCCATAGCGGTTGGTGGCCCCATAATATCCTGCAGCCAGCTCCATCGCACAATATACCGTCATTTCTTCCAGCCAGTCAGCCGGATCGCTATGTGCGGCCGCAGTCTGTTTCAGAATGCGGATGTCGAACCGGGAATTAAAGATAATTACTGGTCGATCTCCGATTGCATGCCGCAGTTGCCGCGCCACATCTGTCCATGATGGTGCGCCGCAGAGAGCCTGCTCACTGATACCATGCACGGCGGCGGCCTGCGCCCCGATGGCGACCGTGGGCTTCAGCCTGGTTTCAAATACCACCTGACCGGCCGCATCGGTCAGGCCGATTTCCAGGGCTTCCGCGGTATTATCCAGTCCTGTCGTTTCAGTATCCAGAAAGAGTGGTGCCAGACTCAGCCAGTCATATGCCTGCCGTGCCATCCGGCCACTGGTGCTGTTTAGTCGGGATAAAACGGAAAGCCGCTGGCCAGCCAGCTGTTGTTTACTCGTCAGAGGGCGTTTCTCACGCATCGGAACACAGTCTGCAATTCGGTATACAGCGAACCTGCCACCATAACTATTTTTATACCACTTAACCGGCTCAGCACCGGGGGCTGGCTTCATTCTGAATTCATCGCGCAGACGTCCTTTCGAGAAACACCTGTCTTCGGCAATCGCCTGCGCACGTCTGGTGACCAGCTCATCATTATTCATGGTTCTTGCATCTCCGTCAGACGTTTTTATATCCGGACAGCCCCTCTATGGCCACTTCTGTGCAGTATGCAATACGCGCAGGATATACACTTTACCCCACTGGCTATCGACTTCATAAACCAGAACAAAATGGGGATGAATAACCAGTTCCCGGGTACCTTCCACACGACCGTTGCGGCCTTTATACGGCTGCCCGGCCAGGTTGCTGGCTGAATAACCAATCCGTTCGTCCAGTTCAATGGCGGCTATCAGGTTCTGCTCCGCAATGTACTCACGAATGCGCTTCCTGTCCTGGCTGGCCAGCATGGTCCAGAATATCTCCATCATTTACCGGCGACTTTCCTGCTCATTTCATCCCGCCATGCAGCAGCGGAAGATTCGACCATGTCATGGGGAAGTACATCGCCGCGCTCGAGTTGCTGACGTCCTGCCTCAACCTGGTCACGGAACCAGGTATTATGCTGCCGTTCCACGGTCTGGCGCATAAAATCCCGGATTAACTGAGAGCCATTACGGTCCATGCTTTTTGCAGCGGCCATAAAAGCATCCTTCAGTTCAGCGTCAATTCTTAAACTCATATTAACCTGTGCCATTTATCACCCCGTCATTACCACGTATATACACAGTATATAACGATTCAGATATCGTCACTAGGATATGCCGCGCCAACGGCATGGAAGGCGGCACTCCGCTGTTTCATATGATACCGCCGAAGCCCGATGTAAGCCGCTACAGTCGTCCGAAAGTCACCAGCCTCCTCCCCCCTGCCGTCATCCGTGCATCAGCTATGCACTGAGTATGCCTGCCCTTCCCTAGAGAATCCTGCCAGGCTTGCCACACTGATATATCTTGACTTTATGTAAACGATATGACACCTTAACATGATAATGATTACCATTCTCTTTTAATATACAGAGAAACTAGGAAATAGATGAATGAGTTATGTTACTTTAATATTCTCTGACAATAACCTAAATCAGTTAGATTATTGTCATTTAATAAATAATGACATTCTTTCATCATTAGACTGGCCCCCTGAATCTCCAGACAACCAATATCACTTATTTAAGTGATAGTC
>ENA-UOJJ01003005-UOJJ01003005.1-human-gut-metagenome-genome-assembly--contig:-CS66-NODE-3005-length-19214-cov-5.365155_pt1 | contig 19214 bp, 15 predicted proteins | sample MGYA00242343_ERZ723890 | MGnify/ENA metagenome assembly ERZ723890 | reverse complement strand
GGATGCCAAGGTACTGCTCTTCAATGACGGCGCAGTCACCGGACGTACTGCTTCTGCAAGACGCATTGCCGGCCAGCCGGGAGTGGATACGGATGATTTGAATAAAAAGCTTTTGGAGGCGGTTTACGATTCCCGCTACAAGAAGATGTATCATGCAGAGGTTTATATCGGCCTGGACCCTGAATTCATGGTAAAGGCTCATCTGCTGATCCCGGAAGGCTTTGAGAATAATATGTATTCCTGGATGCTGAACTTCCAGTACCGTTCTGATGAATATGTACGTATGTATAAGCAGTCGAAGCCGATCGATGGCGAGGGCGATATCTATATCTTTGCTGACCCTGATTTCCGTCATCCAGAGCATCCGCAGGGACTGGCTTATTTTGATCCTGAGATGAATTGCGCAGCGATCCTTGGTATGCGCTATTTTGGCGAGTATAAGAAGGGCACATTGACGCTGGCCTGGTCGGTAGCAGCCCGCAATGGCTATGTGGCCTGCCACGGCGGACAGAAGCGCTACAACCTGCCGGATGGCAAGAAGTTTGTAGCCAGCGTATTCGGACTGTCCGGTTCCGGCAAGTCCACGATTACGCATAACAAGCACAACGGTAAGTATGACGTAACGATTCTTCATGATGATGCATTTATCATCAACTCAGAGAAGGGCTTCTCAATTGCTATGGAGCCGACATATTTTGATAAGACAGCGGATTATCCGGCTGGCTGTGATGCCAACAAGTATCTGCTGACCGTACAGAACTGCGGCGCAACCTCGGATGAGGATGACAATGTCGTAGTTGTAACTGAGGATATCCGCAATGGCAATGGCCGTGCGATCAAGTCGAAGTTGTGGTCTCCGAACCGTGTGGATAAGATTGATGAGCCGATCAATGCGATCTTCTGGATTATGAAGGATCCTACCCTGCCTCCGATCCTGAAGGTAAAGGGCGGTGCATTGGCTTCCGTTATGGGTGCCACGCTGGCAACCAAGCGCAGTACGGCGGAGAACCTGGCCAAGGGCATCGATATGAACATGCTGGTATATGAGCCCTATGCGAACCCGTTCCGTACATATCCGCTGAAAGAGGACTATACGAAGTTCAAGTCTCTGGTGGATGATCTCGGCGCGGACTGCTACATCATCAATACCGGTGATTTCATGGGCAAGAAGGTAAAGCCTGCGGATACACTTGGCATTATTGAAGCGATCGTGGACGGCAAGGCTGAGTTCAAGCAGTGGGGACCGTTCGAAAATCTTGAGATCATGGAGTGGGAAGGATTCGTTCCGGATTTGACGGATAAGGATTATATCCAGAAGTTGCAGGCAGGCATGAAGGGTCGCCGCCGCTTCGTCAGCGAGAGATATATCGTGAAAGACGGCTACGATCAGCTTCCGGCAGAGGCGTTGGAGTCCATCGAGGATCTGATCAGCGTCATGTGCGATATGGTGAAGTAGGGGCTCTCTGTGTGAACATACAGAGCACAGATAAGTATAAATAAATCAGGCGGAGATTTGTTCCGGGAATTTTTCGGGCAGGTCTCCGCCTCTTTTATCATCAGGAGGTATCTACGGCGCAAACAATGCTTTTTGCATACGGTTGGATACAATTTGGATGCAAAAAGCGGTTATACTATGGACATCGGATACAGAAGAGGAAAGGGGAATACGATATGCTGGAAATATTGATTGTAGAAGATGAAGCGCCGATCCGGGATTTGCTGTCTATGAATCTGACAAGAGCGGGGTATCACTGTACGGCTGCCGCAGACGGCCGGCAGGCGGCGATTCTGCTGGAAACGCATACCTATGATCTGGCGCTTCTGGACATCATGCTTCCGGAAGTGAACGGTTATGAACTTCTGGACTATATCCGTCCAATGGGAATTCCCGTGATCTTTCTGACTGCGAAGACGGCGGTGGATGACCGCGTGAAAGGACTCCTGGCCGGAGCGGAGGATTACATTACAAAGCCCTTCGCTATGGCGGAACTGCAGGCGCGCATGGAGGTTGTACTTCGACGATTTCACAAAGTAGACTCCCGCCTGGCATATGATAATATGGAGATAGACGTTGAGAGCCGGAAAGTGATGACGCCGGAGGGCCCGGTATCGCTCACACCAAAGGAATTTGACTTGCTGGTTCTGCTGGTGCGCAACCGGGGGGTGGCGCTGTTCCGCAGCCGCATCTTCCAGATCGTATGGGAATCCGACTTTGAAGGAGATACACGAACGCTGGATCTCCATATCCAGCGATTAAGAAAAAAGCTGCATCTTGAAGATAGACTGAAGACGGTATACCGGGTCGGATATCGTCTGGACTGACGGGAAAGGGGAAGTGCATGAGCTTTCGAATGAAAGTGCTTTTCTGGAATATGCTCCTAATCGCTGCAGCATTCGGCATCAGCGGCTATCTCCTGATGAACCGCAGTTTTCAGATCAGTATGGATCTGGAAGTGCAGCATGTCATGAGCGAGAATCAGCTGATTATTGCCGGTGTTGAGACAGAAATGGTGAATCGTATCCTGCAGAACTCTTTCTTTGGAAAGGAGGAAGAGTGGCAGACAATTGGAAATGAGGTTCTGGAATCTCTGAAAGGAACTGATATCTGCTTTCAAATTCGTAACGAAGAGCAGGCTTTGTTCGAAGAACAGGAGCGCCCTATGGATACAGACACGAATCTTCTTACCGGTGATCTGGAAGAAGGACGAAAACAATACATGTTCTATACAGATGCCGACAGCTATTATGTGGCGGCGGCCGGAAGCTTCTCTTTCTCTGATCATACGTATTATGTGGTTAATCAGAGAGATATTTCTTCTGTCTACATGGAACAGGAGCTGCAGGCGCAGTATTACCGCTATCTGACCGGAGCTCTGCTGATCTTGTGCGCAGTCGTTTTGTCCGTGATCACCGGCGTACTTACCGCGCCGATCCGGCGTCTGAAGAAGACGACCGGGCGCATTGCAGAGGGCAACTATCGCACACGTGCTCGTATTCACAGCAAAGATGAGATCGGCAGCCTGGCAAAAGATTTTAATGTGATGGCTGAAGCTGTGGAGAACAATATCAATGAACTGGAAGAAGAGAATCGCCGCAAAGAGGAGTTTGTAGCCAACTTTACCCATGAGCTGAAGACACCGCTCACTTCGGTTATCGGCTACGCGGAGATGCTCTCAGCACAAGATCTGACGATGGAGGAGCGGCAGAAGGCAGCAGAATATATTTTCCATGAGGGGGTCCGGCTGGAGAACATGTCAATGAAACTGTTTGAGATGTTCCTGCTGAATCAGGAAGATCTTGTCATGCACCGCATCTATGTGCCGGACTTTATGGAATCTATCGGTGACAGTGCGGGTCCTTTAGCGGAAGCGGATGGCATAAAGCTGATTGTGCAGCCGGTAAATGCCTGCATCTGCGGTGATGGCACACTTTTAAAGACAGTATTCATCAATATGATCGATAATGCACGCAAGGCTTCGGCTGGCGGACAGTCAATTCTGTTTCGATCTTATGTAACGGAGGATAGTGTGGTTCTTGAAGTAAAAGATCATGGCTGTGGAATCCCGGCGGAGGATCTGCACAAGATTACAGAAGCCTTCTATATGGTAGATAAGTCACGCTCCCGCCAGAAGGGCGGTGCTGGCCTGGGACTTTCTCTAGCGGCGAAGATTCTGGAGAAACACGGTGCTGCACTGGAAGTAGAGAGTGCTGTCGGAGAGGGTACGATCATGCGTGTGGAATTTGACCGGGAGCAGGAGGAAGAGTAGTAGAAATGAAATTTTTGAAAAATGCAATCGCCTTCTTTGCCATGTTGGCAGTTGCTGCCGCCGGAATTTTCCTACCTGGATATTTTCTGCAGAAAAATGGGGAAGAACAGCTGGGAGCAGTTCGTCAGCCGGATGGAGATTACTACACCGGGACAGGTGCTCTGACTGCAATTCAGGATATGACGATGGAAGATAAGCTTCGCCTGACATCAGGGGTCTGGGAGAGTAAGAGAGAGTTGGTGTGGTCCGGACTTTCCCATGTGGATCCGCCGTCGCTGAATGAACTGAAAGCAGGAACATTTTCCGGCAACTCGGATGCTTCAGAACAGAACCAGGATGAGCATATGGAAAAGGAAGACGAGCTGAAGCAGAATGAAGCAGCGGCAATTTATGATCCTTATAATAAAATAGGGGATTGGGTAGCGAATGAAGATTACTGGGCGGCGAATGGAGGTGACTGGCTATCCAGCTTACTTGAAAATGCCATTACTTCCATGGATAAGTGCTTTCGTGAAGTTTATCCATATCTGGAGTTTGCGTTTGATGTAAATATGCTTCCAAGAATCTATCAGTACAGCGATACTTATTTTGGAACATACCGCTGTTGATCGGTAGAAGCAGGATTCACTTTTTATATCTATAACTATAACGATGCTACGGATACCTATTTTCAGACAGCAGGAGGAACGCTGTGGCTGGCACTTGATCTGGAGACAGGAGAACTGCTACATGTGCGTGTGGTTCGGTATGAGAGCATTGATTTCGAAGCGAATGGTATCGATTTTAACTGCCTGGATCTGAAATGGGGGCTTTCAGATCTTAACTCCTGTGATGACATTCAGTCAGGGGAAGAAGTGAATGGAAAGGAACTCCTGTGTTATCCGCTTTCTTTTGCCACAAGGATTATTGCAGATTACAATACGTGGCTGTTGATAAGAGATAATAATGTATCCTACTGTATCATGAGTGATGAGCATAAACTGGATATGTTTATGTACTTGCAGAAAACGGATGACGGCTATGGCAGATAATAAGAATCATAGTCATTCCTGTTTCTGCAACAGCTTCCGATAACTGGCATCAATTCCGATTGCGCCGAGCGGAGCGGTAATCAATATCGCAAGAACAGCGACAGAGAGAACCAGCTGGCCGCAGGGAAGCTCCAGCGATAACGGAACTGAGCAGATCACACCAATGGAACGAAATGCCAGAGAGACGGCAAGCATAAGAAGAGACACAGCTCCGGCCTGCAGTGTGTAGCGGATATCGACCGCCGCGCCAACCAGCACGAAGAGGATAACTTCCGCGGCGAGCCACAGCTTGCCGAACTTTTCGGATAGTCGACGGGAGACGAATTCCGTACTGCGCAGTTTTATTACGCATGCCATACTGACAACGGCGAGCAGGCCGGACACCGGCACAATTCCTTTTAGCCAGGTCTCTACAGACATCAGCAGGAAGGACACGCCGAGCATCAGAATTACTTTCATGCTATTACGGACGCAGTGTGCCCGCGCATAGGCAGTCTCAAAAAACGTACTTAACAGATATCCTGTCAAGATACCAAGAGCAATCCCGCATACAATCGAGACTGGAATTCCAACGAAATCCGAGGCACTGGCGCTGCCGCCCTGCGCCATGCGGACAAAGGTGGAGAACAGCACAATTACGAAGATATCATCACAGGAAGCACCCGCCAGAATCAGCTGAGGGATGCTTTTTTTCGTGCCCCATCCGTTCTCGATCAGCTGCACCATGCGCGGAACCACGATTGCCGGGGAGACAGCTCCGAGAACCGCACCCATAACGGCGGCCTCGATCCGTGTAATCCCAAGCAGCCATGGTCAGAGCGATTAGAAAGATAAGTGAAAGTGAAGCAGCATAGAAAAATTCTCCTTAAACAGACGGATAGACGCAAAAAAGCTGATGCTTTCTGCGCAGGATGTATCGCAGAAGTCATCAGCACAAACGGCGGTTTCGGTTGCCCGTGGGAGAACTTCATTCCCGAAGGAAATTATAATACAGAAAATTCATTCTGTAAAGGGAAACTTGAAAAGTACATATAGTTTGAAAAATCAGCTCTCATAAGAAAAAAGACTCTTTTTTGATACACTTCAGATACATTTCAGATGAAATCATGATACATTTCCTCACTAGAATCATACCAGATCGTTAAAAAAGTAAAAAATTGCAAGAATGAAATCAAAAAAGAAAAATACAAAGAACAAGCAAAGGGGAATAAGGATATGAAGAAAAAACAGATTCTGATACTTCTGATGGGAGCCATGATGGCACTTTCCGCCTGCCAGGCGACACCGGAGGAGGATGTGATTGTGCAGAAAGCCGAGCAGCAGGAGAAACTGACGCAGGCAGCGGATGTTGCACCGGAACTTGTCGGGAAATCACTGCGGGAGCAGATGAACATTCCGGAGACGATCAGTTTTCAGGTGACGGATTCCAGCGGAAAGCATATTTATACGGCTGATAATGCACCGGTCAATGTGCCGGATACTGACAAGGCCAGCACAGCGAATGCGATCCGAGATGATTTTACCGATGAAGATACAAGAATCTGGACGGAAGCTTTCTTCGGCAACGCAAAAGTGTGGAAGACGGAAGAATACGTTGCCACCAAGTCAGATTATATGGATTGGATCAATCAGGAGAATGAAAACTGGGAGCAGGCGAAGGAGAACCTGGCAAGTGATGAGAACAACCGGGCGTATATCGAGAATTACGAGAAAGAACATCAGGATAGGATCAATGAGATGACGGCGCAGATGGAGACTGCACCGGAGACGGCGCCGGAACCAAAATACGAAGCGCCGGAGTATAAGCTGGTGCAGAATGAAGACTATCAGACCGTTACAGAGAACGGCTATTATAACGGGTTCGATATTACCGGTAAGGTGGGCGATATGGAGGCTAATCTGAGTATTTACAATTCAGACTGGGGAACCGGAGGTTATTATTTTCTGCAGACTTCGGAAACCGGCTATCCGATAACGGACGAGTTCTGGAAGATGAGAACCGAGGAAATTCCGAATAATTGCAAATACAGCGAGGAGGAAGCGGTGCAGATGGTGAAGGATCTGCTGGAGAAGCTTCAGCCTGGCAACAACCTGACCGTAAAAGAAATCAATCCCACATATAATGGAAGTAAGATGGATGAGCTGGGGAACAGTCTGGACAGCCAGATTGAATCCTACATCGGCTATCAGATGCTCTTTGTGCGCGAAGTCAATGGTATGCAGGAGAATACAACCACGTATTCTGGCACCGATGATGAGGAGATCGAGGCCACCTATATTCCATTTGGATATGAGAGGGTTGAAGTGAATGTCGGGGATGAGGGCATCACCAGCTTCTCATGGATTAACCGAATGCAGGAAGGTGAAATCCTGCAGGAGAATGTGGAGATGATTTCCTTTGAGAAGGTACAGTCCATTATCGAGGAGCAGATCATGATGAAGCATGCGGATACGAAAGATATAGAGGTTCGTCAGAAAGTTGTATCTGTGGATCTTGGTCTGATGTGCGTGCGCAAGCCGAATGACAACAGCAGCTTTACCATGGTTCCAGTCTGGGATGTCTATGAAATCTGGGAGGAAGCGAGCATTGCCTCGGATCTGTGGGCGGACACGGAGCTTACGATCAATGCGATCGACGGAAGCATTATCAACCGCGGATACCGGTATTGACATACAGAAACACTCACGGAAGCAGAAAAGTCGGAAAAAATCAGGCATCTAATTCAAAAAATAAGCAAAAACGACTGCTGTGATACAAAACGGATACATTTGACTGCTAGAATACCACTATAACCAGCAGTTGAATGTGTCCGTACCATCCCGGACAGCCGAAGAATCCGAAAGGAGATCATGCTTATGAAGAGAAGACGAAGAATGGAACTGATCCTTGCCGGAGCCATGCTGACTTTATCTGCCTGCCAGGCAACGCCGACGGAAGATGTGATCGTGCAGAAGGCAGAGCAGCAGGAAATGCTGACGCAGGCGGCGGAGACCTCGCCGGATATGGAAGGAAAGAACCTGAAGGAACGTTATCAGATTCCGGACAGCATCAGCTTCGATGTATCCTCAGAGGATGGAATGCGGGTCTATAAGGCGGAGAATGCGCCGGTAATTGTCCCGGATATCGAAGAAGCGGCGGTAGCTTCCGCGAACCGCTGCGATTACATAGATGAAGATACGAAGCTCTGGACGGAAGTTTTCTTCGGCGACCGGGAAGTGTGGAAGACAGAGGAGGAAGTCCTGACCAAGTCGGATTACCTGGAAATCATTGCCAATCGAGAAGCAAGTTTTGAAGCAACGAAGAAAGACATTGAAGCAGGACTTGGTGATGGGCTTACCATGGAAGAGTGTCTGAAAGATCATGAAGAAAGCATGGAATTTCTTACGAAGCGGATGGAAGCTGCGCCGGAGGAAGCGCCGGAGCCCGGACATCAGACGCCGGACTATGTGCTGACACCGGGCAGGCAGTCGGATAGTTTCGATATTACCGGTGACATGGACGGGGAGACGGCTGTGCTTGTCATTGATCAGGGTGAATGGTATACAAACGCTTATTATCGTCTGGATACAGAAGAAATCACACTGGGAGCTGACCACTGGTATAACGATGGCCTGGAGCTTCCGAATGTTTGTATCTACAGCGAGGAGGAAGCGGTTCGCATGGCGAAAGAAACGCTGGAGAAGCTGCAGCCGGGCAACAACCTGGAGCTTCGAAAGTGTATTCCGAGATATGATCCGTCCGATGAAGACTATGACAACATGCTCTGGCAGCCGGAATCCTACTGCGGCTACACGCTTTTCTTCTCCCGTGAGGTCAATGGATTGATGGAAAATGATACTTTTTCGGGAAAAGTTACCGAAGATCCGGAGAATGATGTAAATGTTCCCTTTGGTTACGAAGAGGTGGAAGTGGATATTGACAATAAGGGGATCGTATTCCTCTGGTGGGAGAACCGGATGCAGGCAGGAGAGATTCAGCAGGAGAACGTGCAGCTGCTTCCCTTCGAGAAGATACAGGCGATCATCGAAGAACAGATTACGATGCAGGATGCTGCCAGGGAAATAGACTGGAAGATTGAAGACAACGTAACTTCCGTGGAGTTGGGAACGCTTTGCATCTTAACTCCGAATGAAAAAGATGTCTATACCATGGTTCCGGTCTGGGAGGTCTACGGAACAGAGTCGAATGGAAATCAGGTGGGCTCTGAAATTGTCCTTACCATCAACGCGATCAACGGAAGTATTATCAACCGAAAGAATCGATACTGATAGAATCGATATCAACAGAAGCGATACAGAAACAATCAATACAGATAGAACCGACCAGAACAGAAGCAATATAGAAACAACCGATACGGACAGAACAGAAAGAGAAGCGAAGTGAATCAATGAAACGAAAAGAACGATGGAAAAGCGGCTGGTATCAGTTCAGCTCAGATCTGGACCGGGCGCTGGGGCAGGGCATATTTCTGGCAGCTGTGCTGGTGATCGCGGCGGCAATCATCCTGCCGGGCGGCAAAGATCTATTTCCGGATGCGGAGAAGATTGCGAAAGGACTGGAGGCTGGATATCATACCACCCTTTTTCGAAAGGGACTGAGCGGAGAAGCCGTTGTATTTCTGCTCCCGCTGGTCAGCACCCTTCCCTATGCGGCCTCCTGGCTGGATGAGAGAAAGAACGGGTACTGGAAAGCATATATGCCGCGGACGACGAAGGAGAAGTATGCCGTCTCGCGTATCACAGCCAACGCGGCGGGCGGCGGGCTGTGCAGCGCACTGGGATATTTCCTGGCGTATCTGATTCTGGCGCTGATCTATCGGCCGATGGAGGCTGCCGCCGAGACTCCGGCGATCTCCTTCGGAGCGCTGGCGCTGGGGGGAGCCGCTGTATTCCTGATGGGGGTTTTCTGGGCGGGAGCAGGATTTCTGTGCAGCCTGCTCTTCCGAAACCGATATATGATCTACGGCGGGCCGTTCCTGCTCAGCTATCTGATGGTTATCATCACTTCCCGCTATCTGCCGGGCGTATATACGCTGAATCCGAGAGAGTGGCTGGCCATGGAGCACTACTGGGAGGGCGGCAGCCTCGGTGCAGCCGCTTTCCTCGCGGAGATCAGCCTGCTGTCGATGCTTGCGCAGTATCTTATGCTGAAACGGAGGTTGGAGGAATGAATTCGATTCGTCAGATTTTTATGGTTACAAGGCTGCATTTCGGGCGCTGGCGCAGGAATCCCCGTGTAATCCTGTCCTTCCTCCTGGCGGCGGTTCTCAGCTTCCTGCTGACGGAGAAGGTGGTGACATTTGCGATCGAACAGGGGCGTACGCTCCAGATTTTCGAACCATTCGTGTGGGTCTTCGGCGACGGTATCTCAATTCTGCTGATCTCGCTGATCCTGATTCTGCTGTTTGCGGATATGCCGTTTCTGGACGGAAGCGTCCCCTATTACCTGATCCGGATTCGCGTCCGCACCTGGGTGCTGGGACAGATGCTCTATCTGATTCTGGCAACGTTGATCTATCTGATCTGGATTCTGGGAATTACGATGCTGTTCGCGGCGCCGCAGTCCTTCTCCGGAAATCTGTGGAGTCCGACGGCTGCGCTGCTGGGCTATTCGGATTACAGCGATGTACTCTCAATCCCGGCGGTTATGAAGACGTTCGAACTGTCGAGACCCTACGCCTGCACGCGGGCGATCTTCCTGCTCACGCTGCTGTATGCGCTGGCTTCGGTGATGATCATGTATTTCTTTAATGTAAAGAAGGGACGGCTGGCCGGAATCGTCAGTGTCTCCGTCTTTCATCTATTCGGCTTTCTGCTGAACTCGGACTGGCTGTCCATCGTGATGCAGCTGGGAGAGAAGGAAAGCTACCGGGCGAATATTGTGCGGGGCTGGCTGTCTCCGCTGCGTCAGGTGACGTATCCCATGCACAACTTCGGTTACGACAGCTTGCCGACGCTTGCGGATACCTACAGGCTCTTTGCTGCTGGAATCCTGGTTCTTGCGATTCTGGTGATCCACGGGATGAAACGCTATAATTTCCAGTTTATTGGCATGGATGAAGAGACCTGATTACATAGTCCAGAGCAGGAAGGAGTGAGAGAATCGTATGATTGACATTCAGAAAGTACAGAAAATATATGGCAAAGAGAAAGTGCTCAAAGAGGTGACGCACCAGTTTGCGGACGGGAAAGTACACGGAATTGTCGGCAACAACGGTTCCGGCAAGACGGTGCTGTTCAAGTGCATTTGCGGATTCGTAAAGCCAACCTCCGGGAGAATCCTGGTAAACGGGGATGAGATCGGCAAGGATTGTGATTTTCCGAAGAGCATCGGAATTATTATTGAGACGCCGGGCTTCCTCCCGTATCAGAGCGGTTTCCGCAACTTGCAGATTCTGGCGTCCCTGAACCGTCGGATCGGGAAGCGGGAGATCCGACGGGCGCTGGAGACGGTGGGACTTGACCCGGAGCTGAAGAAACCGGTCGGCAAATATTCGCTGGGAATGCGGCAGCGTCTGGGACTGGCGCAGGCGATTATGGAGGATCCGGCGCTGCTGATCCTGGATGAGCCATTCAACGGCCTTGACAAGAACGGTGTGGCGCATATCCGCAATGTCCTTCTGGATCTGAAGAACAGCGGCAAGACGATTCTGCTGGCCAGCCACCATCAGGAGGATATCGATGTCCTCTGCGATACGGTATGCGAGATGGACGGCGGAGTATTAAGGGAGGTTCGATAAAGCTATGAGAAAGTACGGAAGATGGCTGACAATACTGCTCGCGACACTGGCGTTCTTCGCAGGAGTCAGTCATATAAAAGCAGAGAGCCTTCCGGCGGGAAGTCAGACGGAAGAAAAGGAGATGACAGCGGCGGCTGCTTCGTCTGCGTCAGGAAAGATTCTTGTCATCGATGAAAAGCATATCTATCCGGGGATGACGGGCGCGTATCAGAATGGCTACACACCGGCCATCGAGAAAGGAAAGGCGCGCCTGGTGCTTCCTCTGATTTGTGCCGGGACGGCAGAGCCGGACGCAAAGGAGATTACAGTATCGCTTGCTTTCTCTGGAGAATCCGGAAAAGTCTTCCTGGGCACCAATTACCAGAAGAAGCTGAAGGAAGAGATTGTGCGTGTGAACGGAGAGGACTGTAAGGTATATCTGTTCGATACGGAAGTTGCCCTGAAATCGGGGAGTGCGGCGGGAACGTATGCCGTGACCGTTCAGGCGGAGTATAAGAATGCGGAGAAGAACGAGACGCAGAGCTTTACTATGTATGTTACCATTCCGGAAAGTATTCCGGAGACATCGCCGGAGAATCCCTCTGAGCCGGCGTCGGAGCCCTCTTCCGGGCCGGGAACTTCCGGAACAGATGATTCGAAGAAACCTTCTGCTTCCGATCCTGCCTCGTCTGAGGCGGATCCTTCAGATCCTTCGGCGACCAGTCCGGACGGAAGCAATCCGGCAGATCCCTCGGCGGATGATCCAGGAGCTTCTGATCCTATGGCCTCCGGTGACGATCTTTCCGGAGGAGACTTCAGCGGGGATTCCGGAGGAACCGCGGAGACGAAGCCGGATGCCGCTCCGAGAATCCTGGTGGATACCTGTGAGATCAGCCCACAGGAATACCGCGCCGGAGACCGTGTGGATATCCGCCTGGTGCTGCGCAATACCAGTAAGAAGAAGACACTGCGCAATATCCGGCTGACATTCAGCAGTAACACGGGAGAAGTTCTGCCGGTGGATGCCGCTCCGGATCGTTATATCGAGCGCATGAGCGCTGGCGGAAGCACGGAAGAGATTCTGAAGCTTACTATTATGGAGACAGCGGCCGCCGTCAGCCAGCCGATCACTCTTTCCATGGAGTACGAGGATGCTGACGGAACGGCATATACCAGTACGGAAGTCATCTATCTGACGCTTACGACGGAGACGGATCTGCGCCTGGATAGCCCGGTGGTCCCGGTTTCGATGGAAGCCATGACCGGCCAGGAGATTACCATGAACCTGTTCAATGTAGGAACAGCAAAAGTGAAAAATGTGATGTGCAGCATCGAAATGGAGGGTATTGTTCCTAAAGGCAGCACTTTTGTCGGAGATGTGGAGCCAAATGAGACAAAACAGGCCGTAATCGGCATTGTGGTGGGAGATTTAACCTATAATCGCCCGGAACAGACGGAGAAGTATGGAACCGCCAGGGGCACGATCACCGTAACCTATGAGGACGAAAAAGGAAATACCTACACGCAAAGCGTCGATATTTCCAGCGAGATTGTAAAGCCGGAGGGGACACCCGACGAGCCGGAAGAAGTGAAGTACGAATCCCAGTGGTGGGTATCCATTGTCATCGGTCTTATCCTTATTCAGGCCATGGCCGGTTTTGTCATCCTGCAGAAAAAACGTCATAAAATGTAGGGAAAACGTCAGAGCAGAAGATGCATGCTTTCTGCGTGTGTGATATTAGAAGATGTGAATGCCGCCGTTTTTGGCGGCATTTTTTGTGCTTGCACTCCTGGCTGCAGTATGGTACAATCAATACAGAACATACGTTTGGAGATGAGGATACATGTTGATTCAGGAGAACCTGACGCTGCAGCAGAAGCTGGAGATCCTTTCGGATGCGGCCAAATATGATGTTGCCTGCACATCCAGCGGCGCTGACCGCCGGGGAAAAAAGGGAACCATCGGAAGTGCCGTGAGCTGCGGGATCTGCCACAGCTTTGCCGCGGACGGGCGCTGTATATCCCTGCTGAAAATATTACTTACGAACGAGTGCATCTATGACTGCCGCTATTGTGTGAACCGGATTTCGAATGATACGGTCCGGACATCCTTCACACCGGAGGAGATATGCACCCTCACAATGGAATTCTACCGCAGAAACTATATCGAAGGGCTGTTTCTAAGCTCCGGGATTCTGCGTACACCGAACTACACCATGGAGCAGATTTATCAGGCGCTTTTTCTGCTGCGGGAGAAGTACCGCTTCTGGGGGTATATTCATGTAAAGGCGATTCCGGGAGCTGATCCGGAGCTGATCGAGCGGGTTGGACATCTGGCAGATCGCATGAGCATCAACCTGGAGCTTCCGACCGGCGACGGCCTGAAGAAACTGGCTCCGGCGAAGACGAGAGAACGGATTCTCACGCCGATGCGCCAGATTCAGAAGGGCATCCGTCAGGATCAGTATATGGTGGAGGAGAGAAAGCGGGAGAAGAAGATCTATCTGGGAAGTGGAGCCAGCGCTTCCGGCGGCAGGAGCCATACGGCTGCTCAATCGGATGCTTCTTCTGTGAAGATTTCGTCGAAAGCCGGTCTGGCGGAGACGAAGATTTCTGCCGTTGGAACTGCTTCCCCTTCCGGAATTGGAAAGCACGATTCCGGAAACACTGGAACCGCGTCGCTTCCTTCTGCGCGGAGCGCATTGCACTACGAACAGAAATCACGTTTCGTTCCGGCGGGGCAGAGCACGCAGATGATTATCGGAGCTACGCCGGAGACAGATCACCAGATTCTTCAGGTTACGGAAGCCTTATATCAGAAATTTGACTTAAAGCGCGTCTTCTTCTCTGCATACACCGCAGTGAACGATGATTCGGAGCTTCCGGCATTGGGCACGAAGCCGCCGCTTCTGCGGGAGCACCGTCTCTATCAGGCGGACTGGCTGCTGCGCTTCTACGGATTCGATGCGAGCGAGCTGCTGACGGAGGAACGCCCGTACTTCCATCAGGAGCTGGACCCGAAGTGTGACTGGGCAATTCGTCACCTGGAGAACTTTCCGGTGGAAATCAACCGTGCAGACTATACGCAGATTCTGCGGGTCCCCGGTATCGGGGTGAAATCCGCCCGCCGTATTGTGCAGGCAAGGCGCAGCGCGAAGCTGGATTTCCCGGATCTGAAGAAATTCGGCGTTGTATTAAAGCGCGCCGCTTACTTCATTACCTGTAACGGGAAAATGATGAATCCCACGAAGATCGAGGAGGAATACCTGACGCATATGCTGACGGCGGATGGCCGCAGCCAGACCAGACAGCTGGCGGATCAGAGCGAGTTCCACCAATTAAGTCTCTTCGACGACTTTGCGCTGGCTTCGCAGCCTTCTGCGGCAGACACCGTGAAATCACTCACTGGACAGATGTAGACTACATGTGAAAATAAGTGAAAAGCACATGATACATGAGAAATACAGTGTTTCAGAGAAGAAGGGCGGACACCATAACATGAACAATAATAACATTACTTACATCTATCAGTGTGAAGACAGCACAGATGGAATCCTTACAGCGGTCTATGACGCCTGGGCCAGCCGGAGAGGACACTCTCATATAAAGCTGCAGATTCTGCGGGAAGCGGACACGATGGAACTGTTCTCCGAATATATCCCGGTGCAGACCGATGCGGAGAAAGCGGAGAAGGTGCGTCGCTCCGTTCTGCGGAAGATCAGCACGGAAGCCTGGGAGATGGTCTTTCGCGCCTCTCTTTCCAATCAGGATGAGAAGGCAGACCTGATCTACCGTTTTCTCATCGGCGGATTTTACTACGGAGCGCCGGTTACGAAGATGATGGCGGAGCCTGTTGTGATGCGCATGACAGAGCTTGCCCGATCTGTCAGCAATGAGGCTCACGAATGGAAGCAGTTTATTCGCTTCGACGAGCAGGCCGGAAGGATCCTGTTCGCGCGGTTTCGCCCGAAGAATAACGTAATCCTGTCGGTTTCTGCGCATTTCGCCGATCGCCTGTCCGGAGAGAATTTTCTCATCCTGGATACCGGGAGAAGTATTGCGGCCGTTCATCCCGCCGGGCAGAACTGGTATCTGACCTCACTCTCCGAAGCGGACGCCAATGCGGCATTCTCCTCACAGCCGGACGAATACCGTGACCTGTGGAAGACTTTCTTTGATTCCATCGCCATTAGGGAGCGGACCAATCCGAAGCTGCAGCAGAACATGATGCCGCTCCGCTACCGGGAATACGCAGTGGAATTTGGAGAGAGGTTCAGGTAGACTGTGGAATTTTGGAATCATAGAAGGCAGGGTGAGTGTTTGCTTTTTTTTCCCCTGCGTGGTATGATGCAGGAAGAAAAGGTCAGGCAGATAAGCCCTGGCAACTTCGGAAACGGAGGAAATCATTATGAGCAAGAGAGTATTTCTGATCGTACTTGACAGTTTCGGCATCGGTGAGATGCCGGATGCGGCGGATTTCGGTGACGCCGGAAGCAACACCCTGCGGGCCGCTTCGAAGGGAACCGGTTTTTCCATGCCGAACATGGGAGGGCTGGGCCTGTTTCATATTGTAGGTGCAGATCCAGGTCCCACACGAGCCGACTTCACTGGCTGCGTTGCTCGCCTGGCGGAGCGTTCCAGAGGCAAGGATACCACAACCGGTCACTGGGAGATCGCAGGTCTTATCTCCGAACAGGCCATGCCTACTTTCCCGGAAGGTTTCCCGAAAGAGTTGCTGGATCGCCTCTCCGCAGAGACAGGAAGAGGAATCCTGTGCAACCGCCCCTACTCCGGAACGGACGTTATCCGTGACTTCGGTGAGGAACATGAGAGGACCGGCGCGCTGATCGTATATACCTCCGCAGACAGCGTCCTGCAGATTGCAGCACATGAAGACATTGTTCCTGTAGAGCAGCTGTACGAATATTGCCGGATCGCAAGAAAGATTTGTCAGGGTCCCTGGGGTGTCGGACGAATCATCGCCCGCCCGTTCATTGGGACACCAGGCAATTACACCAGAACGACGCGCCGTCATGATTTCTCCCTGAATCCGCCGAAGCCCACGATGCTGGACATTATCTCCGGAGCCGGAAAGGATGTCCTTGCCGTCGGAAAGATCTACGATATCTTTGCCGGAAGCGGCATCACGGATCATGTCTATACTTCAGGCAACGCAGAAGGCATTGACCGTACGCTGGAATATATGGATCGCGACTTCGATGGAATCTGCTTTACCAACCTGGTAGACTTCGATATGCTTTACGGACACCGCAACGATGTGGACGGCTATGCAGCGGCACTCACGTACTTTGACGGTCGTCTCCCGGAGATTCTGGCAAAGCTTCGTCCGGATGATATCCTGATGATTACAGCGGATCATGGCTGCGATCCCTCGACGCCGTCCACGGATCATTCCAGAGAATACATTCCGCTGGTAATGGCAGGCGCCTGCCTGAAGCAGGGAATCAATCTGGGAACCCGGATCGGCTTCTCGGATATTGGAAAGACGATACTGGACTATCTGGATATCCCCGGTTCGATCGCCGGTGAAAGTTTCCTGAAGGATATCCGAAGAAGCGGGGAAGAGCCAGATGCAGAATAAGGAAAAGAAAATCGAACTGATTCGCCGGGCGGCGGAGATGCTGCCACTTGCCTATGTGCCATACTCGCATTTTCATGTAGGAGCGGCGCTGCTTGGCAGTGACGGGAAGATCTATACCGGCTGCAATATCGAGAATGCCAGCTATGGCGCAACGAACTGCGCGGAGCGAACCGCTCTGTTCAAGGCGATCAGTGAGGGCTGCCAGAGCTTTCAGGCGATTGCAATTGTCGGTGGAATGGATGGTGAAATTACAGATTTCACGCCGCCCTGCGGAATTTGCCGTCAGGTGCTGGAGGAATTCTGTGATTCGGATGGATTTGAAGTGATTCTGGCTCGTCCGGGAGAAGTGAAAACCTGGCTTTTAAAGGAACTGCTTCCGCTGGCGTTCTCCGGTGATAACCTGGAGACGACAGACGAAAAGACAGGAGAGGTCTGAGCAGTCACAGAAAAGTACAAGGAGAGAAAATGGGAACACTTCTCCTAATAGGATAAAAACAATATCAAACATAAGACTATATCATACATGGAAATGTATCAGATAGAAAGCGGGTGCATCCTATGAGAATGTACGACTTGATTGAGAAGAAGAAAAGGGGCGGCGAGCTGGCGGATGAGGAGATCCTTTTCATGATTCGCAGCTTCGTAGATGGCAGTATCCCGGATTATCAGATGTCCGCCATGCTGATGGCGATCTGCTTTCAGGGGATGACGGAGCATGAGACAGCGAAGATGACTCTCGCCATGCGTGATTCCGGAGACGTGATTGATCTCTCGCCGATTCATGGCGTGAAGGTAGATAAGCACAGCACCGGTGGCGTGGGCGATAAGACTACACTGATTGTGGCGCCGATCGCGGCAGCCTGCGGCGTGCGCATCGCCAAGATGTCGGGACGCGGACTGGGTCATACTGGAGGGACGATTGACAAGCTGGAGTCCATCCCCGGATTTCGCATTGCTCTTTCAGAAGAGGAATTCTTTAACATTGTGAACACCACTGGATTGAGCGTGATCGGGCAGACCGGGAATCTGGTACCTGCGGATAAGAAGCTGTATGCGCTGCGTGACGTCACAGCCACAGTGGACTGTCTGCCGCTGATTGCGTCTTCGATCATGAGCAAGAAGCTGGCGGCAGGAAGTGATGCCATCCTTCTGGACGTGAAGACCGGAAGCGGAGCCTTTATGAAGACGATGGAGGATGCGATCCGTCTGGCAGAAACGATGGTAGCTATCGGCGAGCATGCCGGGAAGAGAACCGTGGCCATGATCACGGAGATGGGCATTCCTCTGGGAAGAGCCATCGGCAATTCTCTGGAGGTGATCGAGGCGGTTCAGACGTTGAAGGGAGAAGGTCCGAAGGATCTGTATGCTGTCTGCCGGAGTCTTGCGGCAGAGATGATGATTTTGGCAGGTGTCTGCGATGAAGCGTCTGCGTCTGCAGCAGTGGATGACGCGGTCACATCCGGAAGAGCGCTGGCGGCGCTGCGGGCGATGGTTGCGGCACAGGGAGGAGATGTCTCGGTGATTAATGATACTGAGCGCTTTGCGAAGGCGGCCTGCCGCTATGAGGTTCGCGCGGTGCAGTCCGGTTATGTTTGCCATATGGACGCGGAGCAGATCGGAATCGCCTCTATGAAGTTGGGAGCCGGTCGTGCCCGCAAGGAGGATGCGTTGGATTACTCGGCTGGTATTATTCTGCAGAAGAAATATGGAGATAAAGTCGAAGCCGGGGATGTACTTGCTACACTCTGTGCCGGAAGAGAGGAACTCTTTCCCGATGCGGCCGCGACACTTCAGGCGGCTTACCGTTTTGCAGAGGAAGAGCCATCACCGGAGCAGTTGATCTACGCAAAGGTGGACCGTGACGGAGTGACGAAGCTCTGAACAGAAGAAGCCCGCATGTGTCGTTGTTATATATTTCCCGTCTGACCGGAAATATAAATATATAAATTGAATGACAAAATCAGTTGTAGAATTGAAAGTCCTGTGATATACTAGAGTAAGAAAAAATTCCTGGGGTGTTCGCTACTCCTGCATTTTTGAGCCTACATTACCATTTACGGGATTCCAAGGATGAGCCGATGGATGTCAGGCCTCC
>ENA-UOJJ01002998-UOJJ01002998.1-human-gut-metagenome-genome-assembly--contig:-CS66-NODE-2998-length-19238-cov-14.764687_pt1 | contig 19238 bp, 12 predicted proteins | sample MGYA00242343_ERZ723890 | MGnify/ENA metagenome assembly ERZ723890 | reverse complement strand
CAATTAATAAAATAAAGTTTTTTTATAATTTTCTTAATATTATTAATTTATTTTAAAAAAATACTTGATTTTTTAATTATGTTGTAGTATTATATACATAAGCAAGGGAGCTGTAAGGTAATAGTGTGTCTATTTATCTTTCAGCTCCTTTTTAAATAACAAGTTATATAATTATAGAAAGGACGGATAACAGTGATTCAGAACGGTTTACCCCAGAAGCAGGGCTTATATGATCCCCAGTTCGAGCATGATAATTGCGGTATTGGATGTCTTGTAAATATTAAGGGCAGAAAATCCCATAAGATTATTAATGATGCTATTGAAATTCTTAAGAATCTTACTCACAGAGGTGGTGTAGGTAGCGAGCCTGATACAGGTGACGGTGCAGGCATACTTATTCAGATACCTCACAGCTTTATGAAAAAGGTTTGTGATAATGAGGGTATTAAGCTGCCTAAATCAGGAGATTACGGTGTAGGTATGTTATTCCTTTCACCTGATGATGAAACAAGAGAAAGAAGTCTTGACAAATTAAAGAATATTATAGCTGAAGAAGGTATGGAATTCCTTGGTGAAAGAGAAGTTCCTACTTATGCTAAATGTATCGGTAATACGGCAAGGGAAGCTATGCCTCATATTGTGCAGGTATTTATTAAAAAGCCTGATGATGTTGAAGCCGGTATTGCTTTTGAAAGAAAGCTTTTTGTTGTTCTTAAAAGAGCTGAAAAGGAAATCAGATATTGCGAGCGTACAAATGATATTTACAACGAAAGAGACAGCTACTTCTATTTTGCATCACTTTCTTCAAGAACTATTGTATACAAGGGTATGCTTACGCCTGACCAGGTTGCAAAGTTTTATCTTGACCTTATGGATTTAGATATGAAAACTGCTGTAGCTTTGGTACACAGCCGTTTCTCAACCAATACATTCCCAAGCTGGGAGAGAGCTCATCCTAACAGATATATTATTCACAATGGTGAGATTAACACAATCAGAGGTAATATTAACTGGACTAATGCAAGACAGCAGATGTTTGACACTGATATTTTCGGTGATGATATTACTAAGATTTACCCTGTTATAAATGAAGACGGTTCTGACTCTGCTATGCTTGATAATTATTTACATATGCTTACATTATCAGGTATACCTATTCAGCAGGCTGTTATGATGGCAATTCCTGAGCCTTGGGAAAATGATACATCAATGGACCCTGCAAAGAGAGCTTTTTATGAATACAATTCAACCTGTTCAGAGCCATGGGACGGTCCTGCCGCAGTGGCATTTACCGATGGCGAGGTTGTTGGTGCCACTCTTGACAGAAATGGTTTAAGACCTGCAAGATATGTAGTTACTAATGATGATATGCTTGTTCTTTCATCTGAAGTTGGTGTAATAGATATTGACGAAGCAAAAGTTATTAAAAAGAGTAGACTTGAGCCGGGCAAGATGCTCCTTATAGATACAAAGGAAGGAAGAATTATTTCCGATGAGGAAGTTAAGAGTGAGGTTGCATCAAAGTATCCTTACGAAAAGTGGGTTAAGGAAAACCTTGTAAGCATTAATGACATTAAGTCAGGTGATAAGGCTCCTATATGGACTGACCTTGTAGATGTAATTAAGGAAAACAATGCAAAGATGCATCAGGGCGATATTATGATTAATAGAATCATTGAACTTGAAAATCTTTTTGTAAACAAGGAAAATGACTTTAATTCAAAGGAAACCCTCCTTACAAAGCAGAAGGCATTTGGATATACATGGGAGGATATTGACACTACATTAAAGGGTATTATTGAAACGGGCACCGATCCTATTTCAGCAATGGGTACAGATTCACCTCTTGCTGTTCTTTCAGATAAGCCACAGCTTTTATATAATTACTTTAAGCAGCTTTTTGCACAGGTTACTAACCCTCCTATTGATGCAATAAGAGAGGAAATTGTAACAAGTACTCTTACTTATTTAGGCGGAGAAAGCAATATGCTTGACCCTAAGCCTGAAAATTGCAGAAGAATTAAGTGTGATACACCTATACTTACAGATGAGCAGACAGCAGCCATTAAGTCAATTTCTGATTCTGACTATAAGGCTGTTACTATTCCTATGCTTTACAGCATAAGCGAAAAGAATGGTCTTGAAAGTGCTATTGACAATATTTTTGAAGCAGTAGATATTGCTATTGACAACGGATACAATATGATTGTGCTTTCAGATAAGGGTGTTGATGAGGATAAATGTGCTATTCCTGCATTACTTGCAGGTGCAGGTCTGCATCACCACTTAATAAGACAGGGTACAAGAATGAAGGTTTCTATTATTCTTGAAACAGGTGAGCCTAGAGAAGTACATCATTTTGCAGTACTTTTAGGCTATGGTGTAGATGCAATTAATCCATACCTTGTTTATGAAACATTAAAGGATATGGCTGAAAATTCTTATATTACCAAGTCTGCTGATGAAGCAGTTAAATTATATATTGATGTTGTAACTCACGGCATTGTAAAGATTATGTCTAAGATGGGTATTTCTACAATACAGAGTTATCAGGGCGCTCAGATTTTTGAAGCACTTGGTGTAAGTGAGGCTGTTGTAAATAAGTTTTTTACAGGTACTGTGACAAGAATAGGCGGCATTGAAGTTGAACATATTGACAAGGAAGCTAAAATGCGTCATTCTAAGGCGTTTGATACATTAACTAAGGTGGATGCCCTTGAGCCGGGCGGAGATTATAAGTGGAGAAGAAACGGTGAGTACCATATGTTTAATCCACGTTCAATTTATCTTTTACAGAAGGCTTGCCGTGAGGGTGATTATAAGCTCTTTAAGGAGTTTACTAAGCTACAAAATGATACATCAGAACAGCTTTGCACAATAAGAGGTCTTTTAGACATCAGGACTATTGACAAGCCTATTAATATTGACGAGGTTGAGTCTGTAGAGTCTATTGTAAAGAGATTTAAGACGGGTGCAATGAGCTATGGTTCTATTTCTAAGGAAGCTCATGAATGTATGGCTATTGCAATGAACAGATTAGGGGGCAAGTCTAACTCAGGTGAAGGCGGAGAGGAAGCCGAAAGATTTACTCCTGATGAAAATGGTGATTTAAGACGTTCTGCTATTAAGCAGGTTGCATCAGGTCGTTTTGGTGTAACTATTCATTACTTACAGAATGCTATTGAAATTCAGATAAAGATGGCACAGGGTGCTAAGCCCGGTGAAGGCGGTCACTTACCGGGAAAGAAGGTCTATCCTTGGATTGCTAAGGCTAGAAACTCAACTCCCGGGGTAGGTCTTATTTCACCACCACCTCATCATGATATTTATTCTATTGAGGATTTGGCACAGTTAATTCACGATTTAAAGAATGCTAACAGAGATGCAAGAATTTCTGTTAAGCTTGTTAGTGAAGCAGGTGTAGGTACTATTGCAGTAGGTGTTGCCAAGGGACGTGCTGATGTTATTCTTGTAAGCGGTTATGACGGCGGTACAGGTGCCGCTCCAAGGACATCTGTAAGGCATGCAGGTTTACCTTGGGAATTAGGTGTGGCTGAAACTCATCAGGCGCTACTTATGAATAATTTAAGAAACAGAGTTGTTATTGAAACAGACGGTAAGTTGCTAACAGGTAGAGATATAGCTGTTGCCTGTCTTTTAGGTGCAGAAGAATTTGGTTTTGCTACAGGTCCCCTTATTACTATGGGATGTGTAATGATGAGAGTTTGTAACCTTGATACCTGTCCTGTTGGTGTTGCTACTCAAAATCCTGAGCTTAGAAAGAAGTTTGCAGGCAAGCCTGAGTATGTTGAAAACTTTATGAGATTTATTGCCCAGGATTTAAGAGAATGGATGGCTAAGATTGGCTGTAAGACTATTAATGAAATGATTGGTCACGTTGAAAAACTTGTACCTAAGAAGCTTAACCACTGGAAGGCTAAGGAAGTTAATCTTACAGGTATGCTTTATCAGCCAAAGATTTGCTCTAACGATTCTGAAAGATACTTTAATGTTAAGCAGGACCATGAGCTTGAAAAGAGTCTTGATGTTAATGCTCTTGTAAGACTTTGTACACCTGCAATTCAGGAGGGTAAGAAGATTAATGCTTCTCTTGAAATTACTAATATTGACAGAGTATGCGGTACAATTCTTTCAAGTGAAATAACCAGAAAATACGGAGTTGAGGGACTTCCTGATGATACTATTAACCTTGAGTTTGAGGGCAGTGCAGGTCAAAGCTTTGGTGCATTCCAGACTCATGGTGTAACTATGAAGCTTGTAGGTGATGCAAATGACTATATCGGCAAGGGACTTTCAGGAGGTAAAATTGTTGTTGTGCCGTCTAAAGAGGCTAAATTTAAGCCTGAGGATAATGTAATTATTGGTAATGTTGCCTTCTATGGTGCCATAAACGGTGAGGCTTATATTAATGGTATGGCAGGTGAGAGATTCTGTGTAAGAAACTCCGGTATTACTGCTGTTGTTGAGGCTATTGGACAGCATGGCTGTGAATATATGACAGGAGGACGTGTTGCTATACTTGGTAAGACGGGAAGAAACTTTGGTGCAGGTATGTCAGGCGGTGTTGCTTATGTTTATAACTATGGCGGTGATTTTGAATCACGTTGCAACAAGGAGCTTATTCTTTTAGAGGAAATGACAAGCGAAAAGGATATTGCTGAATTAAAGAATATGATTTATAACCACGTTAAATATACAGGCTCTAAAAGAGGGCAGGAAATTCTTGATAACTTTGATGCTGAGGTTAAGAACTTTATTAAGGTTATACCAAGAGCATACAAGGAAATGATTGAAGAAATTGATAGAGCTAAGGCAGCAGGTTTAAATGATGATGACGCTTTACTTGACGCTTTCATTACAGTAAGCGGTTCAACTATTGTTAAAAGACCTGAAGCCGCTATGAAATCAGAAAGGAGTGCTAATTAATGGGTAAACCAACCGGATTTATGGAATTTGACCGAAAGCTGCCTGAGGATATTAAGCCGGAGGTCAGAATGAAAAATTGGGATGAATTCCACACTCATTACAGTCTTGAGGAATTACAGACCCAGGGTGCTAGATGTATGAACTGCGGCGTTCCTTTCTGCCATACAGGCAATCCCGTTGTAGGCGGCTGCCCTTTAGGTAATCTTATACCTGAATGGAACGACCTTGTATATCACGGCAAAATTGAGGAGGCTTATAAGAGATTATCTAAGACAAGTAACTTCCCTGAATTTACGGGCAGAGTATGTCCTGCTCTTTGCGAAGGCTCATGTACGTTAGGTATGCACGAGCCTGCCGTAACAGTAAAGAATATTGAAGTGCATATTATTGATACAATGTTTGAAAAGGGTCTTGTTCAGCCAAGAATTCCTAAGAAGTCTACTGAAAAGAGAGTAGCAGTTGTAGGTTCAGGACCTTCAGGTCTTGCCTGTGCCGATACTCTTAATCAGATGGGTCATAAGGTTACCGTATTTGAGCGTTCTGACAGAGTGGGCGGACTTTTAATGTATGGTATTCCTAATATGAAACTTGATAAAAAGGTTGTTCAGAGAAGAGTTGATATTCTTGAAAAAGAAGGTATTAACTTTGTAACTAATACAGAGGTTGGAAAGAACTATCCTACAGCTAAACTTATTAAGGAATTTGACGCTGTTGTATTGTGCTGCGGTGCAACTAAGCCTAGAGATTTGGTTTGTGAAGGCAGGAATGATGTAAAGGGTATTCATTTTGCTGTTGATTTCTTAAAGGCAAATACCAAGAGTCTCCTTGATTCAAATCTTGAGGACAGACAGTATATAAGCGCTGAAGGTAAGGACGTTATTATTGTAGGCGGCGGTGATACAGGTACTGACTGTGTAGGTACTTCAATAAGACATGGATGTAAGTCTGTATTTCAGATGGAAATTATGCCTGAAGCACCTGAAACGAGAACCCCGTTAAATCACTGGCCACAGTGGCCCCGCATAAAGAAAACTGACTATGGTCAGGAGGAGGCTATTAAGCTTTACGGCAGGGACCCAAGAGAGTATCTTACAACCGTTACTAAGGTTGTGCCTGATGAAAAGGGCTGTATTAAAGAGGTACACACTATTCAGGTTAAGTGGAATAATGTAAATGGCAGAATGGTACCTGAACAAATTCCCGGAACTGAAAAGATATGGCCTTGTCAGTTAATGTTATTGGCTATGGGATTTACCGGTCCTGAGGATACGTTAATTAAGCAGCTTTCTCTTGAAACTGATGCAAGAAGCAATGTTAAGGCTGAATACGGTAAGTTTGAAACAAGCCTTAAAGGCGTGTTTGCAGCAGGTGATATGAGAAGAGGTCAGAGTCTTGTGGTTTGGGCTATTCATGAGGGCAGAGAGGCTGCTAAGGCTTGTAATGAATATTTGAATAGGAAATAAATAACTAAAAGGAATTGCATAATTTGTTGATGCAATTCCTTTTTTCTTAAAATGAGTTTGTTTTAGTGTTATATAAGTAAGAATGGAGCTGTTATTGCAAAGTATATGAATAAGAAGTGTTGAAAGTGTTGATATGGATGTCAGAAATGTTACTCATATATTAAAATCCAATATTAATGCAGATGTTAACAGTAAGCTGAATAATTATTGTATGATTTTGTGATTTGTGATTATAAGTGATATTTTGATAAAAATTCAAAAAAATAAAAAAACTTCTTGACAAAACAGTTTAAGCGTGATAGAATGTTTATTGTGTTCAGCAAGAACACTAAAGTAACTGTAAATGCAGTCTTGGCGGAATTGGCATACGCGCTAGACTAAGGATCTAGTCCGGGTTAACTGGGTACGGGTTCAAGTCCCGTAGACTGCATTATGCGCGAGTGGCTCAGTGGTAGAGCATCGCCTTGCCAAGGCGAGGGCCGCGGGTTCGAATCCCGTCTCGCGCTTTCATACTTTACTGATGGGTTGTCGCCAAGCGGTAAGGCACAGGGTTTTGATCCCTGCATTCGCAGGTTCGAATCCTGCCAGCCCAGTTTTTTATCGGAAGTATGTTAATTTAATAATGGGCTATCGCCAAGTGGTAAGGCAACGGATTCTGATTCCGTCATTCGCAGGTTCGAATCCTGCTAGCCTAGCTAATTAAAGGATTTGAGAGGTCTTGAAGACCTCTCATTTTTGTTTTCAACCACTAAGTTTTTGTTCAACATATATTTAAATTCAACATTAAATTTTAATCCCTTTATTTTTGACTTTTGGAATATTGCCATTGTTAATATAATCCTTCTGCTTATCAGAAAGTTCTCTTGCCCTTGTAACTTCAAAAAGCATTTTCTGATTACCTTCAAGGTCACTTAATTTATCTGCAAGACAATTAACTAAGGGGCGGAGTTTATTTAATTCATTTTTTAAGCTGCTATTTTCATCTTTTAGTCTGTTAATTGTGTCATTAAGCTGCTGCTCCCTTTCGGATATATCCTGCATATGTAGTAGGCAAATACACTTGCCACAACGGAGGGTATAAAGGATATAATAACATCAAACATACTATCACCTCCAATCTGTTATCAGATCGGTAAGTAACAACACTGAAATTATAATACATTGTCATAATTTCATCAACAAAAAAGCAGTCGAAAAATTAACGTAAATTAAATGATATTTTTTGATTTTCATATTGATTTTATCATTCCCATGTGCTATAATCATATTGACTAAAGAGTTAGTGTGTGCTCCAATGTGAACACAAAAAGCCCCTGCAAAACGCAACTTTGCAGGGGCTGTGCTTTTGTCGGTGACTATCTGTCAAGCCACTTGCAGATATAGTGACTAATTACATCTGCTGCGACAGATATTAAAAGAGTTAGTATGTAATAATCCAATGTAAACACCTCCTCTCTGACGGAGGCACCGACACGGTAATTATAGCATATTACGACAAATTCAGCAATAATATTTTATAATACTTCAACCACTTTTCAACCACTAAGTATTTTTATAAATCAAAAATTATAAGGATACCAAAGCAAAAAAATCCAGTATTTAAGCCATATTTTAATGCAACACAAAGCATAAAAATATATTTTTTGATTCCGTCATTCGCAGGTTCGAACCTGCTAGCCTAGCTATTATCAGAGTTTGAGAGGATTTTAAAGCCCTCTCATTTTTTTCGACCACCGGAAAATTGTTGACCATAACTAAGCATACTAAAAATATCATTTAATTTGTTGACAGTTTTCTGTTTATCATCATCGAGAATATGTGTATATATTTTAGTTATAAAAAAGAGCTTATACAAATACTGTAGAAGCTCTTAAATACCATAATTAAATTTCAAAGAAACTATCATCTGAGCCTTCGCCATTAAATACATAATAGCATCTGCCCTCTTCAGGCTTGTAGTAAAGCTCAATAGTAGATAAATCCTTAACTTTATTACCATCTGACTTCCAGATTTCCTTTGCCATTTCTACTAATGTCTTAGTATCAACACTGTTTCCCTTAAATTGAACATATAATTCACTTTTCATATGTATTCTCCTTTCATTTCAGTGACAGTTAACATCAATTCCATACTTAATAATAACCGATTTTCATTTATTTGTCAATATTATTGCTTATTAATTCAATTTTTGACACTGAGACTTCATAAGCAGTTCTTTCAATAACCTCATCTTCTGATAGTTTTTTTTTGATAGCAGCGTGATTGCATTCTTCCTGTTATAGTTATATTGCTTCCTATTTCAAGATTAGATGAAAACCTTGCATTTCTTCCCCAACAAATAATAGGTATATAGTCTGATTTGTTATAGGCTCTGTTTACCGCCAATAGAATATCCGCAATTTCTCTGCCAAAAGGCGTTGTCCTATATACAGGAGCTTTACATATAAAACCGTTTAATTGAATATTATTAATATCCTTTGTCTTTTCTTCATTTATTGTAATATCTTTTGCAAATACAGTAAGTATCAGATGGGTTTTCCCTTCTGAATAATTGTTGTATGAGCGCAGTTGTCCTGTTATTGTAACAAATTGTCCTGTTTTTGCCTCTATGTCAATTAACAATCTTTCTGATATTGTAATAGGTAATGTATCATAAGTATCACTTAATCTCTTTGAACACAGCATAAAGCTGTAAAATGCCTCTCCATATACCTGATGACTGTAAGTAAAATCTGATGCTATCTGACCGCTTAAAATTATATAGTTATTTTGTGATTTATTGAGTTCCATTTTATACTCCCTTCCTATGTTCACTTGTTTACTTATTTATTTTTATTCTGTTGTTCTTAATTTTAGAATAAAAAATAAAAAATTTATTGAACTAAAATTAAAAGTGTGGTATTATTTAACCAATTAAAGCTTTAAAGCAATTAAGGAGGGTAAATATATGAATATAAAAGAAGCCATTAATAAAGTAGTATGCGGAGAAAATTTAACATTAAACGAGTCTAAAGAGGTTATGCGAATAATGCTAAGTGGTGAGGCTACACAGGCTCAGCTTGGTAGCTTTTTAACTGCTCTTAGAATGAAAGGAGAAACTATTGATGAAATTGTAGGTTGCGCTACGGTTATGCAGGAGCTTGCTGACCATGTTAAACCTAAAACAGATATAAACTATATTGATCTTGTAGGTACCGGAGGTGATGGTGCCAATACATTTAATATTTCCACTACAGCTGCTTTTGTAGCTGCAGGTGCAGGTGTACCTATTGCCAAACACGGTAACAGAGCAATTTCCAGCAGAAGTGGTGCTGCCGATGTTCTTGAATCTCTTGGTATTAATATTATGCTTGAAGCAGACAAAGTAGAAAAATGTATTGAAGAGGTTGGTATGGGATTTATGTTTGCCCAGATTTTTAATAAATCTATGAAAAATGTTGGTCAGGCAAGAAAAGATATGGGAATAAGAACAATATTCAATGTTTTAGGACCTATATCAAATCCAAGTAATGCAAAAAGGGCGGTAATTGGTGTTTATAGCAAGGAGCTTACTGAGCCGTTAGCAAAGGCTATGCTCGCTATGGGTGTTGAAAGAGCTATTGTTGCTTGCGGCAATGGTTCAATGGATGAAATTACAAATGTAGGTACAACCCAAATTTCAGAAATTAAAGACGGAAAAGTAAGTACTTATGATATTAATCCATCAGACTTTGATATGATAGCTGCAAATGTAGGGGATATTAAGGGCGGAACCTGTGATGAAAATGCTAAAATAACTAATGAAATTCTATCAGGTGTTAAAGGTCCTAAGAGGGACATAGTTGTCCTTAATGCCGGAGCTGCAATTTATGTTGCAGGCATAGCTGCCACTATGGCGGAAGGTATTGAAAAAGCTGAGAAATCTATTGACAGCGGAGCAGCAGCAAAAGTACTTGACAAATTAATTGCTTTTAGTAAAAATTAAATAAATTTAATGTAATAGCCTTGGTAATACCAGGGCTATTTTGTTAATTTTAACAAAAATTCAACACTTTTTGTATATTTTGCTAAAAAAGGTAAAAAATATATTGTGAATAAATGGTCTTTAAAATTGTGAATTTATATGTTATCATTATATTGAGTGAAAATTTATAATTTTTGGGCTTTTATTATTATGAGAGGAGGCTTATTTGTGTATAGCGTTGGTGACAGAGTTGTGTATCCTATGTATGGTGCAGGTATTATTGAAGGTATTGAAGACAGGGATATTGATGGTAAAATTATTACCTATTATGTTTTGAAAATTCCTGTAAATAATTTAAAAATTATGGTATCTGTTGAAAAAGCTGAAAAGTGTGGTTTGAGAAGTATTGTGTCACCTGACGATGTTATGCACATTGTTGAGGGAGCTGATATAATAGAAATGTCTGATAACTGGAATCTCAGATATCAGGAAAATATGGCTAAGCTTAAAACCGGAGACTTGTTTAAAGTTATGCAGGTATTCAAAACCCTTTTTGTCAGAGAGAGAAACAAAAGCCTTTCAAATGTTGAAAAAAAGCTTATGAGTACTGCCAGACAGATTATTTTAAGTGAAATTATTCTTTCAAAAGATGTGGACAAGCATGGAGCAGAAGAACTTTTGATGCAGGGTATAGCTGTTTCAATTTAATATATTTAAAATAAAATAGTAAACTAATTTATTTAACGCTCTTATTGTAATATAATTACATTTTTTCAGTTTTAATTTTGCAAATTAACTATGTCATTAAAAAAAGACTCAAACCTTTTATTGAGGTATGGGTCTTTTTTTGATGCTTAATATGATAAACCTAAATTGAGATTATAAAATAAAGTAGTAAGTGTAACCTATCATTGACACTTTAACATCTTAAAATTAAGGCAAATAAATTCTTCTTTTAAATTACACCAAAATATGTTATACTAAAAATAATGTATATGTATAAATAAAGGGAAACACGTATTAATAATAAGTGGTTTCTTAGTGAGGAGAAAAATATGAGTTCAGATAGACAATCTAAAATCAGGAATTTTAGCATAATTGCACATATTGACCATGGAAAGTCTACCTTGGCGGACAGACTTATTCAGCAGTCAGGCTTGCTTACGGAAAGAGAAATGCAGGAGCAGGTCTTAGACAATATGGAGCTTGAAAGAGAAAGAGGAATTACAATAAAGGCACAGGCTGTACGTCTTATTTACAAGGCGGCTGACGGAGAAGAATATACCTTAAATTTAATTGATACACCCGGTCATGTTGACTTTAATTATGAGGTTTCAAGAAGTCTTGCTGCTTGTGACGGTGCCGTACTTGTTGTTGATGCTGCTCAGGGAGTAGAAGCACAGACTCTTGCAAATGTATACCTTGCACTTGATAATAATCTTGAAATTTTACCTGTTATAAATAAGATTGATTTGCCCAGTGCAGAGCCTGACAGAGTTAAGGTGGAAATAGAGGATATTATAGGACTTGATTCCAGCGAGGCACCTCTTATTTCGGCGAAAGCAAATATTAATATTGATGAAGTATTCGATAAAATAATTAAGGATTTGCCTGCACCGACAGGTGATGAGGACGGTCAGTTAAAGGCACTTATATTTGACAGCTTTTATGACAGCTATAAGGGTGTTATAGTATTTATGCGTATATTTGATGGTAGAATACGAAAAGGCTCTAAAGTTAAATTTATGGCTACCAAAAAGGAGTTTGAAGTTGTTGAAGTAGGTGTATTCGGTCCGGGACAGTATATTCCTGTTGAGGAGTTGAAAGCCGGTGATGTTGGCTATCTTACTGCAAGTATTAAAAATGTAAGAGATACACGAATTGGTGATACGGTAACAGACGCCGGAAATCCTGTTAAAGAACCTCTTCCGGGTTATAAAAAAGTGAATTCAATGGTTTACTGTGGAATTTTCCCTGCTGATGGTGCAAAATACGGTGATTTGAGAGATGCTCTTGAAAAATTGCAGCTTAATGATGCGGCACTTAATTTTGAGGCAGAAACATCAATTGCATTAGGTTTTGGTTTCCGCTGCGGATTTTTAGGACTTTTACATCTTGAAATTGTACAGGAAAGACTTGAAAGAGAATATAACCTTGATCTTGTTACAACTGCACCCTCCGTTATTTATAAGGTATATTTGACTGACGGTTCGGTTATAGATTTATCAAATCCCTCTGATTTGCCTGATATAACAACAATTGCAAAAATGGAGGAGCCTATTGTAAGGGCAGAGATTATATTGCCAAGTGAATATATTGGTACGATTATGGAACTTTGTCAGCAAAGACGTGGTGAATATGAAGGTATGGAATATCTTGAAAAGACAAGGGCAGTGCTTACTTATAAACTGCCGCTTAATGAAATTATATATGACTTCTTTGATGTATTGAAGTCACGTTCACGTGGTTATGCCTCTTTTGACTATGAGCTTATAGGATATCAGGAAAGCAAGCTTGTTAAGCTTGATATGTTGGTAAACAGGGAAGTTGTAGATGCTTTAAGCTTTATAGTACATGAGGATTCTGCTGCCGAGAAGGGCAGAAAGATGGCTGAAAAGCTTAAAAAGGAAATACCAAGACATCAGTTTGAAATACCTATCCAGGCCGCAATTGGTAACAAGATTATTGCAAGAGAAACAATTTCTGCTGTAAGAAAGGATGTTCTTGCTAAGTGTTACGGCGGTGATATTACAAGAAAGAAAAAACTTCTTGAAAAGCAGAAGGAAGGTAAAAAGAGAATGCGCCAGATTGGTAGTGTAGAAGTGCCACAGGCAGCGTTTATGAGTGTTCTTAAATTAGATGGAGAGTAAATATGATTTCGTTATATATACACATGCCTTTTTGTAAAAGTAAGTGTAAATATTGTGATTTTTTGAGCTTTCCAAATACCGAATATATTGACGAATATAAAAAGGCATTGCTTAGTGAAATTAATGATTTTTGCTGTGTATTGGAAGAGTGTGTTCCTATTGTGAAGCTTCCTTTGGAACATTGCCTTGAAGGTTCCGGTTGTAAGAATGCATCAATTAAAAGTGTTTTTATTGGCGGAGGAACTCCATCTATTGTAGACAGCAGTATAATAGCTGAAATTATGGAATCAATTGGGAAGTTTAATATAGACGAAAACGCAGAAATCACAATAGAAGCAAATCCGGGAACTCTCACCGAGGAAAAGGTAAAGGAATATAGAAAAAGCGGTATAAACAGAATAAGTATGGGGTTACAGGCTTGGCAGAACAGTATGCTAAAAACATTGGGCAGAGTGCACACAAGGGAAAGTTTTTTGGAAAGTTATGAACTTGCTCAGAAATATTTTGATAATATAAATGTTGACCTTATGTTTTCTCTTCCTGACCAAAGTTATGATATGTGGCTTGAAACTATTGAAAATGTAACAATGCTTAAACCAAAGCACATTTCAGCCTACAGCCTTATTATTGAGGAAGGAACGCCTTTTTTTAATATGAAACTAAATATTCCTGATGAGGAAACGGATAGAAGAATGTATCATTCGGCAATTAAATTTCTTGCTGAAAAAGGATATAAGCAGTATGAAATATCAAACTTTGCAAAAGAAGGATATGAATCGGTTCATAATTCAGCTTACTGGCAAAGAGAAAATTATAAGGGCTTTGGTTTGGGTGCATCAAGTCTTATTGACAATGTGAGATACAAAAATACAGAAAATATGTCCGAATATATAAATGGTATAACAATAACAGAAAAGGAAGTACTTACAAAGTCAGACCAAATGGCGGAGTTTATGTTCTTAGGTCTCAGAATGACAAAAGGCGTTTCAATATCTGAGTTTAAAAGAGTTTTTAATGAAGATATGATGTTAAAATACAAATCAGTTATAAATAAATATAGTAATTATATTATTGTTGAAGGGGATAATTTGAAACTGACAACAGAGGGTATTGATATATCTAATATGATTTTTGCTGAAATGCTTTAAATAATTGAATATATAATATTGTTTTAATTGCAAAGCCTTGTAGATTGTATCTCTAAGGCTTTTGTTTAATTATGAACTTATATGGTGCAGAGCACAGGGGAAGAAGTTATTATGTGTTATACTACAGTATAAAAAAATAATTAGGGAAGAAATTTTGTAATAAATTGTATTTAACACATCTCACATATTCCTGTTCTTAAATATGTGCAAATTCACTAAAATGTCAAAATTGTAAAATTTATAAAAGGAAATTTATTGATTTTGCAGAATATTAATATTTATAAGACGGTGAGATATTGTGAAAAAGCGTTATAAGCCTTTAAAAATTATAAGCAATATAGTCTAAAATGCATAAAAATATTTATTTGGGGTGATTATTTATGAGGAATTATTCAGCGGATCAAATTAGAAACGTAGCTGTGCTTGGACACAGCGGATGTGGTAAAACAACAATTGTTGAGGCTTGTTTACATGTCAGCGGTGGCTCTAAAAGATTTGGCAGAATTGAAGAAGGTAATACAGTTAGTGATTATGATGCAGAGGAAATTAAGAGAAAAGTTTCCATTAGTTCATCAATTATTCCTGTTGAGTGGCTTGATGAAAAGATTAATTTTATTGATACGCCGGGTTACTTTGACTTTGTAGGCGAGGTTAAGGAAGCTTTGGCTGTTGCTGATCTTGCACTTATTGTTGTAGACGGAAAATCAGGTGTTCAGGTTGGTACTGAAAAGGCTTGGGAAATGGCTACTGAGGCTAATGTTCCTAAGATGATTATAGTAAATGGTATGGATGATGAAAATGCCAACTGGGCAGAAGTTTGTGAAGCCTTAAAGCAGACATTTGGCAAGAGTGTTGCACCTATTCAGGTACCTTTCTATGAGGACGGAAAATATGTTGGTTTTGTCAATGCAATCAGAAGAAAGGCAAGGAAGTTTGAAAATGGTCTTGTTGAGCCATGTGATATGCCTGCAGGCATGGAAGATGAAGTTGAAACAATCAGAAATATGATTGAAGAAGCTGTTGCTGAAACAGATGATGAATTAATGGAAAAGTTTTTCGCAGAAGAAAGCTTTACTGAGGATGAAATACATAAGGGATTAAATATTGGTATTCTTGATGGCTCAGTTACTCCTGTTATTTCAAGTTCAGCAGTTACAACCTTAGGCATCAGGGTATTAATGAATTCTATTAACAAGTTTTTACCGCCTACTAATAAGGTAAGACCTACTATGGAGGCTATTAATCCTAAGACTGATGATGTTGTTGAAATTAATTGTGATGAGGCAGAGCCTGCATCTGCATTCGTATTTAAGACAATTTCTGACCCTTATGTTGGACGTTTAAGTATATTTAAGGTTTGCAGCGGCATTATTAAAAAGGATATGATGCTTAAAAATGTAAATAAGAACATTGCTGAAAAGATTGGAAAGATTTATGTAATAAGAGGTAAGGAACAGATTGAAATTGACAGACTTAATGCCGGTGATATTGGTGCTGTTGCAAAACTTCAGAATACAAGTACTAATGATACATTAGCTTCTGCCGATAGACCTGTTCAGATGAAGGGTATTGAATTCCCTACACCATATCTTTCTAAGGGTATTACACCTAAGACAAAGGGTGATGAGGACAAGTTAGCCGGTGCTGTTGCTAAAATGCTTGAAGAAGACAAGACTCTTGAGTTCAAAGTAGATAAGGAAACTAAGCAGTCAGTAATTTCAGGTATAGGTGAATCTCATATTGATGTATTTGTTAATAAGTTAAAGAGTAAATATAAGATTGATGTTGAACTTGCTGAACCTATTATTCCACACAGAGAAATGATTAAGAGTAAGGAACAGGTTAGATATAAGCATAAGAAGCAGTCAGGCGGCGGCGGACAATACGGTGATGTTGAAATCGTATTTGAGCCAAGCGGAGATTTGACAACTCCTTATGTATTTGAGGAGGAAATTTTTGGTGGTGCTGTTCCTAAGCAGTACTTCCCTGCTGTTGAAAAAGGTTTACAGGAATGCGTTAAGGCAGGTCCTTTAGCCGGATATCCTGTAGTGGGTATTAAGGCAACTCTTGTAGATGGTTCTTACCATCCTGTTGATTCAAACGAAGTTTCATTTAAGATGGCAGCTATTGGTGCTTTTAAGGATGCTTTCAAGAAAGCAAAATCTGCAATTATGGAGCCTATTAACACAGTTGAAGTTGTTGTTCCTGACAGCTATACAGGTGATGTTATGGGTGATTTGAATAAGAGAAGAGGTCGTATACTTGGTATGGAAGCAAAGTATGGAAAGCAGCATATCACTGCTGAAGTTCCGGCTTATGAAATGATTAAGTATGCTACTGATTTAAGAAGTATGACTCAAGGCAGAGGTGAATTTACTATGGAATTTGCTCGTTTTGAAGAAGCCCCTCACGATGTTCAGGAGCATGTGATTGCTAAGAGAAAGGAATTAGTTGAGGGTAAGTAATTTAGTTTTCTCATTTTTTGTTTCTTTTTTAAATACTCTCATACAGCTTATGCTGTATGAGAGTATTTTTTTATTTACAAATTTATTTTCGGTAATTTAGTCTTCAATTTTTGTAAAGCATATTTCTTTAATATCATTCAACAATAGGAAAATATATTAGGTGCAATATATTATACTAATAATTTTAATTTAATTAAAAATTTTTTGCAGATAATAAGTTAGTTAGAATTATCGTATTTTATTATATATGACAATTAGATAATTAAAGAAAAATGAATGATAATGTCGGTAATTAAAAAAAGTTGACGAAATAGTGATTATGAATTATAATTTTATTAAACAAAAAGTAAGGCTGTTTTTGGAATTAAATAATATGGAGTATATATTGTGACCATATTAAATGTAAAATATTTAAGAGTTTAAGAGGTGATGAAATAGAAGTAGAGAGTTATTTACGGTTTTTATTAAATATATGTAGGCAGATAACATATAGCAATAATTTAAATTTTAATATGATAATATTATTTACTTAAAGGAGATATTTAAAATGAAAAAAAAGATTGTTAGTATTATATTTATTTTAATATTTACATTTATTTATATGAATACAGTTGTTAATGCGGACACTGAAAATGAAAGAATATGGTGTTTTCAGGATGCTGAGTTTAAAGGTGTAAATAATGGGGTAATTACATCAAACACAACAGTAAACGGACTTACATTAAGTAATGGAATAGAAATTATTATTTCTAAAAGTCCGATAAAAACTCTGTATTTTACAAGAGCAATTTATACTATGTCTAATGGCAGCAGAAACAGCGGTTATTTAAAGTTTTCTCTAAATGGTGCGACTGACATACATATTTTGGGTAGATCAAAGTCTAATGAAGTTAGCAGAAATCTTACGATTTATACAACAGCTGACGGTGCAACTTCTGATATAACAATGACACCGGACACTGATGATTACATATATAAATACAGGGGAGGAGCAGGTGATGTATATTTATATACGGCAGGTGACGGTGTAAAAATATTCAGTATAAGTGCTAAGGATTATAATGCAAATGAATATGCACCTCTTACGGAGGGCACAAAGAAGGTTTGGAATTTTGAAAATTATATAGACTATCTTGGAGTTATTAATGAAAACAAAAATTTAGATAATCTGCAGATTAGGGCTACAGAGTCCAACAATATGACTATAGGAAATAACAGCTCTTATAGTAAGAATTCTTATGGTTATACAAAGCGTACATATTTGGATTTAAGCGGACGTATCAGATATGAGGGACGATATATAACATTTCCTGTAAACAGAGATTCAGATATATATATTACGGCAAGATCGTCAGATGGATTATCTGACAGAAAGCTTTTTGTATGGAATAAATATTACAGTACACCAAAAATGAGTTTAAGCGATGATTATATAACAGTAAACGGAGATATGGAAACTTATAAAATAAGCTATTATGGCGATGGCGAAGATTTTATGCTGGGTTCAGAGGATTCAGGAATAAAAATATTTAAAATTTCTGTAGTTCCGAGAGTGAGTAAGGTAATTGATTATAAAAAGTGGGATATAAGTAATAACAGCAGTTTTACAACAGGCAGTTACACAAACAGTACAATAGACGGATTAAGTATAATAAATTCTACTGTGGAAAACAGTACAGCTACAGGAAATCAGAAAGCAATTCATATACGAAGCAGGGTTTACGGACAAGGCGGAATGATAAAATTTAATATATCCGATAGTTCAAAACCGAGAGGAGAAGCAGTCAAAAGAACAATAACCATAAAGGCAAAGTCAGCTTATGATGAGCAAATGAAACTTGTGCTTATAAGTTCGGATGATTATATTATAGGAAGTACGGATTTAACAACTGAAATAGAGGAGTATAAATTTGATTATACCGGCAGCTATGACAACATATGTATATATAGTTATTATCCTGAAAATGCAGCAAGTGCAGGTGCATATATTTACAGTATTGATAACGGTGATCCGGGAACTGTGGGTCCTGAAGATATGGAAAAGACAATAAGTGTAGTTAAAGGACAAACATACAGATATTTTATTACATGCGACAATATAGAGGATATGTCAAAAATGAGATTTACTGTTGTATATAATAATGAGGCTGTAAAACCAATAAAAATAGGCGAAAATGCTGCAACCAAAAGTTCTGTATGGGGTTCAATTTTATATTACGACAGTAACATAACAAATATATCAGAAGAAGACGGTATACTTAGCTTTGAGATTAATAAAACAGATAAGGATTGGTCAGGAATATTGTGTCCTATTGAATTTAGAGCCTATAGTACAGGGAATACTACAATACAAATACAGACAGAGATAAAATCACAATAAGAAAGGTACAAATAATTATGA
>ENA-UOJJ01002995-UOJJ01002995.1-human-gut-metagenome-genome-assembly--contig:-CS66-NODE-2995-length-19242-cov-23.869078_pt1 | contig 19242 bp, 20 predicted proteins | sample MGYA00242343_ERZ723890 | MGnify/ENA metagenome assembly ERZ723890 | reverse complement strand
GAACGCATGGAGCGCGACGGCCTGCCCATCGACCAGCCCGCCGCCGATGAAGAAAAATAAAACAGATCAGCACAAAAGCCCCTGCAAGCTCACCGCCTGCAAGGGCTTTTCTTTTTCCCACTATTCACACCACCCCACCAGCCAGCAGGCCGCCCACCATCAGCAGCACCGGGCAGCAGCTCACCAGCCAGCACCACACCACCGCCACACCAGCACCAGCCCCAACACCGACAGCCAGCACACCGCCCACACCCAAACACACAACACCCGGCGGAACACCAGCGGCCAGCACCGCCGCCAGGCAGGCCGCCGCGCCGACGATCACCAGCGGAACGCCCGCCCGCGCCGCCTGCGCAGTTACTAAACGCCCGCGCACTATACCGCCCGCGCGGTAATTACTAAACGCGCCTGTACGCACCCGCGCCCGCCCGTGCGCGGTAGGTACTGCGCGCGCGTACATTTAGCTTTGCGGGTTCGAGAGCGCAAAAGTTGGGTAGGTATGAGGGCGTTTTTTTCACTTCCCCTTGGGCCGGGCGGAAAAAGTAGAGGGGGGTCAAAAAAATAAAATTGGGCAGAAATGAGGGCCGGGGCGCGGGCTTGGTGGCAGGCACGGGAGAGCCGGAGGCGGCGCAGGAGAGGGAAAGCCGGAGCGGTGCAGGAACGGGAAAGCCGGGGTGGTGCTGCCCGGCGCGGCGCGGTGGAGGGCAAAAAAATAAAGGCAAGCACATTTTTGTGCAAGCCTTTTTCAATCCTGCATATCGCCGGTGAGCCATTCAATGGTCACGCCGAGAACGCGGGCAAATATGACAAGTTCATAATCGGTTACAAAGCGCAGACCGGTTTCTATGCGGCTGACGGCCTCGCGCCCGATGGACAGACCGGCAAGCTGTAACTTGGCGGCCAGTGCGTCTTGCGACAACCTTTGCGCGGTGCGGGCTTGGTGGATTCTATCGCCGGAGATATTGGCCTTGCCCTCGTATGTGTAAATCTTCAAACCTTTTCACCTCGCTTTACTTGACAATAGCATTTTTTACGCTTAATCTTGTAATAAAGATTTACAAAACATAAAAAAGCATAGAAAAAAGTAAAAATGATTTACATATGAAGCGGAGGCCGGGCAATATGAGAAAGCAGCAGGAACGGAGAAGCGGGCGGCAATGGCTGGTTGCGGTGCTGGCGGTGGCGCTGGGGCTGACGGTGGCCGGGTGCAGTGCGAGTGTAGCCAGCAACCACGAACACGAATGGGAGGCGGCGACCTGTGAAACGCCGCGCGTGTGCAAGACCTGCGGTGAAACGGACGGCGAACCGCTGGGCCATACTTGGCAGGAGGCCACCTGCCTTGCCCCAAAGACCTGCACGGTTTGCGGTAAAACGGAGGGCAAGAAATCAGAAGATCATGTGTGGAGTGAGGCTACCTGCACGGAGCGGGAAAAGTGTGTGCTTTGTGGCAGAGTGAATTTCCACACGGAACCGCTGGGGCATGACTGGATTGCACCGACATTGGAGGCACCATATACCTGCGCCCGGTGCGGAGAACAGCAGGGAGAGCCGCTGAAACTAAGCGCGTTTAACCGTGGGCACAACGGCAAGTGGGAGGCGCACCCGACAAAGGAACAGTATGTTGGCATGAGTGGCTATGTTGCAGTTACACACTCCTATGCGTACTCGACGAAAGACAGCCCTTATGAAAACAACTGGCTTGCAGCACCGTGGTATGCAACTACCTACGAAAAAGACAAGCAGTTTTTTAACCCGGTTGGAACGGTGGAACATAAAACGCCGGTCACTGTGATCGGGCAGGAGTTGACGGACTGGCAAAGCGGGGTTTGTTGCTATCATGGATTTCTTTTGGTGGAGCGGGTGGACAATGGAGAACAATTTTATATTTCCGTGACGGACTTTGTAACGGAACCGTATTGGGAGGTTACGAACGCAAACGATGTAGGGACTGGAAACCCGTGCCTTGCCGTGTACCACCAGCGCAGCGACTACTACCCGGTAGACCGCGACGGGAAAAAATACAATGCGGCGGACGGTGAAGTGGTAATGATATTCGGCGCTACAAACTGGGGTGGCATAGACAGAGAAACAAACCAAGTAGATGTTCTTGGGGCAAATGGCCGGGGGTTCTTCAACGCGGAGGATTTGACGGTGATCTACTAAGCACCGGGCACAGAAAAAATATTTTTTGAAAGTTAGCAACTTTGACAGGTTTTGTGTGGTATATTAGTAGCATGAAAATATAAAGGCTCGTGGCGGGAACGCTGCGGGCCTTTTGTTTTGGGCCTGCCCGGCGGGGGCGGGCTTTACTTTTTGGAGGTGTAGAATGCCGAAGCGGAGCGAGAAGCGCGACACCGCCAAGGCTGAATACATCGCCAAGAAGAAAAAGGGCGAGGAAGTAAGCCTGCGGGCGCTGGCCGGGGAACTGGGTGTGAGTTACCAAACCCTGCGCAACTGGAAAGCGGCGGACAAGTGGGAAGAAGCGTTACCCAAGAAAAAGCGAGGCGGGCAGCCGGGCAACCAAAACAGCAAGGGCAAGCGCAATGCAGCAGGCAACCACGACGGTGCGCCGCCCGGCAATAAGAACGCAGAGAAAGACGGAGCGTACAGCACCGTCTTTTTTGATATGCTTTCTGCCGAAGAATTGAAGATCACAGAGAGTGTGCCGCTGGGCGGGCGTGAGGCGCTGGAACATGAAATGAAGATTTTGAAGTTCCGCGAACACAAGATACTGGCAAAAATTGCCGAGTATGAGAGCCAGCCGGAGGACGCGCTGTTTGTGAGCAGCCTTTTGGATATGCGCACCCCAGGTGGGCGGGGCAAGGACAAAAAAGACGGTGCCAACCAAACTATGGGTATGTACAGCAAGGACAGCGCCTTTAGCCGGGTGCTGAAATTGCAGGAAGCGCTATACAAGGTGCAGGGCCGCATTGCCAAGATTGCGGACAGCCTGCGGGCCTTGGAGGAGAGCGACAGGCGCATGGCGCTGGAAAAGCAGCGGCTTGAAATTTTGCGCATGAGAGCCACCGGCGCGGTGGATGTGCCCGACCCCGACGGGACGGCGGCAGATGATCTTGACGCGCCTTTGGAGGAGGACACGGAGGAATGACACTGTACACCAGCAAGGTTATTGCCCAGTGGTTATGCCTGACCGAACGCCGGGTGCGGCAGTTACGCGACGAGGGCGTGATTGTGGAGGCAAGACCGGGGCTGTATGAGCTGCAACCCACCGTGGCCCGGTACATCAAGTATTTGGGCGGAGCGGGAAAAGAAAGTCTGAACACCGAGCGCATGAAGCTGACCGCCGAAAAGCGGAAAGCAGCGGAAATGGACAACGACCTGCGCCGGGGCGATTTGCACAGTACGCAGGATATTGAGAAAGGCATACAGACCATGTGCCTGAATATCCGCAGCCGGTTTTTGGCTATGCCTGCCAAGCTATCGCCTACGCTGGCGGCTATGGACGGAAACCAAGCCGCTATTTTTGACGAAATGAAAAAGGCTATCGACGAAACGCTGGAAGAATTGAGCGACTACCGCGTGGCCTTTGCTGTGGAGGACACTGCCGATGAAAGGACAGAAGAAAAATAAAGACCCCTGCGCGGGGTGCGTGTGGAGAATTTGGACAGGCGACGAAAGAGGTCTGTGCTTTTTCCCGGATTGCAGGCGAAAGGAGTACGACAGACTGTGGGGTAGCAAAAAAGCAAAAGCTGCTGGAAATACCGCAGGCGACAATGGAAATGCTGGCGCGGTGTGTGGCAACGCTGAAACCGCCCCCGGAGCTGACACTATCCCAATGGGCTGACCGCTACCGTATGTTGAGCGCGGAGAGCAGCGCCGAGCCGGGGCGGTGGCACACCGACAAGGCACCGTACCAGCGGGAGATCATGGACGCCATAGGTGATGCGCACATACGGCGGGTAGTTATCATGTGCGCGGCGCAGTTGGGCAAGACCGAACTGCTGCTGAACATCCTTGGCTATTTTATGGCCTATGCCCCCGCGCCCATCTTGGTTATGCAGCCGACCTTGGACATGGGGCAGACATTCAGCAAAGACCGCTTGGCCCCGATGATACGCGACACGCCGGTGCTGCGCGGGCTGGTGGATGTGAAAAGCCGATACGCCGGGAACACGATCTTGAAAAAGAATTTCCCCGGCGGGCACATCACCATAGTGGGCGCGAACAGCGCCACCGGCCTTGCCAGCCGCCCTATTAAAGTGCTGCTGGCCGACGAGGTAGACCGCTACCCCGGCAGCGCCGGAACCGAGGGCGACCCGTTGAGCCTTGCCCAAAAGCGCCAAACAACATTTTGGGATAAGAAAACGGTTATGGTATCGACCCCGGTTATCAAGGGGCACAGCCGCATTGAAACCGAGTACAACCAATCCACCCGCGAGGAATGGAATGTGCCGTGCCCGGAGTGCGGGCATTACCAGCCCTTTGTGTGGGCAAACCTGATCTTTGACCCGGACGACCTGCAAAAAGAGATCGTTTACAAATGCGAACGCTGCGGGTGCGTGGCGAACGAATACCGCTGGAAACAGCAGAGCCAGCAGGGCCGCTTTGTGGCGGAAAACCCCGGAGCAGAAACGCGGGGGTTCCACCTGAACACGCTTGCCTCCACCTTTTGCGGATGGAAAGAGATCGTGCAGAAATTCATAGTGGCGAAAGAACAGCTTGACCAAGGAAACCCGGAGGGCATGAAGGTTTGGGTAAATACCGAACTGGGTGAAACTTGGGAGGAGCGGGGCGAACAGGTGGAGGACACCGAACTGTTCAACCGCCGCGAGATTTACGACGCGGCGGTGCCCGAAGAAGTGCTTGTGCTTACCGCCGGTGTGGATGTGCAGGATGACCGCTTTGAGGTTGAGATCGTGGGTTGGGGCGTTGGCAAGGAAAGCTGGGGAATCCGATACCAAAAGATTTACGGCGATATGCTGAAAGAACAGGTGTGGGAGGACTTGGACGCTTTTTTGCAGACCGTGTGGTGCAAAAAGGACGGAACCGCGCTGCGCATTATAAGCTGCTGCATTGACAGCGGCGGCCACCACACCGACCAAGTGTACCGCTTTACCAAGGAACGGTACGAGCGCGGCGTGTGGGCGATCAAGGGCAAGGGCGGTGCCGAGGTGCCCTACATCCGCAACCCCACCACCAACAACCGTGTGAAAACGCCGCTGTTCATCATTGGCGTGGACGCAGGCAAGGCGCTGTTATACCAGCGGTTGCGCCACAACACCAAGGGGCCGAACTACTGCCACTTTCCCGCGAACGAAGAAGCCGGGTACGATGAAACCTACTTTAAGGGCCTGACCAGTGAGAAGATGGTGGTGCGGTTTCGCAAGGGGCGCAGCGTTACCGTGTGGGAGCTGAAAGACAGCAAGTACAAGCGCAACGAACCGCTTGACCTGCGTAACTATGCCACCGCCGCTTTAGAGATTGCCAACCCCGTGCTGGCAAAGCCGGAGCCGGGCATGGCGCAAAGACCCCGGCGGGCAGGCCGCCGCCGCATTACAGGAGGTATTTAATGGCTATTTTTTCAAAAGAAATGTGCCTGCAGAAATTGAATACATGGCTTGCGGCGGAGGAAAGTGTAGCCACCGGGCAAAGCTATCAAATCGGCACAAGAATGTTGACGCGGGCAGACCTGAAACAAATCCGCGAGGAAATGGAATATTGGGCACAAAAATTATCCGAGGCGGAGGCCGAGGAAAAGAACGGCGGGCGCAACCGCCTGTACCACTTTGTTGCCCGTGATGTGTGAGGGAGGGCGACACCGTGAATGTATTTGACAGAGCCGTGGCCGCCGTGGCCCCGGTACACGCCGCCAAGCGGGCAGCCGCCCGCGCCGCGCTGAAAATCATTGACAGCGGGTACGGCAACTACGGGGCAAACCTGACCAAGAAATCCTTGCGAGGGTGGGAGTTTTACGGTGGCAGCGCCAAGGAAGATATTGAGGACAATATCGACATACTGCGCCAGCGCAGCCGCGACGCCTACATGGGAATCCCCACGGCCAGCGCCGCGCTGAAAACCATGCGCACGAATGTGATTGCAGGCGGACTTATGCCTGCGCCGCAGATCGACGCGGAGTTTCTAGGGCTGACCCCGGAGGACGCCGAAAAACTGCAAGCGCAGATTGTGCGAGAGTTTGCCCTTTGGGCGGACACGCCGGTGTGCGACGCTGACCGGGTGGACAACTTTTACAAACTGCAACAGCTAACTTTTTTGAGTTATGCCATGAATGGTGACGCCATTGTGCTGCTGCCCACCAAGGAGCAGACCGGGCAGCCGTACAGCCTGCGGGTGAGGTTGGTGGAGGCTGACCGGGTTTGCAGCCCGGACGGCTTTGACCGGCTGGTGCCATGCACGGTGCAGGGCCATGATGTGCATTGCCTTGTGCAGGGCGTGGAAACGGACGCCGACGGCATGGTGGTAGCCTACTGGGTATGTGACCGCCACCCGCTGGCAAGCAACGCCTACACCAGCGGCGGGCCGCACTGGACGCGGGTTGAAGCATACACCAAGACCACCGGGCGGCGGAATGTACTTCATGTGATGAACCGGGAGCGGGCCGGACAGCGGCGCGGTGTGCCCATGCTGGCCCCGGTGCTGGAAGCCCTGAAACAGTTGGGCCGCTACACGGACGCCGAAATTACGGCGGCGGTGCTTAGTGCCATGTTTACCGTGTTTGTGAAGCAGGGCGTGGCAAGCGACGCCCGCCCGTTTGGCGAAATGCTGCCGCCGGATATGCTGATCGACGCGCAAGACCAAAGCAGCATTGAGCTTGGCCCCGGTGCTATATTGAGCCTAAACCCCGGCGAGGATGTGGAGTTTGCAGACCCCAAGCACCCGAACACCGGGTATGACGCCTTTACCAATGCGCTGATACGGCAGATCGGCGCGGCGCTGGAAATCCCGCCGGAGGTGCTGTTTAAGCAGTTTACGACGAGTTACAGCGCGGCGCGTGGTGCGCTGAACGAGTTTTGGCGCACTTGCAGTATGCAGCGCGATTGGTTCACCGATGATTTTTGCCAGCCGATCTACGAGGAATGGTTTGCCGAGGCAGTGGCGCGGGGCCGCATTGCGGCACCGGGCTTTTTTGCTGACCCGGCAATCCGCAAGGCATACACAGCCTGTGCGTGGAACGGCCCGGCCCGCACCAACCTGAACCCCGTGCAGGAGGTGGACGCCGCTGTGAAGCGTGTGGACGCCGGATTCAGCACGGCGCAGGAGGAAACGGCAACCATGACCGGCGGCGACTATAACCGCAATATCCGCCAGCGCGTGATTGAAGCCAAGCGCAAGCGGGAGGTTGACGAGATCACAAACCCGCAGGCCAAGCCGCCCGGCGGGCAACAGGAGGAATGACAATGCCTAAGAAGTTTTGGCAGTTTAGAAACCAAGCGGCAGACAGCGCGGAACTGCTGTTGTACGGTGATATTTCGGACAGCAGTTGGTGGGGCGACGAAGTGACCCCCAAGACCTTTGCCGACGAGTTGAACGCGCTGGGGCCGCTGACGAGCCTGACGGTGCGTATCAATTCCGGCGGCGGTGATGTGTTTGCTGCACAGACCATTGGCAATTTGCTGGAACAGCACACCGCGCAGGTGACGGCCCGCATTGACGGGCTGTGTGCCAGCGCCGCCACGATCATTGCCTGCCACTGCGACAAGGTGGTGGCAGCCAATGACAGCACCTACATGATACACCCGGTACGGATGGGCATTTTTGATTTTGCCGACGCCGTGACCTTGCAGCAGTACATTGGTGCGCTGAATACCATACGCGAAAACATCCTGAACCTGTACACCAAAAAGACGGGCCGGGAAAAGGACGAAGTGGCCGCGTGGATGGACGCTACAAGCTGGTGGACGGGCGAGGAGGCTAAGACCAACGGCTTTGTGGATGAACTGGTGGACGACGGCGAGAAAACCGTTGTGGAGAACCGGGGCGGCCTGCTGTTTGTGAACAGCGTAAACATGAATCTGCCTTTTGATAAGGCACCAAAATTTGTACAGAACAGCGTGGCAGCAGCCCCCGCCGCCAGCGGTTTTGTAAATACACAGACCCCGGCGGAGCAGCCGGGAAACAACAGCCATAAGGAGGACACGAACATGGCAAACGAGATCAAGACCGTGGACGAGCTGCGCGGTGCTTACCCCGCGCTGGTTGACCAGATCGAACAGGCGGCGGCGCTGCGGGCTACCAATGCGGAGCGGCAGCGTATCCGCGACATTGAGGAAATGGCCCTGCCCGGCAGTGAGCAGATCACCAACGAGGCTAAGTACGATAAGCCCATGAGCGCCAGCGACTACGCCAAGGCCGCCATGAAGAACGCCAAGGAGCAGGGCGCGGCTTGGCTGAACACCATGCAGCAGGGCGCAAACGCCAGCGGCGTGAACAGCGTGGGCAGCGCCCCCGCCCCCACCGGCGGTGAGAAGCCCGACGAGTTCATGGACGCAATCAAGGGCCTTGGCAAGAAGCAGTAAGGGAGGATAAGACTATGAGCATGGATTTGGCGAAAAAGACCTATTCCACCACGCCCGACTATTTTATTGCGGGCACTACGGTGGGCATTGTGACCGCCGCCAAGGAGGCAGACGGAGCCGTGGCCGCGCACAACCTTGTGCTGCTGGACGGTGGCAAGGTAAAGCCCCTTGCCGCCGTGGACGGCACCCACGCGCTGAATGTGACCGGCCTGTACGGCATTGCCGCAGAGGACGCCGCCAGCGGCGAGGACGCGGTGGTTTACCTGACGGGTGAGTTTTTCGCGGATGGGCTGGCCCTGCCTGACGGCGTTGCCGCCGCCGACATTGAAGTTGCCCTGCGCAACATCGGTATCTTTTTGAAGTAAGGAGGAGCAACCAACATGGCAAACGAAGTAAATATTTATACCCCGCGCTATCTTGCGGAGGTCGTAAGACAGGCACCGCCTGTGCATACCTTTTTCCGTGACACTTTCTTTACCAATGTGAAGAAGTCTACCACCGAGCGCGTGGATATTGACCTTGTGAAAGGTGATCGCCGCATGGCGGCCTTTGTCCACCCGCGTGTTGGCGGCAAGGTGCTGAAAGCCAGCGGCTACAAGACCGAGAGCTACAAGCCCCCGCTGGTGAACCCCTGCGACATTACCACCGCTGACCGCTACATGACCCGTATGCCCGGCGAAGATCTGTACAGCGGTGAAACCCCTGCCCAGCGCAGCGCACAGCAGTTGATGGAGGAGTACAGCCGCCTGAACGACGCCACCACCCGCCGCGAGGAGTGGATGGCCGTGCAGGCCATTGTGACCGGGCAAGTTCCCGTTGTTGGCGAGGGCGTGAATGAGATCATCGACTTTGGCTTTACCAACACCGAAACCCTGACCGGCACCGCCCAGTGGGGCAAGAGCGCCGCCAAGATCAGCGACAACTTGGAGGACTGGGCCGACAAGGTGCTGACCAACGGCTTTGCCAATGTGGACATGGCAATCATGGGCAAAACCGCGCTGCGCAATTTCCTTGCGGACGAGAAGATCAGCAAAATGCTGGACAACCGCCGCGTGGAAATGGGCCTTATTCACCCGCGCGACCTGCCCAACGGCGTGAAGTATGTGGGCCACCTGAACAGCCCCAACATCGACATTTACACCTACGCCGAGGTGTACTTGGACGATTGGACTGACCCCGCCGCCCCCAAGACCCTGCCCCTTGTGCCGGAGAACAAGGTTGTGCTGATCGCCAGCCACCCCGACTACATGATGGCTTATGGTGCCTGCACCTACATTGAGGATAGCACCCAGCAGTGGGTCACGGCACAGACTGACCGCCTGCTGCGCAGCTTTGTGAAGCACCAGCCTGACCGCCGTATGCTGGAATTGCAGGCCCGCCCGCTGCCCATCCCCGACAAGGTGGACAGTTGGTTTGTTGCCACCGTTTGTTGATATGCACCCCCCTGCCCGGTGACGGGCGGGGGCTTTTTACTGTGGAGGTGAGAGCGTGGCACTGTTTGAACTAAAGCAGGATACAGGGAGCGGGGCGGCAGCACCGTGGGCACCGCCCACATTCAAGGACTGCGTGGCGGCGGATATTGACGCGGCCTTTTTTGAGGAAAACGAACACGCAGACCGCCACACCGTTGACGGTAAAGATGTGCTGATCGTTTTAGAGGACGACGATTTGCGCGAACATTCGGCGCATTGGGAGGCCGGGGCAAAGCAGAACTTTGACACCGGCCTATACACGGCGCACACCATCCTGTATATCCGGGTGGAGGACTACGGGCCGAAGCCGAAGATTGGCAAGCAGTTGGTGCTTGACAAGGGCACCAAGAGCCAGCGCACCTACACGATCAACCTTTGCCAAGAGGAAAGCGGCGTGTACCGCATGACGATGGAGAGGACACGGCAGTGAGCAATGTTACTTACAGCGCCGGGAACCTGACCATTACCGTTGCGGGGCTGGACACGGTAGAGCAGGCGCTTGGCGACCTGAAACGCAAAACCCCGGCGGCGGCCAAAGTGGCGATCAACGCCACGGCGCGGCAGGCGCGAAAGCTGATGGTTGCCAAGGCAAAGACCCGTTACGCCGTGAACGCCGCAGGCAGGCGGCACCTGAAAGACCTTGTACAGCGAAAGAAAGCCAGCAACAGCAGTTTGATGGCGGAGCTGCACATTGCCAAAATGCGCAACGACCTTGGCTATTTTAAGACCAGCCCGGCGGTGCCGACGCACTTTACCGGAATGGACTTTAAGGACGGGCCGAGCGTTTGGAAAGCCAAGGTATTAAAATCCAGCGGCATGAAAACGCTGCCCGGCGCGGGCGGCATGAGCAAGGGCTTTTTGGTGAAGTTCAGCAGCGGCCATGTGGGCATGGTGCAGCGGCGCATTGGTTCCAAGTCGAGCCATACGCGCACCGCCAAGGGGTACAAGCGCTGGACGAACGCCAAGGGCAATGTGGAAAAGCTGGTGACAATGGGAAGCCCCAGCGCCACCGCCATGCACCACACCATTTGGCCGGAGGTTGAGCCGAGCGTGGAAGAATACCTGCAAGAACGGTTGCAGGCACAGGTTGAGCGAGTATTGGCGAGAGCCGGAAAGAAGTGAGCCACCATGAGAAATCACCCAACGACGGCAGCGAGGGCGGACATTGGCCGCACCCCGCAGCTTTGCCAAGACGCGCTGATCGAAATGCTGAAAGAACTGTTTGCGGGTAAGCTGTTTTGCGGCCAAGAAGGGCGCAAGGCGCTGAAAATCTACAAGCAGGACTTGCCCATACCGCAGAGTGATGATGCCGATGTGGACACCGACAAGGCCGAGGCACCCTACATTGTGGTGCGGATGACCGGCGGACAGATCGAGGACGACGACAGCCCGCAGACCGTGGACTTTAGCCTGATCGTGTGCGCCTATGACACGGGCCTTGACCGTGAGGGCTGGCAGGATGTGGCGAACATCAAAGAGGACATTATCCAGCGAGTTTGCAAGGCCCCCTACTTTGGCGGCGCGTTTACCGTTTTGAAGCCGATTACATGGGCCTTGCAGGAGGACGACACGCACCCCTATTACTTTGGAGCGTGTACCCTGACCTGCACGGCACCTGCCATGACGCAGGATGAACAGTTAAAGGAGTACCTATGACCAAGAAACAGGAGCAGGCCGCCGAGGCGGCCACCACCCCGGAGATCACCGGGGAAACCGAAGCAAAGACCGAACACAAGACCCCGTGCGTTTACTGCGGGCCGAGCGTGCGCGGCGTGGCACGGCAGTACACCGTGTACGCCAGCGGCAACACCCCGGCGGCGCTGGACGAGTTTGTGCAGCAGCACCCGGCGGCCAAGAACCTGCTTGTGCCGGTGGAACGCTTTGCACAGACGCGCAAGGCGCTGGAAACCGCAGGCACGGCGGAAAGCATTTTGTACAACAAGATCAAAAACGAACTGTAAGGAGGAACAACCGATATGGCTACATACAAACATGGCGTATATACCAGCGAACAGGCCACCAGTATGACCGCCCCCGTGACCGGCACCGCCGGTTTGCAGGTGGTTGTGGGCACCGCGCCCGTGAATATGCTGGAACACCCGGAGCAGGCTGTGAATACCCCGCTGCTGGTGTACAACTACAAGGAGGCTGTGGCCGCCGTTGGCTACCATGACGACTTTGCCGCCTATACCCTGTGCGAGAGTATCAGCGCGGCGTTCAGTGTGGTTGGCACCGGCCCGCTGGTGCTTATCAATGTGCTTGACCCTGCCAAGCACACGGCAGACATTGACGAAACCACCGTGCAGGTGAACAGCGGTGTTGCCGTGCTGGATGTGGTGGGTGTGCTGCTGGACAAGCTGACCGTGAAAAGCGGCAGCACTGCCCTGACCCGCGACACCGACTACACGGCCAGCTTTAACAACAACGGCACCCTGAACATTGTGCCGCTGGCGGGCGGCAAGGCAGCCAGTGCCACTATCCTGACCGTGACAGGCAAGAAACTTGACCCCAGCAAGGTTAAGGCCGCCGACATTGTGGGCGGCGTAGACGCAGCCACAGGCAAGGAAACCGGCCTTGAAGTGGTGCGGCAGATTTACCCCAAGTTGTCCATGACGCCGGGCATTCTGCTGGCACCGCGCTTTAGCATGGACGCCACCGTGGCCGCCGCCCTGCAGGCCAAGACCAAGGAGATCAACGGCGTGTTCAAGGCTGTGTGCATTGTGGACATTGACAGCACTGCAAGCGGCGCTACCAAGTACACCGATGTGAAGCAGCGCAAGGAGGCGCAGGCCGTGAGCGACGCGAACGCCTATGCTGTGTGGCCCTGCGCCAAGGTGGGCGAGGTGGTTTACAGCGGCAGCGCCCTTGCCGCCGCCCTGACCGCCTACACTGACGCGGTGAACGCAGACACCCCGAATGTAAGCCCGTCCAACAAGACGCTGGCGATCAGCGCCGCCTGCCTTGCGGACGGCACCGAGGTTGTGCTTGACCAAGAGCAGGCCAACACCGTGAACGGCTTTGGCGTTGCCACTTTCCTGAACATGAGCGGTTTCCGCCTGTGGGGCAACAACACCGCCGCATACCCCGGCAATACCGACCCGAAAGACAGATGGTTCAGTGTGCGGCGCTTCCTTTCTTGGGCGGCGAACAGCTTTATCCTGACCTACTTTTCCAAGGTGGACAGCCCCGCCAACAAGCGGTTGATCGAGGCTATTGTGGACAGCGAGAATGTGCGCGGCAACGGCTTTGTGGCCCGTGGCGTGTGCGCCCGCTATGAGGTGATCTACGACGAGGCGGAGAACACCACTGCCGACCTGCTGGATGGCAAGATCACTTTCCACCAGTATATCACCCCCTACACCCCGGCGGAGGACATCGAGGATGTTATCGAGTTTGACCCGGACGCACTGACCACAGCTTTGAGCTGATAAAGGAGGTACAGAGCTATGATTAGCAACAATTATATCCCGGAGAAAATCAACGACGCGAACGCCTACCTTGACGGTACGCGGATGATCGGCGTTGCCGCCAGCGTTGACCTGCCGGAGATCAACATGAAAACCGGCACCGTGGAGGGCTTTGGTATCGGCGGTGAGGTGGACAGCCCCACTATCGGCCAGTGGGAGAGCTTTGAACAGGCGGTGCAGTTTAACACGCTGTATTCCAGCGCGGTTGATATGCTTAGCCCCATGAGCGTGGTAAACCTGACTTTCCGCGCAGCGCAGCAGGTGTACGACAAGAGCGGCGGCTATGACTTTAAGGGCCTGCGCGTGGTCGAGATGGCCCGCGTGAAGAAGTTCAAGCCCGGCAAGATCGAAAAGAGCGAGGGCATGGAGGCCGAAGTAACGGTTGAAGTGACCTATATTATGATCGAGGTTGACGGTGAGCAGCTTATCGAAATCGACAAGCTGAACGGCGTTTACAAGGTCAAGGGTGTGGATATGCTGGCAAAGGTGCGCAGCCTGATCTAACCCAAACAACCCCAAGAGCATGAACCCGCCCCCGGAATGAGCCGGAGGCGGGTATGCTTTTATTTTTGAGAAGCACTGACACACTGAAAAGGAGCTGTACATTATGGCAGAAGAAAAGAACATTACCGTTGTGACCGAGGAGAAAACCGAGGCGACGGCACCCAAGACCGAAAACCAGTACCTTTTGAAGCTGAACCACCCTTATGTTTTTGAGGGCAAGGAGTATGCGGAGATTGACCTTGCCGGGCTGGACAAGCTGACCGTGCAGGACGCGATCAACGCGCAGCGGCAGCTTTTCAACGAGCGGGAGCCTGCCGCCATGCTGCTGTGCGAAACCACCACCGCCTTTGTGCGCATTTTGGCTGCCAAGGCCACCGGCCTGCCGATTGAGTTTTTCAAGTTGGCACCGCGCAGCGTTTCCCGCAGAATCTACGGCATGGTGATGGGGTACATGAATGTGGACAGCAACACCGAGAACCACATTATGCGGCTGGAAAAGCCCTACTACTTTGAGGGCAAGCAGTACACGGAGATTGACCTGAACGGCGTTGCAGACCTGAACAGCCTGAACGAGAGCGCGGCGGAAAACCGCCTGACCCGCGCGGGCTTTATGGTGACGGACACCAGCTACAACTACCTGTACGCCTGTATCCTTGCCGGAATGGCAACGGGCTTGCCGGAGGAGTTCTTTACCGGGCTGCCGCTGTACGAAGTGCTGAAAATTAAAAACGCCGTGAACGACGCGGGTTTTTTCGAGTAAAGGGCGGTGCGAAAGCATTACGCAAGGCCGCCATACGCCTTGCCGCTGTGACGCGGACAGGCGTTGATTTTTACCTGAATTTGCCGACCCGTGAGTTCGCCAAGCTGAACGACGAGGTGGCGGAGGAATGGCGACGAGCAAAACATTAGAGCTTAGTATCAAGATTGCGGGCCGGATGGACAAAAGCCTGACGGCGGCGATCAACGGTACACAAAGCAAAATTGGCAGTTTAACCAAGAGCATAAGCAACATTGGCACCGTCGGCCTTGCCACTATGGGCGCGGTTGCCACCGCCGCAGCGGTGGGCATTGCGGGCTGCACAAAGGAGGCGCAGGCGCTTGAAAGCGCCATGGCCCCCGTGGTGCGCTATGTGGACGGCTTGGCGGACGCCAGCGGTGCGGTGAGTGACGCGATTGCCGACAACGGCAAGACCTTTAAGCAGAACTACGGCGCACTGAAAACCTACATTCAAGACCTTAGTACCGAGATACCGCGAACCACCGACCAGCTAACGGCCATGAGCGCCGCGCTGGGACAATCGGGCATTGGGGTAGACCAGCAGCTAACAACGGGGTATCTGCGTGATACTGCTGTGACCGCAACGGCAATGGACTTGGACGACCAAACCGCCGGTAACTATGTGGCAAAGTGGGAGGCCAGCTTCAATTTTGACCACAAGCAGGTTATGGAGTTGATGGATCAGATCAACTACCTTGGCGCACACAACGCGACGACGGCGGCGGAAATTGCACAGAGCGTGAACAGCGCGGCGTCGATGGGCCAGATTGCAGGCGTTGACCCGGCGGCTACTGCAGCTATGGCAACGGCCATGCAGGCTACCGGCGTTGCCACTGACCGGGTAGGCACGAGCATTTCCCGCATTTACACCAATTTGAGCAAGGGCAGCAACGCTACCAAGGCCCAAAAGGAAATGTGGGAGGAGCTGGGCTTTACCGCCGAGGGCATAGCCAAGAGTATGCAGACAGACGGCGTGGGCACCTTGAAAGAAGTTTTTACCGCTTTGCAGGATATGCCGGACGAACGCAAGGTTGCTGCACTTAGCACCCTGTTTGGGCAGTGGGCCATTGAGGGCGGCGCAAAGATCACAAACAATTTAGGCGCTTACGAAAAGGCGCTTGCAATGGTGAGCGACCCAAGCCTGTACACCGGCAGTATGGAGCGGGAGTTTATTATTCAGGCCAGCACCAGCGAAAGCATTGACACGATGGTGAAAAACTCCGTGACAGCGCTAAAGCAGGACATTGGCACGGAGTTTTTGCCCGTGAAGAAAACCTTGTCGCTGGCTGTGATCGACCTGATGAACGGTGTGCGTAAGGATATGCCGCAGCTGCAAACGCTGGCCGGAACGCTGGCCGACCTGTTGAGCGCCGGTATTTCCAAGCTGGGCGACGCGCTGCAAGCAGCCCTGCCCTATGTGCAAAAGACGCTGGACTATGTAGCGAACAACGGGCCGCAGGTGGCCGGAATCCTTGGCGGGTTGGCCGGAACCTTTGCGGCCATGAAGTTTGCGCCGCTGGCCGGAAACATTTTGGAGGGAGCCGGGAGCCTGCTGTTTGGTGAGAGCGGCGGGCTTGGCGCGGCGGCGGGCGGCAGCAAGAGAAGCGGCGGCCTGCTGGGCGCGGCGAGCAGTTTGTTCACCGGCGGACAGAAGTTTGCGGGCAATGCCGTTGGCACGATCAGCAATGTGGCCGAGGCCGCAGGCGTTGGCGCGACAATGGCAAACTCCAACATGACACGGACGCAGTGGGGAGCCGTTACCAGCAACGGGAGCGGCAGCTTTATGCAGCGGTTGGAGAACAGCGCCATTGGTGCTTACTTTGGCATTAAAAACCGTGGAACGCTGACCAACCAAAAGGGAACCGACTACAAGTTTATGCAGGGCCTTATGGGCGTGGCCGGGCAGATCACCGACGCAAAGCAGGGCGGCGGACTGCTGGGTATGGCAAAGAACGCTGTGACGGGCAGCCCCATAGGGCAGTATTTTGGCGGAATCCGCGCGGCAGCCGGGAATGTGGCGAATACCACCATCGGCAGCAAGATCGCAGGTTTCGGCAAGGGCACCATTGGTGTGAGCAAAGAAATCCTTGCGGGCATTGCAGGACCGGAGGGCTTGGGCCTGACCAACCTTGTGAGCGGTGCCAAGGGGCTTGCACAGAACGGTGCTGGCTGGGTGGCCGGAAAAGCCGGGAATGTGATCTCCACCGTAGCGAACAGCGGCGTGGGGCAGGCAGTCGGCGGCGCGGCGGGCAAGGTTGGCGACGTGGCAAAGGGCGTGGTGAGCGTTGGCTCTAACGCCTTGGGTGCGCTGGGCAACTTTGCCGGAGCCGGGGCCGGACTGCTGGGCAGCGTTTGGGGGCCGGTAACAGGAGGCTTTGGCAGCCTGTTTGCCGGGGCAGCCCCGGTAATTGCTGCGATCAGCGGCATTATTGCCGTGGTAAGCATTTTGGGCGACCACTTGGAGGACATACGCGGCATAGTCGTGAATGTGTTTGGTGAAACCGGTGGGCAGGTATTTGATGTGTTCACCGGCAAGCTGCAAGGCGTGGCCGACTTTGTGACGGGGCTTTTCAGCGAGGGCGGCGTGGCCGCTGCGCTGGCCCCCTTGCAGAACACGATCACAAACCTGTTTGGCGAGAACGCAGGCGCGGCCTTTGGCGGCGTGGTGACTATCCTGCAATCCATCATGGGTGTGGTTGGGCAGATCGTGACCTTTGCGACGGGCACGGTCAAGCCGATCATACAGGATGTATTTGCCTTTATCACGGGTACAGTGCTGCCCATTATTTTGCAGACCTTTACGGCGGCAGCGCCGACGATAGGCAGCATCATTACAAACCTTGGCAGTGCGGTTATGACGGGTATGCAGATCATTGGCAGCGCCATTCAAGCGGCAATGCCGATCATACAGGGCATTATTACCGTGATTATGACCATTGGCAGCGTGGTTGTGCCCGCACTGCTGGCCGGGTTTGAATCGTTCAGCGCGGGAATCAGTGCGGTTATGAGCGCGATTCAGGGTATCTTCCAAGGCTTGATTACTTTTATTACCGGGGTGTTCTCCGGCAGTTGGAGCCAAGCGTGGGAGGGAATCAAGCAAATTTTCGGTTCTGCTTTCGACGGACTGGTGGCGCTGTGCAAAGCGCCGCTGAACGCCGTTATTGCGATCATCAACAAGGCGATTTCCGGCATTAACGGTTTGGGCCTGACTATCCCGGAATGGGTGCCCATACTTGGCGGCAAGAGCTTTTCCGTCAATATACCCACCTTGCCCATGCTGGCAAGGGGCGGCTTTACGGACGGTGTTTCTATCGCCGGTGAAGCCGGAACCGAGGCGGTAATCAGTTTCCAGCGCGGAGTACGCAGCGACAACATCAACACTTGGACGCAGGCGGGCCGTATGCTGGGGGTAAGCGGAGAGCAGGCCGCCGTGGCGGCAGGTGTACCGTATGCCGACGGCGGCGGTGCGGTGGAACTGGCGACGCTTGAGGCGACGCAGGGTAACAACGCTGTGGAGCTGCAAGAGATCGACACCGGCAAGCCGCAGCCGGAACAGGACGGCGGCGGAACCCCGGACGGCGGCGGGCAGGTTGTATTTGCACCGCAGATCACCGTGCAGGGCAACGCTGACCGGGCTGTACTGGAAAGCGTTTTGGACGACGCGCAACAGCGGTTTGAACTTTGGTACGAACAAATGATGCGCCGAAAGGCGCGGACGGCCTACTGACAGGAGAAACGATATGGCATACACAACAAAGAGCGGTGACACTTGGGATGTGATTGCAAAGCAGGTGTACGGCAGTGAATACCATGCGGACATTCTGATGGCGGCCAACCCGCAGCAGATCGACACTTTCCTTTTTGAGGCCGGGGTGGTGCTTGCCACCCCAGTTTTGGAGGAGGAGCGCGACGGACTGCTGCCACCGTGGAAGTACGAGGCAAGCTATGAATAACGGCAGACGGGTTGAATTGGATGTAACCTACAACAATGCCCCCTTTGCCGGGCAGGTAGGCGCGGAGATCGAGAGCCTGACCTATGTTGACAATGCCGCCGACGACAGCGACAGCATAGACATTACGCTGGACGCACAGGACAGTAAATGGCTGCACGGCTGGCTGCCGGAGGAGGGCGCGACCCTGCGCCCGCGCATTATCGGGCGGGATTGGAACGGCCCCGGTGACACCCATGTGATGGAGTGCGGGCTATTTATCCTTGACGATGTGGCTTACCAAGACGCGCCGACCACTTTACAGGTGGGCGGTGTGAGCAAGCCGAGCGACACCGATTTTAGCGAGTTGGAGCGGGAAACCATTTGGAAGAACACCTCCATAAAGCGAATTGGGGAAAGCATTGCCGGGCGGTACGGGCTGGGGTTCACCTATGACGCAGACGATTACGACATAGAGTGCGACGAACAGGACGGCACCGACAGCAGCTACTACAACACCCTTTGCAAAAACTACGGTCTGATCTTAAAAGTGTACGCAAAGCGGCTGTGGGTATATGACCGGGAGCGCTACAAGGG
>ENA-UOJJ01002988-UOJJ01002988.1-human-gut-metagenome-genome-assembly--contig:-CS66-NODE-2988-length-19294-cov-7.782681_pt1 | contig 19294 bp, 15 predicted proteins | sample MGYA00242343_ERZ723890 | MGnify/ENA metagenome assembly ERZ723890 | reverse complement strand
CACGGTGCGTTATTCCTTTTTCTGCGCGTCCTCCGCGCCGTTCTTCTCCTTCCGCTCGCGCAGGATGCGACCCACGCACACGAGCGCAAGGAGCGCCCACAGGGCGATGCCCGCCGTCCAGTCCTTGAGGTAGCAGCCCACCGCCATCAGGATCGTAAGCGGCAGAACGATATACAGCGTCCGAATTTTGATCATGGTTTCTTCCTCCCTGTTATTCCAGCTCGTCGAGCGTCATGGAAAAGCTCTCCGCGCAGTGCTCCATAAAGTAATCCAGCTCGGGCAGATGCATCGCGTCGAGCGCGGCGCGCGTCTGCTCAGCGGCACGGCGGAACTCCGCGTTGCCCGCCTTGAGCTCCTCGACGCACTTGATGTAGGCGGATAGCTTGTCCGCCGCCTTGACCAGCTCGAGCACCTCGCCGTCCGCGCAGTCGAGCACGTCGTCGTAGTCCGGCCTGAGCTCGTCGGGCAGCATGGCAAGGAGCCGTCCGCAGGCGACCGCCTCGACCTTCTTGTAGGCGTCGCGGATCTCGGGCGCGTAATACTTGATAGGCGTGGGCATATCGCCGGTGATGATCTCGCTCGCGTCATGGTAGAGCGCGGCCGCGGCGACCTGTCCCGCGTCGACCTGCCCGCCGTACACGCGGTTTCGGATCACCGCGAGCGCGTGCGCGAGCACCGCGACCATGTGGCTGTGCTCCTGCACGTTTTCGGAAAAGGTGTTGCGCATGAGCGCCCAGCGCGTGATGTAGCGCATCCGCGCGATGTAGGCAAAAAAGTGGCTTTTCATGTCTCCTCCGGTTCCCCGCGCAGGCCGTCGCCGTCGACGGCGGTGATGCGCACGTTTTGCACAGTGTTATGTAACCCTTTCATCCCCACCGTGACGGGCATATAGTTCGGCGCGTGGCCGACGCTTCCCTCGCCCCTGTCCTGCTCAAAGAGCACGGGGAAGGTCTTTCCCACGCAGCGGGCGAGATAGCCTTGGTGCATCCGCTCCGTGACGGCGGCGGCGCGCGCCGCGCGCTCCTCGCGCACGCTCATGTCCACCTGCGCCATCGCCGCGGCCTTCGTGCCGGGGCGGACGGAATAGGGGAAGATGTGCATGGCGGCGAAGCCGCACTTTTCAATGAAGGCGAGCGTCTCACCGAACTCCTCCTCCGTCTCCTCCGGGAAGCCGGTGATGAGGTCGGTGGTGATGGCGGGGTCGTCAAAATATTCGCGCAGCAGCTCCACAGACTCATAATACCGCGCGGTGTCGTACCGGCGATTCATGCGTCTGAGCGTCGCATCGCAGCCGGACTGCATCGAGAGATGGAAGTGCGGGCAGAGGGTCGGGAGCTTTTTCGCCCGCTCGCAGAATTCCCGCGTCACCGTGCGCGGCTCGAGCGAGCCGAGCCGGATGCGCATCTCCCCGCCCTCGCGGGCGATAAGCTCTAAAAGGTCGATGAGCGTCGTGCCGTCCTTGAGGTCGTGGCCGTAGGAGGAAATTTCGATGCCCGTGACCACAAGTTCACGGTAGCCCTGTGAGCGCAGGACGCGCACCTGCTCCGCCGCCTTGTCCATCGGCAGCGAGCGCACGGGACCGCGCGCGTAGGGAATGATGCAGTAGGTGCAGAAGTTCACGCAGCCGTCCTCGACCTTGAGCATCGCGCGGGTGCGGTTCGCCATGCCGCCCGCCGGCAGCACCTCGAACGTGCGGCGGCGCAGCGCGTCGTCGATGTCCGCGACCGTCTCGCGCGTTTTCACGGCCTCCTCCAGCCGGTCAAGGAATCGCGCGCGGTCGTTCGTGCCCATCAAAAGGTCGATGCCGAGGCTCTTCGCCTCCTCCTCGTGCGTCTGAACGTAGCAGCCGCAGGCGGCGACCACCGCGTCGGGACTGTTCTTCTTCGCGCGGCGGATCATCTGGCGCGACTTCTTGTCGCTCACCGCCGTGACCGAGCAGGTGTTGATGATGTAGGCATCGGCGGGAGACTCAAAATCCACCAGCTCGTGCCCGCGGGCGGTCAGCTCCTGCTCCATCGCCTGCGTCTCGTATTGATTCACCTTGCAGCCCAGGGTGTAAATACCGATCTTCATGCTTTCTCCTTGCTTTTCGTGGATTTTCCGCATATAATCATACCATGTTTTCGCTTGATTGCAAGTGCAAAGAAAGGAATGCTTTGCTATGATCTATCTCGACCATGCCGCCACCACGCCCGTCGCGCGCGAGGTTGCGGATACGATGTACGATGTTTTACTAAACGGCAGCGGCAACCCCAGCTCGCAGTACCCTTACGGCGCCGCCGCGAAAAAGCGTCTGGAGGCGGACCGTGCGGTCATCGCCGCCGCGCTCGGCTGCAAGCCGGACGAGCTGTATTTTACCTCCTGCGGCACGGAGAGCGACAACTGGGCCATCCGCCTTGCCGCCCACCAGAACCGCCGCGTCGGAAAGCACATCATCACCACCGCCGTGGAGCACAGCGCCGTGCTCGAGCCTTGCCGTCAGCTGGAGCAGGAGGGCTATACCGTCACCTATCTCGCGCCCGACCGTCAGGGGAATATCACCGCGCAGCAGGTCGCGGACGCGCTGCGTGAGGACACGGCGCTCGTCTCCGTGATGCTCGTGAACAACGAGACTGGCTGCGTCTTTCCTGTTGCGGAGATCGCGCGGCTCCTGCGCGAGCGCGGCTCCAGGGCGCTGCTGCACACCGACGCGGTGCAGGCGTTTTTGAAGCTCCCGTTCCGCGCGGATACGCTGGGCGCGGACCTCATTTCCGTCAGCGGACACAAGCTCAACGCCCCCAAGGGCGTCGGCGCGCTTTACATCGGCCCGCGCTGCCGCGCGGTGCGTCCGCTGCTCGCGGGCGGCGGACAGGAGCGCGGCCTGCGCTCGGGCACCGAAGCCACGGCGCAGATCGCGGGCTTCGCCAAGGCGGTGGAGCTGCGGCTGGCGGGCTATGAGGAAAAGCTCGCCCGCATGGCGCAGCTCAAGCAGTACGCGCTCGAGCAGCTTCTCACCATCGACGGCGTGGTGCGCATCGGGAACGGCGACGCCCCGCATATCCTCTCCGTCTCGCTCGTCGGCTATCCGAGCGCGAACGTTGTCACCGAGCTCGGCGCGCAGGGCATCTGCATCTCCGCCGGCTCGGCCTGCCACCGCGGCAAGCTCAGCCACGTCTACGCCGCGATGAAGCTCGACAAAAAGACGGCCGCAGGCGTTCTGCGCGTCAGCTTCGCGCCCGAAACGACCGAAGCGGACGTCGACGCGCTCGTTTCCGCCCTCCGCAGGCACAGGGAAACGCGCTTTCCCATGCTGTAATTCTTCCGTTCGAGGTCGCTCATGTTCTCCTATCTTCGTCAGCCCGGGGGCTTTTACCGACGGCTTTTTCTGCTCGCCCTGCCCATCATCGTGCAGAATCTCATCACCACCTCGCTCGGCTTCCTCGATACCTTCATGGTCGGTCTGCTCGGCAGCGAGCAGATGTCCGCCGTCACGGTGGCGAATGTGCCCATCTTCATCATCCAGCTCATCGTCTTCGGACTGCAGAGCGGGTCGAGCGTGCTCATCAGCCAATACTGGGGCCGCGGCGACCGCGAGAGCATCAACCGCGTCATCGGCATTGGCTTGTGCATTGCCGGCAGCGTCTCGACGCTCTTCGCGCTCATCATGGCGTTCTTCCCGGCGGATGTTCTGCTGCTGGTGACGGACAATCTCCGTCTCGTCGCGATCGGCACGCCGTATATCCGCATCGTCGGCTTCTCGTATATTCTCAATTCTCTCTCGTCCATCTACATCGGGATGCAGCGCAGCATCGAAAATCCGCGCTTCGGTATGCTGGTGTTCGGCGCGTCCATGCTCTGCAATACCGTGGGCAATTATGTGCTCATCTTCGGCAAGCTCGGCTTCCCCGCGCTCGGCGTCACAGGCGCGGCGGCCGCCACGCTGCTCTCGCGCGTGGTGGAATTTGCGCTCGCCTTCGGCTACGCCCTGCGCTGCCGCACCGTGCCGCTCCAATGGAGCGCCCTTCTCCGCCCGGGCCGCGAGATGCTGCGCCGCTTCGTGCATTACAGTGCGCCGGTGCTGGCGAACGAAACGCTCTGGGGCGTGGGCTACTCGCTCATCACCGTCATCATGGGCCACATGGCCGCGAGCGGCGACCTCATCGCCGCCTACACCGTGGCGGGCAGCATCGACAAGCTCTCTACCGCCGGCATCTACGGCATCGCCAACGCAGCCGCCGTCATCGTCGGCAAGGAGATCGGCATCGGCAGCAGCCACGAGAGCGTCGTGCGCATCGGCAAGGCCGTGTGCCTCACGGCATTTCTCTTCGCGCTCGCCCTCGGCGGCGTGGAGCTTCTGGCCTTTTTTACGCTGCTCCGGCCGTATGTGCTGCCGCTTTTCTCCCTCTCGGCGGGCGCGGCGGCGATGTGCGCGGTCATGGTGTACTGCTACGCGGGCGTGATGCCCCTCCACGGCTTTTCGTCCACGATGGTCGTGGGTGTGCTGCGCGGCGGCGGCGACGTGCGCGCCTCGCTGCTCATCGACAACTTCCCTCTCTGGTGCGTAGAGCTGCCGCTGATGTGCCTGCTCGGCCTTGTCCTTAAGGTGCCGAACGAGGTGTTCTGCCTGTGCATCGCCATCGAGCATCTGGCAAAGACCCCCGTCGGCCTTTGGCGCATCCACGGCGGCAAATGGGTGCATGACATCACACGAAGCGAATAGAAAACCGCTGCCGGACATTTTGTCCGGCAGCTCCTTTTCACTTTTTGCCCGTATTGATGCGCTTGACGTCGAAGCATGTCTCCTTCAGGATATTCCCCTGCGCGTCCGCGATGGCAAAGGAAACGGTAAAGATCCCTGTTTTGGCGCTGTAGCTGATGAAGCCTGTTTCCCCCGTGCCGGTCGTCCGCACCCGCAGGCCCTGCGGGTAGGAGGCCGAGCCGAGGAGCCGGAACTCCTTGCTGTCGGTCGTCTGAATGACGACCTCGCCGTCGTCGCTGATCGCAAACGAGCCTCCGCCGCCGCTGTCCGTCGTGCCGACGCCCTGGATGAATATATTCCCCACCTCGCCGCTGTAGCGCAGCTTGTCGCTGATGGCTGCCGTCAGCGTGGAGCAGAGCAGCTCCGTCTCCGACAGCTCCATCGACTCGCGGTACGTCCGCACGGCAAAGCGCACGCCCACCGCCAGCATCGCGCTGATGAGCAGCACGATCAGCACCGTACACAGCGTTTCGGTGAGCGTCACGCCGCGGCTGCCGCGCAGTCTTTTCATGGCGTCACCCCCGATGAGATTGTGTACGAGTAATAAGTGTAGCCGTTGTCCGTTGTATAGAGCGTAACGTTCTTGCTGCCGGTCTTTTGGCTCGTACCCGGGCCGGCTCCCTTTGCCGTTACAGTTACCGTCTTTCCCGGCTCCGCGGTGTAGCGGAAGGAAACGTCCTCGCGCGCGGCGGCGTTGATCCGCGCCGCGGTCACCGCGGCGGTCGAAAGAAGGGCGAACGCCAGCGCCGCGATGAGCACGGAGACCAGCGTCTCCACCAGCGTCTCACCGGCCTTGCTTCTGCGTTTTTTCATGCGTTCCCCTCCACTCCCTTGGTGATCTTTGGGTTGCCCCAAGTGATGGTCAATTCGTACCTCTCGTCTTGGGTGACCGTGTCTTTGTCACTTGTTTCCCCGACGATCCCTCTCAGCCTGAGCGTCATGCGGCAGTCGTCCGCGTCCCCGGCGTTGGCCAGAGAAAAGGCGATCCGGATATCATAGCCCTCACTTCCCGTTCCCCGTCCTGTCATGGAAAAGCTTGCCTTGACCGGCGGGAGCACTTCATCCGGCAGCGTGATGGTGATGGTATCGGTGCAGCCGCCGTTCCGCGCGCCGTCCGTGAGCCAGTCTCCCATCAAGCCGGTCGGCAGCTTCTCTGTGGAGGAGCTGCCGGTTTGTACATAGCCTTCACTCTCCTCGTCCCATTCGTAAGTCGTGGTGGTAGTCTCGGTATACCGCATCTGGTCGATGCTGTCGCGTACGAGCTCCGCCGCCGAGCTGACGGCAAGGTAGTTCTGCTGCGCGGTGCGGTCGCCGTTCACGCGCCGCGCGGCGCTGAGCGCCGCGGAGAGAATGACCGCGCTGACCACCGCCGCGGTCAGGACCAGCAGGAGGGCCATCAGAATGGTCACGCCCTGTTCGTTCTTCAGTTTTTTCATCCCGATGCCCCTCCTTTCCTTTTTACGCCGTGCCGTCGGCTGCCTTCGCCAGCACCGTCACCGGCACGATGCGGCTCACCGTGACCATCTCAGTCGCATTGATCCGATAGCTCGCCGTGATGAGCAGCGTCGTCTCGCCCGCGCCGATGCCCCGGACGCTCTGCGGAACGCCGTTTTTCCAGACGATCTGTGCAGCGCCCGTCTCGGCATTGGCGACCGTCCAGCTGAGGTCTTTCGTCAGAGCCTTGCCGCCGCGGTCCAGCGCGGCGAGTCCGAGCGGCACCGTCGCGGCCTCGTTCACCGTGATCTGCTTCGCGCTCTCGATCTCATCACTCATTCGGATCGTCAGCTCCGCGGTGACGCTTACCATCAAGCGCGCCACATGGCCGTCCAGCGCCGCGGTGATCTCCACCGAACCGTTCGCCAGACCCTTCAGCGTCACGCGGCAGGTCTTTGCGTCAAGCGGCTCGAAGCCCGTCACCCTTGCGATGCTCTCATTGGTCGAGTGGAACGACTCAAGCGTCAGCCCGCCGAGCTTTCCGTCCTCCATGTTCTCCAGCTTCAGCACCGCGGTAATAACTGCCGCGCCGGTCTTGGCATCGTAGTCGGTGATGCGGTCGATCGTCACGCTGCTCTTCTCCCAGGCCGGGCCGACGAGCGGCCAGTCGCCGTAGTGCAGGTTCGCCCTGCGGCTGTCGGTGTGCTCGCTCGCCTGTGTGAGCACGGTCGGGAACGGGTAGTCCTGCCCGTCGAGCACGGCGATGTTTTTGCCCGGGAAGCTGTATTTCCCGTGGACCTCGGCCTGCGCCTCCTCGACGGTGACCCAGCCGAAGACGCTGTCCCCGTTTTGATTCAGCAGCTCCAGGATCCTGTTGTCCTGCCCGTTCTTCGTGACGTCCTTCCTGCCTGCCATCTGCTCATAGCTGAGCTTTGTCAGGTCGATCGAATACCTCGGTCGATGATTTCTTCCACCGATGTATTGACTGAGATACGAAAGATCGCCCTGCAGCATCTTTTCCTTCTCCTCATCGCTCGCCAGGATCGTCGCAAGACTCTTTTTGCCGCAGTGATACTTCGGCAGGTTGTACTGGACATCTGACTCCGCATAATAGTAGCAGTTGGTAATGGTCACGCTCGGCGCCCATTCATAGCGGTCGGCAACACTGCCGATGCGGGAGATCGACATGATCGTTCCCTGCATGGTCGGCAGCCCCGTATAGGTATAGCAGTTCTCATACTCCGGCTCTCCATCGTCCGTGCCGTTCTTGTTGGAAAAATTGCGGAAGTTGGAGGAGAAGCCGCTGCCGCCGATGCCGCCGATGTAGACATAGGTCCCCTTCGCGTTCTCGACCTCTGTCTCCTTCTCTGTACTGGTCTTCACGGTGACAAGGCTTCCGCTCTTATCCACGCGCTCATTAAGCGTATCGCTGCCGATCGTGATCGTTCCGCCGGTGTAGCAATTCGTCACCTTGTACTGCACGCCGCCGACCAGACCGCCCACGCGGACAAAGTTGCCGTATTGAGCTCTGGTCAGTTTGCCGCTGTCGCCGGCTTCCCGGTGCGTGCAGTTGACCTCGATATCGACCACCGCCGAGCAGCTGTTCAAATTGACCTTGGATACGCCGATCAATCCGCCCACCACCGCCTCGCCGAGCTGGAGCGGGTTGGTGCTGTTATCTTCGATGGTATAGCCCGCAATGGCGCAGTTGGCGATCTCCGCAGCGCGGTTTTTAACATTGACCCAATTTCCGTTCGCGTCGTAAAGGTAGTCATACGCGATGCCCACCAGACCGCCGAGCGCGTAGGCGCAGCGGTAGTTACGGTAGTCCGTTCCCGCTGGTGTACTGCGCTCGATCGTTCCGCCGTTGTCGCTGTAGAGCACGATGTTTCGGATCTCCGCGCCCGCCGTCGTGCCGAAAACGCCGACATTGTAGCAGGGCGAGTCGATGTTGATGTTCTTGATGTAGTAGTTATCGCCGTCGTACACACCGCCGAACCAACTGTAGAGGTCTACCGCATAGCCCTCGTTGTTTGGATTCTCCGCCGCGTTGTTAAAAACCGCACCGGCGATGGGATGGAACGAGGTATTTTTCGCGCCGACCTTCGGAAATTCCCGGTCTGTGCCGTTGAGGTCATGCGACTGCTTCCAGCTGCGCCGCGGACGATCCCGCTCCGCCGCACTCTGTGACTGACGGCTCACGCCTGTGACCGTGGCGTATTGCAGATAGGGGAACTGCGGGTAGGTCGCCGCCGTTACCTCGCGGTTGACGCTTCCGCTGTCGTTGTACCAGCTCCAGTTGATAAACTGCAGCTGCTGCACTGAGCGGACCTGATAGGCCGCCTGGTCCGTACCCGGCTTAGCATCGTCCGCATAGCCGAAGGCGTCCGCAAAGAACGGGCAGAGCGTGTAGGTATACGTTTTATTCAGCGTCCATGTGCCATTTGCCTGGAGCGTATAGCTGCCGTTTCGGCTGTTGGTCTCTGCCTGCAGGCGCAGACCGATCTCGCCGGTCTCGTAGGCGGCGAAGGTATACTCCGGCATCTGCGCTCCCAGCGCCGACGCCGCCGCCCTGGCCTCCTCCGTATCACCGCCGTCCATGACGAAGCCGCCGCTCTCCGTCAACGTCGGCTTTTGGGAGCTGCTCTTCCAATAGTAGCCGTAGCCGTAGGCGGTGATCACGCCGCCGTCGTTATGCGCGGTGCAGAGGGTACTGCCCTCCTTGCGCTCCGTGCCGACAAAGCCGATGTAGGAGAGGTGATAGCCGCTGTTCGCGCCATCCTCCTCCTTTTCCCAGTAGAACACGCCGACCTCGCCGACATTCGTCGGCACCGGCCAGTCGCCGTAGTGGACGAGTACGCCGCTCGCGTCCTGCATACAGGCGGGATAGGGGTAGACTCCCTCGGTATTTTTTCGGCTGTAACGTGCCGCCGCAGGCGTGTCGAAGCCAGACAGCCCGAGCGCCTTCAGTTCCGCCGCGGTCATGGGCTGCGCGCCGCCCGCGGTCTCCGCGCTGTACAGCCGGTCCTCCTCCCAGAAGCGGTAGGTGCCGCCGTTGAGATAGTAGCAGCTCTGCACGCTGCCGGAGGCGGTAAAGCCGTCCGCCCGCGCGCCCGCCGAGGACATGGCCGTCGCGCAGTAGGCGCCGCGGATGATGCCGCCGTTGTGCGCGGCGAAGCCGCCGAGCTCTACCTCGCCGCCGCGGACGGTCGGGACATTGATCGCCGCGATGCCATAGCAGCCCTCGATGCGCCCGTCGTTCTGTCCTGCGAAGCCGCCCACGCTGAGCTGCGCGAACACGTTCTCGGCATAGACTGAGGGGCTGCTCACGCTGCACTGCTCCACATAGCCCTCATTGTAGCCGATGAAGCCGCCGACATAGACTGCGCTGCCGCTGTTGGCCAGCGCCTTGGCGCGGTAGCCCGCGGCCGCGCAGCCGCGCACCGTGCCGGAGTTGTAGCCGACGAGCGCGCCGATGTAGGCGCTCCTGCGCTGGATGCCGCGGTCAAAGCCGACGATCGTGTCCTCCGCGCCGGCAATGAGCACGATGTCGCGCAGCTCGCCCGCGTTGCAGCCGAACAGGCCCGCGTAGACCTCGCCCGCGTTCTCCGTGCCGCCGCGCCCGAGACCGTTCCCGGTGATCGGCGCGCTGATGATCTCGTGCCGCTGACCGTTGTAGGTGTGGATGAACGGCTTAGCCGTGCTGTCGCCGATGGGGAGCTGGGGGACCCTCGCCGAGGGCTCGGTGCCGTTTCTGCCATAGTTCTCCCAGTCGTAGCTGACATAGTCGATGCCGCGCTCCTGCACAAAAACGCTGCTCTCATCGAGCCGCTCCCGGTATTCGTCGTAGTAAAGGCTCAGCGCGTAGAGCTGGCGCGCCGTGCGGATGGAAACGCCCGTCGGGCTCTCCACCGTGCCGTCCTCGCCGGGCGTCGTCACCGTGCGGGCAAAGTGTGGGGCATAGAGGTATGTCGTGTTGCCGACCTTGACCTCTTGATAGAAGCTCCTCGGATCGACATACTCCGTGTTCACCGCCCCGGTCGGCAGCGGCAGGAGATAGCATTCCTTTCCGTTGTAGGCGACCTTCACCGCGTCGGTCGGGTCAAGCGTTTCCGTCTTCTGATCCGCGTCGCCCGCTGCTGTACGAACGGAATAGGTGATCTGGATCGGTGTGGACGGCAGCGCATCATAGATCATGCCGTAGCCGTCGCCCAGCACCGTTTCGTCGTCCCGCAGGGACGACACGTTGCCGCCGAGGAAGCCGTAGCTCTCCCCTGTGTCGGTCTTATACTTTTCATAGTATGCCAGAGAGCCGGACTCAAACTCCGCCTTCCAGTCGCCGTAGTGAGGGATCCCCTGCAGCTTCGGGTAAGAGTAGTCGGTCAGACCCATGCCCTCCATGAGGTTGTAGGCGTTGGTGCTTCCGCCGCCCGTCACGGCGGTAAATGCGGTGCCAAGTCTCTGCGCCGCGGCGGGGCGGCTGGCGCCGCTCCACTCTGTATGCGCGACCTGCTTCGTTCCGGGGACGTCATGTGCCGCGTCCGCCGACGCCGCCAAATAGAATCCGTCTTTCGCCTCTTCCATCGTCCTATGCGGCACGGTAGTAGAGTACGTCAGTTCATTGGCCTTCAGCCCCGTGGCCGCACTGTAGCAGCGGTTCATTCGGTAAACCTGTCCGGCAGACAGGCCCGCCGTGACCGCTGCTTCCTGGAAGCCGGCGGCATAGCAATCCAGCAGATTGATCGGTCTTGTCGCCACGCCGACCTCGTCCCTGCTGCCGCCGATCAGTCCGCCGGTCCGTCCGTTCGTCTCATCGCTGTAGAGGTAGCAGTCGGCATAGCAGCGCTCTGCCGTCACAGCGCCGTCCGCCTGTCCGATCAGGCCGCCCGCCGCCGTCGTACCCCGAAGGACCGAGGCGGCAAAGCTGCTGTCGATGGAGACCTCCGCGTTCCCGCTCACATAGCCGACCAGACCGCCGGTCACATTGCCGGCGAGCCAAATATCCCGCTCCGTTTTTGTGCTCAGACCGTCGCTCGCCGGGTCCAGATAGACGCGGCAGCCGGTAACGGTCACCGTATCGGACACCGTGCCGGCAAGACCGCCGACGTTCCCCGTTCCAGTGATCTGCGCGCCGGTGAGCGTGACGTCCGTGAGCGTGCCGTCGGAAAAGCTCTCAAACAGGCCCGCGTCGCCGTTCGTATCCACCGGCAGATGCGCGATCACCGGACGGTACGTCGTGCCGTCCACGGTATAGCTGCCCCGGTATTCACGCAGCGCCGTGTTAACAATGGGGCGGAACTTCTTCTCGCCGTAGACCGACGCCCAGCCGCTCGCGCCGGTGAAGTCAATGTTCTTCTCCTGCACCGCGCGGGTGATGACCGGCGCCAACTTGGAGGTCTCGTCCAGATTCTGCAGGTGGCGGGCGCAGGTGACGACCGCCGTATCGCCGCCGCGCAGCGTATGGAACAGGCCATTTGTCTTTTCGGGCACAAATCGCGCGCCCTCCACCAGCGGGTCGTCGCTGGTGACCTCAACGGTGACGGTCAGATTCTCCCCGGGCGTCAGCATTTTCAGCCATTCCTGCTGCGCAAAGCGGCGGCTGCCGTCGCCGCTCAGGTCGTCGAGCGTCACCGTCACCTCGTAGTCCCGGAAGCTCTTCTCGATCGTGGTGAACGTCTTGGTATCATTTTTCAGCTCGGTGCGCGCCGTCTCATTCCCTTTGTCGTCGCGGATGGTGATGAAGAAATGGAGCGGACGGTCATTCGGCGCCTTGCAGGTGATGCGCACCTCCAGCGTCTCCCCGTTGAGAATCTCCGCCCGCGGCGCGAGCACGCCGGTGTCGTTGACCGCCGCCGCATCGCCGCCATAGTAGCCGACCTTCGCCGTTTTCACACGCTGGGCGCGGATGCGCAGCGCGTTGAGGTCGGTATGGGTACCCAGCGCCTCCTCGCTGTAAAACACCGCGTAGACGCTGCCGCTGTCCGCGTTGTACTCCACGAGCCAATGGCCCTCGCGCAGCTCGGCGTCGGTCTGCTCCCGCGGCAGGATGTAATACGCCGCGGCGGAGGCGATGTCCTTGTCCGCGTCGGTCACATACCAGAGCGGAATCTTGCCGATATCGGTCTCGTCGTACTTGTCCTCTTCCGCGTCGAGAGGGATATAGGTAAAGCGCTTCACGTCGCCGCCGCTCTTGTATTTCTCCTCCATACCGGCGGCAAGAAGCTGCGTCATGCGGTTCTGCGCGGTCTGGAATAAGATCTCCGCCTTGCTGTCCAGCTCCGTCTGGCGCAGCTCGCGCCGCATCTTCGAGACGGGAACGGCGGCAAGGGCAAACAGCACCACAAGGATCGCCACCGTCAGAAGGACCTCCGAGAGGGTGAAGCCGCGGTCATTGTGTCTGTTTGCCCTGTTGTTTTTCATGGTGCTCTGCTCCTCTGTGCGTTACGGCGCGACCTCGAAATAGGTCACCGTCAGCACGGTCTGATAGCCCTGTCCGCCGCCGCTCCGTTCGTCGCGGCGGATGCTCAGGTCGGATATCCGGTTGATGTTGTCGCTCGCGCTGAGGCGGTCAATGATCGCGCGCGACTGCTCGTAGGTGCTCGTGCGGTAGGTCATGGAGACGGGGCGCAGGACGATATAGCCCTGCTGCGTCGTGCCGTCGCCGAAATCGAGGGAGTATTCCCCCGTGCCCGCGAGCAGGCCGCGCAGCTCGCGCAGCAGCGCCTCGCTGTTGTTGAAGCGCGGGATCGCCTTGCTGCCGCCGGCGGCGCGGATATCCGCGAGCGCCTGCTCCATCTTTTCCATCTGCGCCAGCCTGACCGCGTTCTGCTCCAGCGCAAGCTGCTCCTGCGCCGTGTCCTCGCGGCAGCGCGCGATGCGGTCGCTGACCGGCTCGTAGAGGAGCTTGAAGTAGCCGAGCACCATCACGAGCACGATCAGGATGAGCAGCAGCACCTTTTCCCGCAGGGTCAATTCACGGTTCATTCCGCCGCCTCCCCTCTCAGCACGATGTGCAGCGTACACTTCATCACGTCGGCGGGGCGGTCCTTCTCCGTTTCGGCAAGCTCCAGTCCGACCGACTCCACGATGCTCGACGCCTTCACGGCGCTGAGCGCCTCGGCGATGCGGTCAAGGTCCGTTTCGCTCAGCTCGACGTCCACGCGGTCGCCCTGCGCCTGCAGGGCGCTGAGCGTGCCGTAGGGCATCACCGTGCGCTCGATCAGGTCGAGCATTTCCGTGCGCTCCACGGTAAAGTTGAGGTCGGAGTCCTCGCCGTCCTCCATCCACTCCATCGAATAGGTGCGGTACTCCGAGAGCACCTCGTCAAAGTGCGAGAGCTTCTCCTGCGCGGCGCGGTTCTCCTGCTGCGCCTGCGCATACGCGCTCTGCGCGTCGGCGAGCCGGTCGTAGAGGTCGAGGACGCCGAACTTGGCGACCGCCAGCGCAAGCACGGTGATGCACAGCGCGCCGATAAGCAGCGTGAGCACCGTGCCCGTGCGCTTTTCGTGCAGATTGAGGTTGATGCCCGTTTTCTGCGGGCAGCGGACCGGACGGCGGGGCGTGTTCGCGCGGGCCGTTTTCTTCTCCTTCTCCGCGATCATGCCAGTCCCCCCTTGATGCCCTCGCTCACACCGCCGATGGCACGCAGATACGTCCACGGCTCCTCGGTCGAAAGCTGCTGCGAGAGCAGCTCGGAGACCGGATGGAGCGTGAGCCTCGTCGTTTCGACGATGGTGCGCAGCATCGGCTCGATGCCGCCGCCACCGCCGCAGATGTAGAGGTCGTGCAGCTCGCGGTCGCGGTTGTTGTAGTTGTAGAAATTGACCGCCTTCATGATCTCGACCGCCAGACGGCTGTACGCCTCGCGGGCATAGTCCGCCTCAAGCACGCCGTTGTAGTCGCTGCGCATATAGCTGTGCGCCAAATGGATGTCCACGCCGCAGTGCTCGGCGATCTGCTCGTCGATCAGCCTGCCGCCGACGTCGATCTCACGGCGGCTGTCGAACGTCGCGCCGTGGTAGATGTAGAGGTGCGTGCTGCGGTGTCCGATGGAGACGATGCAGCGGTCCTTATCGTCGTTCTCCGCGCCCATGCGCCTGAGGTATGCGCCCAGTACCGCGCCGTAGGCGCACTCGGTGACGGTGAGCACGCGCAGGCGGAAGCCCGCGCGGTGCAGTATCGCGCGGTAGCCCTCCACCGTGGTTTTGAGGATGGCGCAGGCGAAGAGCTCCATCTCCTTGGGATGCCCGTCCGCGTCGTTCACGATGCGGCGCACGGCGTAGTCGAAGAAATATTTGCTCTTCTCCTCCGTCAGAAAGTCGCGGAACTCATAGGGCAGGTTGTAGAAAAGCTGCTGCTCGGTCATGGCGGGCAGGGTGATGATGCGGGTGTAGACCTCGCTCGCCGGCACGACCAGCGCGGCGTTCGTCAGCGGGATGCCGCTGCCCTTCGCCGCGTCGTGCAGGAAGTCCGCCATCGCGTCCATCGAGAGGATGCGCCCGCCGGACACCATCGCGTCGGGCAGCTCCAGCTTTTCGGTCCTTTTCAGCTCGCGGCCCACAAAATAGGCCATTTTTACGCTGTTTTCACCGATGTCAAGGCCAACGATCTTGTTCATGCTCATTCTCCTTTCAGCGGAGTGCTGCGAAACGCGCCTTATAAAAGGCTCAGATACCAACGGATAAATGGCTCGCCCGCGAGCGCCGTGACCCACGCGCCGAGCGCAATGGACGGTCCCCACGGGATCGGCGCGCCCTGCTCCCCGCCGCGCCGGGCGGCGAGCAGACCGAAGACGATTCCTTAGATCCAGGCAAATATCAGGCAGAGGAGGTTACACTTAAAGCCGAAAAACAGGCCGGTGAGGAACAGCAGCTTCGAATGGCCGCCGCCCATCGCCTCGCGCCCCATGCGCTTTTCCAGCACCGTGACGACCGCCAGCAGGCCGAGCGCCACGCCGAAGCCGCCGAGCAGCCCGTCCGCGAGCCGTCCGAGCGGCGCAGGCGCAAAAAAGAGGGACGCGATAAAAAGCACAAGACCGGCCGCTAAAAAGCGGTCGGGAATGATGTACCCCTCCAGGTCCGCGAAGGCGCAGGCGAGCAGAATGCCTGCCAAAATCCACGCTTCGAGAAGCCGGAGCGAAATATCATAATGCAGCAGGAGCGACACGAACACCGCCGCGCCCATCACCTCGCCCCACACATGGCGGCTCGAGAGCTTCGCGCCGCAGTAGCGGCACCTCCCGCCGGAGGCGAGATAGCTCACGATCGGAACGAGGTCCCGCGCGCCGAGCACATGGCCGCACGCGTCGCAGTGCGACCGCCCGCGCAGCACACTCTCGCCATGCACCACGCGCCACGCCATGCAGTTCAGGAAGCTCGCCATACACGCGCCGAAAACGGCGGCGAGCGCGCAGCAGTATACGGTGAGGAAGGGGGTGAGATGGAGCATCGCGAAATTCCTCCTTGGAATAGGGTTCCTTCGTGGGGGATGGCCGCCGACCCTCGGCCACCCCCTTATTTCTTAGCACACCGCCGAAGATGAGCCCTCTGCAGAATCGGCTCATCCAAGAAGGAAGGGGGCGTTCCCACGCCGGAGCGTGCGCTCCGGCGCGGGCTCAGAAAGTCCTTGACAAATCAGTTGTCTTTAGACTCTTAGGCAGCAAACGCAATTGAAGCCTTACCATCAGCATTAATAGTAACTGTGCAATCCTTTCCATTCGTGGGTGTGCCAGTATAACTACCTGCATCCTTAACAAGCTTCTTCAGATTGCTTTCAAGCTCGCTATTTGCCCAGCCAGCCGTTTTCTGAGTTATTGTATATGTCTTGGTCACTTCAGCGCTGACATCGCTGTTCAGGTACTCAACCATTGCTTCCGCGTAAAGCGCACGGATGTTGGCGGCGTCGGTAGCCTCACGAGCTTTCTCAAGTTGGTTTGACATAGTAGGAATCGCAATACCGACGAGAACCGCGATGATCGCGACGACGATCAGCATTTCCATGAGGGTGAAGCCCTTTTTGTTGGTGAGTTTCTTCAGCATAATAAAATTCTCCATTTCCATTTCTTTCTATATCGTCCCGCGCGGGGTGGTCGCGCGGAAATGATAACGTATCAAATGCTGCCGTACATACTGAACATCGGCAGATAGACCGCCAGCAGCAGCACGACCACGATGACCGCGAGCACGATGGTGATGACCGGCTCGAGCACGCTGAGCAGCCGCGTGCTCTGCGTTTCGACCTCGCTGTCGAAGTAATTGCCGATGACGTCGAGCGTCTGCGGCAGCGAGCCCGCGCGCTCGCCCACGCCCACCATCTCGGTGAGCATCTTGGGGAAGCACTCTACGCCCGCCATGCTCTCGGCAATGCCGCGGCCGCGCTCCACGTTCTCCTTCACCTTGCGCACACCGAGGGAAAAGAGGTAGTTGCCCACGACCTGGCTGGTGACGTCCAGCGCGCGCGGCACGCCGAGCCCGGCGGTGAGCATGGTGGACATGGTATTGGCGAAGCGGCCCGCCGCGCTCATGCTGCGCAGCCGCCGCAGCGGCGCGCGCTCGATGGCGTAGGAGGCCAGCACGAGCTTGCCGCGCTCGGTGCGCTTGAAGGCGAGATAGGCGATGACAAGCGCCGCCCCGATGAGCAGCAGCAGCCACCACCAGCGGTTGAAAAAGCCGCTCACGGCCATCAGCGCCTTCGTCACGCCCGGCAGCTCGCCCTCGCCGAGGTCGGCAAAGGCGTCGGTAAAGGCCGGCACGGCGACGGCGATGATGATGATAAACACGATGATGGCGACCCCAATGACCATCGCGGGATAGGTCATCGTGCTGATGATCTTCGCGCGGGTCTTGGCGGTGCGCTCGTAGTAGCGGTGCAGGCGGTCGAAGCACAGCGCGAGCGTGCCGGACTCCTCGCCCGCGCGCACGGTCTCGATGAACGTGGCGGGCAGATAAGGGGCGTTGCTCTCAAAGCTCTGCGCGAGGGAATAGCCCGCCCCGACCTCCTCCGCCACCTTTTCCAGCATCCTGCGCGTGTACTTATTGCGTGTCTGAGAGGCGACCATCTCCACACAGCGCATCACGCTCAGCCCCGAGGTGAGAATGATGGAAAACTGCGAGCAGAGCAGCGCCAGCTCCTTGTCCTTGAGCCGGAAGCCGATGGGCTTATCCAGCGCGTTCCCGCGCTCCTTCACCGGCTCGATCTTGGTGATGAAGGCACAGGTGTCGCGCAGCTTGGCGACGGCCTCGAACTCGTCGTAGGCGCGCACCACGCCGCTCACCCTTGCGCCGCTGAGCGACTGGCCCTTGTACTTATAGGTCGTCAAGCCGATTCACCTGCCTTTTTCTTTGGTCATTCCGTTCAGCTCTCGATGGTGGAGCTGATGGTGCGGGCGGCCTCCTCGGCCGTCGTTTCGCCGTGTAGCACCAGGTCGCGGCAGCGCTCGCGCATGGTGGTGAAGCCATGCCTGCGGGCCTCGTCGGCAAGCTCGTCCGCGCTCGCGCCGGCGGTGATGAGGCGGCGCAGCGGCGCGTCGAGCATCAGGATCTCGAACACGGCACGGCGGCCGGCGTAGCCGGTATGATGGCAGTCCGGGCAGCCCTCGCCCTTGTAGAACACAAGGTCCGGCGCGTCGTCCAGCCCCAGCAGGGCCAGCTCGTCGCTCGCGGGATGATAGGCTCTTTTGCAGTGCGGGCAGATGCGGCGCACAAGCCGCTGCGACACCACGCCGCGCAGCGCGCCGGAGATCAGCCACGGCTCCACGCCGACGTCGCGCAGACGGTCGACCGCGGAGGGGGCGTCGTTGGTGTGCAGGGTCGAGAGCACCAGATGGCCGGTGATGGCCGCGCGCATGGCGATGCTCGCGGTCTCGCCGTCGCGGATCTCGCCGACGGAGATGATGTCGGGGTCCTGGCGCAGAATGGCGCGCAGGCCGCCGGCGAAGGTCATGCCGGTCTTTTCGTTGATCTGGCACTGGCTGACGCCGGGGATGTAATATTCCACAGGGTCCTCGAGCGTGACGATGTTCACTTCCTCGCGCGCGAGGTCGCGGAGCATCACGCACATCGTCGTGGATTTGCCGGAGCCCGTGGGACCGACCAGCAGGATCACGCCGCTCGGGTTCTTGAGCAGCGCCTGATAATACTCGAGGTCTTCCCCCTCCAGGCCGATGGCGTCGCGGGAGAGGAGCTGCGAGGTCTTGTTGAGCAGGCGCAGCACGATTTTCTCGCCGTACACCGTCGGCATCGAAGAGATGCGCAGGTCGATCTCGCTGCCCTTCACGCGCAGCATGGCGTGGCCGTCCTGCGGGACCTTGCGCTCGGCAATGTCCATGCCGCCCATGATCTTCAGGCGGGAAATGACGGTGCTCTGCAGCTCGGCCGGCACGGTCAGAACGCGGCGGAGCAGGCCGTCGATGCGCATACGCACCACCATCTCGCCCTCCTGCGGCTCGAGATGGATATCGCTCGCGCGCTCGGCAAAGGCGCGCTCGATGAGGGAGTTGACAAAGCGGATGGTCGGCGCGCCCTCGCTGCCGTCGCTGTCCTTCACGAGCTGCGCGGGCACGATATCCGGCCCGGCGGAGCCTGCCTCGCGCTTCATCTCTTCAATGACGCGGGCGGTGCCCTCGCTGCCGTAGAGGCGGCTGATGGCCTGCTCGGTCGCGCGGTGCGTGGCGATCATCGGGATCACGCGCTTGCGCGAGGCGGCCTTGACCTCCTCCTGCGCGATGAAGTCCAGCGGATCGCTCATCGCGAGGTAGAGGGTGTCGCGCACCAGCTTCACAGGCACCACGCAGTATTTCTTCGCCAGCGTGCGCGGCACATATTTCGCCAGCTCCACCGGAATGGAGACCGCCGTGAGATCGACGAACTCCACACCGAGCTGTATTTTCAGCGCCTCGATGAGCTGCTGCTCGGTGATGATGCCGCTCTGCACCAGCACGTCGCCCAGCCTCTCCTTGCTTTCCTTTTGCAGTTCCAGCGCCCGCTCAAGCTGCTCGTGCGAGATCACGCCCGAGGACAGCAGCAGGTCGCCCAGCCGCATATATGCCATAGGGATTCACCTCAGCATCAATAAATGGGGCCGCCGCAGGGGCCGGCGGCAAAAAACAGACTGACCGCAGCAAAT
>ENA-UOJJ01002981-UOJJ01002981.1-human-gut-metagenome-genome-assembly--contig:-CS66-NODE-2981-length-19342-cov-5.196765_pt1 | contig 19342 bp, 15 predicted proteins | sample MGYA00242343_ERZ723890 | MGnify/ENA metagenome assembly ERZ723890 | reverse complement strand
CTGCAGGAGCCGGGCATGGAGCTGATCATATACGGGCGTATTCCGGTAATGATCAGCGCGCAGTGCATGCAGAAGACGGCGCTGCACCACTGCCGGAAGGAAGAGGGCGGACAGGCGCTGCTCTATCCTCTGAAGGACCGTAAGGGAGCGGAATTCCTGGCGGAGAACCGCTGCCGTTTTTGTTACAATGTGATTTACAACAGTGTGCCCCTCTGGCTTTTGGATCAGAGAAGAAAGTTCCCGGAGCGGATTCGTCTGCAGTTTTTTACGGAGGAGAAGGGAGAGCCCTCGCGCATCATCCGTCTGCTTCGCAGGGAAGCAGAGAAGCCGCAGGGAGCGTTCACCAGAGGGCATTTTGCACGGGGAGTCGAATAAAAGATGGTAAATCTGGTTACGGAAATATCAAGATATCTGATGCTGATCATTATGGTATTGTATACTATCCTGAACTTCTATGTACTGCGGAAGAATGATCTCAGATGGCAGAACCGGGTGTGCCGCAAGCAGATCTTTCTTGTCTTTCTGCTTCAGTGTCTTGGGTATTTAATCCTGTATCTGCGGACGGAAGACACGAAGATTCTGGCATTCTACGGATTTCAGGTGGCGTTCTTCCTGATGTACTTTATTCTGTTTAAGACGATCTATCCACAGTGCTCGCGGGTACTGCTGAGCAACCTGGTCTTCCTGTTCTCGCTGGGTCTTTTGATGATCACGCGTCTGGACTTTGACCGGGCGAAGAAGCAGTTCGCAATCGGTGTGATCGCCTGCCTTTTTACGCTGGTGATACCAGCGATTATCCGGCATATGCGCTTCTTAAGCCGCTGGGCCTGGTTCTATGCGATTGTCGGCATTGGCCTTCTTTCCGTGGTGTGGCTGTTCGGAAGCACCAGCTACGGTGCGCAGCTGACGTTGTCGCTGGGGCCGGTGGCGCTGCAGCCATCAGAGTTTGTGAAGATTTCCTTTGTGTTCTTCACGGCATCTATGTTCCAGAAGGGACAATCTTTCGGACGGGCAGTGATCACGACGGCTGTAGCAGGTGCTCATGTGCTGATCCTGGTGGCATCCACGGATCTGGGGAGCGGACTGGTTTACTTCATGTCCTACCTGTTCATGATCTATGTGGCGACGCATAAGTTCTGGTACTTTGCCGGAGGTCTTGGCGCAGGAGCGGTGGCTGCGGTAGGCGCATATCACTTGTTCGACCATGTGAAGGTGCGCGTAGCCATGTGGCAGAACCCATTCAGTGATTATGAAGGAAAAGGCTACCAGCTGGCACAGTCGCTTTTTGCGATCAGCTCTGGTGGCTGGCTGGGGCTGGGACTCTGCCAGGGTTATCCCGGCAGTATTCCGCTGGCGAGAAATGACTTCATCTTCTCAGCCATCTGTGAGGAGCTGGGCGTGATCTTCGCGATCTGCCTGGTACTGATCTATCTGGGATTTGTTTTGCAGCTGTTCTGGGTATCCACCTGGATGGATGTGCTCTTCTACAAGATCGTCGGCTTCGGCCTGGCTGTTATGCTCGGCGTTCAGGTATTTCTGCACATCGGCGGCGTGACGAAGATGATTCCTTCCACGGGAATCACGCTTCCGCTGATCAGCTACGGAGGCAGCTCCGTTCTTAGTACCATGATAATTATCGGAGTCATTCAGGGACTTCATCTGATGAAACAAAACGAGGTGGAAGAAATTGAACGAAGAGCAGTTGAGCCGGAAGAGCCGGAAGAGGAGAGAGAAGGAGAAGGCCGCTTCCGTTAAGCGGGAAGGCAGGAACCGGCGCAGAACGAACCGGGATATCATGATGGTAACCTACTTCTTTGTCTTTCTTTTTGTAGGAATCATCGGTTATCTCGGATATTTTACCTATGTGAAGGCGGATGAGTACCGTACCAATGAGTATAACAGCAAGCGGCAGACGATTTTCGCCGACCGCTTTATACGTGGAGATATCGTAAGCAGCAACGGTAAGACACTGGCGACGACCACGACGGATGATGATGGCAATGAAGTCCGGGAGTATCCGTACGGCTCCATGTTCGCCCACGTCGTTGGCTACTCGACGAAGGGTAATACCGGCATTGAGTCGCTGGCAAGCTCCTATCTGCTGAATTCCAGTATCAATCCGTTTGTTCGCGCGGTCTATGAACTGCGGGATAAGAAGAGCCCGGGAGATACGGTTGTGACAACGCTGGACACCCGGCTGCAGGCGGCGGCCTATGACGCGCTTGGCGATAATAAGGGGGCAGTCGTGGCGATTAACCCGAAGACTGGAGAGATCCTGGCGATGGTGAGCAAGCCGGATTACGATCCGAACGAGATCAATGATATTTGGGATGAGCTGGTGGATTCGGACAATAAGAATTCCAATCTGGTGAACCGTGCGACCCAGGGACTGTATCCGCCGGGATCGACTTTCAAGGTGATTACTGCGCTGGAATATATTCGCGAGAATCCGGGAACCTACAGTAATTTTCATTTCGACTGCGACAGTATCTATGAGAGCGGAGAATATCAGATCCGCTGCTCCCACGGTGTCAGTCACGGCGAGGAGAATTTGGAGGAAGCTTTCGCGGCATCCTGCAATGGCGCCTTCGCTTCCATTGGTGAGACGCTGAATTTTGCGTCCATGTATCAGCTCTGTGAGGATTTCGGCTATAATAAGCAGCTTCCGGTGAATCTGCTCTCGAACGCGAGCAAGTTTACATTGAAGGACAGCAGTTCTCTCTGGGATGTACTTCAGACTTCCATCGGTCAGGGGCAGACGACGATTACCCCGCTGCATAATGCAATGATTGCAGCGGCAGTCGCGAATGGAGGCGTCATGATGGAACCCTATGTACTGGATCATGTGGAGAATGAGAATGGCAACGTGATCCGCAGTTTTTCTCCGAAAACCTGGCGGACAGTGATGACGAAGGATGAGGCAGATCTGCTGAAGAATCTGATGCGCGCTGTTGTCACAGACGGTACCGGATCGAATGCGCAGGGTGACGGATACACAGTCGCCGGTAAGACTGGTTCGGCCGAGTGGGCCTCCGGTAAGGATACGCATGCCTGGTTCATCGGATTCGCCAATGTGGATGATCCGGAGATTGCAGTCAGTGTAATTGTGGAGGAAGGCGGCTCCGGCGGTTCCGTAGCGGCGCCGGTGGCAAGAGCTGTCTTTGATGCCTATTATGAGGCGAAGAATTCCTGACGGGAGCGTTTGCGTTTTCTGCAGGTTATGTTATAATGAGCGAAGAGAAAGCAATGCCTGCAGAAAGCAGGCAGAACGAAAGAAAAGAAAAGGAGAAAGCAATGGCAAGAGGTTATGAAACTGCCAGAGGCAGAAGAAAGAAGCGGAGAAGAAGAAACGCCATGATCAAGCGCATTTTGCTGATTCTGATCCTTCTGGTTTTGATTGTCGGTGTAGCATATGCAGTGGTGAAGATTATCGGAGGCGGGAAGAAGACGGAGGATAATTCCGTAAGCTTCTCCGCAGCAGAATCCGGAGCATCGTCTGCTGTGGATGAAAGCACAGATGCAGCGGAGACAACCGCGGCAGGCGAGGAGAAGACGTCGGTGATGGAGCAGGCGGATCTTATGGCTGCCGGCTATGACTATGATGGCGCGATTGCTCTGCTGCAGACGATTCCAGGCTACGAGAGCGATGCGGACATTACGGCGGCGATCCAGAACTACGAAGCTACAAAGGCAACATGCGTGGCGGTCGATGTGGATAAGGTTCCCCACATCTTCTACCATTCGCTGGTGAATGATCCGAGCAAAGCCTTCAGTGAGGAAGTCATGGGAAGCCAGGCAGCCGGATTCAATGCCTGGATGACAACAGTAGAAGAGTTCGATAAGATTACCCAGCAGATGTATGACAACGGCTACGTATTCGTGCGTCTCCGCGATCTGGTGGTAGAGACGACCGATGAGGATGGCAATGTTCATTTTGAGAAGAACACGAATCTGATGCTGCCTCCGGATAAGAAGGCGGTTGTGCTTTCGGTCGATGACCTGAGCTATTACCATGCTTACGAGGCAGCCAGCTATCCGGATAAGCTGGTGCTGGATGAGAATGGCAATGTGAAGTGCCATTATGTGGATGCCAGCGGTAACGAGAGCGTCGGCGATTACGATGTGGTTCCGCGTCTGAATACTTTCCTGAATGAACACCCGGACGGCGCCTACAAGGGAGCGCGCGGACTGATTGCTCTTACCGGTTACAATGGAGTCTTTGGTTATCGTACGGATATTGACTATAAAGTAAAAGAACATCTGCAGGATAACCAGAAGGCATGGCTGGACGCGCATCCGGATTTCAATTATGAGCAGGATATTGAGGATGCCAAGGTAATTGCTCAGGCTCTGAAGGATGAGGGCTGGGAGTTCGCTAGCCATACCTGGGGACATCTTTCCGTTACTCAGAAGACGGCGGAACAGCTGGCGGTGGATAACGAGAAGTGGGTGAACACGGTACAGAATATCGTAGGCCCTGTGGATACGATCATCTTTGCTCATGGCAACGATATCGGTACCTGGCAGGATTACACGATGGACAATGACAAGTACGCTTACTATAAGAGTGTCGGATACAATTTCTTCTGTAATGTAGACGGCTCTCAGGAGTACTGGGTACAGATCCGCGACCAATATGTACGCCAGGGACGAATCAACCTGGATGGATACTCCCTGTACAAAGCAACTCAGGGTGGCATGGAATTCCTGAAGAAGATGTTTGATCCGATGGATGTTTTCGACACTAGAAGACCCACGCCTGTCGTTGCAAACGGCCAGGGTTAACTTTAGTTCCATAATTTTTCAAACAGTCCTTGCACTTCTTTCCAAACAAGTATATACTTAACTTGTATTTCTTCGATGTGTGTACGGAGAATGTCTAAGAAGCCAGCACAGATATGTGCCCGCCGGGAAAACAGGAGGTTTTGCAATGATAGAAGCAACGAGCTGTGGCGGTGTGGTTATTTTTCGTGGAAAGATCTTACTGCTGTATAAGAATGTAAGGAACAGGTATGAGGGATGGGTTCTTCCGAAAGGAACCGTAGAAGCCGGAGAGACATTTCCGGTGACTGCGCTCCGCGAAGTAGAGGAAGAGACCGGCGTTAAAGCCACCATCATCAAGTACGTCGGAAAGAGCCAATACACCTTCAGCACGATGAAAGAAGAGATTGAGAAGGATGTTCACTGGTACCTGATGATGAGCGACAGCTACTACAGCAAGCCGCAGAGAGAAGAGTTCTTTGTGTATTCTGGATATTATAAGTACCATGAGGCGTATCATCTGTTGAAGTTCTCGAATGAGAAGCAGATTCTCGAGAAGGCTTACAGTGAATATCTGGCATTAAAAAAGAAGAATGAATGGGGAAAACCCGTAATCGAAGAGTGAAGAATTCCCGGTTCCGCAAGAACCGGGAATTTTTATAAAGAGGTAGCTATAGAGGAACTTTTACACGTTATTCCAAAGTAGTTTGTTAAGGGATAGGAGAACAGGAGAGTACCTTACGAATGAAAGATTTCTACACAATTGTAATTGCAGATGATGAAGAGCAGCTTCGTCATTCTCTGATCCGCCGAATTCCGTGGGAAGAGATCGGATTTCAGGTTGTAGGAGAGGCGGAGAATGGAATCGAGGCTCTGGAGCAGGTTGAGCGTCTCGAACCGGATCTTCTGCTGACAGACATCCGGATGCCGTTTATGAGCGGCATCGAGCTGGCGCGGGAGGCGAGGGAGATTTGTCCGACGATGCAGATTGCGTTCCTGAGCGGGCACGATGATTTCTCCTATGCGCAGCAGGCGATCCAGTACAATATCATCAGTTATATGCTGAAGCCAATCTCATCCGCGGAGCTGACGGAGGAGCTGAAGCGGATCAAGAGGAAGATCGATCAGCGCTTCGAGGAATTCGCTTCGAGCCGGGAGCAGGAGGAGCACGGGCGGCAGCAGGAGTTTCTGCAGCCGTTGATTCTGGATGCCTACCAGAGTAGTCTTCCGGAGCGTGAGGAGGAGCTGCTGAAGTCAGCAAAGAACAGCGGATTTCTCGAAGGCGATACCAGCAGCCTGCAGTATGCTGTTCTTGTCGTCTCGCTGGAGGATGCGGACGGCCGAAATTGCACGGCGCAAGCCAGCGTGCATGCAATGGATACGATATACGCGAAGTACATCCATTATTATGGCAGCTTTTTCTGCAGTGACCGTGTAGTATCTTTGCTGGCGACGACGAAGCAGGGAATGGATAAGTACCTTCATATCATTGTGGAAGAGATCAGCCAGAGTGTGCGCAGGATTATGGGGAGGAAGGCATGTATCGGCGTCAGTCGCGCGGTAACGTCGCTGTCCCAGTGCCACGAAGCCTATGGCGAAGCGATGGATGCGATGAGCTATGCCAGGAGAAGCCGGAATGGCGCCTATTTTATCGCGGATATTGAGCGAAGCGACAAGATGGATCATGAAGCGGTGCAGAATGAGCTGAGTCAGCTGGAGGGGTTGCTGCGTGCCGGTTCGACGGAGGAACTGAGGAACTTCCTGAATCAGGTCTTCGACCGGATGGAGCAGGAGAAGGTATCTCCGATGGGAGTCCAGTTCATTCTGATTCAGATGATTGCATCGGCATTTCGCGTGCTGTACGCGCTGGCGGACGGGGAGGCAGTTCGCCGTCTGCAGGACTCTTTCCCGCTTCAGATGCAGGCTCTGCACGAAGCGCATCATATGCGCCCGCGCCTGATTGATTTCTTCCTGGGGGCGCAGAAGTTGATTCTGGAACAGAGGAAGAAGAGCGGGTCAGTGATCTGCGATCAGGCGCTTAGTATCATCGAGGAACGCTATATGGACCCGGATCTTTCTCTTGTTGTGATCAGCTCTGAGATCGCTGTCAGTCCGAATTATCTGAGTGCGTTGATCAAGAAATCCACCGGAAGCACATTTATCGATCTGTTGACGCGCCGCCGGATTGAGACGGCGAAGGAGCTGGTGATCGGAACTTCGATGAAGGTCAAGGAGATATCGGAACGCTGCGGTTACAACGACCAGCACTATTTCAGTTATTGCTTCAAGAAATACACCGGCCTTTCGCCGGGGGCATGCAGGAGGCAGTATGAAGAACAGCAATCGTAAAGTATCCCTGTCTGCGTTGATGACGGGATCGGTGACCGGCATCGTTCTGCTGGCCATCCTGGCAGCACTTGTATTTTTTATCCGGCTATATGAGAAATCGATGGAGGAGAATGCTGTTACGAACAGCGAGCAGTCGGTGGTTCAGGTCATGAATACGATCGAGAGCTATACCGACGGCATGAAGGATGATATGGAGCTGATCTGCCGTGCGCTGCAGAGCGACAACGAAGAACAGGAGGCATTCATCTCGAATTTTGTCACGATCCGCAGCGATGTAGTGGCTGTCACAACCTATAATGCGGAAGGGGGGATGGAGAACTGCTGGTCGGACGGACTTACCATGAAGAGCGGTGAATCAGTGAATCTTTCCCAGGGGATAATACAGGAAGATGAGAAGATTCACCTGTCGCAGCCGCATGTGGAATCCCTGTTCGAGAATTATTATCCGTGGGTGGTGACGGCGTACCGTACGATCAACGGAAGGAACGGAGAGCTGATTCAGGTTTCTATGGATCTGCGTTTCTCCGGGATCGCAAACTACGTGGATGATGTCGGCATCGGAAAGCATGGCTACTGCTTTGTGATGGATACGGAGGGCAATCTGATCTACCATCCGCAGCAGCAGCTCATTTATTCCGGTCTGAAGAGCGAGCGCACCGGAGAGCTGCAGGAGAAGGAGGACGGATACTATGCTTATTCCGAAGTGATTTACACGGTGCGCACGCTGGAGAACAGCAGCTGGCGCGTTGTCGGTGTCAGTTATGTGGACGAGATGATCACTAACCGGGTGGCCAGCATGGTGCGTGTCTGCCTGGTCATCATGATCATGGTGCTTCTTACGGCGTTTCTGATGGGATATCTGTTCTCGCGCCTGTTCGGACGTCCGGCAAAGCAGCTGGCAGAGGCTATGAAGGAATTCGAGCACGATGCGGAGGGCTTTCACTTTACGCCCATGGAGGGCACGCAGGAGATTCAGGCGCTGGCCGGTTCCTTCGACCATATGGTGATTCAGATTCAGCAGTTGATGGAGCAGGTGCGTGAGGAGGAGATCTCTCTGCGCAAGACGGAGCTGAAGGCGCTGCAGGCACAGATTAATCCACACTTTCTGTACAATACGCTGGATTCCATCGCCTGGATGTGCGAGGAAGAAAGGTCGTCAGAGGCCGTGGAGATGGTGAATGCGCTGGCCAGATTGTTCCGAATCAGCATCAGCCGGGGGAAGGAACTCATTCCTCTGGAGAAAGAAGTGGAGCATGCGCAGAGCTATCTGAAGATACAGAACTATCGCTACCGGAACCAGTTCACATATGATTTTCATATCGAAGAGGACTGTCTGAAATACCTCTGCAACAAGATTACGCTGCAGCCGATCATCGAGAACGCGATCTATCACGGTCTCGACCGCATGGTGGATGAAGGGCATATCGATATTACCATCCGGACGGAGAGCGAGGACACGATTCTGCTGGTTGTGGAAGATAACGGTGTAGGTATGACAGAAGAACAGTGCCATGAGATTCTTTACCGGGAGAACAGTGACCGGGTCGGCATCGGAATCAAGAATGTCAATGACCGAATTCGCATTTACTTCGGTGAGAAGTATGGCCTGAAGCTGTTCAGCGAGCTGGATGAGGGAACACGGGTAGAGATCCGGATTCCCCGGATTTTGGAGAGTGAATATGAAGCTAAAGACTGACCGGAAGAAAGATCTGTCCATGATCTTTGCGGCGCTGATTGTCGCGCTTGTCTATATCATCTGTGTTATATACATCTATCAGAGTCTCAATGTATCGGAGACGGACAGCGGTGAGAGCAGCCGCCGACAGGTAGCTGTGATTGTAAAGTCTACGGATTCCGCATTCTGGAAGAGTGTATTTTCCGGGGCCGGGGCGGCAGCAACCGAATATAATCTCAGCGTGACCACGCAGGGACCGGAGAATGAGGACGACTATGAGACGCAGAACGAGATGATTCGTCAGGCCGTACAGGATGGCGCGGAGGCGATTATCTTCTCGGCGGTGGATTTCTATGCGAACGCGGACACCATTGATGAAGCAGCGGCGGCCGGTGTGAAGATTATTGTAATTGACAGTACTGTGAACAGTGAACATATCAGCTGCAGCATCAGCACGGATAATTATAAGGCAGGGCAGATGGCGGCACAGGCGATTCTGAACGCGGCGGAGGGAAGTCTGAAGCTCGGAATCGTGAACTTCGACCGGAACTCTGCGAATGGGCAGCAGAGAGAGAAGGGACTTCGCGATGTGCTGGGGACGCAGCCACGGGTAGAGATCATGGATGCGATTAATGTGAAATCTACGACGGAGGACGCGAAGCGGGGCACAGAGAAGATGCTGGAGCGACATCCGGAGATTAATGCAATTGCTACGTTTAATGAATGGACCAGCCTTGGTGTCGGCTATGCGATCCGGGAATAGGTGATTGGCGAAGAGACGACAGTAGTTGCCTTTGATAGCAACGTTGTTTCTGTCGGGATGCTGGAGACCGGAGAAGTGGACGCGCTGATCGTGCAAAATCCCTACGCGATCGGTTATCTCGGCGTGGAGCATGCCTACCGACTGATCAATGGTCTCCCGGTTGCAGAGAAGGATGTGGACACGGCGACCACGATCATCACAAAGGAAAATATGTACGAAGAAGAGAGCCAGAAGGTACTTTTTCCGGTGGATTGACTTTATGAAAGCATTTTTCATTAAGAATTTGTACAAAACAGCGTAAAAAATTCCATGGTTTTTTCCTGCCAAATGATTATACTTAACAACAGATAGAAAACATAATCTTAGGGAGGATTATAATTATGAAGAAGAAAATTGTAGCAGCAGCTCTTTGCGCAGCAATGGTAAGCTCTCTGGCAGCCTGCGGCGGAAGCAGTGACTCCACGACAGCAGCGGCAGCAGCAGACACCACCGCAGCAGCGGCGGCAGCAGATACTACTGCGGCGGCAGCAGGTGACACTCAGGCTCCGGCAGCAGCTGACGGCGTAGTTTCCGTATTCTACTACACTTATGGCGATACTTACATCTCCAGCGTTCGTGCGGCTCTGGACAGTGCGCTGCAGACCGCAGGCGTTGAGTATCAGGATTACGACAGCAACAATAGCCAGACCACACAGGCAGAGCAGGTAGATACCGCAATCGCAAAGGGAACCTCCCTGTTGGTTGTAAATCTGGTAGACAGCGGTTCTGACGATGCTGCCAAGAATATCATCAGCAAGGCAGAAGCTGCCGGAATCCCGGTTGTATTCTTCAACCGTTCCGTAAGCGAGGAAGCAGTAAGCGGCTATGACAAGGCTGTATTCGTAGGTACCGATTATGAGATGGCTGGTCACATGCAGGGTCAGATGATCGGCGAGTACCTGGTAGAGAACTATGACGCAGTTGACCTGAACGGCGACGGAGTAATTTCCTACGTTATGTTCAAGGGTCAGGAGGGTAATGCAGAGGCAATCGCACGTACCGAGTTCGGCGTAAGTGATGCCAACACCGTACTGGAAGCAGCCGGCAAGGCGGATCTGTCCTTCTACGATGCCAGCAACTCCAACCTGTACCTGGTAGACCAGGACGGCGCATGGTCCAGTGCAGCTGCCAACAACTACATGCAGACCATCCTGTCTCAGTACAGCGAAGCCAACGGCAACATGATTGAGCTGGTTATCGCCAACAACGATGAGATGGCAATCGGCGCAGTAGCAGCTCTGCAGAACGGCGGCTACAACCTGGAGGACGGAAGCTCCAAGGTAATCCCGGTATTCGGCGTAGACGCTACGGATGCTGCTAAGGACGCAATCGGCAAGGGCACCATGACCGGTACCATCAAGCAGGATGCTGACGGTATGGCGAACACGATTGCTCAGATCACTCAGAACTACCTGGCCGGCGCAGACACCTTCAACGATGTAGATGCTGCGAACGTAGTAGGTACCTGGCGTGTAAACATTCCTTATGCTACCTACACTGGCGAGGAATAATTTGAATCATTCAGAGTTATGAAATCATATGAGAGGAAGCACTGCTTCCTCTCATTGTACGAGACAGGGAACCGGGAGGTGTTAATTTGGAGAATCAGGAAAAGACAACAACTGTTGGAGAAAATCAGGATGTTCTCCTGCGGATGGAGGGCATCTGCAAAACGTTTCCGGGCGTTAAGGCGCTGGATAATGTAAATTTATCAGTAAGAAGAGGTACGGTTCACGCGCTGATGGGTGAGAACGGTGCCGGTAAGTCAACTCTTATGAAGTGTCTCTTCGGCGTATACAGCAAGGATGCCGGTCATATCTATCTGGATGGCAAAGAGATCGACTTTAAGAATTCCAAGGAAGCACTGGAGAACGGCGTGGCTATGGTTCATCAGGAACTGAATCAGGCACTGAAAAGAAACGTCATGGACAATATGTGGCTGGGACGTTTCCCGAAAGTGGCAAAGTGGTGCCCGCTGACCAGTGAATCCAAGATGTACGCGGCAACGAAAGCGTTGTTCGATGAACTGGAGGTAAGCGTAGACCCGAAGATGATCATGAGCCGGATGCCGGTATCCCAGAGGCAGATGGTAGAGATTGCGAAGGCTGTTTCCTTCCATTCCAAGATCATCGTATTCGATGAGCCGACGTCATCACTGACGGAACAGGAAGTAGAACATTTATTCCGCATCATCAATTCCCTGCGCGATAAGGGCTGCGGAATTATCTATATCTCCCACAAGATGGAGGAGATCCTTCGTATCTCTGACGATGTAACGATCATGCGTGACGGACAGTGGATTGCAACGCGTCCGGCGAAGGAGCTTACCATGAATGAGATCATCCGTCTTATGGTAGGCCGTGAGCTGACGAATCGTTATCCGGAGAAGGACAATGTAGTCGGCGAGCCGATGCTGGAGGTGAAGAACCTGACGGCAGAGTATTCCGCTCTGAAGGATGTATCCTTTGTGGCGAGAAAGGGTGAAGTTCTCGGAATCGCCGGTCTGGACGGATCGGGACGAACCGAGCTCCTGGAGAATATCTTCGGTATCGCAACGAAGAAGAGCGGAGAGATCTATCTTCACGGCAAGCGTGTGATGAACCGCAGTGCCAGAGAGTCTCTGAAGAACAAGTTTGCTATGCTGACGGAGGAGCGTCGTGCCACCGGTATCTTCGGTATCCGCGACATTCAGGCAAATACCTGTATTTCCAGTTTGAACCGCTACAAGAACGGTCCGTTCTTAAGCGATAAGAAGATGAAGAAAGCGACCGAATGGGGTATTCAGGCCATGCGCACCAAGACACCGTCCCAGAGTACGCAGATTCAGACGCTGTCCGGTGGTAACCAGCAGAAGGTTATCCTGGCGCGCTGGTTGCTGACGGAACCGGAGGTGCTGCTTCTCGACGAGCCTACCAGAGGCATCGATGTAGGCGCAAAGTACGAGATTTATCAGTTGATTCTGAACATGGCGAAAGAAGGCAAGACCGTTCTCATGGTATCTTCCGAGATGCCGGAGCTTCTGGGCGTCTGTGACCGGATTCTTGTCATGTCCGGCGGCAGACTGGCTGGTGAAGTTGACGCGAAGAACACAACCCAGGAAGAGATCATGACCCTGGCGGCGAAATACGTATAAGAGACTAGGAGGTAGAGACTGTGGATAAAGAAAAATTAAAAAAAGTAGGAAATTTTCTCCTGAATAACGCGATGTTCATCATCATCCTGTGTGCGGTTATCTATATCGCCATCGAGGTTCCGGCTTTCATCAAGCTGCCTTCTATTGTGAATATCATTTCGTTGACGGCGGCAAAGCTTCCGATCGCGCTTGGTATCGCGGGCTGTATCGTACTGACTGGTACTGATATTTCCGCCGGCCGTGTCGTTGGTCTGACCGCATGTATCTCGGCATCTCTGCTGACAACGACCTTTAAGGTATTCCCGAACATGACGTCGGCGCCTTCGATTGCACTGGTAATCCTGATCGTTCTGGTGGTTGGCGCAGTCGTTGGTCTGGTAAACGGCTTCAGCGTAGCGAAGTTTAAGCTGCATCCCTTCATTGTTACCCTGTCCACCCAGCTGATCGTATACGGCTGCATCCTGATGTACCTGAAGAACGGTACTAACAACGGCCAGACCCTGAGCGGCCTGACGGACGGATACCGTAACCTGGTAGCTGGTACGCTCTTCAAGATCGGCGATACGGCAGTTCCCATGTACGTTCTGTATGCAGTTATCCTGACTGCCATTATGTGGGTGATCTGGAATAAGACAACGTTCGGCAAGAATATGTTCGCGGTTGGTTCCAACGAAGAAGCGGCGAACGTATCCGGTGTTAATGTAACCCGTACCATCATCATGGTATTCGTTCTGGCAGGTATCATGTATGCGATCACCGGTTTCATCGACGGCGCGCGTATCGCTTCCGCGAATGCGAATACCGGTCTGAACTATGAGTGTGACGCAATTGCAGCCTGCGTTATCGGCGGTGTATCTTTCGTTGGTGGTATTGGTAAGATCAGCGGTATTGTAATCGGCGTTCTGCTGCTGCAGATCATCTTTGCCGGCTTGAACTTCCTGTCGGTAGACGCCAATATGCTGTATATCATTAAGGGCCTGATCATCCTGATTGCCTGCGCAATTGATATGCGTAAGTACCTGGTTCGTAAGTAATTTATGGCATCGGAGAAGGAAATGGAGAAGAAGGAGCAGACACAGGAGCCGGTAAGACGTCCTCCGGGACGAGGCCTTTATGAACGGGTGAATATCCCGGTCAGCCGACTGAATGTGATTATTCTTGTACTGTGCGTGCTTCTTGTGATCTGTATGTTTTTTGGAATTTCCCATCGTGGATTTCAGGTGACGTTTGATACGCGCGGCGGTACGGTGGTGGAAGCACAGACTCGGATGTACGGTGAGCGGGTGGAAACGCCTGCGGAACCGACCAGAGAAGGATATGTGTTCTCCGGTTGGTATCAGGATGAGAATGAATCCATCCCCTGGAATCTGGAAGAAGATACGGTTGTGAATTCGATGACCTTGTATGCGGGCTGGACGGAAGATAAGGAGTGATTCGGAGCATGCCTGTCATGTTTTGCTGAATCACGGAAAGAGCTATTATGTTTCCGGGAGAGCTTTTATGGGAAGAGAAAGAGCAAAGTGTTTGCTGTGTGTATTAGGCGGAATCTGTCTGGCATTTCTTACGCAGGTTCTGTTCGATAATCTGGCGGCGGCAGGTTCTGCAAGAATCTGGATCGCGGCGGCGATTCTGATTGCGGGAGTCGGAGCAGTCTGTCTGATTGGACGGGGACTGTATGGGTTCTGGAATCAGAAGCATAAGGAATGAGGAAAGGCCCTCCGGGCGGGAATAGTCCTGACCGGAGGGCCTTTTTTGTGTGCAAAAATATCTTGGAATCCGTCTGTGCAGACCTTTTGTTTATCTGATTATTTACGGCAGCAGCCCGGCGATCAGCGGCTCTGCCTGTGCCATGCGGGCTTCCCACTGCGCGTAGAAATCCTGCGCGGTATCCCAGGGTGTTAGGAAGAAGATTTTCAATAGGGTGAGGCTGCAGGTGCGCGCGGCAGCATCGTCGGTATTTTCTGCGAGCTTTGCGCTGATTTCCTTCAGAAAATAGTGCCAGTGGCAGATGAATGCCTCGTAGGCCGGCAGATTCGGAATCTGCAGCCATTTCTTCACCTTGATCTTGCTCCGGTTCGTCTTCTTACATTCGTGGATCTGCAGGTAATAGCGGAAACTCCCGTCCTCGTAGAAACGTCCCAGCGGGAAAAGACGGCAGATACCGGGGCGAAACTCGTGGATGCTGCAGCGCCCATCGTCATTGTTGAAGCGGCATTTCTCCTCCGGGCCATCAAGACGGAGATTTGGAAGTACAATACCCTCCGCAACATTCAGTTCCAGGTAACCGGCAAGCAGCTCCTCAAAAGAAAGATGCAGCCCCTGCTCCAGCTGGTAGATGTCATAAGGATCCAGGATAATGGAGCTTCCCATGCCGCGGCAGCAGGCGGAGCAGCCCTTGCAGTCCTGGCAGTCTGCTTTTAGCAAGTCATCTGCGGTATTTTAACTTCCGTCTGAGATTTCTTTCAGATCGATCATTCGTTCCATGATCCGTGTCCTCCCTGTTTCTCTGAAGCATCAGAATGATTCTGTATGCTTCACCATCGTTCATTATCGTTCAATTTAGGCGTCAGTGATTATCTTACGAAAACGTCTCTGAAATGTCAAGTCTCAATCATTAACAATCATAAATCGTCAGACTTTCATAAATCGTCAGGCATTCACCGCAGTTCATCACAATCCATGCAGGAGAAAGCGGCAAGCGGGAGGCGACTTTCGATTACTGCAAAAATACAGGGAAAAAGTCGTTTTTCGTAACTCATTAGTAAAAATAGTTGTCGTTGGAAATTGAAGCGGATCAAAATAGCGTGTATAATAAATCTGGGTAAGATTTCGGAATATTTCTCTTTAACCGTAAGGGGGAATGGTACCGGATTGTATGAAAAATTCCAACAGTGTTTTAAGGAGGATAATGAATATGCTGCAGACGAAAAAATATCAGTTCTGGTTCTGTACCGGTTCTCAGGATCTTTACGGGGATGAGTGCCTGGCTCATGTAGCGGAGCATTCCCGGGTGATCGTGGAGAGCCTGAATGAGTCTGGGATGCTTCCCTATGAAGTAGTGTGGAAGCCTACGATGATCACCAGTGAGGTGATCCGCCGCACGTTCCGCGAGGCGAACAATGATGAGAACTGCGCAGGCATCATTACGTGGATGCACACGTTCTCACCGGCAAAGTCCTGGATTCTGGGGCTTCAGGAGCTGAACCGTCCGATCTGCCATCTGCATACGCAGTTCAACCGCGAAATCCCGTACAGTGAGATCGATATGGACTTTATGAATGAGAACCAGTCGGCGCATGGAGACCGTGAGTTTGGCCATATGATGACTCGCATGGGAATCGAGAGAAAGGTGATCTGCGGCTACTGGGAGGACGAGGATGTAAGGAAGCGCCTGGCAGACTGGATGCGCACGGCGGTCGGCATCGTGGAGAGCAGTCACGTCCGGGTGGTTCGCTTCGCCGATAACATGCGCAATGTTGCCGTTACCGAGGGCGATAAGGTCGAGGCGCAGCTGAAATTCGGATGGGAAGTGGATGCTTATCCGGTGAATGAGCTGGTGGACTATGTGAATGCGGTTCCGGATGCGGAGGCTTCCGCTTTGACGGATGAGTATTACGATCAGTATCTGATTGAGCTGGGCGATAAGAGCCCGTCGGAGTTCCGCCGTCATGTACAGGTACAGGCGCAGATCGAGCTGGGACTGCGGAATTTCCTGGAAGAGAATAATTATCACGCGGTTGTCACGCATTTCGGTGATCTGGGCGGTCTGAAGCAGCTGCCGGGTCTGGCGATTCAGCGGTTGATGGCGGATGGCTACGGCTTCGGCGCGGAAGGTGACTGGAAGACAGCGGCGATGGTTCGTATCATGAAGCTGATGACCCAGAACATGGAGAATGCAAAGGGAACTTCCTTTATGGAGGATTATACCTACAACCTGGTACCCGGCAAGGAGGGAATTCTGGAGGCACATATGCTGGAGGTTTGCCCCAGCATTCACGACGGTTCTATCTCGATCAAGGCGTGCCCGCTTTCCATGGGTAACCGTGAGGACCCTGCCCGCCTGGTATTCACCTCGAAGAGCGGCCACGGCATCGCCACCTCTCTGGTAGATCTTGGCAATCGCTTCCGTCTGATTATCAATGAGGTAGAGTGCGGCAAGACCGAGAAGCCTATGCCGAAGCTGCCGGTAGCAACGGCATTCTGGACGCCGGAACCGAACCTGAAGACGGGAGCCGAAGCCTGGATTCTGGCCGGAGGCGCGCATCACACGGCATTCTCTTACGACCTGACGGCAGAGCAGATGGGAGACTGGGCAGCTGCCATGGGTATTGAGACGGTATATATTGACAAGGATACGACGATTCGCGGACTGCAGAATGAGCTGCGCTGGAATTCGATCTATTACCGTTAAGAGGAGGAGCATTCGATGACAGAAACAGGAAATGAGAATATTCGCCGGATTGAGGAAATTAAAGCAGGGAAAACGGCGCTTGGAATCGAATTTGGCTCGACCAGAATCAAGGCGGTGCTGATTGGAAGCGATCATAAACCGATCGCTTCCGGCGGCCACGACTGGGAAAATCAGCTGGAGAATGGCGTATGGACGTACTCACTGGAGAGTGTAAAGCTTGGTCTGCAGGATGCTTACGCAAAGCTGGTGAAGGACGTCGCCGATACCTACGGAGTGATTCTGCACACGGTGGGAGCCATCGGCATCAGCGCTATGATGCATGGTTACCTGGTTTTTGATGAGAAAGATCAGCTGCTGGTTCCGTTCCGCACCTGGCGCAACACCATGACAGCGGAGGCATCGGAGAAGCTGACAGAGCTGTTCAATTATCCGGTCCCGCAGCGCTGGAGCATCGCACATCTTTATCAGGCCATCCTGAAGAAGGAGCCTCATGTGAAGAATATCCGCTTCATGACGACGCTGGAGGGCTATGTTCACTGGCTGTTGACTGGACAGAAGGTGCTCGGCATCGGCGATGTGGCTGGTATGTTCCCTGTTGATGTGGCTCTGCACGACTTTGACCCCGTGCGGATTCGTCAGTTCGACGAACTGATTGCGGACGAGCATATGCCTTGGAAGCTGGCGGATATCCTGCCGAAGGCACTGACAGCCGGTGAGGACGCCGGCGTGCTTACTGCGGAGGGGGCGGCTTTTCTTGATCCGAGCGGAAATCTGCAGCCAGGCATTCCAATGTGTCCGCCGGAGGGCGACGCAGGCACTGGTATGACGGCAACGAACAGCGTGGCGATCCGTACCGGAAATGTCTCCGCAGGAACCAGTGTATTCGCAATGGTAGTCCTGGAGAAGCCTCTGAAGAAGGTGCACCCGGAGCTCGATCTGGTTACAACTCCGGCCGGAGATATGGTTGCGATGGTTCATTGCAATAACTGTACATCCGAGCTGAACGCCTGGGCCGGAATGTTCCGCGAGTTCGCGGAGCTGATGGGCTTAAAAACCGATGCGGGAGAAGTATTTACCCGCTTATATCAAAAGGCGCTGGAAGGAAAGGCCGACGGCGGCATGATTTCCTGCAATTATCTCTCCGGAGAGCACATCACAGGTTTTGAGGAGGGACGCCCGCTCTTCGTGCGCAGACCGGACGCTCCGCTGGCGCTGGCGGATTTCATGAAGGTACAGTTGTACGCATCTCTGGGAACCCTGAAGACAGGTATGGATATCCTGTCGAAGGAAGAAAATGTAAATCTGGATATGCTGATCGGTCACGGTGGTTTCTTCAAAACACCGGTAGTTGGACAGCGCCTGATGGCGGCAGCGGCAGGCGTACCGGTTGCCGTGATGGAGACGGCCGGAGAGGGCGGCGCCTGGGGCGCGGCGCTTCTGGCTGGCTACCGGGTATGGAAGGATGAGAATGAGTCTCTGAATGATTACCTGGCGAAGAAAGTATTCAGCGGTCAGAAGAGCAGCGTGATCGAACCGAAAACGGAGGAGCAGGAGGAGTTCACTTCGTTCATGAACACATTCCGCTCCGGACTTGCGGTTGAACGGGCAGCCATTGAGCATCTGTAAGGAGGATACGAAAGATGAAGCAGGAGATGCTGATTGAACTGAAGGAAATGGTGTATGAGGCGAATATGGAGCTTCCCCGCCGGGGGCTAGTAACGTATACCTGGGGAAATGTCAGCGGAATTGACCGGGAGAGAGGCCTCTTTGTCATTAAGCCCAGCGGCGTGCCCTATGAAGAATTAGATCCGGAGATGATGGTTGTGATGGATCTGGATGGTAATCAGGTGGGCGGACGCCTGCGCCCCTCATCGGATACGCCGACGCATCTGGAACTTTACCGCGCCTTCCCGGAGATCGGAGGCATCGTACATACACATTCCACGCACGCAACGGCCTGGGCACAGTCTGGCCGGGCCATTCCCTGTTACGGTACAACCCATGCAGATTATTTCTATGGCGAGATTCCCTGTGCCAGAAATCTGACACCGGAGGAGACGGAGGCAGCCTACGAGAAGAACACAGGCAAGAGCATCGTGGAAGTATTCGCGGACCGGAATCCCATCCACGTACCCGGTGTACTGTGCAAGAACCATGGCCCCTTCACCTGGGGAAAGGACGCGGCGGAAGCGGTACACAATCTCCGGCATC
>ENA-UOJJ01002978-UOJJ01002978.1-human-gut-metagenome-genome-assembly--contig:-CS66-NODE-2978-length-19349-cov-10.249974_pt1 | contig 19349 bp, 15 predicted proteins | sample MGYA00242343_ERZ723890 | MGnify/ENA metagenome assembly ERZ723890 | reverse complement strand
ACGATTGTACCATACCGCACAAAAAAGTCAAGCCCTCCCGGCCGGGAGGGCTTGCCGCGTTTACGCCTTTACTTGCTGAACTTGGTGAAGAGCATGACGATCAGCGTGATGAGCGCCATGACGGCGAAGATGCCGAGCATCCCCTGCCACAGGATCGTGAGGGCGGCCTGCAAAGCTGTCATATTCCCTTCCTCCTTACTTCAAGAGCTGCGGCACGAGGTTGAGGATCATGCCGCCCGCGAGGACGCTTGCGATCTGCCCGGCGACGTTCGCACCCACCGCGTGCATCAGCAGATGGTTCTGCGGATCGGCCTCAAGCCCCATCTTCTGGATGACGCGCGCGGACATCGGGAACGCCGAAATGCCTGCCGCGCCGACCATCGGGTTGACCTTCTTCTTGCTGAACAGGTTGAGGAGCTTCGCGAACATCACGCCCGCGATGGAGTCGAACACGAACGCCACGAGGCCAAGGCCCATGATGATGAGCGTGTTCCGGTTCACGAACTGCTCGGCGCGCATGGAGAACGAGATCGTGATGCCGAGCAGCAGCGTGATGAGGTTCGCCAGCGTGTTCTGCGCCGTTTCGGAGAGACGGTCAAGGCAGCCGCACTCGCGCAGCAGGTTGCCGAACATCAGGAAGCCGACGAGCGAGACGGACATCGGCGCAATGAAGCCCGCGATGATGGTCACGAGGATCGGGAAGCAGATGCGCAGCGTGCGCGAGACGTTCTTGGGGTTGTAGGGCATCCGGATGCGGCGCTCTTTTTTCGTCGTCACGAGCTTGATGGCGAAGGGCTGAATGATCGGCACGAGCGCCATGTAAGAGTACGCCGCGACGGCGATGGGGCCGACGTAGCTCGAGTGCAGCACCTGCGAGACGAGGATGGAGGTCGGGCCGTCCGCCGCGCCGATGATGCCGATGGAAGCGGCGTCCGCGAGGTCGAAGCCGAGCAGCACGGCGGCGACCATGGTGAAGAAGATGCCGAACTGCGCCGCCGCGCCGAAGAGCAGCATCTTGGGATTTGAGAGCAGCGGGCCGAAGTCGATCATCGCGCCGATGCCGATGAACAGCAGCAGCGGCAGCGCTTCGCTGGCCTCGATGGTGGTCTCGAAGAGCCACTGGATGATGCCCTGGCTCTCGCCGATGCCCTCGACCATCTGGTTGAGGACGCCGGAGCTCGGCAGGTTGACGAGGATGGCGCCGAAGCCCATCGGCAGCAGCAGCGCCGGCTCATAGTCCTTTTGGATGGCGAGGTAGATGAGCGCGAAGCCCACGAGGTACATCACGCCCTGCTGCCACGTCACGGCTCGAAAGCCGTCAAGCAGAAAGCTCATAAATGCAACACACTCCTGTATTATAGAATTGGTTTTGGGAAAAGAAAAAGACTCTTACCGTCGGACGGCTGCAAAGACGCCTTCGGTAAAAGTCTCGCCATTTCATGAGCGGACCGGGGGCGCAGCCCCGTGATGACGACCCGCCCGACGCCGCAGCGGCGTTGGCTACTCCCTTATTCCTTTCGGTATCATAGCATACGAAGCGTCCTGTGTCAAACCAATTATTGCCGTTTCGTAAACTTTTTTGCGCCCTCTTTACTATTTAGGCGAAATCATATAGAATAAAAGCAATTTTGATAGAAAGTGTGATGGATCTTGCAGAATTTCATTTATAAGCTTCGCTGCGCGATGGCGCGCTTCATGTACGGTCGAAACGGCGCCGACCAGCTCTGCTGGGCTTTGTTTATCGCTGAGTTGGTGCTCAGCCTGCTGCCCGCCTTGGTGCCGGGGCAGGCATTTGCCGCCTTCATCCACTATACCACGCTCTTTTTGTGCGTATATCTGCTGTTCCGTATGTTCTCGCGCAACCTTGAAAAGCGCCGCGCGGAAAACGCAAAATTCATGCAGTGGTGGGGGCCGAAGCAGAGCGCCCTGCGCGGAGCGAAGGCCCGCCGCGCCGACAAGGAACACAAATATGTGAAGTGCTCCTGCGGCGCCTATTGCCGTGTGCCGCGCAGCGTCGGAACGGTCGAATTGACCTGTCCGAAGTGCGGAAAAAAGCGGATCGTGAAAACCTGAAAATGAGTCCTTTTGAAAAAAGCGCCGAAGGGCGCTTTTTTGTACACTTTGACGATCCGTTTTGTTCAAAAGCGCCTATGTCTACCCGATGTCTACCCGCCGAAACGCCTGGGGCGCAAGGGCTTGCTGGTTTTCCGAGAGGGTCACCGTCTACCCTTCCGTCTACCCATTTTTTCGCGCCGATTCTTGAAACGCCTGCCATTGCTGCGAAAATTTTTGAAATTTCCAAAAATGTATGGGGGTACGATATCGCCTATTTGACCCGTTTTTGCAACATTTTCTCCGTTTTGCACAAAGGCAGGATTTTGACGGACGCCCTCCTCAACGAGCCGACGTGCATAAACAAAAGAAAATCGCGCCGAAACGCGGAAAAATATACGATGCCGCAGAACCGGAAGCGGAAATTTCAGAAAGGAGAGTAACATTATATGAAAAAGTTACTCGCTCTGGTGCTGGCGCTGGTCATGTCCATGTCCCTCGTCACCATCAGCAACGCGGCTTTCAAGGATGCTGACAAGATCAGCAACAAGGAAGCTGTTGAAGTCATGAACGCCCTCGGCGTTCTCGTCGGCGACGACAAGGGCAATTTCAACGCCGACGCCAACCTCACCCGCGCTCAGGCCGCCAAGATCGTCTGCGTCATGCTTCTCGGCAAGGACGCCTCTGATGCTCTGAGCCTCAAGTCCAACTTCACTGACGTGAGCGGTTGGGCTGAGAGCTACATCGCCTACTGCGCCTCTCAGGGCATCGTTGCCGGTGTCGGCAACGGCAAGTTCGATCCCGATGGTCAGCTCACCGGCTACCAGTTCGCCAAGATGCTGCTCGTCGCTCTGGGCTATGATGCCGAGCTCGAGTCCATGATCGGCTCCGACTGGCAGGTCAACGTCGCCAAGCTGGCAATCAGTGCTGGTCTGACCGACGGTCTGAACATCGCTCTGTCCAAGGTCATCACTCGCGATGAGGCCGCCAAGATGGCGTTCAACACCCTGAAGGCCACTATGGTCGCTTACACCAACGGCACCAAGGTCGAAACCGGTGATGGTACCAAGGTCACCGTCAATGCTACCCGTTACTATGTAGAGAAGGCCGGCGGTGACGGCTACAAGCAGAATGGCGGCAACGACAATTATATGCAGTTCTGCGAGCAGTACTTCTCTAAGCTGAAGCTCAACACTCAGGGTCGTACCGATCTCGATCGTCCAGCCAACGAGTGGGTTTATCAGAACAAGACCATTGGCGCTTATGCCAAGTCTGCTGCGGTCACCTACACTGCCAACATGAACACCGACGATGGCAAGAAGACCGTTAAGGTTGATCTGAAGAATTACTACTATAAGAATCTCAACAATGATGGTGTAAGCTCCGACGGTAATGTTGCTGCTTCTACCATTGATTCTTATGAGGATGCCGCCGCTTTGACCGGCAATGGCCGTGTCGTTGAGATTTTTGTCACGGATAATATCATCACCGACATTATCGCTAACGACTCCAAGCTCGTCGAGGTCAAGAAGGTTACTAAGGATGAGGTCACCTTCAAGACTTCCGGCGTGAATGCCGTTGAGGATGATGATGACCTGTATGGCTTCTTCTCCAAGCTCGAAAAGGGTGACAAGGCTGTTGTCGTTCTCGACTCCAATCAGGATGTCATTGAAGCCTATGAGCCCACCAAGGTCACCGGCAAGTTCACCAAGATCAAGGGCGATGACTTCACCGTGGGCGGTGAGAAGTATCAGGCTGCTAAGAATATTACTGTTACCGGCACCCTGAAGGCTGAAAACCTCGATAAAACTTACACTCTGACCCTCGACAAGTATGGTTACATCCTTGCTGTTGGTGATGAAGACGTGGCTGACGATACCTTTGCGTTCGTTCTTGATACCTCCGCGAACATCAACAAGGGCAACTATGACTATGCCGTCAAGTTGCTGTTCGTTGATGGTAGCACCAAGTGGGCGGATGTTTCCAAGGTTGGCGGTAAGGACGTTGCAGACGGCGACGTGGCGACTACAACCTTGAGCGATCTCAAGAACCACTATGTCACCTATACCGAGAAGGACGGCAAGTACGAGGTTACTGCGAAGGCCACCGAGGCCGGTAAGTATGGCGATATCAAGAAGGGCGAATCCACCATCTTCAGCGATGTTCAGGCATCCAATAAGACCATCTTTATCGTGAAGAAGAGTGGCACTTACACCACCTATACTGGCATTAAGAATGTTCCCAGCATGAATGTTGCTTCTGGCAAGGCATTTGTCTACATGGACAGCAGTGTTGCTAAGATCGTTTACATCACTGATAGCGCTACCACCAGCAACGAGGATCAGGTCTTCATCTACAGCACAGATGTCAAGGGTACTGAGAAGGTCGATGGCGTTACTGTCAAGTATTATAAGGCCATCGTCAACGGTGAGGATACCACCATTGGCATCAAGGCTGATGGCAATACTGTTGCTGTTGGTCTGTATCTGAATAACTCCTACACCGACGAGTACATCTCTACTCTCGGCACGAAGAAGGATGGCACCAGCGAAGCTACTACCGGCGATGTCCGCATCTACAAGCAGGGTAGCACCCTTGAGGATATCAAGCTCAAGAACGGTATCCTGACGATCAAGGATGGCACTTCTCTGGTCATGGCCGACGAATATGAGAGCTGGATCATTAAGGTCGGTACGGCTAAGGTTGACACGCTCGCTCTGTACTCTGAGGATACACTGAGCACCGAAGGTGTTACTTTGAGCAGTGGTGACTATGTTGTCATTATCCTTGATAACGATAACTATGTGACCGACCTGTACTTCGTGGATGCAAACTGATCATAATTTTTGATCATATCGCACACAAGTGAATCATAAAAAGTGCCTCGGGTAAAACCCGAGGCACTTTTTTCTTATTTCACACCGTAAACGGTAAATTTACTGCCGGTGTCGAAAAAACCGGATTTTGCTGTCGCATTGAATCGTACGAAAGATGTGTAGTCGGAACTGGAATAACCGTACATCAAGTGAGGTTTTCCGAAAGAAATACCGCGTACCGGATTTGCCGAACTGCCCATGGTTACGAAAATGGTTCGGGCAAGTTCCGGACGGTTACCTGCTTTTTTCACGTCGGCTTTGGCGAAATAGTCATTTGACTGGCTGCTGCCGATTGAGATCGAACTGCCGCCGCAGTTGGGCGATAAGGTAGCATCAGTGTCGAGTGTACCGTAAAGTTCGGTATCAATAATCACTGCTTGCCATGCGTTCCAATCGATGTCGTGTACATCCAGCGAAAGTTGGCTGTTCAAATCGGCACTGGAACCGTTGAAAGTGTACTCTTTCAATTTGGTAAATACGCCTTTCTGCACAATCGCATCGGCGTTTGCTTTCAGCGCCGCATCGATCTTCGCGTTGTCGCTGTTGAAGTCCTCCATCAGTACCCGGTCGGACTTCGCCCACTGGCTGAGCTGGTAGTTGGTGGTTTTTGTCATGCTTCCTCCTGTTTTTTACGCCCTGCGATCAGGGCAAGGTTTGTTTTCAAGCCGCCCTGCCGGGGGGGCGGCCGATGGTGTATGATTCAGTTTTTCGTGTAAAATTCCGAGGTTTCCGCCGGTTTTATGATCTTTTCTTACGGCGAAAATATCTCGAATCACCTGTAGGAGTGATTCGCCGGTTTGGTGTCCGTCCGCGTGCAACGAGGGCAAAAAAATTTCCGGCTTGACATTTTCGCCCGCCGGATTATAATGAAGATAGAAAGGGGCGCTGCTGTATCGGCAGTTAGCCCTCACACGTCAAATAGTAGAACTATGTTGACCGCTTGGGTTGCAGCCAGGCGGTCAACACGCTTTTGGTGCTATGTAGATCATGACCGCAAGGATCACGATGAAGCATATTGCGAAACGCAGGGCTCGCGCCCAGCGTCCGTTTCCCATCTGCATCACCCCCTTTCGCAAGGGAGTGGCTAACCGCCGCAATACAACAGCGTCCCTCAAAACGATTGTACCATACCGCACAAAAAAGTCAAGCCCTCCCGACCGGGAGGGCTTGCTGCGTTTACAGGCTGATCGCGCCGTCGGCGCTTTGCGCGTCCGCGAGCAGGGACGCGCACTCGGATAGAAAGCGCTCGACCTGCTGCGCGCAGCGGCCGGTGTAGAGCGCGGGGTCCATGACGGCGTCGAGCTCCGCGCGGGTCATGCCAAAGGCGGGATCGGCGGCGAGACGGTCGAGCAGATCGCAGCGCTCGCCCTCCTTCATGCGCGCGGTCGCGGCCATGGAATGCTGCCGGATGCGCTCGTGCAGCTCCTGCCGGTCGCCGCCGCGCTTGACGGCCTCCATCATGATGTTCTCGGTGGCGAGGAAGGGCAGGTATTCGCGGATGGTGCGGTCGACGATCTTCTTGTTGACGTGCAGACCGTTGGTGACATTCTGGCACAGACGCAGCACGGCGTCCGCGCAGAGGAAGCCCTCGGGCAGGGCGATGCGGCGGTTGGCGGAGTCATCGAGCGTGCGCTCGAGCCATTGGACGCTCGCGGTCATGGGGGCGTTGGCGGCGTCGGCCATCAGATAGCGGCTGAGCGAGCAGATGCGCTCACAGCGCATGGGGTTGCGCTTGTAGGCCATGGCGGACGAGCCGATCTGGTTTTTCTCGAACGGCTCCTCGACCTGCCGGTCGTGCTGAAGCAGACGGATGTCGTTCGCCATGCGGTAGGCGCTCTGCGCGAGGGAGGAGAGGACGTTCAGGATGCGGCTGTCGGTCTTGCGCGGGTAGGTCTGGCCGCAGACGGAGAAGCAGCGGTCGAAGCCGAACTCTGCGGCGATGCGGCGGTTCATCTCGTCGATCTTCGCGCCGTCGCCGTCAAAGAGGTCCATGAAGCTGGCCTCGGTGCCGGTCGTGCCGCGGCAGCCGAGGAATTTCAGCGTGGCGAGAATGTGGTCGAGCTCCTCAAGATCGCTGAGAAAATCCTGCATCCAGAGCGCTGCGCGCTTGCCGACGGTCACAGGCTGTGCGGGCTGATAGTGCGTGTAGCCGAGGGTAGGCACGGCGGCGTATTCGCGAGCAAACGCGGCGAGATTTGCCAGCACGCCGAGCAGCTCACCGCGCAGATAGCGCAGACCGTCGCGGTAGAGAATGAGGTCGGCATTGTCGGTGACGTAGCAGCTCGTCGCGCCGAGGTGGATGATGCCGGCGGCGGACGGCGCGGCCTTGCCGTAGGCGTAGACGTGCGCCATCACATCGTGGCGCACCTCGCGCTCGCGCTGCTCGGCCACGGCGTAGTCAATGTCGGTGATGTGCGCTTCCAGCTCCGCGACCTGCCCGGCGGTGATGGGCAGTCCCAGCTCGTGCTCCGCGCGGGCAAGCGCGGTCCACAGCCGCCGCCATGTCTGAAAGCGCATATCGGCGGAGAACAGGTGCAGCATATACGGCGACGCATAGCGCGACGACAGGGGAGATTCGTAAACGTCTTTGCTCATGGCTCGTTCCTCTTTTCTGATTTACTTTATTGTACCGAAAAATCCGCGGCTTGTCCACCCGAAAGAAAATGGAACGGCGCTGCCGTTCCATTTTTCTTATCGGAGAATGAGGCTTTCTCTTTCCGCGCCGACGGAGACATAGCCGATGGGACAGCCGATGGCCTTTTCCACATATTCGATGTAGCTGCGCGCGGCCTCGGGCAGATCCTCCCAGCGGCGGGCGCCGGAGATGTCGCACTGCCAGCCGGGCATATACTCCATGACGGGCTTGGCGCGGTCAAGAAGGACGGGGAAGGGGAAATCGTCGGTCTGCACGCCGTCGATCTCATAGTGGGCGCACAGAGGGATCTTGTCCATGTAGCTGAGCACGTCGAGCTTCGTGAGGGCGATGCTCGTCGCACCCTGCATCTCCACGCCGTAGCGCGTCGCCACGAGGTCGATGGGGCCGACGCGGCGGGGACGGCCGGTCTTTGCGCCGAACTCCGCACCGGCCTCGCGCAGCTTTGCCGCTTCATCGCCGAACCACTCGCAGGTGAAGGGCCCCTCGCCCACGCAGGAGGAGTAAGCCTTGACCACGCCCACGACCTCGTCGAGCTTTGCGGTGGGCAGACCCGAGCCGACCGGCGCATAGGCGGCGATGGCGTTGGAGGAGGTGGTGTAGGGATAGATGCCGTAGTCCAGATCGCGCAGCGCGCCGAGCTGGGCCTCGAAGAGGATGCGCTTGCCGTTTGCCTGCGCCTCGCGCAGGAGTGCCGTGGTGTTGGCGACAAAGGGCCTGATCTTCGCGCCGAAGTCGTCGATCCACGCCGTCAGCTCGTCCATGGTATAGCCCTTCGCGCCGTAGACACGGGTGAGCGTGAGGTTCTTCCACTCGAGCAGGTCGGCCAGATGCGCCTTGAGGTGCTCGGGGTGGAGCAGCTCGCCGGCGAGCACGGTCTTCTTCTGATACTTGTCGGAATAGAACGGCGCGATGCCCTGCTTGGTGGAGCCGTACTTCTTGTCCTTGAGGCGCGCTTCCTCCAGCGCGTCGAGCTCGCGGTGCCACGGCAGCAGCAGGGAGGCGCGCTCGCTGACCTTCAGGTTCTCCGGCGTGATCGTCACGCCTGCGGCGCGCAGGGTCTCGATCTCGTTATACAGGTTCTCGCAGTCGAGCGCCACGCCGTTGCCGAGAATGTTCACCACGCCCTCGCGGAAGATGCCGCTGGGCAGCAGGTGCAGGGCGAACTTGCCCTTATCGTTCACGACGGTGTGGCCCGCGTTGCCGCCGCCCTGATAGCGGACGACTACGTCGAAGCGGTCGGTGAGGTAGTCGACCATGCGGCCCTTGCCCTCGTCGCCCCAGTTGATGCCTACGATCGCACAATTCGCCATGATAATAGCCTCCTGAATATTTCCTCCGTACTATGAGAGATACGGTTTGCGTCAAAACGCCAGCCTCAGCATTATACGGGATACAACGGCATAAGAAAAGAATCAATTTAATATACTTATCATTCGTTCAGCTAATGATGAAATGAAGGGAGGAGGACATTGCAGATCTCGACAAAAAAGCCTGCGCCTTTGGCGGAAAATGAGGGTATCGTGAAGAAAATGCTGCAAGAAGGGAGCCGGACATCCTCCGGCTCCCTTGCTGTGCCGCTATGAAATTTCTCCTTGCGCTTACTGTAACAGCAGGAGGCTGAAGACGAGCGTGAAGAGCGCGACCGTTTCGATGATGCCGATGACGATGAAGAAGTTCGCCGTGCCCTTGCCGGTCTCGCCGAGCGCGTCGGCGCTCGCCGCGGCGACCTTGCCCTGGAAGAACGCGGACAGGCCGATGGCGAGACCCGCGAAGATGCCCGTAAACATGGCGAGCGCGGGATCGGCGCCGGAGGCCACGGCGCTGCGGATGAAGTTCATCAGCAGGAAGCCGTAGATGGTCTGCGTCAGGGGCGCGCCGGAGAAGGCGACCATGATGAAGGGAGCGGGCTTGCCGTTCGCGTAGCACTTCTTCCACGCGCCGACGCTCGCCTGCGCCGCGAAGCCCGCGCCGAACGCGCTGCCCATGGCGGACAGGCCCAGCGCACACGCCATACCAATAAATTCAATGCTCATAATACGTTTCTCCTCTTTTTGATTATTTTCTGATCTTATCCAGTTTTTTGAACGGTGCGTAGGCGGTGCCGGTCCACTCCATGCCAAGCTGACCGGAGAATTCCAGCAGATTCAATCGCACGCCATGGACCACCACGGACAGCAGGCCCATCACGATGTTCAGCCCGTGACCGACGAGCATGATGAGGATGCCGACGACGACCAGCGGCCCCTTGAAGCCGAGCGCCATGTTGTTAAAGCTCTGCGCGATAGCGAGCGACGCCATGCCGACGGCAAACAGTCGGATGTAGCTCATAATGTTGCCGAAGGCGCTGATGGTGTTGAGGAACACTGTGAAGGCGTTGCCAAGGCCCGCCTTGAGACCCTGCGCGAAGGTCTTGTCCGGCGACATACCGCCGAAGCACACGACCAGCACGAAGCCGAGAAGGACCACCGCGGCAATGGGCGTGAGGTTCACCTGCTCGCCGATGACGAGGTAGAGCACCACGAAGTACAGCGCGCAAATCGCGCACAGCCAGCCGAGGTCGGCGACCCAGCTGAGGTCCTTCTCCCGCGTCTTGCGGCGGATGTTCATCACGCACGCCAGCGAGAGCTGGATCGTGCCGAGAATGAAGCAGAATTTCATCACGCTGTTTTGCTGCTGCGTGGTGGTGACGTTGAAGTACTCGGGGTAGTTCGCAAAGGTCGGCACGACCAGCGAGCGGAGCAGCGGCACGTCCATCGCGCCCTCAAGCCCGAACCAGGTGCCGGTCATCGCGCCCCAGACGATGGTGGCGATGGAGAGCACCCACAAAAGCTGCACGGCATCGGAGGGCTTCTTGCTCTTCACCGTCAGGGCCGCGGCGGTCAGCAGGAACAGGCAGCCGTAGCCCGCGTCGCCGATGATCATGGCGAAAAAGAGCGTGAAGAAGCCGAGGAACCAGAACGAAATATCGTACTCGCGGTAGCCCGGCACGGTGCCGAGAATGTCGAACACCGGCGCGATGAGCCGCGTGACCTTGGTGTACTTGATCTTGGTCGGCACCTTGTCGTCGTCTGCCGCCGGATCGTCCATCGCCCACGCCCAATGCTCCTTCGCGGCGGCGGCCTTGAAGCGCTCCGCCTCGTCGACAGGGAGGTAGCCGGTCAGCCACACGAGTCCGTCCCCGCTCTCCGAGGTATTGCGCACGGAGGAGTAGTCCGCGTCGTTCTGCGTTTTGAGCAGCTGCTCGCGGAAGCTGGGCAGGTGCTTCGCGGCGGCCTTGAGCTGCGCGCCGCACTCAGAAAGACCGCGCTCACAGTCGGCGATCTCCTGCCGGTATTCGTCAAGGCTCTTTTCCGGCGGGATGAACTCGCCGGCGGCGCAGGAGGCGGGCAGCGCACCGAGGATGGCGACGGTCTGCTGCTTCCCGACCGGCGCGAGCCGCAGAAAGCGCACTTCCTCGTCCGCTTCGAGCGAAGCGAGGAGCTTTTTGTCCACGCGGCAGAAGTGCAGCTCGAAGCCCTGCGCCTTCAATTCCTTGATCTCGGCGGGGGAGAAGCTGCCCCAGCCGGCGAGCGTGTCGCACGCGCTGACCGCGGCGGCGCGCTCGGCTTCCAATGCCTTTTTGCGCTCCAGACATGTGTTGAGCTCGTCGAAGAGCACTTTAAATTGATCGTCGTCGAGCGTTTCCGCTTCGACCTCGCTCACCCCCTGCTCCTCGAGCACGGTGATGAGCCGCGAGAGCGCGGCGAAGCGCTCCAGATAGGTCTGGTCGGCATCCGCCTTTTCCGCGAAATGGACGATGCCGAGCGCACGCAGCGCGTCGAGCAGCTCCGTTTTCTGCGTTTGCGCAGCGACGATGTGAACGACCTTCATTTTCTCGATCATCGCGCCGCCTCCTGTAGCTTTTTCTTGGCGATCTTGCCGCGCACGACCGCGGAGGTCTGCTGGTCGCCGAGGTAAATGCCGATGACGCGGATGTTTTCCCTCGCCTCGGGGATCTTGACCTTTTCAAACAGGTTCACGCGCTGCGCGGTGGAGCGCAGCTCCCGCTCGAGCAGCTCGACCTGCGTGCGCAGCGTCTTGACCAGCGCGTCCAGCCGCGCGATCTCGCGCAGCGTGACCACAGCGGTGTCCACCCAGAGTGGATAGTCCGCGACGTCGTAGGATATCTCTTCGAAGGTCAGCTCCTCAAAGACCGGCACGATCACGCCGGCGATGTTGTGGTCGCGGCAGACGACGTCCTTCGGACGGATGAGCGAATCGAGCCGCATCCCCTCGGGAAAGCTGCCGTTTTCGGCGAACACCGCGATCCAGCCGTCCAGACCGTCGACGATCTTCAGCCGCTCGGCTTCGACCTTCTCAAGCTGCGCCGTCACCTGCATCACGACCGATTGGAGCTGCTGCTTTTTCAGCTGCAGCGTCGGCAGGTAGCGTTGAAACTGCTTGAGCCGGTCCTTCTGGACCTTCAGTTCATTTTTTGTTAGTTTGACAGCCATACGCGCTCCCTCAGTTCAAGGCGTCCTTTTTCGGCCATCTTTCCTGCAGGAGACTGGTCTTCAGACCCGTTTCGTTCGGCTCGAAGCACTCGGCGAGGATCCCCCAGCCAAGGTCCAGCGCCTCCTCCAGAGGGATGTTCACGCTCAGGTCCATCAGCTTCGTTTCAAAGAGGTGGCCGTACTTGAGCAGCTTCTCGTCCCATTCGGACATCATGAAGCCCATGGACTTCTTCTCAAGGCTTTCCTTGTAGGCGCTGTAGAGACGGATCATGCCGTCCATCAGGGCGCGGTGGTCGCTGCGCGTCGTGCCGTTGACGTTCTGCTTGAGACGCGAGAGCGAGCCGAACGGCTCGATGTGGCCGTTCTTGAGGTAATACTGGCCCTCGGTGATATAGCCCGTGTTGTCCGGCACGGGGTGGGTGACGTCGTCGCCGGGCATCGTGGTGACGCCGAGGATGGTGATGGAGCCCGCGCCCTCGAAGTCGACCGCCTTCTCATAGCGCGAGGCAAGGCAGCTGTATAGGTCGCCGGGGTAGCCGCGGTTGGACGGCACCTGCTCCATCGTGATCGCCATTTCCTTCTGCGCGTCGGCGAAGTTGGTCATGTCGGTCAGCAGCACGAGCACGCGCTTGCCGGCAAGGGCGAACTGCTCCGCCACGGCGAGCGACAGGTCGGGCACGAGCGTACATTCCACCGTCGGGTCGGACGCCGTGTGGACGAACATGACCGTGCGGCCCATCGCGCCGCTCTTTTCGAGCGTGTCGCGGAAGAAAAGATAGTCGTCGTATTTCAGGCCCATGCCGCCGAGGACGATGACGTCGACCTCCGCCTGCATGGCGATGCGGGCGAGCAGCTGGTTGTAGGGCTCGCCGGAGACGGAGAAGATGGGCAGCTTCTGGCTCTCGACGAGGGTGTTGAACACGTCGATCATCGGGATGCCGGTGCGGATCATGCGCTTGGGCACGATGCGCTTGGCGGGGTTGACGGAGGGCCCGCCGATGGGGATCATATTTTCGGTCAGCGCGGGGCCGTTGTCGCGCGGCACGCCCGCGCCGTCGAACACGCGCCCGAGCAGGTCGTCGGAAAACGAGACCATCATGGGCCGCCCGAGGAAGCGCACGGTGTCGGTCGTGCTGACGCCCTGCGTGCCGGCAAAGACCTGCAGGGAGACGAGGTCGCCGCTGAGCTTGATGACGCTCGCGTAGCTCTCGCCGACGAGGGCAAGGTCGCCGCTGCGCACGCCCGAGGCGCGCACGGTCACGACGTTGCCGACGATGGATTCGATCTTGGTATAAACCTTCTGCATTCTGAAACCCTCCTTAACCCGTTACCTTGCTCCGGTAGAGGTCCGTGAGCTTCGTTTCCTGCGCCGCAAATTCCGGCGTACCGTAGACCGTGCCGTGCCAGTCGAGGAATTCCTGACGCACCTGATTGAAGAAGGCGCGGATCTCCTTTTTGTCGCTGAGCGCGTAATCGCGCGTGAGCACATCGTAGAGCACGTTGAACTCATGCGCCTGACGCTCCGGCTCGCAGGCCGCGTCGATGGGATCGAAGGAGTTCTGCTGCAGATACACGGCATCGAGCAGCTCGCCCTTCTGGTAGAGAATGTAGTCCTCGGCCGAGGTGCCCTCTTCGCCGATGACCTTCATCATCTGATTGATCTCGCTGCTGCGGCGGAGGATGCCGCGGGCCTCCTCCACGCGCGCCATGTCCACCACGCCCTGATACTTTGACCACGAGTCGATGGGGTGGATGGAGGGATACTTGCGCGCGTCGGAGCGCTCGCGGGAGAGGCCGTGGAACGCGCCGACGACCTTGAGCGTCGCCTGCGTGACCGGCTCTTCAAAGTTGCCGCCCGCGGGGGAGACCGTGCCGCCGATGGTGACGGAGGCGATTTTGCCGTTTCTCAGCCGGACCTTGCCCGCGCGCTCATAGAACGCGGCGATGACGGATTCGAGGTAGGCAGGGAAGGCTTCCTCGCCGGGGATCTCCTCCAGTCGGCCGCTCATCTCGCGCATGGCCTGCGCCCAGCGGCTCGTGGAGTCCGCCAGCAGCAGGACGTTGAGTCCCATCTGGCGGTAATATTCGGCCATCGTCACTGCCGTGTACACGGACGCTTCACGCGCCGCGACCGGCATGGACGAGGTGTTGCAGATGATGATGGTACGCTCCATCAGCGAGCGGCCCGTGCGCGGGTCGGTCAGCTCGGGGAACTCCTTGAGCACCTCCACGACCTCGCCGGCGCGCTCGCCGCAGGCGGCGACGATGACGATGTCGACGTCGGCGTTCTTCGCCTCCATGTGCTGCAGCACGGTCTTGCCCGCGCCGAAGGGGCCGGGCACGCAGAAGGTGCCGCCCTTGGCGACCGGCAGGAAGGTGTCGATGCAGCGGATCTTGGTCACCAGCGTCTCGTCGGGACGCAGACGCTCCTCATAGCAACGGATGGGCTGCTTGACCGGCCAGGAAAAGACCATGCTCAGCGCCTTCTCCTCGCCCGCGCCGTTTTCCAGCACCGCAACGGTGGAGCGGACGTGATAGACGCCCTTTTCCTTCACGCTCTTTACGCGCCAGCCCTCGTCCTTGAGGTCGAAGGGCGCCATGATGAGGTGCGTGAACTGCCCCTCCGGCACGCTGCCGACCGCGTCGCCCGCGAGCACGGCGTCGCCGGGCTTGACGCAGGGGGTGAACTCCCATTCCTTATCGGGGATGGGGTCAAGGTATACGCCGCGCTCGAGGAAGAAGCCGCATTGCTCGGCAAGCTTCGGCAGAGGGTTCTGCAAGCCGTCGTACACCTGCGTCAAAAGGCCGGGGCCGAGCTCGACGCTCAGCAGCTCGCCGGTCAGCTCGACCTCGTCGCCGACCTGAATGCCGTTGGTCATTTCATAGATCTGCATACTCACGGCGTCGCCGCTGATGCGGATGACCTCGCCCTTGAGGCGGTCATTGCCGATCTTGACGAAGCCGACTTCGTTTTTCCGCACGGAGCCCGAGAACCTTGCCGAGACAAGGTTGCCGTTGACTCCGGTCACATAGCCTGTCACTTTCTCCATTTCGTTTCTCCCGTTTTCTTATAGGCTGAATATCTGCTGACGGACCTGTCCGAGCAGGGTGTCGAAGGCGGCCTTGCCCTCGTCATGGCGGAAGACGCGCTGCCGTTCGAGCAGCCGCAGCTTCAGCGCGTAGCCGTAGAGCGCGCAGTCGTCGAAGCTGTGCAGTCCCACCAGCTCATCCAGCCGGTCAAATTCCAGCGCGAGCAGCAGCCGCTCGCCCTCGAGCGGGTCCTTTGCGTTCACCGCCGCGGTGACGGTCTGCGTCACGGCGGCGTCGCGCTCGTTCGGCGCGGCACAGCTCTCGCCGCGCTTCACGCGCCGCTGATAGGTCAGCTCACCCTGCAGCACGCGGTAGAAGGCCGCCCACCGGCTCACGAAGCCGCCGTCCTCCGAGCGCACCGTCAGCTCCTCGAGCGAGCGGTAGACCCTGTCGCTCACCGCGCCCCGGCATTGGTCGAGAAACGCGGCGTAATCCAGCGGCGGGGCGTCGCCCGCGCGGAGCATCGGCAGGCTCGAGATCAAGTAGTAATAGGAAGCCAAGAGCGTCCCTCCTTAAATGCGCAGCTCGCGGAAGAAGGGGGCGAGCTGCTCCGCCAGCTCCTCGTCGGAGCAGTCGATGTAGCCCGAGCCGTCCTTGGCGCACAGGCGGAAGCCCGTGTGGACCTTCTTGGAGAGCCGCAGCTCCAGCCCCGCCTTGAGCTCGCCGGCGAGCTCGCTTTTGAGCGCGTCCGTGACGGAGGCGACCTCTGCGGCGTAGGCGGAGGCGTCCTCGCCCTGCAGCGCGGCGGTGATGAGCGCGGCGAGCGCCTTGTCGTCGAGTGCCTTATGCGTATCCTGCGCGAGCAGCTTCGTCAGCTCCGCGCCGATCTCCTGCCGGAAGGCGAGCACCGCGTCGCGCTGAGCCTGCTCCGCGCTGAGCTGAGCGCTGGCCTTGAACACGCCGATCTCCGCCTGCGCGTCCGCACGCAGCTTGTCCGCCTCGCTCCTCGCGTCGGCGACGATCTTTTCCGCCTGCGCCTTGGCGTCGGCAAGGATCTGCGCGGCCTCGCGGTTCGCGCTCTCGATGCCGTCCTTTTTGATGGAGGATACCAGATCCTGAATTTGAAGCTCCATAAAATCCGCCTTTCTGTGTTTATGTGAGTAAAATTTCGTAATCAAACTAAAATATAGCGCACAACACCAAAGAAATCAAGAAAATGCAAAGAAATAGAATGATTCATTTTTTCAATAATGCCTAAAAACCGGGTAATGATGCGAAAAATATTATAACCGTCCGCGCGGGAGCCTAACCGCCGCCTTGCTCTTCCCGTGTCGGTGTGCTATACTGGACCTGTTATAAAAGAGAAAAGGAGAACGCTTCCCATGCCTGCCTTCAATCCGCTGACCTACCGCTATGCCTCGCGGCGCAATGTCGTCTACGCCAAAAATGCCGTCGCCTGCACGTCTGTGCCGCTCGGCGCACAGATCGGACTGGACGTGATGAAATCCGGCGGCAACGCCGTGGACGCCGCTGTGGCGATGGCCGCGGCTATGCCGCTGCTCGAGCCGACCGGCAACGGCCTCGGCTCGGACTGCTTTGCGCTCGTGTGGATCGAGCGGGACAAACGGCTCTACGGCCTCAACGCCAGCGGTGTCGCGCCGATGGCGCTGAGCGCGGAGAAGGTTCGCGCGATGGGCTATACAGAGATGCCGAAGGCCGGATGGCTGCCGACGATGGTGCCCGGCGCACCCGCGGGCTGGGCGGAGCTGAACCGCCGCTTCGGCACGAAGCCGCTCGCTGAGCTGTTTGCGCCCGCCATTTCCTATGCCGAGGAGGGCTATCCCGTGCCGGTGAACATCGCGCGGCAGTGGGAGCGCGACAGCCGCCGCATTGCCAAGGCGATGGCGGAGAACGCCGCACCGCACGAATACTGGTGGCAGAGCTTTATGAAGCCGGACGGTACGCCCTACCGCGCGGGCGAGCTGTTCCGCCTTCCGGACTATGCCGCGACGCTGCGCTCTCTCGCCGCGACGGACTGCGAGAGCTATTACCGCGGCGCGCTGATGGAGCGGATCGTCGCGTTCTCCCGCGCGACCGGCGGGTACTTCTGCGAGGACGACTTCCGCAATTACCACCCCGAATGGGTCGAGCCCATCACGCAGGACTACCGCGGCTATACGGCCTGTGAGATCCCGCCGAACGGCCACGGCATCACGGTGCTCATGGCGCTCGGCATCCTGAACGGCATGACCATGCCGGAAAATCGCGAGAGCGCCGAGCACTATCACAAGGTGATGGAGGCCATCAAGCTGGCCTTTGCCGACACGAGGACCTACGTCGCCGACCCGCGCTATATGAAAACTAAGGTCAGCGAGCTGCTGGATCCCGCCTATCTCGCCGCCCGCCGCGCGCTCATCACCGACCGCGCGCTGGAGCCGAGGGCGGGCGACCCGCACTGCGGCGGCACCATCTATCTCTGCACCGCTGACCGCGAGGGCAACATGGTCTCGTTCATCCAGAGCAATTACACCACCTTCGGCGCGGGTGTCGCCGTGCCGGGGACGGGCATCTCGCTCCAGAACCGCGGCGCGAACTTCTCGCTCGACCCCGCAAGCGACAACTGCCTTGCCGGCGGCAAGAGGTCCTACCACACCATCATTCCCGGCTTCCTGCTCAGGGACGGCGCCGCCGTCGGTCCGTTCGGCGTGATGGGCGCGTTCATGCAGCCGCAGGGTCAGACCGAGGTCCTCGTCAACACGCTCGATTATCACATGAACCCGCAGGAGGCGCTTGACGCGCCGCGCATCCAATGGATCGGCGGCAGGAGGCTCGAACTGGAGCGTGAGGCGGGCGAGGCCATTGCCGACGAGCTGCGCGCGATGGGCCACGAGGTCACGGTCGTGGACGACCGCATTTCGATGGGCCGCGGTCAGATCATCTGGCGCGGAGAGGACGGCGTTTACACGGCCGGCACCGAGCCGCGCTGCGACGGCGCGGTCGCCGCGTGGTAAAGGAAGTTGCCGCAGACAATAATAAGGAAGGAGCCGCGTTCCCGGTGCAGGGAGCGCGGCTGCTTTTTTGCGTGCTTGCGGCTTGGCGTGCGGACTGCGGTCGTGTCTCAGAGATTGGCGTGCTCCATCAGGTCGATGAGCACGCGGATGCCCTGCAGATAGGCGCGGACCAGAATGCGCTCGTTCGTCCCGTGGACGCCTGAGGCGGCCTCCTCGGGCTCCGCCATGAAGGGCGAGCAGCGCAGGCAGGTGTCGCAGATCTGCTCGTATTGGTGCGCGTCGGTCGCGCCGACGGTCATGGACGGAACGAACACCACGTCGGGGTAGTAGCGCCGCATACTGTCCACCACCGTGCGGTAGCCGTAGCCATCGCGCCGGGCCGTGGCGGAGGGATCGTTGGCCTGCTGGTAGCGCAGTTCCACGGTCGGGTCCTGCACCGCCGCGCGGCAGTGCTCCATCACGCTCTCGACCGTGTCGCCGTCGGCAAGACGGAAATTGATGACCGCCTGCATATCCTGCGGCATCACGTTGCAGGCCCTGCTGCTGCCCTGAATGACGGTGGGAGCGATGGTCGTGGTGACAAAGGGAAAGAGCGCGGAGGACTGATAGCAGTAGGCCGCAATGGCGTCCGCGTTCGCGCGGACGTCCCGCGTCAGCGTTCTGAGCGGCTCGGCGGTGATGTAGGGCGCGAGCGTTTCAAACGCGCCCATCATGGCGGGATTGAGCCGCACGGGGAACGGGCTGCGGACGATGTCCGCAATGGCGCAGGCAAGGCGGGCGAGCGAGGTGCCGCCGTAGGGGCGGCTCGAGTGTCCGCCGATGGAGCGGACCGTCAGCTCCAGATCGGCATAGCCCTTCTCCATCAGATCGACCTGCGCGATGGAAAGGTCGGGCGCGCCGAAAGCCGCGCCGGATTCGATCTTGCCGCCGCCCTCATCTAAAACGAATTCCAGCGTTACACCCTGCGCCTTGAGGTGGTCGGAGATCGCCAGCGCGCCGGTGTTGAGCGTTTCCTCATCGTCGCCGAAGGCGAGGTAGGCCGTGCGCCGGAAGGTCCTGCCGCGGGCGAGCAGATACTCCGCGGCCTCGAGCACGCCGAAGACCTGCTCCTTGATATCCAGCGTGCCGCGGCCCCAGATGTAGCTGTCCGCCACCGCGCCGGAGAAGGCAGGATAGGTCCAGTCCTGCTCTGTGCCCTCAACAACGGGAACGACGTCCTGATGCGACATGT
>ENA-UOJJ01002964-UOJJ01002964.1-human-gut-metagenome-genome-assembly--contig:-CS66-NODE-2964-length-19403-cov-10.093705_pt1 | contig 19403 bp, 15 predicted proteins | sample MGYA00242343_ERZ723890 | MGnify/ENA metagenome assembly ERZ723890 | reverse complement strand
AAACAAATTGTACTACGATGGTTTTCAAAAAATGCTGTATCACTACTCGCACCATAAGACTGTGATGAAAAAGATGTCGCAGTCTTTTTTATTTGTTGTAGCGTCGAAAATCGGCGATTTCGCCAACCAGTTTTCAGGTTGCTTTTTGTAGAGATGTCCAACCATTTTTAGGAGGTTGGACACTTTTATTGCCCCGTCTTCCCGCAAAATTCTGAATTATGGCAGGGGAGGGGGCAATTTTTTTAAAAAAAACAGAATAAATCCTGCTGTTTTCAGAATGTTTTCAATTCGACCACGGCGGCGGGTTAGAAACGCTATATGCTCATTGCTCCAGCGTTTGCGACACCACCGGCCAGCAAGTGCAGGCCGTACCGATGCCGATTATGACGCGCTGTTCACCAAGGATAAGCCCATCATCTTCACGTTCCACGGCTATCCCACGCTGGTGCATGAGCTGACCTACGAGCGCACCAACCGCAACCTGAGTGTCCACGGCTACCAAGAGGAAGGCACCATCACCACGCCGTTTGATATGCGTGTGCAGCACGAGATCGACCGCTTCCATCTGGTCAAGGATGCGCTGCTGCATCTGCCCCAGCTGGGCAACCGCGGTGCGTACATCATCCAGCAGATGAACGACAAGCTGGTCGCTCACAAGAAACATCCACGAGATCGGCCAGGATATGCCCGAAATTTTGGATTGGAAGTGGCATCTGCCGGAAAACAAGTAAGGGGTTTACGTCAATGAATCCCTTGCAAACCTCCCCATAAAATGCTATACTGAATCAGTACGATGCAAACAGGTCATGAGCCAATGTGTACGCACGGCTCGTGACCTTTTTGTATTTGCGGGATTCCTAAATCGAGAGGGAATGGGGAGGATTATGTTAGAAACGATTGCGGCTGTCAACCAGGCAGTCAACAACTTTGTCTGGGGTGTCCCGGCCATGGTGTGCATCATTGGCGTGGGGTTGCTGCTCAGCGTGCGGACAGGCTTTTTGCAGATCCGTAAATTTCCGTATGTCATCAAAACCACCATCGGCCGCATGTTCCGCAAAAAGGATGCCTCGGACGGTGCTATGACGCCGTTCCAGGCGGTATGCACTGCGCTGGCGGGCACCGTAGGCACCGGCAATATTGCAGGCGTGGCGGGTGCCATCGCCATTGGCGGACCGGGTGCGGTGTTCTGGATGTGGTGCTCGGCACTGCTGGGCATGTGCACCAAGTTTGCCGAGGTCACGCTGGCCGTCCATTTCCGTGAGCGCAACGCCGCGGGCGAGTGGGTCGGCGGCCCGATGTACTATATTAAAAACGGCCTGGGCAAGCACTGGCAGTTTTTGGCTGTGCTGTACTCGCTGTTTGGCGTGCTGACGGTGTTCGGCACCGGCAACGCCACTCAGGTCAACACCATCGTGGCGGCCATCGATACCGCTCTGCTGGAGTACAACGTTGTCGGCAATGGTGCACTCTCCACACTGAACCTCGTGGTCGGCATCGTGGTGGCCATGCTGGTCGCCATGGTGTTGCTGGGCGGCATCAAGCGCATTGGCAGCGTAAGCGAGCGCCTCGTGCCCTTTATGGCGCTGTTTTACATCGTGCTGGCGGTGGGCGTTGTGGTGCTGAATCTCCCACGTTTCCCGCTGGTGCTGGAAGCTATTTTTGCCGGTGCCTTCAACCCGACGGCCTTCACCGGCGGCACCATCGGCAGCCTGTTTATCAGCATGCAGAAGGGCGTTTCCCGCGGCATCTTCTCCAACGAAGCCGGCCTTGGCACCGGCTCCATCGCCCATGCCTGCGCCGACACCAAAAAGCCGGTCAAGCAGGGTTTGTTCGGTATTTTTGAGGTCTTCGCTGACACCATCGTCATCTGCACCCTGACGGCGATGGTCATCCTGTGCAGCGGCATCACTGTCAACTACGGCACCGCCGCGGGCGCCGAGCTGACCATCTCCGGCTTTACTACCACCTACGGCGGCTGGGCGTCCATCTTTACGGCGGTGGCGCTGTGCTGCTTTGCGTTCTCTACCATCATCGGCTGGGGCCTGTACGGCTCGCGTTTTTTGGCGTTCCTGTGCCATAATGACAAGGTCGTACGTCCGTTCTTTGTGGTGTACTCTTTCGTGTCCATCCTGGGCGCTACGGTGGACCTGGGCCTGCTGTGGAGTGTGGCCGACACCTTCAACGGCCTGATGAGTATCCCGAACCTGATTGCCCTGCTGCTGCTTTCCGGCACGGTAGTTAACCTAACCAAAGAATTTTTTGCATCTGAAAAAGCCAACGGCTAAAGTGGGGAAAATTCCATGCTGCATCTATACTGGGGCAACGGCAAGGGAAAAACTACGGCGGCCATGGGGCTGGCGCTGCGGGCGCTGGGCCATGGGCGGCGCGTGGTGATTGTGCAGTTTTTAAAGGACGGCACCAGCGGCGAAATTGCCCCGCTGCGCACAGCCGGGGCCACAGTCTACGCCTGCCCCAACGCCAAATTCACCTGGCTGATGGACGAGAACGACAAGGCCCAGGCACGGGTCGTATCCGCGGACGCACTGGAGAAAGCCCTGGCACAGCCCTTTGACCTGCTGGTGCTGGACGAAGCCTGCGCTGCGTTAAAAAGCAACATCCTGGACGAAGCCCTGCTGCGCAAAGCGGCAGCTTTTGCCAAGGACGGCAGGGAAGTCGTCGTCACAGGCCGCGACCCGGCCCCTTGGCTGCAGGATGCCGCCGACTACTCTACCGAAATGCAGATGCACAAGCACCCCTACACCCAGGGCATTGCCGCCCGCGAGGGTGTGGAGTATTAAATGCCCCTTTATAAAACCAAAACAAAAGCAAAGCGGAGGACACCCACCCGGGCATCCTCCGCTTTTAGTATTGTGTAAATTTACAGCACGCCAAACTTGGCAAACGCCTCGGTCACCAGCATGCCGTTTTCAATGGCCTTGCGCATCGTCTTTTCGGTGCTGGCTTTTTCCAGAGCCTTTTCCAGCACTTTGGGCGCGATCTCTTTCGGGATGATCAGCACGCCGTCAATATCGCCGAATACGATGTCGCCGTTATGGATCGTGACCTGCCCAATCTCGATCGGGCACCGCCACTGGAACACATAGGTGCGTACCGAGGAATCCTGCGCCCAGGTGCCGGTGCAGAAAACCGGGAAGTTCTGCTCGATCACCTTCGGCGTGTCGCGGGTGTAGCCGTCCAGTACGGCGCCTACCGCACCGCGGGCCTTGCCGCAGGCGGTCAGCAGCTCGCCCCACAGGGCGCTGTTGTGGGCACCGGTGGCGATATAAATTTCGTTGGGCTTCAAGTCGTCCAACGCTTCGGTCATATAGCCAAAGGGCTTCTGTGCCTGGTACTCGTACACGTCATTTTCCAGCACGGTGCAGGCGTAACCGGCCAGTCTAAGCCGCTTGTCCTCGGTCTCGCCGGGCAGGATGTAGGGCGCCGTGGGCACCTGGGCCGCCAGCGGGCGGATGGAGGCAGGCAAAAACTGGTGCTTGTATCCCATCTGATCCAGAATATCGCCCACAACGGGGGTGTACAGCTTCTCCTTCATCAGGGCGAACATTTCGTCGTCGTTTTTCCACATGGCCATAACAGCACTTCCTTTTTTATATTACAGCGTGATCTTCTCCAGCTCGGCCATCCACAAAGCGTTGCAGGCATCGCTGGGCATGCGCCAGTCACCGCGGGGGGACAGCGTGACCGAGCCGACTTTCGGGCCGTCGGGCAGACAACTGCGCTTGAACTGCTGGGCAAAGAAGCGGCGGTAGAAATTCTTCAGCCAGGCCAGCAGTACTTCCGGCTCGTACTTGCCTGCAAAGGCGGTGCGGGCCAAGTGGTAAATTTTGGCAGGTCCAAAGCCGAAGCGCAGCACGTAGTACAAATAAAAATCGTGCAGTTCATAAGGGCCAACCAGCTTCTCGGTCTGCTGAGCGATGGTGCCGTCCTCAGCGGTGGGCAGCAGTTCGGGGCTGACGGGCGTATCCAGAATATCCAACAGCACATCGCTCAACTGCTTATCACCGCAGGTGTCGGCCACGTACTGCACAATGTGACGCACCAGCGTTTTTGGCACGCCCGCGTTGACACCGTACATGCTCATGTGGTCGCCGTTGTAGGTGGCCCAGCCGAGGGCCAGCTCGCTCAAGTCGCCTGTGCCGATGACAAAGCCGCCGTTTTTGTTGGCGTAGTCCATCAGCTCCAGCGTGCGCACACGGGCCTGGCAGTTCTCAAAGGTGACATCGTAGGTCTGCGGGTCCTGGCCAATGTCCGCAAAATGGCTGTTGACGGTGTTGGTGATGTTGATCTCGGCAAAGCTGACACCCAGCGCCTCGCACAAAATTTCGGCGTTGGAGCGGGTGCGTTTAGTGGTGCCGAAGCAGGGCATCGTCAAGGCTACAATTTCTTTCGGGTCGCGGTGCAGCACCTTGCAGGCACGCACGGCCACCAGCAAAGCCAGACAGCTGTCCAGCCCGCCGGAGATGCCAAGTACGGCGCACTTGGCGTGGGTATGCTCGATGCGCTTGGCGAGGCCCTCCGCCTGGATGCGCAGGATCAGCTCGCAGCGTTCGGCACGGGCGGCGGTATCCTGGGGCACAAACGGCGTGGGGGAGACCTGCCGCGTCAGGGCCAGTTCCACAGGCGGCAGCTCAAACTCCACGCGGGTGTACCCGGCGGTCTCCGGCATAAAGGTGGTGTTGCGCCGGCGCTCCTGCACCATGCGGTCCAGGTCCAGCTCGGTCATAGCGGTGCCGCCTTCAAAGGGGGCAGTCTCGGCCAGCAGGGTGCCGTTTTCGGCAATCAGGTTATGCCCGGCAAAGGTCATGTCGGTGGTGCTTTCGCCGTGGCCGGCGTCGGCGTAGAGATAGGCACACAGCAGCCGTGCGCTCTGCCCGCTGATAAGCTGGCGGCGGTAGGCGGCCTTGCCGATGGTCTCATCGCTGGCGGAGAGGTTGGCAATCACGGTCGCGCCGGCCAGTGCCAGCGCGCAGCTGGGGGGCATGGGGCTCCACAGGTCCTCGCACACTTCTACACCCAGCACAAAGCTTTTCAGCTGCTTGCAGCTGAAAAGCAGCCGCGTGCCGATGAGCGTTTCCTGCCCCGCAAACTCAATGCACTCCGGCTCGGCCATGCCGGGCACAAAGTGGCGCTTCTCGTAAAATTCGCCATAGTTAGGCAGGTGCTGCTTCGGCACCAGGCCCAGCAGCTCACCGTTGCACAAAACGGCGGCGCAATTGTACAGCTTGCCGTCATGGGCAACTGGCAGGCCCACCAGCGCCACCAGGTTCAGTCCGCGGCTTGCCTCCAGGATGGCAGCCAGGCTGTCTTCGGAACCCTTCAGCAGGGTCTGCTGCAAAAACAGGTCGCTGCAGGTGTAGCCGGTCAGGCAAAATTCAGGAAAGCAGACCAACTGCACGCCCTGGGCCGCGTACACGCTCATGGCGTCAATGATCTGCTGGGCATTATAGGCGCAGTCGGCCACGTGCAAGGCGGGGGTGGCGGCGGCTGCGCGGACAAATCCATTTTCAAAAGCGGGAAAGCTGTACTTCATTCGCCAAACTTCCTTTTTATAAAGTAGTATAGGCCTATCATAACACGGCGCAGGGCCAATCGCAAGCAAAACGACAAAAAGAAAAATACAAAAGATAAAATGTAATATATACTTGACATTGTAGGAGGGCGGTGCTATACTGGTTACACCATCTGAAAGGAGGCAGGGAAGTTGGCCAAAAACCTGAAACTGAAAGCCGCCCGCGCCGAAAAGGACATGACGCAGGGGGCACTGGCGGAGGCTGTCGGCGTATCGCGCCAGACCGTCAACGCCATTGAAAAAGGGGAGTATAACCCCACCATCAACCTTTGCCGCAGCATCTGCAAGGTGCTGGGCAAAACCTTAGATGATCTATTCTGGGAGGAATAACTATGAAATTAGCACAACTTTTCGGCAAAAATCAGTTGGACGAAATGCAGGAACGCACCATGCTTACCATCGAAAGCCGCGGTTTCTGGCTGGTCTGGTCGCTGCTGCTGGTTGTCTTGCTGGTGGAGGGATTGCTCGGCTTTACCATGCGGGAGATGGCAGGCACCTGGGCTGTGTTTATGATTAGCTGCGTCTACATTGTCGCCGCCTGCCTGCGTGCCGGGCTTTGGAGCCGGAACATCAAAGCTACCATCGGCGCAAACTTGGTCGGCAGTCTTATTGCTGGCGCTGTGGTTGGCGTGTTCGTCTTTATCAAAATGTCAGCCTATGATGCGCCTCTGTCTATTATGTTGGCTGGCGCCGGTATTGCGGCGGGCACCACCTTCGTGTTGGCGCTGGTGGTACTCCAGCTTTGCAGCGCTGTCTACAAAAAGCGCCATGAACAGCTGGAAAACGAGTTTGACAAAGAAGAAAAAGACGACTAAATAACATACGTACCAACGAATAAAAGGGGCGGCACTGCGCTATGCGGTGCTGCCGCTTTTTGCTGTGTGCTGCCCCTCAAAAACTGTGATGCGGTCAGAAACCGGACCGAAGCGCAAAAAATACAGAACTAGCGCTTGTGCTTTTGCGCCTGATTTGCTATACTAATATGGTATATCTGGATTTTGTGCCTGTATGCAGGCACCTGCAAGGAGAACTGGACTTGGAAAAACTGACCTATACCCACAACGAAGCCGCCGCCAAGGTGCTGGCCTCGTTTTACGATACGCCGCCCCTGGCCTATGTGCGCAGCTACGGCTGCCAGCAGAACGTCAATGACGGCGAGAAGATCAAGGGCGTTTTGCAAGATGTCGGCTTTGGCTTGTGCGATAACGTTGAGCATGCCGACCTCATCCTTTTCAACACCTGCGCCGTGCGCGAACATGCCGAGCAGCGTGTTTTCGGCAACGTAGGTGCGCTGAAAAAGCTGAAAGAGCAGAACCCGCGCCTCATCATCGGAGTTTGCGGCTGCATGGCCCAGCAGGCCCACATCGTGGAGAAGCTGCGCCAGAGCTACCCCTACGTCGACCTGGTCTTCGGCGTGGACGGCATCGACCGCCTGCCCGCCATGCTGGCCCAGCGTATCAGCCGCGGCAAGCGCTACCTCGAAAACCCCGAGGAGCGCAACGCCGTCGTCGAGGAAATGCCCATCCGCCGCGATTCCGGCTTCCGCGCCTGGCTGCCCATCATGTATGGTTGTGATAACTTCTGCACCTACTGCATCGTGCCCTACGTCCGCGGACGGGAGCGTAGCCGTGAACCCGCCGCCATCCTGGCCGAGTTCAAGGAGCTGATTGCCCAAGGCTACAAGGAGATCACCCTGCTGGGCCAGAATGTCAACAGTTATGGCAAGGGCCTTGCGGAAAAGATCGATTTTTCCGACCTGCTCAACCTGCTCTGCACCGTGCCCGGCGACTACCAGATCCGCTTCATGACCAGCCATCCCAAGGACGCCAGCCGCAAGCTGATCGACACCATCGCCGCGCAGGAGCATCTGTGCAAGCACATCCACTTGCCGGTGCAGTCCGGCAGTGACCGCCTGCTGAAAGAGATGAACCGCCACTACACTGTGGCCCAGTATATGGACCTCGTCGACTACGCCCGGGAAAAGATCCCTGGCGTGACCTTCTCCAGCGACATCATCGTCGGCTTCCCCGGCGAGACGGAGGAGGACTTCCAGGCAACGCTGGACCTCGTCCGCAAGGTGGGCTATATGCAGCTGTTCACCTTTATTTACTCCAAGCGCACCGGCACCCCGGCAGCGAAGCTCGACGACCCTACTACCCATGCCGAGAAAGCCGCCCGCATGGAGCGCCTGCTGAAAACGCAGGATAAATTTGCCTTTGCGGCCACCGCTGCCATGGCCGGCCAGACCGTCCGCGTACTGGTCGAAGCCGCAGGCCGCACCGCCGGCACCGTCAATGGCCGCCTGGACAACAATCTGGTGGTCGAGTTCCAGGCCCCGGAATCCCTCATCGGCCAGTGGGCAAACGTCCACCTGACCGGCTCCCGTGCCGCCTTGCTGGTAGGCGAGCTGGTGCAGGACTAAACCGCAAAAATTTCACGCTTTATTACATTTTTATTCATAAGGAGAACCTATCATGGATTGCATTGATCTGTTTAAAAAAGCCGCCGCTGCCCTGCAGACCGACCCCCGCTACCTGGAGCTGGACGCTGCCCGCCGCGAGAACGACAGCGACGAAGAACTGCAGAACCTCATCGGTGAGTTCAACCTGGCCCGCCTGGACCTGAACAACGAGAGCGCCAAGGCCGAGACCAACGCCGCCCGCGTGGCCGAGCTGAACCAGCGCGTCAACGACCTGTACAGCCAGATCATGGCCAGCGAGGGCATGGTCCGCTACAATGCCGCCAAGTCTGAGTGCGAGGCCATGGTCAGCCACATTGACGCCATCATCAACACCGCCATGAATGGCGGCGACCCCATGACCGTGCAGGCCCCCTCCGGCGGCTGCACCGGCAGCTGCTCCACCTGCGGCGGCTGCCACTAAACCCTGACCCGTACAACCAACTTTTGCAGAAAACACAGGAGTGTGAACCATGGCGGAACAAGCAGTTTCCCCAATGATGCAGCAGTATTTTGAAATTAAGAAACAACACCCGAACGAGATTCTGTTTTACCGTGTCGGCGATTTTTATGAGATGTTCTACGACGATGCCTTAACGGCCTCCCGAGAGCTGGAACTGACACTGACCGGCAAAAACTGCGGCAAAGAGGAGCGCGCCCCCATGTGCGGCGTGCCCTTCCACTCCTACGAGACCTACGTCGCCCGCCTCATCGCCAAGGGCTACAAGGTCGCTATCTGTGAGCAGATGGAGGACCCCGCCCTGGCCAAGGGCCTTGTCAAGCGGGACATCATCCGCGTGGTCACCCCCGGCACGGTCATCGAGAGCAGCATGCTGGCCGAGGATAAAAACAACTACCTCTGCAGCGTCTACACCAAGCGCACACGCGGCCGCTGGAAGGCTGGCATCTGCTTTGCTGACATCTCCACCGGCGAGGCCTACGCCACCGAGTTGAACGCCGAAAAGATCGGCGGTGCAATCATTACCGAGCTATGCCGCTACATGCCCAGTGAGATCCTGATCTGCCCGGCGATGCTGGACTTTAAGGATGTGACTGCCTACATCAAGCAGCATACCAACGCCCTGGTGGAACTGCGGGAGGATGCCTGCTTTAAGGACAGCGTGATGGAAGCTGCCATGGCGAACCAGTTCGGCCCCGATTGGCGGGATGCCCTCGGCTACGAGAAGGATGCCCTGGTGCCTTATGCTGTGGCCGCCATGATCAACTACCTGCACGAAACGCAGAAGCACGGCGTCGAGCGTATCAAGACCGTGCAGAACTACGCCGACGCCCAGTACATGCGCCTGTCGCCTGTGACTCGCGCGAACCTCGAACTGACCGAGACGATGCGCGGCCGCGAGAAGCGGGGCACCCTGCTTTGGGTGCTGGACAAGACCGAGACCTCGATGGGCAAGCGCCTGCTGCGCTCCTGGATCGAGCAGCCCCTTGTGGACGCCGAGGCTATCAAACGCCGCCTGTCTGCTGTGCAGGCGCTCTACACCGCCAACATGGCCCGCGCCGATTTGAAAGAAGCGCTCTCCCACGTCTTTGACATCGAGCGCCTGACCACCCGTATTCTCTACGGATCGGCCACCCCGCGGGAGGTCAAGGCCCTGGGCGATACCTGCGCTATGCTGCCGGAAGTGCGCAGCCAGGCCGCCGCCTGCGGTGCACCGCTGCTGAAAGACCTGGCTGACCAGATCGACCCGCTGGAAGATATTCTGAACAAAATCACGACCGCGCTGGTCGATGACCCGCCCGCTACCTTAAAGGACGGCGGCGCCATCCGCGCCGGGTACAACAGCGAAGTCGACGAGCTGCGGGATATCATGCACGGCGGCAAAGGCTATCTTTCCAATCTGGAAGCCAAATACCGCGAGGAGACCGGCATCCCCAAGCTGAAGATCGGCTTTAATAAGGTATTCGGCTACTACATCGAGGTCAGCCGCTCCTACGCTGACTCGGTGCCTGATACCTTCACCCGCAAGCAGACCCTGACCACCGGCGAACGCTACATCACGCCGGAATTGAAAGAGCTGGAAAATAAAATCCTCGGTGCCAATGAGCGTCTGCTCGTCCTGGAACATCAGCTTTTCTCCGATCTGTTGACGGAAATCTCCGACCAGATCGTGCGCATCCAGCGCACCGCCTCGGCGGTGGCCCAGCTGGATGTACTGGCTGGTTTTGCCGAGGCCGCACTCCAGAACAACTACGTCCTGCCAGTGGTGGATACCAGCGGCGAGATCGAGATCAAAGAGGGCCGCCACCCGGTCATTGAGCAGATGCTCAAGGGCAGCTTATTTGTCCCCAACGACACCCTGCTGGATGAGGACGAGAACCGCATGCTGCTCATCACCGGCCCCAACATGGCCGGTAAATCCACTTATATGCGCCAGAACGCCCTGATCGCCCTGATGGCTCAGATCGGCAGCTTCGTGCCCGCCGCCAGTGCTCATCTCGGTGTTGTGGATGCGATCTTCACCCGCGTGGGTGCTTCGGACGACCTGGCTGCCGGACAGTCCACCTTTATGGTTGAGATGACCGAGGTGGCCGAGATCCTCAAGCATGCCACCAGGGACAGCCTGGTCATTCTTGATGAGATCGGCCGCGGCACTTCGACCTTTGACGGCATGAGCATCGCCCGTGCTGTGGTAGAGTATATCTGCGAGAACATCGGCTGCAAAACGCTGTTCGCCACCCATTACCACGAGCTGACCAGCATGGACCAGGACATCCACGGCGTCAAAAACTACAATATCGCCGTCAAAAAGCGGGGCGAGGACATCACGTTCTTGCGCCGCATCATTGCCGGCCCGGCGGATGACAGCTACGGCATTGAGGTCGCCAAACTGGCGGGCCTGCCGGGCAGCGTGACCAAGCGCGCCCACGCCGTGCTGCGCCAGTTGGAGGCCAACGCCCCCGGCCGCAGCAACACGATGCAGCTGGACTTTGAGACCGTAGAAGCCTACAACAACCCCAGCGTGCCCAGCGAGGTGGTGGACAAGCTCCACAGCGTGGATATTGAAACGCTGACCCCGCTGGAAGCGCTGAACTTCCTGTACGAACTGAAAACCGTTTTAGATAAAGAATAAAGGCAGGTGAGACCCATGGCGGAAATTCGTGTGCTGGACAAGCATACTGCCGAACTGATCGCGGCCGGTGAAGTTGTAGAACGACCGGCCAGTGTGGCCAAGGAACTGCTGGAAAATGCCATCGATGCCGGGGCGACCCAGATCACCCTCTCGGCGGCCCGCGGCGGCATTGCCCAGCTGCAGATTGCTGATAACGGCACCGGCATTGAAGCGGAATATATCGATAAAGCGTTTATCCGCCATGCCACCAGCAAAATTGCCACGGCGGATGACCTGGGGCATATCCATACCCTGGGATTCCGCGGCGAGGCCTTGGCGTCCATCGCCAGCGTGGCTAAAGTGGAAGTGCTGACCCGTACCGAAACGGACGAGTACGCCTGCTGCTACCGCATCGAGGGCGGCGAGCCCCAGGGCATGGAGCCGGGCGCGCGCCCCGTGGGCACGACCATCACGGTCAACGACCTGTTCTACAACACCCCCGCCCGCATGAAGTTCCTGAAAAAGGACGCCAGCGAGGGAACCTTCGTCTCCGAGACCGTCCTGCACGCCGCACTCTCCCACCCGGAGATCAGCTTCCGCTTTCTGCGGGACGGCAAGCAGCAGTTTTTGACCCCCGGCGACGGAGACCTGCGCAGCACAGTCTACGCGGTGCTGGGCCGCGAGTTTGCCCGCGACCTTTTGCCTGTGGACGGCGGCAGTGAGCTGTATAAGGTCACCGGTCTGGTCACGCCGCCCCGGGCCTGCCGCGCCAGCCGCGGTGCCCAGCATTTCTTCGTCAACGGACGCTATGTCAAGAACCGCACGATGATGGCCGCGCTGGAAAACGCCTACAAAGGCACGATGATGCAGGGTAAATTTCCCGGCGCTGTGCTGATGCTGGAAATGCCCGCCGACCTCGTGGACGTCAATGTTCACCCGGCTAAGACGGAGATTCGTTTTGCCAAAGAGAGCGATGTTTTTGATGCCGTCTACCGCGCCGTGCGCACCGCTTTGGCTACGCCGGGGAGCGGGGAGTGCCGCTTTGAGATGGGCCACACCGCCTCCGAGGCCGAACAGACCACCATGCAGCCCACTGCCCCGGCGGCACCTGCGGCCCAGCCTGCCGCACAGCACCGCCCGGCACCTGATAAAAACCGCTTCACAACGCTTTCAGCGGCCGAGTACCGCGCCTTGGCGGGCCTGGCAGCGGGCATCCCGGCCAAAAAAGTTCCCGGCCTGACGGCGGTGGACAGCCCGAAGCCCGTCTACAAAACCTCGGCCGGCGCTGCGCCTCAGCCTTTGCAGGGCCAGCCGCCCCGCCCGGTGACTTACCAGGCCCCCAACGAGTCGGTGCTGGACATTTTGCCGGAACCGGAAGGGGAGCTTGCCCAGCCCGCCGCCCTACAGCAGGAAGTGCCCGCACAGACCACACCCCAGCCGGAGGCCGAGGCCCCGGTTTCGGAAGAGCCGGACTACGTCGTCAACGACCCCCACGCCTTAAGCGCCCTGCCGGATGTGGTCAACACCACGCCGGAGCAGACTGCCATGACCCCGCCTCCAGAATCCGAACCCCTGCGCCTGGTGGGCGAGGTGTTCAAGACCTACATTATTACCGAGCGTGCGGGCGAGCTGTGCCTCATCGACAAGCACGCCGCGCATGAACGCATCCTGTTTGAGCAGTTGGCCAAGGACTACGGCAATGTGCCCGCCCAGATGCTGCTGGTGCCGGTGCAGGTCAATCTGACTGCCGCCGAAAAGCAGGCCGTATTGCAAAATATTGACCTGTTGACCGATGCGGGCATTGAAGTCGAGGACTTCGGCGGTGCCACGGTGGTGGTGCGCGCTGTCCCGGCGGACGTCCCGGTGGATGATGTCGAGGATATGATCATCGAACTGGCCGCCCGCCTGATCGATGGCGCCCGCGATGCCTTGCGCGAGAAAACGGAGTGGGTGCTCCATTCCATTGCCTGCCGCGCGGCCATCAAGGCGGGCGACAAGACCGGTGCGGCCGAGATGCTGGCACTGGCCCAGCACATCATGGACGGCACCATCCCGCCGTTTTGCCCCCATGGCCGTCCCTGCGTGCTGAAAATCACCCGGAAGGAGCTGGAAAAACAGTTTGGACGCCTTGTCTAAACCGCGCGTTGTCGCTGTCGGCGGGCCTACCGCCACCGGCAAAACCGCCCTTTCCGTGGCCCTGGCCAAAGAGTTTGGCGGCGAGATCATCAACGCCGACTCGATGCAGGTCTACAAAAACTTAAACGTAGGCACGGCAAAACCGACCGCGGAGGAGCGGCAGGGGATACCGCATCACCTGCTGGATTTCCTCACGCCGGAAACGCCTTACAGCGTGGCGGATTTCACCGCCGCCGCAGCCCCGCTCATCACCCAGCTCAACGCCCAAAACCGTCTGCCGCTGGTGGTGGGCGGCACGGGGCTGTATATCTCGAGCCTTTTAAAAGGTGTAGCGTTTGAAACGCAGAACACCGCCCCTGCCCTGCGGGAGCAGCTGCACCAGGAGGCCGAGACCAACGGTCCCGCCGCCATGTACGCGAAGCTGCGAGAATTGGACCCTGATTACGCCGCCAAGGTCCACCCCAACAACCAGGTGCGGGTGTTGCGGGCGTTGGAAGCCATCGCCGTGACTGGCAAAAAGATGAGCGACCAGCAGCAGGATGCCCTGCCCGCCGAAGCACCCTATCACGCCCTCTGCCTGTGCCTGACCTGCCGGGACAGGAATGTGCTCTACCGCCGCATTGACCTGCGGGTCAGCCGGATGGTGGATGCGGGCATCCTGCAGGAGGCCGAGTGGGTCTGGCGCAACCGGGATACCTTCCGCACCGCCGCCCAGGCCATCGGCTACAAAGAGTATTTCCCGTACTTCGAGGGCACCCAGACCCAGGCCGAGTGTACCGAAAAACTCAAACAGGCCACCCGCAACTACGCCAAGCGCCAACTGACCTGGTTCCGCAACCAGAACGACGCCGTTTGGCTGTATGTGGACGAGGACGATGTCCTCGCCAAGGCCACCGCGCTGGTACGCGATTTTCTGGGGAAATAGTTTTGCAATAAGAGGGGAGATGGACACACAGCATGGAGCATAAAACTCAACGCACCATGGCGAAAAAAGTATTCCGCATCCTGTTTATGCTGCTCATTGCGGTGTTCGGCATCTACCTGGCCATTCAGTTCATCATCATCTTCCACCGCGGCTACAAGACCGAGACAGCCATCGCCTACACGATGGCCGACAGCATCAGCCTGCAGGGCGTTGTCTCGTTTGACACCGTCCGGGTGGATGGCAGCGGAGATCTGGGCTATCTCGTCTCGGACGGCGAGCGTGTGACCAACGGCACCGTCCTGGCCGAGTGCTACACCGATGATTCCCAGGGCCTTCTCCGAGAGCGTCTTGACCGCCTGGGCCGCACGATCGACCTCTTGAGCAAGTCGCAGAATTCCTCCGGCAGCGACCTTTCGCTGCTGACCAGCCAGACCCGGCAGGCGCTGTACAACCTGCTGGATAAGCTGGACACCGCCCAGTACAGCGGCATCACCGATGCCGAGGATGCCTTTCTGCTGGCCCAGAACCGCATGCAGGTCAATACCGGCCAGACCGAGGGCTTCACTCAGACCATCCAGGTCTTGCAGACCGAGTACGACGGCATCAAGGCCCAGCTGGACACTTTGCAGACCATCACCGCCGTCACCAACGGCTATTTCAGCAGTGTATCAGCATCGCCCACCATCGTGACCGATGCTGCTCAGCTGGATGCCGCCACCCCGGTGGAGCTGAACGAACTATTGCAAAACGGCTTTCCGGCGGCAGACGCCACCAACTGCGCCGGGCAGATCGCCACAGGCTTCAGCTGGAAGTTCTACGCTGTCTGCGACCTGGCCACGGCGGATCGGCTGGACGGCATTTCCAGTGTGAAGATCAGTGTGCCCGGCAAGCAGAATACCCCGCTGTCTGCTACCGTGCAGGAATTGACCCGGGACGAGGACACCGGCCTTGCCAAGCTGGTGGTCTCCTGCCAGACCGTCAATGCCGAAATTTTGAGCTTTGGCGTCGAGACCGCGCAGATCGACCTCAAGACCTACGAGGGCATCCGCATCGACAAAGCGGCGCTCCACATCGTGGACGGACAGCGCGGCGTCTATGTCAAGTATGGCAACCTGCAGCGGTTCTTGAAAATCGAAACTTTGTACGAGGACGAGAACTACATCCTGATCCCCGATAACGGCAAGCTGGGCACCGATAATGAGGTGCGTCTGTACGATGAGATCATCGTGCAGGGCACCAATTTGCAGGATGGCAAGCTGCTGTAGCGGCGTTTTAGCAAGAATCTTGCGGCCCCGTATTGACAACTGCTATAAAAAAGAAGATAATATTTAGTGTATATCGCTGTAATAGCGCATATCCACTGCCAAAACGATATGCGTAACCAAAGGAGTAAACGACCATGTCCATGTTTGACAATTTGAAAAGCAAGCTCGGCATCGATACGGAAGCCGATTCCTACATCGATGATACCGAGGACGAGATCTTTGCCGGCGGGCAGGGTGCCCCCCAGCAGGATTACGAACAGCCGGAGGTCAAACAGCACAGCAACAAGGTGGTAAACATCAACGCTACCACCCAGCTGCAGGTCGTGCTGGTCAAGCCGGAGCGTTTCGAGGATGCTTCCACCATCGCGGACCAGCTCAACGCCAAGCGCACCGTCGTGTTGAACCTGGAATCCACCGGCAAAGAGGTTTCCCGCCGTCTGATCGATTTCCTGTCCGGCGTGGCGTATGCCAACAACGGCCAGATCAAGCGCGTGGCCACCAGCACCTTCATCATCACCCCCTATAATGTTGACATTATGGGGGATCTGATCGACGAGTTAGAAAATAATGGCGTCTTCTTCTGATCCCGCCGCCAAAACGCGGGGCTATATCCCGCCACAGAACGACGAGGAAAGCCGCTTAATGAAGCGGGCGGAAGAACTTTGCCGCGTTGCCGAAAGCCGCGGGATTCCGCGGTATACCGGCTTTCTTTCTGACCGGGAACAGATGTTGGCCGAAGCCGCCTGCCACAAAGCGGGCTGTGAGAGCTTCCGCTTCTGGGGCGGGTTTGAGGGAGCCGAGCGGCAGGTACTCTGCATCGAGCCGCCGGACGCCTGGCAGGAGGAACCCACCGCTTACCTGCGCATGCAGACCTACGACAGCGGCGCTAAACTGCCAACCCACCGGGATTACCTCGGTTCACTGTTAGGCTTAGGTTTGGACCGCGCCTGCATCGGTGACCTTTTGCAGGACCCCGACGATGCCGCTGTGTTTTATGCGGTGGTGCTGGCGGATAAAGCGGAGTTCATCACCGTAAACTTTACAAGTGCCGGGCACAGCCCTGTGCATGTGGAAACCTGCATCGAACTGCCGCCCCGCCTGCTGACCGGCCCCGAACGGGAACTGCACGAAGCCACCGTTTCGGCTCTGCGTGCCGATGCGGTGCTGGCCGCCATGATGCACACTTCCCGCACCAAAGCAGCGGAATATATCGCCGCAGGCAGGGTAGAGGTCAACCATCTGCCGCTGCGCGCCGCCCACGAGGCCATGTATGAGGCCGACATTATCACCGTGCGGGGCGTGGGACGCTTCCGCTTAGCGGAGATCGGCGGCAAAAGTAAAAAAGATCGCCAGTTCATATCCTTTTACCAGTATTGAGACAAAGAGTCCCGGACTCTTCGTATAAAATGCAGGACCCTGAAATCCGGCAATAACGGGCTTTGCCCGCAAACAGGAGGAAAGCCATGATCTCTTCTGAGGATGTCCGCCGCGTAACATTTGACAAAGCGATGCGCGGCTATCGCTGCGATGATGTGGATGACTACCTCAAGCAGGTAGCGGAAAGCATGGATGCCTTGGCGGCTAAAAATGACGAGATGCAGAAAAACCTCGTCGTTCTGGCCCAGCGTATCGACCAGTACCGTGCCGAGGAAGACACTCTGCGCACAACGATGATCAACGCCCAGCGCCTGGGTGAGAACGTGATCCGTGAAGCCAAGCAGAAGGCTGCGGAAATCATCCGTGCTGCCAATATGAAGGCTGACGACCGCGAGCAGCGCGCCCGCGACGATGTGGAACTGGCCAAGCAGGAGATCGTGACGCTGAAAAGCGAAGCCGACAGCTTCAAACGTTCGCTGATGGAGATGTACCGCAAGCACATCAACCTCATCAGCAAGATGCCGGAATATAACCCGCCTGCGCAGGAGGAAGCCCCGCAGCCTGCCCCGCAGCCCGCTGCTGACCAGCCTTATGCTGAGCCCGCCCCCGAGGCTGTGCCTTATACCGAGCCTGTCCCAGCCCCCGCGCCTGTGCAGGAGCCGGAACCACAGGCCACCAGCTACTATAACCCCGCTGAAACTGCCCCCACGCCGGAGCCGACCCCTGTGGCCGAGCCAGCCCCGGAAAAGATAGACACCGTTGAGTTCGCTATCGCCCCGCACCCGGAGGAACCGGAAGAAACCGCCCCCGCCGCAGAGCCGATGCCGATCGACGGCAGCCGCTTCCAGCCCGGTGCAGGGCTGTACAGCGATGCGCCGGAAGCTGCCCCGGCGCCTGCCAAACGCAGCACCCGCAAAGCCCCGGCCAAGCGCAGCACCCGTAAAAAAGTAAGTGCCGAACCGCAGGAGGAGCTGAATTCTCCGGCGTTCGATAACTTTGAGGGCGTTGACTTTGACAGCTGATGTCCGATAAACCAATAAGGTCAAAAACTATTTCTATAGAGGAGAGTAGGAAATCTTGGCGCAGAATTACAACGACACCATCCACAAGATGCAGACCCCGTTTGAAATGCGTGCTGGTCTGCCGAAAAAAGAGCCGAAAATGCTGGAAGACTGGGAGCAGAACCACGTCTACGAGCAGATGATCAAAAACAACGAGGGCAAACCCCGCTGGGTCCTGCACGATGGCCCTCCGTATGCCAATGGCAACATCCACATGGGCACCGCGCTGAACAAGATCATCAAGGACATCATTCTGCGCTACAAGAACATGGCTGGTTTCCAGGCCCCCTATGTGCCGGGCTACGATACCCATGGCCTACCCATCGAGCTGAAAGCCCTGAAGTCTCTGGGCGATAAGAAGTCCGGCGTTTCCAAGCTAGAACTGCGCAAGATCTGCAAAGAGTTCGCCACCGAGCATATCGATGTCATGAACTCCCAGTTCAAGCGCCTGGGCGTCCAGGGCGATTTCGCCAACCCCTACCTGACCCTGCGCCCCGAGTTTGAGGCCCGCCAGGTCGAGATCTTCGGCGAGATGGCCAAGAAAGGCTACATCTACAAGGGCATGAAGGCCGTTTACTGGTGCCCCGAGGACCGTACCGCCCTGGCTGAGGCTGAGATCGAGTACGCCGAGGACGAGTGCGACTCTATCTACGTCCGCTTTAAGCTGACCGACGACCCCAACGGCGTGCTGGCCAAGCACAACATCCCGCTGGATAAGGCCTGGATCGTCATCTGGACTACCACCACCTGGACCCTGCCCGCCAACGTGGCCACCTGCCTGAACCCCAACCTGGAGTATGCCTTCGTCAAGATCGGCGATGCTTACCACATCATGGCCCGCGAACTGGTCGAGTCCACGATGAAGGGCTGCCACATCGACGAGTACGAAGTCCTGCCCGACACCGTTCTGGGCAGCGAGCTGGAGCTGATGCAGTATCAGCATCCCTTCCTGGACCGCAAGGGCCTGGTCATCCTGGGCGACCATGTCACCCTCGAAGGCGGCACCGGCTGCGTCCACACCGCTCCCGGCCATGGTGTTGAGGACTTTGAAGTCTGCGTTAACCACTACCCGCAGGTTCCCGTTGTTGTTCCCGTGGATGACGCCGGCCGCCTGACCGCCGAAGCTGGCGAGAAATTTGCCGGTCTCAAGGTCTGGGATGCCAACAAGGTCATTCTGGAGCACATCAAGGAGAGCGGCCACCTGATGGGTGTGCAGCACATCACCCACCAGTACCCGCACTGCTGGCGCTGCCACCATCCCATCATCTTCCGCGCGACCGAGCAGTGGTTCTGCTCCATCGATGCTTTCAAAGAGGATGTCTACAAGGCTATTGACAGTGTACACTGGCAGCCGGCCTGGGGCCATGACCGCATGGCTGGCATGGTCCGTGACCGCAGCGACTGGTGCATCAGCCGTCAGCGCGTCTGGGGCGTGCCCATCCCGGTCTTCTACTGCAAGAAGTGTGGCAAGTACCACATCACCGATGCTTCCATCAAGGCTGTCTCCGACCTGTTCCGCA
>ENA-UOJJ01002961-UOJJ01002961.1-human-gut-metagenome-genome-assembly--contig:-CS66-NODE-2961-length-19417-cov-5.030162_pt1 | contig 19417 bp, 16 predicted proteins | sample MGYA00242343_ERZ723890 | MGnify/ENA metagenome assembly ERZ723890 | reverse complement strand
GCACCCCGCGGAGGAGCAGACTGCGGGTTTCGGCCTTGGCGGCCAGCTGATCCCGGCGCTGTTTGATGGCTTCCTCGGGGGTACGCGGCTTTTTGGCGGCCATTACTGCCCATCCTCCCCGGCAGACTGGCCGTCGGCTTCATACCCCTGCGCCGGGTCGGACGGCTGATAGCCATAGCCATACTCCCAGCGCTGCCGTTCCAGCAGTGCGTCGTAGCGCGCCCGTTCGGCCATGAGAGCGTTATTGTACATGGCGTTCAGTTCCTCGATCTTTTTCCATGCGTCGCGCTCGCTTATTCCGCCGAAAAGCTGCTTGCGGAAGCGCACCTTGCGCAGCCATTGCAGGATGCGCTTCTGTTCGCAGTTCAAGGGCTGGATGGTTTCCTTTCGTCCCTGCGCCCGGCTCTGAACGGGCTTTTGCGCGGGCTGTTGTCCGTTCCTTGGTGGCATCGTTTTGTTACTCCTTAGTCCTCACGGTTCTTCCGACGGCGGATGAGGAACAGCGCCGCTGCGCCTGCCACGCAGGCGATAATCAGGATATACGGCAGGGAATCAACGAAGACGCCGGTGTCGGGTTGAGTATTCCGATCGTTCTCGACCGTAATTTCGGTGTCCGCCGTCAGGCTGGCAATCGTCACAGCGCGAGGGCCGCTTGTGATCATATCGTTCTCGCCGAACTTAACCCCGTACTTATCCGCATTCGTTTCCGCCAGAACGATTTGCTTTCCAACGGGAATACCCTTGATCTCAATGGATTCGCCGTGTTTCAGGCTGAAGGTGTAATCGCTTTGACTTCCCTTAGCTAACGCTGTTCCGTTGACGGTCAGGTCAAAGGTGTTGCCGCCGTCTACTTTCATGCTGAACTCGAACGCTTTGCTCTTGTCGCCGAAGTTGCCGGTAACGGTCTTGGTGACGGTCAGTTTTACGGTGCTTTGCTTCCAAATGGCGTACAGAATGTTCTTGGCTGTCGCGTCAGTCTCATCGACGATAATCTGATCGCCAGCCTTATAGGTCGCTTCCGTTGCATTCGGATTTTCCGACCATCCAAGGAACTCATAGCCGGAGCGGGGCGGCAGTCCGAGTTCGGCATTGCCATAGTCCAAAATCGTCACTGTTGCATTGTTTTCCAGCTCATAAAACTTCTCGGCAGGCGTTTCTCCAAAGTTGGCATTGTAGGTCAGCTTCGTTTGGACGGGCTTGTCTCCCCAGACGGCATAGAGGGTAATAACGCCGTCCACAGCCTTACCCGCCTCAATGGGCAGCTTGTCCCCGGGCTGATAGTCCGCCTTTTGTGCGTCTTCTTTCAGCGCCCAGCCAAGGAATGCCTTGTCTTTCATGGCCAGATCACCGGGCAGTTTTACATCCGCGTAAGAGCCTTCGGCGTAGTTTGTTTTATCCTCCGGGGGCGTGCCGGCTGCGCCGTTTCCATCGTATTTGACGCTATACCCCTTTTGGCTGCCGACATGGGCATACAGTTCGTAGTTCCGATTGATCTCGGTATCAAGGTTGAAAGGCGTGCCGTCTTGCAGCTTCCATCCGAGGAAGGTTTCCCCCTCATCCAGCGTGATCACCGGAACCTGACTTTCGTCAAACTTTGCACCCTTGGCTATCGTAAGCGCGTAGACTTGGTTGTCGTCATGATCGTAGAACGTCACGGTGTAGGTCGGGGGCACCCACTTGGCATAGACGGTGATGTTCTGGGCGGGCATTTTTTTGCCTGTGAAGTCATACTTCGTCTGTCCCGTCGGGTCGGCATACCAGGTGTCAAACACGTAGTCTTCTTTTCCGACCGGCTTAGTCGTGGGTTCATATTCGCCAGCGTTGCCGATGTCAGCTTCGTACTTATAGGAAGCTGTATTCACTGTTTGGCCATTACTGACGTAAACTACATTATAGCTATTGCGGGTGTAATAGAAGTTTGCGTCATTATAATTACTACCATCTCTAGGGCTTCTGACTATATCACAAGTAAATCCTGTGATATCATAACGATCTTCTTTTGTAACAGTAGAGTTGGTTGAAGCGCCAGTATCCGTGTGATCCAGTACATAATTTCCATTCAGGTCTTCCAGATAATAATAGGCTTTTCCCTTTCCCTGATTTCTTTCGTAAAAATTAGCGCCTCCCAGTGGCATTACATCAATATTAGATTGAGCAACCGTCCCATTTTTAGAGACTTTCCATGTGCCACCCGGCCACTTAGCTTTAATATTTGCACCATATTTTGCAGTGATTCTAAGCTCCTCATATTCTGAAGAACCGTAGCCACTGCTATAGAACTTTACACTGTAAATATTTCGCTTGTAGTATACGTTAACAATGGTAGAACCGTCGCCTGCAATCGTCTCCTGCGTAATCGCCTGCGCAGTAAAACCCGGATAAGACTTGGCTGTTGCAGCAGTTTGTGTTCCGCTTGCACCTGGCTGCTTTTCGTCACTGGTCACATAGGAGTAGCCGTTATCATCAGCATTTTCCTGCCAATGAATAACCGTGTAAGTGGTATCAGCAGCTTTCCAGCCGGCATATACCGTCGTAGAGGTGGTGATCTTGGAAAAATCTGCCTCGTTCTTGCATTCCTTATCCAAATACCACCGATCAAAGGAATAGCCCGGCAGCGTGGGATTCGTCACAGGCGCAGCAGCCGCCGTACCGTTGGCATAGAACACAGGCGCGGTATAAGAGCCGCCGTTTGCGTCGAAGGTGATCCAGTAGCCCTTTTCGACCTTGGCATAGAGCGTAACGTTTTGGCCGTTAATGGTCACAGAGTCCGCTTTTTCCGTTTGGGCTGCTTCGTCGAAGTACCAGCCGGTAATGCTTTCATCCGGGCCGACCGGGAAGGTCACGTCGCTGAAATCACTGACCGTCTGGCCGTCCGTGCACTCCTTCGTAGCTACGACACGGCCCGTGTTATCCTTGAAGAAGATATAGTAAACCTTTTCGATCTTCGCCGTTACCGTGATCGTTTTGGTCTCTGTGATTTCTCCGACCGTTCCAAACGTGACGGCAGGATCCCAGCCGGTGAACTTTTCATTTTCGCCCGTTTTGACTTCAGGCTCCAGAAGAGTATCGCCCTTCTTCACGATCTGCCGGGCAATTTCCTCCGTTTGCTCGCCGTTCTTTTTCTGGAAAATATACGTGATCGTGTTGGTGTCTCCCGGCAAAATGCTCAGCACGCTGATGCCCGGGACCACGCTGTTGGAATATTGTTCCGCTCCCCATGCGCTTACGGGAATGACCGCAAGGAACATGAGGACGGTCATGAAAATCGCAGTAAGCTTCTGAAAGCCGTTTTTCATGATGGTTTCTCCTCCCTGTCTGCCGATATGCTTTTTTCAGTCACATAGCGAAAAGATCATTCGCTGATGGTTACGCACATTCTCCATGCGGTAAGCAGATTTTCTTCGCTGAGCGTGTAGGAATAGGACAGCGCACTGCTTTGCGCGTTTTGCCACTCTCCGATGATATTTCCCTCTTTATCGGCGGCGGCATACTGCCAGCAGCAAGTATAGCTCTGGCCGTCATATCCCTCCAGCTTCGCCGTAAGCGTAATGCGGCTGCCCAGCTGGAGTTCGTCCGTATCGTAAGAAGCAGACACCCGAATCTGGCGTTCTTCCTGTACCGACTCCTCCTGCTTGTCCTCCCCAGCGGGAGCGCTATAGCCGTCCACCAGACCCGCCATCACATAGCCGGTCTTGCCGCCGGCCGTCACCTTCAGCCAGACCTCGCCCGCGGCGTTGGTCACGGCTTCGATCACGTCCACATGCGTGCCATCGGCCAGCTGAGCCATCTTTTCCTCGCTCCTGGCGGGGCCCTTGCGCAGGTTCACCGCGTTGGTGTTGGTGCAGGGATAGTCCGGCGCGGGCGTTTCATCCGCCGCAAATTCGAAGTCCGCCGTCAGAATTTTCAGTTCGTCGGAGCCGTCCAGCAGCTCGGCCTCGTCCCTCAGGGTCAGGAAGCCCAGCGCGGACGCATAGAAATAGCCCTCCACCCGTTGACCGTTGGCATAGAAGACGGCCTGATAGAGAGAGTACTCGACGTCTCCCGTTTCATTATAATAGTCCTTCTGCCAGATCACCCGGACGGGGTTCGTCCCGGCGAAGGTGCCCAGCAGCTTGTCCTTCGCGGCGGTCTTATACAGGCGGGTGCCGCCGCTGATATACGCGTAGTTGGAGGACAGGGTGGGCACAAACTCCTGGCTGTTCTCCACCGCGGGCAGCACCACGGGAATCGAGGGAGTCTGCGCAGGCTCTGCGGACGGTTCCTCCACATAAGCCGCGGGGATCTCGGCGATCAGCTCCGCGGGGATCTCAGGAATAGCGGAAAGCCCAACACTTTCCCCTTCCTGCGCACAGGCGAAGGCGCAGATCATCAGCCCGAGGGCCAATCCCAGCGTCAGGGCCAGCAGCTTGTTCATTTTCATACCTCTTCCTCCTCTGGAAATTCGGATAGACTGCGAACCTCCGCGGACTCAGAAAGTCCCCCGCAGCTGTTCGCCTGGTACTCAAACAGCCGCCGGACCGCGTCCTTTCTTTCATATGGGAAGAACGCAGAAGCGAAGATTCGCAGTGGCGCATCGAAAACGCGTACACATACCAGCCCTCTCCCAATCGGTGGAGCAGAGCTGTTGCCATTCGGATTTTGCCTGGAAATGAATTTGCGAAGGATTCCCATTCCGCAGACGTCTCGACACGCCTCCTGACTGGACGCAGTTAGTATATCATGGTTTTTGCCAAAAGTCTACATAAATTCTATAAAATTATAATTTAGAATTTTCATGTACAGCAGAAGAAAACGTTGTACAGGCTATTCTTTCCATTTCCAGTAGAATATCATCTTAGCAGTTTCTTAGCACAGCGACTATATTTACGTGTTTTCGTTTCTATCCGCATACATAAAATTAGCCGATTTCACACCTGAATCGGCTAATTTTTTCGACATTTTTCATTTAATTTTTCACTTATTCAGATTGAATGGTTATAGATTTATATTATTATTTCATTTGTTATAAAGCACATTATTCTCTTTATTTTCAACGATTTTCGTCTTTTTTGCGATGCGTTTTCCGGGCGGCTTTCCTCTTTTTTGGCCTTCTTTCACGGCTCAAAAACTATGCGCAATCGCTCATAGTTGTGACTTGACAAAATCAAAAAACTTGTTCTAAGGGCTGTCAAGTTCCAAAGCTCCCAGTCCTCGGAGATTTTTCCACCCGAAGCCACCCAAATAGCGCCGTTTTCCTCTGTATTGACATTCTCCGGCCTTCTTTGGTATCATGGCACATAGAAAAAAAGTTCCCCCAAAAACAGGCACAGGAGGCCGCGCCCATGCAACGGACGATCCCTATCCCCTACTATACCTCCACACTGGCTCTTCATGTGGAGGAGGAAAACCTCAAGGCCGTACTGACGGCCAAAATGCACGGCTTTCATGCCGAAAAAAGTCAGGAACAGCTGGTGCTGGACGCGCTGGAGCATCCCGTCGGTTCGCCCCGTCTGCGGACGCTGGCGGAAGGCAAACGGAACATCGTCATCGTTACCAGCGACCATACCCGGGCTGTACCCAGCAAGCTGACGCTGCCGCTGCTGCTGGAGGAGATCCGCCGCGGCAATCCGGAGGCGGATATCACCATCCTGATCGCCACCGGTCTGCACCGCCCCACCACGGAGGAGGAGCAGCGCCGCATGTTCGGCGACGAGATCGTCGATCATGAGAAGATCGCCATCAACAACGCCTTCGACCCGAAGCAGTTTGTCGAGCTGTGTACTCTGCCCTCCGGCGCGGTGTTTCAGGTGAACCGGCTGGCCGCCGAATGCGACCTGCTGGTGACGGAAGGCTTTGTGGAGCCCCATTTCTTCGCCGGTTTTTCCGGGGGACGCAAGAGCATCCTGCCCGGCATTTGTTCCGAACGGACGGTCAACGAAAACCACAGCTACAAGGCCGTGTCCCACCCTCGCTCCAACTCGGGAATGCTGAAGGACAACCCCATTCACGCGGATATGCTCTGCGCCGCCAAGGCGGTCAACGTGCAGTTCATCTTCAACGTGGCGCTGGACGGCGAAAAGAAGATCGTGGCGGCGTGGGCGGGCGATCTGGAAAAGGCCCACGAAGCCGGGGTGGCGTTCATCCGCCAGTGGTCTCAGTGCCCGGTGGTCACGGGGGACATCGTCATCACCAGCAACGGCGGCTACCCACTGGATCAAAACCTGTACCAGAGTCCCAAGGCCATGGCCACGGCGGAAGCCTGCGCGGGCGAGGACGGCGTGATCATCATGTGCTGCAGCTGCTGCGACGGCATGGGCGGCGCGCATTTCGGCCAGCTGATCCAGCGGGGCACACCGGACGAGATCGACCGCTATCTGTCCTCCATTCCGCCGGAGAAAACCATCCCGGAGCAGTGGTGTACGCAGGTCTGCGTCCGCGTGCTGCGGAAGCACCCGGTCATTCTGGTCACCACCTTCCTGAGCCACGACGAAGTGCGCAAAGCCAATATGATCCCCGCCTCCACCCCGGACGAAGCACTGGAGATCGCCTATCGTCTCAAGGGCGAGCAGGCCAGTGTGGTGGTCATCCCCGACGGCGTCAGTGTTCTGACGGTGAAGGAATAAGAGCAACACAGCAAAGCCCGCCCCGAGATCGGAGCGGGCTTTTGTCTATGGTTTTACATTCTCGCCGCGATCGCGTCCATAAACTGGGCACTGGTCAGCGTCTGGGCTTCGCCCTCGTACAGGCGGGCCAGATCGCCGGTCATCTGACCGCCTGCGATGGTGTCCAGCGTGGCTTTATCCAGCCGGTCGGCAAAGGCGCACAGGTCGGGTGTTCCGTCCAGCTCACCCCGCTTGCGCAGCGCGCCCGTCCACGCGAAGATGGTCGCCACCGGGTTGGTGCTGGTGTCCTCGCCCTTCAGGTAGCGGTAATAGTGCCGGGTCACGGTGCCATGGGCCGCCTCATACTCATACTGGCCGGTGGGCGCTACCAGCACACTGGTCATCATGGCCAGACTGCCGAAGGCCGTGGCCAGCATATCGCTCATCACGTCGCCGTCGTAGTTCTTCAGCGCCCAGATGAAGCCGCCCTCGCTGCGGATGACCCGCGCCACTGCGTCGTCGATCAGCGTATAGAAGTAGGTAATGCCCGCCTCCTCAAAGGCGCGCTTATAGTCTGCCTCGTACACCTCCGCAAAAATATCCTTGAAGCGGTGGTCGTATGTCTTGGAAATGGTGTCCTTGGCGGAGAACCAGAGATCCTGCTTCATATCCAGCGCCCGGCGGAAGCAGCTGTGGGCAAAGGAAAGAATGCTCTTATCCGTGTTATGGATGCCCTGAATGATGCCGCTGCCGCCGAAATCCATGATGGTCTCCCGGGTCTCACGGCCGTCCTCGTCCGTGAAGCACAGCTCGGCCTTGCCCGGGCCGGGCACGCGGATCTCCGTGTTCTTGTACACGTCGCCGTAGGCATGACGGGCGATGGTGATGGGCTTTTTCCAGTTGCGGACGCAGGGCGAAATACCCGGCACCAGAATGGGCGTGCGGAACACGGTGCCGTCCAGCATGGCGCGGATGGTGCCGTTGGGGCTTTTCCACATCTTTTTCAGGCCGTATTCCTCCACCCGCTGGGCGTTGGGCGTAATGGTGGCGCACTTGACGGCCACGCCCAGCCGCAGGGCCGCGTTGGCGCTGTCCGCCGTCACCTGATCGTCGGTCTCATCCCGATGTTTCAGGCCCAGGTCATAATATTCCGTTTTCAGATCCACATAGGGCAGAATCAGCTTTTCTTTGATCATCTGCCAGAGGATCCGGGTCATTTCATCGCCGTCCATCTCCACCAGCGGCGTTTTCATGGCAATCTTTGCTTTCGTCATTGAAAAATCCTTTCCTCCGAAACCGAGCCCCCGAGCGGGCGTTTTCTTTCCTTCCTATTGTAAGAGGTGCATCCCCGCTTTGCAAGCAAAGTGCAGCGAAAGAACAAACGGCCGGGAAAGGGGTGACAAAGCCCCGCGTTTTCTGGTATAATCCCTTTCGTTTGAATACGCAAAAAACGGGAGGCTGCTATGATTCGACTCATCGCGACAGATTTGGACGGAACGCTGCTGGAAAAAGGCGGCGCGCTGCCGGAGGGCTTTTACGACGTGGCGGAGGAGCTGAAAAAGCTCGGCATTCTGCTGGTGGCGGCCAGTGGGCGGCAGTATGACAACCTGCGCCGGAAGTTTCAGCCCATCGCCCGGGAAATGGGCTTCGTGTGCGAAAACGGCGGCCTGAACGCGGTGGGCCGAGAGATCGTCAGCATCCACCCCATGGATCGCGCCGCTGCGCTGGGCATTACCCAGACCCTGCAAGGGCTTGGATTGAGTATTCTTTTAAGCGGCGTTCGCTGCTGCTATACGCTGGCCAGCGACCGTCCCTTCTGCGACGGCATGGTCTATACCCTGCGCAACACCATGACCATCGTGGACGATTTTTCCCAGATCGACGATGATTTCATCAAGCTGGCGGCCTATCATCCCGGCACCATCGACCCCTTTATGGACAAGCTGCAGTCAAAGTGGGGCTCCGCGGTGAACGTGGCCCGCTCCGGCGAGGAATGGTGCGATTTCAATCTGTCCAACAAGGGCATGGGGCTGAAAGACCTGATGCGGACGCTGAACATTTCCCCGGCGGAGGCCGCTGCGTTCGGCGATAATTACAACGACGAAAGTATGCTGGCCGAGGTCGGTCATCCCTTCCTGATGGCAAAAGCGGACGCCGGGCTTTGGAAGCCGGGCATCCGCAAATGCGACCACGTATTGGACGTATGGCGCGCCATCATTCGCCACGGCGGCGAACTGCCGGACGTTATCGAATAAAATTGGTTCTCATAAACGGCTCTCGCTCCGGATGGGGCAGGCCGTTTTTCTTTCCCAGTTCGATCAGCTTCAGCATCCACGCCATATTCTGGGCCAGTGTGCGCATGATCTGCAGGCCTTCTTCGTCCTTCCGCACGTCCTCGGGCTTTGCCCCGTGCACCTGATTCCAGTACTGGGAAGGCACCACAGGCATACAGGAAATGGTGAAGAAGCGGTTGATATCGTCAAAGGTGGACACGCAGCCGCCCCGGCGGGCGCTGACCACCGCTGCAGCGGGCTTATACTGCATATGGTTCTTATAGGCGTAGAACAGCCGGTCCATAAAGGATTTCAGCTGGCCGGAAATGCCCGCGTAGTACACCGGCGTACCGAACACATAGCCGTCGAACTCATCCAGCCTTGCGCCGATACGGTCCACCGCGTCGTCGAACACGCAGCGTCCCTCCCGGCCGCAATAACCGCAGCCAATACAGCCGTGGATGTCCTCGTGACCCACGTGGAGAATCTCCGAATCCACGCCGCACTTTTTCAATTCCCGCTGCACTTCCTCCAGCGCGGTATACGTACAGCCCTTTTCGTGGGGGCTTCCGTTCAAAAGCATCACTTTCATTGTTTCTTTCCTCCGTTTCAACGCTGCTGCATGGGCTGCCGCCCCTGCACCCTGCCAAGGGCTATGCCCTTGACCCATTTTTGACCGTGCATAGCACGGTCAATGTCGGGATTGCTAAGGGCGAAGCCCTTAACTGCGGGGTTTGGGGCCGCACAGGCCCCATCGTCTCCCCTTATTAGTATGCCACGTTTGAGAGGGCCATGCAAGGGTCAGCGGGCGGGGAACCACATTTCGGAGGAAACGGCGAAGGGGCTGTCCTTCTGAACGGCGCCCAAAATACGCGCCGCGTCCTCGCCCTGCGCGAATACCGGACGGAAGTCGTTTTCCGGCGCAGAGCCGGAGGTCAGCACCGGCAGCAGTCGCAGCGACACGCCCGCGTAGCCCTGCTCGTCAAACCGCAGCGCCGCCTGAACCAGCAGACCGTCGAAGGTTTTCATTTTGTGGGTGCCGCCAAACACCAGATTGCCCAGACTATAGACAATCACCGCGCCGTCCTGCGCGTCGACGCCCTGCACCACATGAGGATGGGTTCCGATCACCAGATCGGCCCCGCCGTCGATCGCCTCCCGGGCCATTTTTTCCTGCCGCTCGTTATGCCGGGCGGCATATTCCTTGCCCCAGTGGCAGGAGTAGACGATCACCTCGCAGCCTTCCTCCCGCAGGGCCTGCAGGTCCTCCCGCATGATCTCCGGCTTTTGCCGCCAGACCGTCTCCCGGCAGCCGCCGAAACCAATCTTGTGGCCGCGAATCTCCGTCACATAACGATAGGTGTAGCCGCTGTAGGCAATGCCGCCCGCCTCCAGCGCCGCCACCGTGCTGGCCCGTCCCGGTCTGCCGAAGTCGATATAGTGATTGTTGGCCAGATTCACATGCTCGATGGACGCGGCGGACAGGATTTCCGTGTAGGACGGGTCGCCCCGGAAGGTGAACTGCTTGCTCCGTTCGTGCCCCTTGCTGTCTTTTTGCAGCACCACTTCCAGATTGACGGTGGAAAGATCGTCCGTTTCGAATGGCTCCCGAATCTTTTCAAAGCACCACTCCATGCCCTGATCGACAATGACGGTGTCAAAGGTGTTTTTCTTCTTTTTCCATTGTTCCCGGGTGCCCAGCACGCAGTCCCCGCCGAAGGTCAGCACGATCTCGTCCGTCTCTGCCAGGGCGGGCAGAACCATCAGCGCCAGTAAAAATGCCGCGCAAAGGAGCCAGCTCATTCGTTTTCCACTCATGGTTTTTCCTCCCGAACCGTCCAATTCACGCCGTCCGTTTCCAGCACCAGCGTTTGGGCTCCGCTGAAATACAGGGGCAGCTGCCGATGCTTCGCCTGACCGTCCAGCTTGGGCGCGCGGCGCGGCGTATTGGTGACAACGATCATCTGCGGCTCCACCGCGTCCAGAAATTCGCTGACAAAAGGCGTCAGGCCATGATGGGGCGCTTTGACCACATCCGCCCGCAAAAGTTCCGGCGGAAGACTGCGGAGCAGTGCTTTCTGTGCCTTGCCGGTCACATCGGCGCACAAAAGCAGCGCCGTCTCCCCCACCTCTACCCGGAGCATTCCACTCTGGTCGTTAAGGGTGCATCCCTCCGTCCAGCGCAGCAGGGTCAGCCTGGCGCTGCCCAGTGAAAAGCTCTCGCCGTTTTCCAGCACCCGCACGGGACTTCCCCGCCGCCTGGCCGATTCCCACGGGCCGCTGTGCAGCTCGCTGGGCAGTCCCGGCCCAAAGGGCGTTAAAAACGCTTCGGCGGTGATCCCCTGCAGCATCGCCCGGTACAGGCCGTCGATGTGGTCGTCATGGGGATGGGAATTATATAGATACTTGAGTTGGGTCAGTCCCCGGCTTTCCAGCATTTTCACCAGTCGTTCGCGGTACTTGTTGCTGCCGCCGTCCACCAGCATGGCTTCGCCACCCGATTCCAGCAGCATACAGTCGCTTTCTCCCGCCGCCATCACCGTCAGCCGAAACAGCGGCTCCTCCGCCAAGGCGGAAAAGGGCACCAAAAACACAAGCATTGCCGTCAGCAGCAATGACAGAAGCCGTTTCATTTGTAGCATATTTCCTTTCGGCCCGCCGTTTTTCCGCCGGGCGCATGGGATAAGCGCTTTCACCCTATAGGACGCTTGGGAGAGGGGGAAAGTTTCGCTCTCTTCCGAGGAAAAATCAAAAATTGGTATTTTTGAAAAAATAACGTATAATAAGGTCGTTATTCTGCACTTATCCAACCCTACATCGGAAAGCGAGGAATCCTATGACCATTCTGTTGAAAAATGCCAAAATCTACGACGGGACTGCCGCTCCGCCCTTTCAGGGCGACCTGCTGCTGAAAGATGACCGCATCGCCCGCGTTGCGCCCCGGATCGACGCTGCAGCGGACAAAATCTATGACCTGCAAGGAAAATCCGTTGCCCCCGGCTTTATCGACAGTCATTCCCACAACGACTGGTTCGCCATCCGTCCAAACTGCCTTCCCTGCTTCGAACCGTTCATCCGGCAGGGCATTACTTCGTTTGTCACAGGCAACTGCGGCCTGTCCGCCATCGGTTTTGAAAAAGAAACGCCCTATACCGACCAGATAGGCGGCGGACTGTTCGGCTACCGGGGACAGACCACCGGCGTTTACCCGGATGCCAAAAGCCTGTTTGAAGCTGTCGATGGAAACATGCCCTGCAATATCGCGGTGCTGGCCGGCCATTGCAGCGCCCGGGCCAGCGTTGCGGGCGGTGAAAACCGCAAACTGACCCCGGAAGAAGAGCAACAGATGCTGGCCATTCTGGAAGAAAACCTAAAACAGGGCGCGGCGGGCATATCGCTGGGGCTGATGTACTCGCCCGGTCTTTACGCCGATGAAGAAGAACTGAAAAAAGTCGCTGCGCTGTGCGTGAAATACGACCGGCCCCTGACCGTACACCCCCGGGCGGAGTCCAAGGTCTCGATGGCCTATCCCCAGCTGCTGGGCCGTTCTCATCTGCTGAGGGCGCTGGACGAGCTGGAGCACATTGCCAAAGGCACGAATCTCAAGCTGCAGTATTCCCATTTTATTTTCGTCGGTCGCAACACCTTTTCCGATAGGCCAAAAGCTATGGCCATCATCCAACGGATGCGGCGAGAGGGCGTTCAGGTTCAGTTCGATATTTACCACGAAACCAAAGGCGTGTCCGTCATCACGGTCATTCTGCCGGCATGGTACCAGGGCATGAGCGAGGAAGAACGGTGCAAACCCCTGAACCGGCTGAAACTTCGCTTGCTGGTGCGGGCTTCCATCCTGCTGCTGGGTTTTGATTTTCGCGACATTGAGATCGCCTACATCGGCCCCGGCTATGAGGAATACGAGGGCAAAACCGTTCATCAGCTGGCAAAGGAGCGTGGCGTCAGCGATCTGGACATGTACCTGCGCCTTTGCCGGGAGTCCAACTTTCAGGGCCGGGTCAATATGGGGCCCTATACCACGGAAGAAATCATTCACGCCTTTGAAAAGGACGATCTGTGCCTGTTCATGACCGACGCATGGGTGGAGGATCACGGCGTTCAAAACCCCGCCATTTACGACTGTTTTCCCAAGTTTCTCCGGGACGCGGCGCTTGGCGTTGGCGATTCCATGGAAAAAACGGTTCGCCGGATGACTGGCGCTGCGGCGGATCGTTTCCAGCTGCGGGATCGCGGCTACCTCCTGGAGGGTTGCTACGCCGACGTGACCGTCTTTGACGAGGCATTGCTCAGGGCGGCCGTCCCCGATCAGGAAAAATCCTTCGGCATCGAAAAGGTCTTTGTCAACGGCCAGCTGATTCTGGACGGCGATACGCTGAATCGGGACGCTGCCGCCCACAGCGGCATGGCTATGCCGATAGGGCTGTAAATCGGAGATAAAAAAGGGAAGTCCAATTTCGGACTTCCCTTTCGTTTTCCCTTACAGTTTCTACCGATACAGCCCGTCCTTCACTTCCAGCTTTTGGCCGGTCTGGGCGGAGAAGCACAGGCTTCTGACCTGTGGGCCTTCGTTTTCGGAGTAAACGTCCATCACCCATGCGGGCCGAAGGACAACGCCGCCCTTCCCGGCCGCAAAGGCCAGGTATTCCAGCCGGATATTTTCAATGGAGGTCAGGGTTTCCTCCGGGAAAAGCCCCAGCACCGTCTGCACGTCCGCCTTCGCCAAAGCGGCTTTCAGCGTCTCCTGCACTTTGGCGAAGGGAGCCAGCTCCAAGTCGGGCGTTTCCACCCCGTCCACCGTGTAAAGGACGAAGCTCACGCCCCAGTCTTCCTGAGAACGGACGTCCAGATCGAAGGCCGCGCTGCCCAGCGGCAGGCCGCCGACCACAGGCGAAAATTCATACCGGCAGGTATCCCGGTTTTCCCAGTGAGCGATCTCTACGGATTCCAGTTCGTAGTCCTTCATGCTCGTGCCGAAAAGATGGTTCACGATCTCATCCGCCGTTTTCAACGCCGCCTCGTAGGAAAGGCCGCCCTTTGCGGTCACGTCGGGGATTTTTCGGCCCTGCGGTTCCGCCCCAAGAAAGGCGCCCAGTTCTTCCAAGCCTTGAATCATCGTGGGCGAAAGCTGGCTGAGCATCCCGTTTTCGTTCATGCGGCCGCTATAGCTGCCGTCAAAGATATCCAGTTTGCTTTCCGGTGCCGGCTGACCGGCGCTGACCCGGAGGGCGGAGACCTCCTCCGCCCCGGGCCGAATGTCGATTTCCGCGTCGATAACGACCGACGCTCCGTTTTTGTCCGTCAAAGTCTCATGCCAGCCGCCCGCCGTCTCTTGCCGGAGCTCCGCAAGAGTCTCCGCTCCGGCGGGAAGGCACAGGGCGCAGGTCAGCGCCAGCGCGGTCAGCAAGGTCACAATACTGCGTTTCATGGTCGATCCTCCTGTTCAGGCTCAGCGCACCCGCACGGCCTTCGTCATGTCCGCCGTGTCGTTTTCCATGGGTGCGAGCCACATTTCGGCGGGGTAGCTCTCCCGATAGGGGAACAGATACTCAGCCCAGTTGTCGCCGTGGCCGTTGCAGCCGTACACGAAGCCGTATTCTTCCTGCATGCCGGGGAACACTTCCTTGCCGTCGCCGTCCACCAGCGTCAGGCCGGAAGCCCATTCGCCGTACACATCCATACCGCTGTAGGGCCACAGCAGCTCGCCGTTCTCATCCAGATAGCCCTCGCCGTTTTCCTCGATGAATTTGGCCAGGCTGTCCGGGTTGCCCTCCAGTTTCAGGGTCACGTACATCATGATGGGCGTGTAGTCAGCTTCGCTGACGCAGGCGCGCAGGTCGGGCATTTCTGTCCACTGTTCGGGCTTTTCCACCTTTACCTTGCTGCGCATGTCGGTCTTGAGCTGGAACGTGACCATGCCCTTCTCCGGCAGCTTCAAGGTGCCATCTTCATCGTAAACTTCGGGATGGTTCAGCAGGCTGTAGTCGTCAAGGGGCTGCCGTTCGCCAATGGGCAGCGAGATCTCGATCTTGCCGTCCGGCAGATACAGGTCTTCGTTGTCCAGCCGGTAGGACCAGCTTTCGATGATCTCGCCGGGCACGCTGCTGCCCCGCTCGTCCCCGGCGGAATTGGCGGGCATGTCGATGGCCTTGCCGTTGATCCAGATATGGTCGATCCACCAGCCCACGTTGTGGTCGTCCAGAAGCTGCAGGTCGTCGGAATACAGGCCGCTCTCGTCGGGGTCGCCCAGTGTGCGGTCCACGTCCAGCATCCGATAGCGCCACTGCAGGTACAGGGTCTTGCCGTCGTAGCCGGCCTCGTCCACGGTGATCTCCACATTGTTGATCGTTTGCCGGCACACGACCGACTGCATCACCTGATCCGCGTTTTCCGGCGTATTTCCGATCAGAGGGTCGAACACGTTCCAATGGATGGCCGCCACGGCCACCGCCGCCACCAGCACCAGACTGAGCGCCGCCGTCAGGGCGAAGCTGAGCCGTCTGGCCCGGCGCACGGGTACGTCCTTGGTTTCCAGCATCCGCTGGCAGCGTTCCTGCGCCACGATGCTGTTCAGGGTCTGATTCATTCGGTCGTGGAAGGCTTCCGGCGTTTCGGGAATATTTTCTTCGATCAGCCGCTTCATTTCCTGTTCTTTCATAAGGCTTCATCCTCCTCATCCTGTTTGAGCAGAAGGCTGAGTTGTTTTTTTGCACGGGTGATCCGTGATTTGATCGTCGTCACAGGCACGGAGAACATGGACGCCAGATCCTTCATATCAAAGCCGCCCAGATAGTACAAAGTGATCAGTACGCGGTACTCCGGCCGGAGCCGCTCAATGGCCTCGTTTACGGGCATGGGCACTTCCGGGGGCTGAACGGTCAGGGTCTGTTCTTCGTAGGACACAAAGCGCACCTTCTTTCGGCGGCGGAGCATATCCTTGCAGGTGTTGTGCAGGATGCGCATCAGCCACGGCTTGAAGCGCTCCTCATCGTGCAATGTATCCCGCTTCTGCCATGCCTTTATGAGCGCGTCCTGTACGGCGTCGGCGCAATCCTCGCTGTTGCGCAGCATGGACCAGCTGATCTGGAACATCAGCCGTTCGTATTTTTCCGCCTCCGCCTGAAAGGTGGTCGCATCCATAACGATCCTCCTCTTTTGCTGGTGATTTCGTCCTCGGCTCCCTGCGCAGGGTTTTGGGACTTCCATTATACACGACGAACGGGAAGCGGGAAAAGTTTTCTTTCCTGCGGAAAAGTTTTGCCTTTCTTTCTCCCTTTTCTTTTTTCCGGGCGGATGATATACTTTCAAAGAAAATCGACGTTTTGGAGGGACGGCCATGGAATGGGAACTGCAGCCCGGCCGGGACGAGCGGCTGGCGGGTAATCTGGATACCTCGCTGCTTAAAACGCTGGCGCTTCTGTTTATGCTGATCGACCATCTGGGCGTGGCGCTGTTCGGCAATCTATTGGAAATGCGCGTGCTGGGGCGGATCGCGCTGCCGCTGTACGCCTGGTGTCTGGTCGTGGGCAACGTCAAGACCCGCCACCCTCTGCGGTATTTCGGGCGGCTCCTGCTGCTGGCCGCCATTTCCCAGCCCATGTATATGATGGCGCTGAACCACACGTGGCAGCACCTGAACATTCTTTTTCTGCTGGCGCTGGCCACCGCCGCCATTCAGGGCATCCGGCTGCATCGGTACGGCAGCCAGTTCTGGGGCCCGGCCCTGTGCTATCTGGCGCTGGGCTTCTGTGAGATCGACTACGGCTGGCGGGGCCTGACCTTCCTCCTGCTTCTGTATCTGGCCCGGGAATCCCGGGGTGGTCTGGCCGCGGCCTTTCTGGGGTACGCCCTGTTCTGGGGCTCCAACAGTCAGGTGGTCACGACCTTTCTTGGCTTCAATCTGAGTTTCCTTCGCTGGCCCGGACTGGGCGACGTATTCACCGCGTTTTTCCATCTGCAAACACTGGCGTGGCTGGCGCTGCCCCTGATCCTCACACACACGGACAGCGGCGTGAAAATGCCCAAATGGCTGGGCTACGGTCTCTATCCCCTGCATCTGGTGCTGCTGATCGTTCTGCGACTTTGGTTCAGCGGGGCGACGTGGGCGGGGATCGTGAGCTGCTTCTGACCGGGGAGGTCCCATCATGAAAATTCATTATTTCCAGCGTTATCATACAAAAGAAAACGTCTCCACCGCCAATACCATGCTGTTGTTATCCCGACTGTACCAGTATTCCCCCGATCGGTTTTTCCGTTTTCTCAAACAGCTCTGCTACCCGGACTCCGCCGATTCCTTTGAGCCGGAGATTGCCTTCGAGATTCAGGAAAAAAACGAGGACAGCATCCCCGACGCCATCATTAGTCAGAAAAGCTTCAAAATCGTTGTGGAAACAAAGCTGTCCGACTGGTTCCACGAAGACCAGCTGCTGCATCATTTAAGTTCCTTTCAGAATGAAGAATACAAGGTGCTGCTGACGCTAGCCCCTACCCCGATGAGCAAAGCCAAAAAGCAGACATTGGAGCAGCATCTTACCCAATGGAATACGAGTTCTTCTTCTCCTGTCCGGCACATCAACACGACCTTTGCCGACCTGACCGCCGCCTTTCAGGATGTGCTGGACGATCAGGACACGGAAATGCAGGACGTACTGGACGATTTTCTGGAATACTGCGCTCACGACGGGCTTTTTCTCGGAAGCGACTCATGGAAATATATGAAGATGCAGCTTTCCGGCAAAACCTTTGACGGGAACGTCCGCAGAGGCGTTTATTTCAACCGCGCCGCCTCCGCTTCGCGCCCTCACGACTATATCGGCCTTTATCGGAACAAAACCGTCGCGGCCATTGGAAAAATCTGCGCCAGGATCACCGCCGAACAGGATGCAGACGGACAATTCCTCTATACAGTCGAACAGGGAGAGCTGACAGAGAAAAGGGAACGGACGATCCGGCAGATCATGGAAGAAGAAAAACAGCGCGGCAACGATCTGTTCAGCATCAAGCACCGCTATTTCTTCGTCGAAAAATTTTATGAGACCGACTTTCCAAAGCGTACGCTCCGTGCGCCCATGGGCCCCCGCATTTTTGACCTGACGCAAGTTCTGAACACCGATCATCTCCCGGACACTGCGGAGATCGCCCGGCGGCTGCGCGAAAAAAGCTGGGAATAACGGGCTGCACCGGAAAGGAGCACATTCCATGCACTACGTCCACGCCAAGACCCTGCTTTCCGCCCAAAATGGCATGAACCTGTACCGGGGCTGTACCCATGGCTGCATCTACTGCGACTCCCGCAGCGTGTGCTACCATATGGAGCACGCCTTTGAGGATATTGAAGTAAAGCAGAATGCCATGGTTCTTTTGGAGGACGCGCTGCGGCGCAAACGAAAAAAGTGCATGATTGGCACCGGCTCCATGTCGGACAGCTACCTTCCACTGGAAATGGAGCTGGGCTATACCCGCCGGGCGCTGCAGCTGATCTGCGACTACGGCTTCGGCGTTGCCATCCAAACCAAGTCCGACCGCATCCTTCGGGATCTGGAACTGCTGCAAAAGATCAACGACCGGGCCAAGGCCGTGGTGCAGATCACCCTGACCACGTGGGACGACCGGCTTTGCCGCATCCTCGAACCCAACGTCTGCCCCACCAGTGCCCGGCTGGAGGCGCTGCGGCAGTTCCAGCAGGCAGGCGTGCCCACGGTGGTGTGGCTGTGCCCTCTTCTGCCCTTTTTGAATGATACCGTCGAAAACCTGCTGGGCATTCTGCAGGGCTGCGCAGAAACGGGCGTAAAGGGAATCGTTTATTTCGGGGCGGGCATGACGCTGCGGGAAGGCAGCTGGGAGTATTTCTACGCCCAGCTGAACCGGCACTTTCCCGGCCTGAAGGAACGCTACCTCCGCGCCTACGGCAATGCTTATGAGCTGCTCAGCCCTTCCGACGGTGAGCTTACGCCGCTGTTTCATTCGTTCTGCGAAGCGCACGGCATTCTGCACCGCCCGGAAGACGTGTTCCGCTACCTGCGCACCCTGCGGGAGGCACAGCCCTTGGGAGACCAGCTCCGTTTTTTCGACTGAAAAACCCGCCTGTCCATTTCTCCGGACAGGCGGGTTTCCTTTATGACTTGGTTTGCGAAATCGTGGGCACGATCACCGAGAAGGTGGTTCCCGCGCCCACCTTGCTGCGCACGTTGATCTTGCCGCCGTGGGCCGCGGCGATGATCCGGGCGATGGACAATCCCAATCCATGGCCGCTCTGCTGGGATTTGCGCGCTTCGTCGCATCGGTAGAAGCGGTCGAAAATTTTGCTCAAGTCCTCCGGCGCGATGCCCGCGCCGGTGTCCTTCACGCTCAAAACGCAGGTATCGCCGTCGTTTTTCATGCCCAGCGTGATACTGCCGCCCGCAGGCGTATATTTAATAGCGTTGTCCAGCAAAATGCGCATCAGCTGCTTCATCATACCCTTGTCCCCGTGGATCATGGCGTTGTCGGCAGGGGTCAGGGCAAAGGTATGCTCCGAGGAGAGCATTTTCGCCTCCCTGTGAAGCTCGCTCA
>ENA-UOJJ01002959-UOJJ01002959.1-human-gut-metagenome-genome-assembly--contig:-CS66-NODE-2959-length-19435-cov-10.008204_pt1 | contig 19435 bp, 22 predicted proteins | sample MGYA00242343_ERZ723890 | MGnify/ENA metagenome assembly ERZ723890 | reverse complement strand
ATTTGTAAATTCACTCTCTTGGGGCTTGACTTTTATTTGCAGGTCTAAATTTTTAATTTCCTTATTAATATCATTTCCCCAAGGATTAAAATTTATATCACTATTAAGAGGGAAAAATCTTAATTTTAATAATTTAATTTTTTTTACATCTTTTAACGCATTTTCTATATCTTTTGGCAATGGAATGTCGACAATATTAACTAACGCTTTAGGCATTTTTTGGCTTTTATCTCTTTAATTTTTCTATTTGATTTTAGTATAAAATCCATCATCATTTTTCTAACTGTTGCTTGAAAACTTCGAACATCTGGACTACTTGATTCATTTTTCACTAATACCATTCTATGATTTTTTAAAAAAATCACAAATCTTGAATAAGGTGCTGTTGGAATACTACTTGGAGTTGATTGAAGTTTTCCATCCATTATAGATGTATATATTTCATATTTTGTATTTTTTATATAGTTACCAACCATAACTAATTCGTTGTTATATTCCTTTATGCTTATATCATCAAAATAAAACACTGGGGGCTTTTCTTCTTTTCCACGTTTATAGTTAGAGCAAAAAGCAGGATAAATTATATCTTTAAAATGTTCTAACATAGGCTGTTCATCTGCTCCAAAAGTAATATTAAAGTTTGCAAAATACATGTTTTTTTCAAAATTCGGCATTATTACCTCTCCTTTTTTGACAATAATTCCCATATATAAATATACATCAAAATAAAGGATAATGCAATACCTAATTTTATACTAACACCTCAAGCAATTAAGCTCGAGGGGTTATATTTTCTTATTAACAAAAACCCGTCAGGAAATTCCCGACGGGTTTAGCTTTGTATTGTTTCTGCGGTATATTTTTTCAACAAATTAATTATACCACACTTTTATAAATTTGGCAAATTATTTCACTTTATTTTCAATTTCGGTATGTAGACGCTTGATGAAATTTTCCCCTGCAAGACCATTCTGCTGATATCCCCACACGCCTAACAGATAATTTACTGCTTTCAGCGTACCGTCACCGAAAGACTTATTTTTGTCCATACCGTATTTGTTAATACCTATTGTTTTAGCAGTCAGCAACAATTCTTTCATAGATAGTACCCCAATAGTTGAATCACCTATTCTCGCCCATCTTGCTGACAGAAACGGAGTGACCTTACGAATTTACAACCGCCTTGTGACAAGCATGGAGCAAAGAAAAATCGTTCAGCAGGCGATGAGAAAAAATCATATGATGACCACCACCAACGATGTTAACGAGTCTATAAAGGCGCAGGATAATATAAACGACGTTGTGGAGCTGCTGTCGGAGCTTCGCAGAAACAAAGAAAATCTGCTGCACACGGCTGTTTTTATTGAACTGAAAGCGGCTTCCGAGGACAAATTAAAGGAGCTGCAGGCGGATATTCAGATGGAGCTGACTCGTTCCAAAATCAGCGTTGACCGCTTGCTTTTACGTCAAAAAGAAGGATTTTTGTCTGTGCTTCCTACCGGAAATAATATGTTCGGAAGTCAGTTTGAACGTGTTTTGCCGGCGAGTTCCGTAGCGAATATGTACCCTCTGAATTACAGCGGAAAGACCAATAAAAACGGTTTTTATCTCGGTCGGGATAAGTATGGCAGCAACGTTCTTGTGGACTTTGACAGGCGTACCGAGGACAAGACCAACAGCAATATTCTCATTCTTGGAAACAGCGGTCAGGGTAAATCCCACCTGATGAAGCTGCTGCTGTGCAATCAGCGTGAGTCAGGAAAATCGCTCCTCTGTCTCGATCCGGAATCAGAGTACCGTGATCTTTGTTCCAACCTCGGCGGCACTTACATCGACATGATGTCCGGTGAATTTATGATAAATCCGTTAGAGCCGAAAGCATGGTCGTCCAACGATGAAACAAGCGACGCCGACCAGCGTGACGCTGGACCCATATCGCGCTTTAGCGATGAAAAGTCTGAAATAACTGTCCGCGCCGGAAGCGAATACGAGCCGTTAGCATTTAGAAAGGTCACAAGATTGAGTCAACACATCAGCTATTTAAAGGATTTTTTCAGAGCCTACAAGGACTTCAGCAACGCTGAAATCGATACCATAGAGATCATGCTGATGAAGCTGTACGCAAGATTTGATATCGACGATTCCACCGATTTTGACGATTTGAAATCGGAAAAATATCCGATTATGAGCGATCTTTACGAGCTGATTGAAAAAGAATTTCTGTCATTTGACAACAGCAAAAAACATCTGTATACAGAGGAAATCCTGCAGAATATCTGTCTTGGCTTGCACTCAATGTGCAAGGGTGCTGAGTCGAAATACTTCAATGGACGCACCAATATCCGTGATGGAGAGTTTATCTGTTTCGGTGTGAAAGGTCTTATGGACACAAACAAGCGACTCAAAGATACGCTGCTGTTTAACATTTTAAGCTACATGAGTAATCAGCTTCTGGGCAGAGGAAATACTGTCGCAGCAGTTGATGAATTATACCTCTTTTTAACAAATATGACGGCGATAGAGTACATCCGAAACGGCATGAAGCGTGTGCGTAAAAAGGAGTCTTCGTTTATACTCAGCAGTCAAAATATCGAGGACTTTCTCCTGCCTGAAATCAAGGAGTTTACTAAGCCATTGTTCTCAATTCCGGCACATCACTTTCTGTTCAATCCCGGCAACATCTCGCCGACAGATTTCATGGATACCCTTCAGGTTGAGAAGTCGGAGTACGGTTTGATAAAGTATCCGGAACTAGGTACTTGCTTGTATCGCTGTGGAAACGAGCGATATTTGCTACAGGTTCACGCACCGGAATACAAGGTGAAATTGTTCGGAAAGGCGGGTGGAAGATAAAATGTCGGCAGCGGTTGCGGCGGCTCTGAAAAAAATAGCCGCATTTATTCTTAGCGACAAGGAACTTCGGGGTAAACTTTTTGTAATAATCGGGAGCATTGTCTGCGGTCTTCTTGGACTGCTTTGTCTTCCGGTTGTGGCTATAGTAAGCCTTGGAAACATGGAAATAGAACCTCCCGAAATAGACAAAAGTATGTTTAACGAAGCGGCTTTTATACAAAATCTTAGCAGCAATCAGCAGGCGCAGCTTGCGAATTTACAGAATCAGGGTCAGGCTATCGAGGACGCTATGACGGCAGCAGAAGTCAGAAATCAGACCATAAAAGCGCAGCTCATATACCTGTCTTTTTTTGATGGAGTGCAGAATTTCAATGCGCAGTCTTATGTTGATCTGTTCAAAAATTCCACTGATGATAAGGCTCTTATCGACGCTTTAAACTCGACTTATGGACTGAAAATAGACTATAGCGAGTTTATGAAAAGCTACACTTGGGTCATGAACGCCACGATAAACCAGTATATGTTTGCGGACTCAAAAAGCAAAAATGCCGCCGATCTTGCGGCTTGGGCAGATAATGCGTACATCTCAGGCTGGGGCTACAAGGATGGCACTTTCGGCGACGTTCTGACAGAGGGGTTGCTGCAGGACAGAGCAGCTGTTTTCGGCAGCGAAGTCACTGATTATATGGATTTCATTCGTCAGAACTGGATGGGAAAACGCTGCGCCGATTGCGTAGGGCTCATCAAGGGTTATGGCTGGTATGACAGTGCGAGCGGCGAGATCAGGGTAGGTACTAACGGCATGATGGATGTTGGAGCGAACGCAATGTTTGCAAATGCCACCGTAAAAGGCACGATAGATACTATCCCCGAAGTCCCCGGACTGGCTGTGTGGGTGGACGGTCACATCGGAATTTATATCGGCAACGGCGAGGTGATCGAAGCCATGAACACTCTCCGAGGCGTGACGAGAACTCAGCTTGCAGGGCGTGAATGGACGCACTGGCTTCAGATTCCGTATATATCGTATGTTGAAAAAAAGTGATATTTTATAGCCGAAATCTTGTCGGTTTTGGTGATAGCTTTCCGATAAAAATTATGATATATTGTTGTCGGAGGCGAAAAAAATGGAGTTTATAAAACGACTGTTCAACGGAAATATCAATCCATCAGTGGCTGTTACTGTGAAAGGTTCGCAGTATGAAAAGCTGGCAAATGGGTCTGTAAATGTTCAGAAAATGCTGTGCGGACAGCTTTCTGAGGAACAAAAGAAACTGATTAAGGAACTGATTTCAATTCAGGATACACTGTCGATGATCGTGTCGGAGGAAAATTATTCGGCAGGATTCCGTGACGGTGCAGGCATGATAATGGACGTGATTATGGGCAAAAACTCAAATTTAAAAGAGTTATAACAAAAGAAAATGTAGGCGGCGGATTCGAAAGAGTCCGCTTTTTTGGGAGGTATTTTTATGAGAGTTTATTTAAAAAATAATGGTTACGCAATATCCGAAAAGTTTCCGATGACGGTTTTTGAAATGGAAGATACCCTTGATAAGCTAAAGCAAAAGGAGTCAGTTGTGCGCTTTGAGATCTCCGAATATGACAATATGGAATTTCCGTTTGCACTATGCCGCAGGGATTTTTCAGCGGATATTTATCACCTGAATCTGTTCGCAGAAAGGATTGAGAATCTGAATTCTTCGGAAATGACAACGTTTAAAAGTCTGCTGACAGTTAATCCTGAGAGTGATTTTGAGGATGTTTTGAAAATGACTTACGGGCTGGATTCTGTGATGATCTATCCCTGTTCAGGTTGCCGTGAACTTGGGGAAACGGTCATCGAAAACGAAATGATGCCGGAACTTGAAAGCTGTTCCGATGAGATTTTGCATCTTCTTGATCCTGAAAAAGTTGGCAGCCTTATGCAGAAGCGTGATTGCGGCGTGTTTATTGATGGGCATTACTGCGTGACTTCCGGCTACGAACCGCCGGATATTAATATCGAAATAGGCAGACCGAAAAGCTGTTTTTTCCGTCTGCTTGTCGTGCCAGAGGATGAAAAGATAGAACAGGCAAAGTGGGTATCGCTGCCCTGTGAAAAGGAGGATCTGTCTGAAGTTTACAATGGAATTTGTCTGAATTTTCAATCGTCATTGCCGATGATTACCGAAGAATATTTCAGTGATATGAAATTGATCGATGAATTGAATTATCTTGCTCAGAAGCTGTCGGAGCTGTCTCACAATGATTTTGTCAAGCTGAAGGCAGTCATGGAAGCGGAGAACAAGCACGAAATTTATGAAGCGTTTTATTGTATTAGGGATCTTAACGAGTACGAATTTGACCAATCCGTTCAGGATTATAACGAGTTTGGCAGAGCTTATCTGTCAAGAAATCTGCCAACCAATTTCGATAATTCTGTGCTTGAAAGTATGAATCTGTACGACTTCAGCGTGAAGATTTTAGCGCAGACAGGCGGCGAAGTCACCTCCTACGGAGCGATTTCTGGAAGAGGTCAGGAACTGTATTCTGCGCTGACTGTTCAGCCTGAACAGCAGCTTGAGGATGACTTGGAAGAAGATATGGAAGAAGATTTTGAACCGGAAATGGGAGGGTTAAGCCTATGAAAAAATCGGTTACTGTGAGTGTGGAAGCGGAAAAATTAGCTGCTCTGGAAATGTATCTGGGGCAGAAAAATATGAAGTTATCAGGAGAACTTGAAAAATTTTCGGAACTGCTATATCAGAAGTATGTGCCGTCCAACGTCCGTGAATTTATCGAACTAACGGCGGCTAAGAAGCCTCCGAAAAAGCCAAAAAGTATTGCTCCTGCGGAAAATAAAAATCAATCTGAGCAGTAACTCGCCGTGTTATGCGCCACAACGCTCCGTGTGGCGTTTTCATGGCATGGGTGAGGTGTTTACCCTGAGAGCTTTCGAGAGCAAATTCGGGGCGTTTGTCACAGAGTTTGAAAATGGGTGGATTCAGTGGAATTCGGGCAGGGTTGAGGGGAAAATGGGCAGAGAGAATATATTGCTAGTTAAAGTCGGGTGAACCCGACGTTCACAGCGGACGGCAAAGCCGACCGCTTTTCAAGCCTTTGGACGATTTTAAATCAGTCGTTCCGGGTGGCTGTAAAAATATTTTTTCGCAATTTGAGTACACCTTTTACGCTTTCAGGGCGTAATTTCGCCAAGCGAGTTTATTGAGAATGCTATAAAGTTTTATCTTGGCTATCTCAGCGAAGAAGAAAATATAAATTATATTTCGCCGATGATAACCGAAACGGTCAAGGCACAGATCAAAGGTACTGAGCAGCGGCTTGCCCGTCTGATTTTTAAAGTCGCAGTTTAACTTGGTAAACTGTCACACATGACTGCGGCGATGAACGATGTAGATGAAGAAACGCTGAAAAGTCTTCATGCCATGTGCGTGACGGAGGTGCGTAAAATCAATGGTATCATCGACTATGAGGACGCTGTGGAGTATCAGAAAGAGTGATTAAATGCCGAAAATTATTGTCACGAGCCGCTACTTAAAAAGCGGCTCAAAAAAGAATCTTGTAAATTATGTGAAATATGTTGCTACTCGTGAAGGCTCAGCAGCGGTGAAAAATATTGATGAGAACGCTCCTGCTACTAAAAATCAGCAGGAGCTTATTTTGTCTCTGCTGAATGATTTTCCTGACAGCAAGGAGTTATTTGAGTACGAAGATTATGTGAAAAAACCTAACTTCAAAAACGGTTCAGCGCTTATATCTGAAGTCATCGACAGAAATATGGATCGGCTTACAAATCGCAGAAATTATGTCGGCTATCTTGCTAACCGTCCCGGTTCTGTCAAGTTTGGTTCATCTTTGGTGCGAAATGGAACAGCAAAAACATGACGTTTATTCGTCCGCAAAAGTTGATTTTCCACCGCTCGTTGACAACAAGGAATTTAAGTCTGTTAAAAATATGATCATTCAGACTGTTTTGCAAATGGATTTTCAAGCGCCTGAGATAGAAGTTGAAATGCCCGAACCCGATATGGATATTCCCCTTCCAATTGATGAGGAAGAAATCAATGAAACTGTTGATAACAGCTTTGAAAATTCTACCCAAAATAAGTTATATATCAAGTGGAGCGATTCTTACAAGGAGGCTCACAAGTTGATTTTAAGTAAGGAATCGAGGCCCGATGATTACAAAAAAGCAGAGAAAATATTGCTGTCGGACTCTAATAACGTGCTTGCGCTTTATGATTTGGGTAAGCTTTATTCTATGGAAAAGTCATGTTTAAAAGACGATGAAAAGTCGTTTGAGTTTTATAAAAAAGCCTTGCAGAAATTTATTCAAATAGAGCCAAAAGCAAAGAAAATAAAGCCGTATTTGCAGTATCAGATCGGCATGATGTATTTCAAAGGATTGGGTACTCTGGTTGATAATCAGAAAGCTGCTGAATACTTTGAGAAGTCTGCTGAATTTGGAAATCAATATGCAAAACGGTTGCTTGCATTTGAATATGTCAGTGGTAAAAATTTTAAACAGGATATTGAGAAGGGCATTCCCCTGTTGACGGAATTGGCTGACAGCGGTGATGGTTTTTCTTTTTACAAACTGGGAAATCTATATCTCAAGGGTGAAATTGTAAATCAGGATTTGGATAAGGCAGAAAAGTATCTGTTGTCTGCGAAAGATAACGAGTTCACTCAATATGCACTCGGAAAACTTTATCTTCAAAAAGAAAAATATGATATAAAAAAAGCAATCACATACTTTGAGAGGTCTGCTGAAAAGAATATGTGGTCAAGTTATCAGCTTGGCAGGCTATATTTTTTCGGAGCAGAAGATTTAGAAAAAGGCAAAGAAAAAGCTATACAGTATCTGTATTTATCCGCAGAGCAAGGTAACGAGTACGCACAAAATTTTATTGATAATACCGAGCGATTTGAAAATGAAATGCTTACAAATACAATTTTCAGTTTGTTTGTAAATCTCAGTAGATGCATCGAGGACGACTATCATCATAAATTTCAATCAGGAAGAAAAATGATCGACAGCAAACTGCGGAGAATGATTCAGGAGAAGAAGCAGTCGCTTGGTATCAAAAATGAGCAGAATCTTGAACAGTCGTATTAAACAGCTATCTACTGTTGTGAATTATAAAACAAATAACGTTTTAGTATTTCTTGTTATGAAACGGATATACTAACGAAAAAGGAGGCATTTACAATGGCAGTATCGCACAGAGGCGCAATTTCATTTGGTTTAGTTCACATTCCTGTCGGACTGTATACGGCAACGCAGGATAACGATATACACTTCAATCAGCTTTGCAGGGAGGACGGCAGCAGAGTAAAGTACAAAAAGGCCTGCGCATCCTGTGGAAAGGAAATTTCATCAAAGGATATCGTGAAAGGCTTCGAGTACGACAAGGATAAATTTGTAATTATGACAGACGAGGATTTTGAAAAAGCCAAGTCTGAAAAGGACAAGACAATTCATATTCTGCATTTCACGGATCTGAATTCAATTCGCCCGATCTATTACGATAAAACATATCACGCCGTTCCCGAAGCCGGAGGCGATAAAGCGTTCGAACTTCTCAGAAAAGCCATGAAAGATGAAAACAAGGTCGCTATCGCCAAAACTGTTATGGGTACAAAGGAAAAATTGTTGTGTCTTATTCCTACTGACGACGGTATTTTAATCGAGACCATGTTTTTTGCAGACGAGGTCAAGCAGGCTCCCAAAGAGCCTATGCATCCCGAAGTAAATGAAGCGGAGCTGACTATGGCGAAAACCCTGATAAATACAATGGTAAAGGACTTCGAGCCAAGCCTGTACAAGGACGAATATCAGGTCAAGCTGCGTGAGATTATCGAGCAGAAAATCGCAGGAAAAGACGTTACAGTATCTTCTCCCGATGTTCAGGTCAATGTCATCGATATTATGGAGGCTCTCAAGCAGAGTCTTGCGCAGGCAGGCGTAAATAATGGCTGATATCTGGGAAACAAAAGATATCAAGCCGATGCTGATCGGAGTTGAGGGATCGCCCTTTGACGGCGACGAATATATCTTCGAGCTAAAGCTTGACGGCGAACGCTGTATCGCATACCTTGACAGTGAGAAAACTATTCTGAAAAATAAGCGGAATATGTTAATGCTGCCGAAAGTACCGGATCTTACGGAAATTCATAAGAACGTCAATGTCCGCTGTATTTTGGACGGAGAGCTTGCTGTCATCAAGGACGGCAAACCAGATTTTTTTGAGATTCAAAAAAGAAGCATGATGAGCAATCCCGTCAAAATAGATATGGCTGCGAAGAAATATCCTGCCTGTTTTACTGCGTTTGATATTCTGTATTTTGAGGACAGACAGGTAACGAACTTGCCGCTGATTGAAAGAAAAGAACTTCTACAGAAAGCGGTAAAATCAGAGGATAGCAGATTTGCAGTATCGAGATTTATTGAAAAAAACGGAATTGCATTCTATAACCTTGCTAAGCAGAAGGAGCTTGAGGGTATAGTTGCAAAGCATAGGGACAGCAAGTATTACTTTGATAAGCGGACAAAGGACTGGATCAAAATCAAATATTTGCAAGATGATGATTTCGTAATTTTAGGCTATGTTCCGAAAGAAAACAATATGAACAGCATTATCCTTGGGCAGTACAGTAATAGTCGGCTTGTTTACAAGGGTCATGTTACTCTTGGAGTTGGCAGCGAGCCGTTCAGAAGAATAAAGTCTCTCGACAAAACAAGCTGTTCTTTTTCTGAAATTCCGAAAGGCAATGAAAATGCTGTATGGGTAAAACCCGAACTTGTATGTACAGTCAAGTATATGATGAAAACAGAAAGCGGCAGTATGCGGCAGCCTGTTTTTAAAGGACTGAGAGAAGATAAATCGCCGGAGGAATGTACCTGTAACGAATAATAAATTAAAAAAATACAATAATAAAGAAAAGGAGGAATTTTATTATGTTTGGATTAACACCATATGAAAGAAACGATATCTGGAATCCTTTCAGAGATTTTGAAAAGGACTTTTTCAAAGGATTTGGAAATGTAAGCCATTGTCGAACCGACATAAGAGATGAAGGAGATAAATATCTTCTTGAATGTGAAATGCCCGGTTTTGACAAGAACGATATCAAGATAGATATCCACGGAAGCACGCTTACTTTGTGTGCAGAACGTAAGTCTGAAAACGATGAGAAAAACAACAGCGGAGAATATATACGCAGAGAAAGAAGCTATGGTTCTTATTGCAGGAGCTTTGATATTTCAAATATTAATGAAAGCGCTATCGACGCAGAATACACAAATGGAATATTAAAGCTAACCTTACCTAAAAAAGAAAAAGAACAGCCGCAGACCAAAAGAATAGAAATAAAATAATCACATGGAGTACAGTAGTAAAAACTGTACTCCATTTTTTGAAAAAACATATATGATGAGCACCGAACCGCTGGTTTCTTGAACGCATTTGCGGCGAGACCATAGACACCACGTTGTCAAGCAACTCGGAAATACTGAAAGGCTCATCGGACAAAGTAATACTGCCCGACTCAATCTTGGAAAAGTCCAGAATGTCATTTATCAGCGAAAGCAGGTGCTTGCTTGCAGCGGATATTTTGCTTAGACAGTCCTTGACCCTCTCCCTGCCGTCAATGTGTGCGCCAGCAATGGCGGTCATACCAATAATGCCGTTCATATCGTGCATTCCCATAGGGCTTTCAGTATTCCCCACACATCCTCTTTCCATAAGGCAGAGCATAAAGAAAGTCCCTTTTCATTTTGATTTACCATACTGCAAAACTCGATCATTTCAAAGGATTTTGAAACGAGACTGCCCTCCGTATCAACAACCACCGCTACCATTCCCGTACTCTTTGATCAGTTGTTATTATCCATAACTTAAAACAGAAACCGTTATGTTCAGAGAAAATTTATCCCTGCTTTTATGCGGCAGGTGATGCCACACAAAGTATCAATTGTGTATCGTATTTTTTCATTATGCAAAAAAACATCTCATTTTTTACTTTCGTTTAACCTTTCTCCTCTATTATATAATTATCAAGCGAAAGCAATCTTATTCCTTTCGTCAGAACAAGGAGGTAATCAAAATGAACAGAATTATCTGTATCAGCAGGGAATATGGAAGCGGCGGTCATGAAATTGCAGAAAAAGCTGCAGGAATGCTGGAAATTCCCTGTTTGGATAAGCAGCTGATGGAACAGGCAATTTCTCTTAGTGGATTGCCGCAGGAACTTCTGAAGGAAGCGGAAGAAAAGCTGACGAACCCATTTCTTTATATGTCGGTATATCATGGCAACAGACGTGAATTTTATGGTATGTCTCCAGGCGATATTGTTTTTGAACTGGAGAAACGTCACATAATTAAGCAGGCAAATAATGGTGATTGTATTATTGTTGGACGCTGTGCAGAGGAGGTTTTGAAGGATTTGGGACATCTGGTTGTCAATGTATTTATAACAGCGCCTTTGTCATACAGGGTGCAGCGAATACAACGAGAATTCCCAAATATGATTTAGAATTTCCGAAATCTTATGTATCAGAAGAAAACAGCAGCATAGACAAAACCACTTTTATCATTTCCGCTGAGGGTGTCACCATTCCTGAGCCGGTTGTGGAAGAAACTGTGGTTGAAGAGCAAGGCTTTCTGGATAAACTTTTAGATTTGTTCAAGGAACTTTTTGATTGATACTTTTCGTTTGGAGCAGGAGGTGAGCTTTATGATACGACTGAAAAAGGCTATAATGTATCCCTATCGATGTATTGAAACAACACAGGAACTTGACTTATCAAAAAACATTATTACATTGGTAGGACGCAATGAAGCCGGAAAGACAAGTGTTCTAGAGCTGCTTGCAAAGTCGAATTACTATAATACGGAAAGCGGCAGGTTTCATTTTGATGAGCAAGCAGATTTTCCGCGAAGGAAAAGGCGTGAATTGCTGGCAGCCAAAAAAGCGCCGCCGGCAACGGTATTGACCTATGAAGTTACCGGAGAACTTCTGGAAGAGATCCATAGGGAAATGATTCTGCCAGAACAGAAAGCAGAATTTTGCCGGATGACTGATTATGTGGGTGCGCATCAGGTGATTGATAATGGTTTTACCTATGATGCTTATGCCTTTTGGGAGACTTATACCTCTCAAAAAGCTCCGGAGCTGATGGGAATGCACAAAGAATTGGCAACACTGCATACAAAAGAAGATTTTGAACGATTTTCAGTTAAAGTTTCAGCTGTGCTAGGAAAACCAGAACAGACGGTTCTAAAAAAGGTGGGACGGTTTTTTGATAATCCTCATAATTGGGATAATCCGATCAACGAATATGTATTTCGGACATGGCTGCTGCCGAATATTCCACGATTTCTTTATTATGATGAATGCTTCATGCTGCCTTCTGAAATTTGCCTGGAGCAGTTGGAAAATAGATCTCAGACTCCTGACGGACAAACGGTCTGTGCATTTTTGGCACTCACCGGTCTTGATGTCAAGGCGATTTTAAATGCAGAAGATTTGTCCGTCTTTCAGGCGGATCTTGAAATAGCACAGGCAGAATTATCTGACTCTTTCCTACAGGTATGGACGGGCAATTCAGATCTTCGGATTGAACTGGGACTGTCACGAAATATCGTGACTCCCCAACAGAAAAAAGGACTGTTCCGCAAGAAAATCCCTCCTGTATATGAAACAACGCTGCAAATCCAAATCAAGGATGTACACAGTATGATATCTCTGCCGCTTACCAGCCGGAGCAAAGGATTTCAGTGGTTCTTCTCCTTCTGGGTATGGTTTGAAGCAATTAAAAAAACCGAACGGACGCCATTTGTATTTCTTTTGGATGAACCGGGACTTCATCTTCATGAGGATGCACAGAAGAATCTTCTGGATTTTTTACAAAAATTATCTGAAACATATCAGATCACGTATACGACACATTCCCCATTTCTGTTGGAAAACAGCAGGCAGAGTGTGTATAGACTGGTCAATGGAGAAAATGGTACAGTTGTTACTGTGACTTGAACCAATTCAATAGATTATAATACTCGCCTCTATTGTGCGTTTTGAAATAGAGGCGAGTATATTTAGGATAATTGCCATGAAAAAATTGCTATTTGTATATAATCCTTTTTCGGGAAAAGGCGCAGTCAAAAAATACCTTTCCGATATTCTTTCGTTCTTTACATCTGCTGGGTATGATGTAACAGTACACTCAACAGCTTTTGCTAGAGACGGACAGGAATATATCCAGACACACGCCATGGAATATGATCTGATCGTTTGTTCCGGCGGTGACGGAATGCTTCACGAGCTGATGAACGGAGTTGTTCAAAGCAATACCCACACTCCATGCGGATATATTCCTACCGGAACAGTCAACGACTTTGCAAGCTCCATGCAAATTTCCATGCAAATTCCGAAAGACCCTATAGAAGCAGCGAAAATGGTTGTCAGCGAAAATTTCAAAACGATTGATTTGGGAAAATTCAATCAGGAATATTTCGCATATGTTGCGATGTTTGGTATGTTCAGCGATGTAAGCTATGTCACAAATCAAAAGTTGAAAAACATGATGGGTACACCTGCTTACCTGATGCAAATTCTGAAAAGCATGGATCTAAAGCATTTTAATGCTGCAAGCAGGTATATGAAAATCAGCTATAATAATAAATTCATAGAGGACAATTTTATAATGGGTCTGATAGGAAATATACATTCTGTTGCTGGTATGAAACAGCTCTCTCCGCCGAAATCAGATATGCAGGACAGATTACTGGACGGTATGTTTATCCGTACCCCGAAAACCATTCTTGAGTTGGAACGTATCAAGCTTTCATTGATAAATCAAACCTATGATTGTGACAATATAACTTGTATGAAATCAGCTTATTTTACCATTACAGCAAAAGAGGATATCCCATGGACATTGGACGGTGAATACGGAGGAAGTTACTCTGCTGCCTCTATCTATGTAAAGCCGGGAGCAGTTCAGATTGCTGTATTGGCCGAACCCCCACTTGACATACCAGGGAAATAAAGCTACAATAATATCGGAGGTGTAAGCTTATGCTGAATATATTGATTATAGAGGACGAAGCGGCAGTGCGCCTGCTGACAAAAGCGAAACTGAAAAACGAATACAATCTCCTTGAAGCCGGAAACGGTGTACAGGCATTGGAAGTAATGGAACATCAACATATCGACCTGATCATTGCCGATATTATGATGCCGGAAATGGACGGCTACGAATTCGTGCAGGTCTTACGGAGTAGCGGCAACATGACGCCTGTTATTTTCCTCACAGCCATGAACACCTTTGCCCATAAAAAGAAAGGCTTTGAAACAGGCGTTGACGATTACATGACAAAGCCTATTGATTATGAGGAACTGAAATGGCGTATGAAAGCGCTTCTGCGCCGTGCGAAAATTGCCAATGAAAAACAGCTGACTGTGGGTAATCTTGTGCTGCGGACAGACTGCCTTACTGCAGAATGTAACGGCTTGCCTGTCACGCTGACAAAAAAGGAATTTGACCTGCTGTACAAGCTGCTCTCCTATCCGGACGTTATTTTCACAAAACAGCAAATTATGGACGAGATCTGGGGCTACGATACGGAAAGCGACTATAATTCCATTAAGACGTACATCAGCAGACTGCGGAATAAATTCAGTGAATGCAATGATTTTGAACTGGTTTCCGTCCGAGGACTTGGATATAAAGCGGTGATTCACGAAACGGAGGGAAAGCCATGAAGCAGAAGAAAGTCAGGCATCTGTTTCGGGTACGTCAGCTCAAATGGGTATTTTTCCTGAGCATTTCTGTGGTGATTGGCGCAGTTATGGCGTTTGGTCTGATTGGAATGTTCGCCTTTCATTTCGATACGCACTCTTCCATCTATATGCTTGGCATGATTCCGCTGATGATCCTGATTTTAGGCTATAGCCTGTGGATTTCTCTGCGCTCTATGGAGAAAAAGCTTCTTCCGGTGCTGAACGGTTTACAGCAGGTCGCAGAAGGTGATGTGGAAGTCAAACTGGACGTAAAAAACGCCGGAGAGTACGAGAAAATTTACGAGAATTTTAATACCATGACTGCAGAATTAAAAGCCACAAAAGAAGAAATGCAGAATTTTGTCAACGAATTTGCCCACGAGTTCAAAACGCCCATCACTTCTATCCGTGGCTTTGCGGAGCATCTCTATGAAACCGGAGAGGGCATCGAAACAGAGGAACGTATGGAATATCTGGAAGTGATTTATCAGCAGTCGGGACGGCTTGCGAATCTGTCCCAGAATACGCTGCTGCTGTCGAAGCTGGAGGGTTGCCAGATTCTCACAGACAAGACAGAATTTCTGCTCAGTGAACAGATCAAGTGCTGTGCCATATTACTACTCAAAGAGATGGAACGAAAGCATATCACGCTGCATATGCCGGAGGAATTTGAGTTTTCTTACTATGGAAATGAAGAACTGATGGAGCAGATTTGGATAAATCTTTTAAATAATGCTATTAAGTTTACGCCGGAAAATGGTGAGATTACGATTTCTGCTGAAACCTTGCCAAATGAAGTCAAGATAAGCGTAAGCGACACCGGCATTGGTATGACCGCCGAAACGCAAAAGCATATTTTTGAAAAGTATTATCAGAATGACACTTCCAGTCTGACAAAGGGCAGCGGCATCGGTCTTTCTATTGTCAAGCGCATCACGGAGCTTTGCGGCGGAGATGTGACGGTACACAGCAAGCTGCACCAGGGCAGTACATTTACAATCCATTTGCCTCTTGGAAGAACAGAATAAAAAATATCAATGCGGAGAAATTTTCTCCGCATTTTTTACTTTCGTTTTACCTTGTAGTCGTACAATAGAATCACAGAAACAACATGGAGGTGTAGCATATGAAAAAACAAAAGGCTTTGCCCTCACAGGGGGTAGGAGCAGCAATGTTATTGACAATTCTGACTGTGCTGTTAGCGAAAAAACATCAATGCACAGCATTGGAGTGCCGGAGGTGAATGGAATGAAAGTGATTGAAGTACAGAACCTGACCAAGGATTACGGTCATGGACGAGGAATTTTTGATGTTTCATTTTCCGTGACAAAAGGCGAAACGCTGGGATTTTTAGGACCCAACGGTGCAGGAAAATCCACTACCATGCGCCATCTGATGGGATTTTCCAAACCTCAAAGCGGCAATGCAAAAATACTGGACATGGAATGTGACCGCAATTACAACAGGATTTTAAAGAATGTCGGTTATCTCCCCGGAGAGGTTGCCCTGCCGGAAGGTCTGACAGGCTGGCAGTTTATACGAATGATGCAGGGACTGAGGCACAATAAGAATGAGGTGCGTCTGCAATATCTGCTGGACAAGTTCAAGCTGAATCCGGAAGGCAATGTGAAGCGCATGAGCATTGGCGAAAAGCGCAAGCTTGCTGTCGTTACAGCGTTTATGGATGATCCGGATATACTGCTTTTAGACGAGCCTACCAGCGGTCTTGATCCGGTGATGCAGGAGATTTTCATTAACTTTGTCCGTGACGAGAAAAAGAATGGCAAAACTATTCTGCTTTCCAGTCATATTTTCACGGAAGTAGAGGCAGTGTGCGACCGTATCGCCATTATCAAGGACGGCAGACTTGTTTCCATTGTGGACGCTGCGGAAGTCAAGCACGGTCTGAAAAACATCTTTACGCTGACTTTTGCGGAACAATCCGGTTACAACAGATTTTTGAAAGCCGGCTTTGAATTTGAGCAGAAAAATCCTGAAAAGCTGACCTGTTCCGCCGTTGTCAATGACGAGGATACAAACCGTTTTCTTGCGGCAGCATCTCAGTGTGAAATAAAAGTGCTGGAGGAGCATTCCGTCAGTCTAGAGGAATATTTCATGCATTTTTACAAAAATGACAAGACGTTTGGAGGTGTACAGTCATGAGTGATATCATCGCCGTCCATTCCATGACAAAGGATTATGGCAAGGGCAGAGGCATTTTCAACTTTGACTTTTCCGTGAAACAGGGAGAGATCTTTGGACTGGTAGGAACAAACGGCAGCGGTAAAACCACAACGCTCCGCCATCTGATGGGTTTTCTGAAACCTGACAGTGGCAGCTGTGAAATTGCTGGTCTGAATTGCTGGAAGAACCCAAAAGAGATCATGAAAAAGGTGGGATATGTTCCCGGAGAAATTGATTTTCCCGATGTGGGAACAGGTACTTCCTTTCTAAAATTACAGTCGCAGTTTCTGGGTATCAAAGATATGGGATACACAAACCGGCTTGTTAATATGTTCAAGCTTGACACGGATGCATCGCTGAAACGTATGAGCAAGGGCATGAAGCAGAAAACTGCACTGGTGGCGGCATTCATGGCAAAACCGGATATCCTGCTTTTAGACGAACCATCTACCGGACTTGATCCGTTGATGAGAGATACGCTTATCGACCTGATTTTAGAGCAGCGAAACAGGGGCGCTACGGTATTTATGTCCAGCCATATTTTTAAGGAACTGGAGGACACCTGCGACCGTGTGGCGTTTATCCACAACGGTAAAATGATTGACACAGTCAGCCGGAATATGTACGACCCATCTATGCCGAAACAGTATCGTATTGGCTTTGCGGAAAATGCGGAATACCAAAAGTTTATTCAGTCAGGCGTTTTTTCTATTGTCCGTCAGAACGACAAGTACAAGCATCTGATACTTACCGCCGGAAATCCGGATATCAACAAGCTGTTTAGCGAACTGAAAAGGTATAATATCCGCTATATCCGGTATATCCCGTACACTCTGGAAATGTTCTATACCGAAGTAATCGAAAAAGGAGGAAAAATCTGATGTTCAGTTTTCCATTATTCAAACAGACCGTAAAATCAAACTGGGTCATATGGACGGCAATGACTGCTGTTATGACTGTACTATGTGTGCAGTTTTCCGCTATGGAAATGACCCAGAGTCTGCTGTTTACCATTTTTTACGGCATGATGACAACCATTTTGCCGGGCATTTACATTCTTGTCACGTCCAACAAGCTGCTCGCCAGTCAAGTGGACAGGGGCTCTATGGCATATGTCCTGTCAACGCCTATCAAACGTTCCACAGTTGCTTTTACGCAAATCGTTTTCATGGTTTTGTCACTGGTGCTGATGTTTGCCATTCAGACAACAGCACATATTATTGTAAACGAAATCAGTCCGCTTTCGCTGGAAACGCTTGCCTATGCGCAGCTGACAGGCGAACTTACAGGTATTATGATTTTGCAGGTAAATATGTCTGCACTGATGGTGTGCATTGCAGTTGCTGGTGTGTGCTTTATGTTCTCCGGTATCTTTAATACGTCCAAATATTCCATCGGGTGCAGCGGCGTTTTCGTAGGCGAATCCATTTTAGGAAATATGCTTGCCATGTTCGGAAGCCTTGGTGTAGAAGGACTTGACAACTTCAAGTATATCACCATCTGCTCCTTCTATGACTATGAGTCTGTTCTGACCTGCAGCGACGATTGGATCACAAAGATGATCTTCCCCATTGCCATTGCTGTGGTAACATTTGCTGTGGGAAGCGTGTGGTTTCAGAAAAAGGATCTGCCGCTGTAAGGATTGGAGAGAACATCATTACCGCCTTTGCGGATTATAAGGTACTTCAGAACACCATGAAGTTCGTGAAGTTTAAGGTCAATGGCGGTGACATCAATGTTCGTGTGGTGGAAGGCTGGGCACTGTCCGACAACCGCTGTCTGCTAAGTAAAAAAGTTGCGTGAGGAAACGGGAGAATTTACCTATCGGGATAATTCGCCCGTTTCTGCTTTTTTAAGGTATGATTATCTTTAGAAGGAACGTGATTTAAGTTGAAGAAGAGTTTGGCTCTGAACAGGAAATTGAGCTGGAATGGGAGCGTGTTTCAGGAGTAAAAAGTTATCGCTTATGCGGTCTGATGATGTTCGGTCTGAAAGCTGCCATGAGTGGAATGGTTGTGCAGATCGTATGGCAAAACCACAGCTATGAATATCCCGGCATTATGATTTACTTGTTTGTATTATATGCGTTCTACTCTCATTATGACCCAGCTTTGGTGAAACGGCTTACGTACATGACAAGGTAATATAACATTTTGACACTAAGCATTGTAGCTGTCCAAGATGAAAAATACATATGGATATGCAGCATACTTGGTGCAGTTTTACATAACATCGGTCAAATTGCCGTTGCCAGTTGTGATGATTAAAACAACCGCTGTAATTTCATATCTTCCCTTCTTATTGCTTTCTGGATGCATTGCCGGAGCGTTTACCGGAGTTTGTGCGTAGATACTTATTTGAAGAGTCAGATTTGATCATATATTTTATAATTAGATGTAATTTCCAAGATGCGGATGCATCTGGAATTTATATAAATTTATTTAGAGTATTGTATTACTTTAAAGGGACAAAGGCGGGCAGCCGTATTTGGTACGGCTGCTTTCGCTTTAAATCTGACGCTGAATGGTTTTACCTGCAACTAAAATAAAAAGCGCTGACTTAAAAGCGTGATATCGCTAACGGAGAATATAGTTTTATGTACAACCCA
>ENA-UOJJ01002952-UOJJ01002952.1-human-gut-metagenome-genome-assembly--contig:-CS66-NODE-2952-length-19489-cov-40.122620_pt1 | contig 19489 bp, 17 predicted proteins | sample MGYA00242343_ERZ723890 | MGnify/ENA metagenome assembly ERZ723890 | reverse complement strand
CTTGCGCCGCTTATGCGGCTATCCCTTGTGGACTTGCCGTCTGCAAACAGCATAATATCTATGAGGACAATGTTTCCGGCAAGCTCTCGGATGACCGCTTTGCCAAAATGTCCCGCAGATACGAAGATGAACAGAAGGAGATATCCTAGAAGATCAAGACCCTCCGTGCTGAAATGGACAAGCTCAGCAGAAAGTCTGTAACGGCGGATATGTTTATCTCCACCGTCCGTAAATACACAAGAGCCAAGGTTCTGCCCCCCAGGATGCTCAATGAGCTGATCGATCACATCGAAGTCCATCAGGCGGAAAAGATCGACGGGATATGGGAGCAGCATCTTGTGATCCATTACAACTGTGTGGGAGCCATCTTCATCCCTGATGTGTTTCCACTTCCGGCACCCCAGGTGTCGGTAAATACAAGAAAAGGCGTAGTTGTCAACTACGCCCCAGGTCAACTCGCTGTATGAAAAAAAGCGAGTGTTCTTAACAGCCTTTCAAATGCTGTAAGAACACTCGCCATGGTGCAGCAAAGCAATCCAAATCCGAACCGGTATTCTTCTTTACGGCTTTCTTTACGTCGTCCAGTGCGATGGTTCTGGTGCCGTCTTTGTAGTTGAAGGTGATGACCATTTTATCATCGTACAGATAGATGGCATTTACAAAGGCATCGATCAGCATTTTGCGGTGGGACTGCTGGCGGACATCCAGCTTGCGGAATTTGTGAAGCCAGAAGGTGACGAACTCCGGGCTGATTCTGGGCTTGGCAATCTTCTCATTGGCGATCTTGATTTCCAAATCTTCTTTCGTGGCTTCCAATTCCTCCAAGCGGGTCTTGGTGGATTTGGTGAGGATGCCCTGCTGGATAGCGTTTAAAAGATTGTCAATGCCTCGCTGGGCTTCCTGAAGCTGTTGTTCGTACAGGGGAAGGTTGGTGTTCTCTCTGTCCTGCAAATCCATCACCATGGATACGATGGCTTCAATGGCCTGATCGTCCATGACCACCTTCATTACCTCATTGACCACCAGATCTTCCAGCCATTGCTTGCGCACAGGCTTTTTCTTGCAGTCCGTCCGCTTCTTTTTTACGGACACGCATTTGTAGTAGTGGTGAATGGTTCCGTTCCGGCTCTTGCCGCTCTCGCCGCAGAGGTAGGCACCACAGTAGCCGCAGAACAATTTGGTGGTCAGCAGATAATCGTCCTCAGCCTTGTGACGGGCCGGGGCTTTTTTGTTCTTCTCGATTTTCTCCTGCACCCGGTCAAAGAGTTCCTTGGGGACAATAGCCGGAATACCATCTGGAATCAGAACGTCCCGATACTGGTATTCTCCAATGTATCGACGATTCTTCAGCATATGCTGGATGCTGTTGTAGTTCAGCGGCTTCCCCAGCTTGTTGCAGATACCGTTCTCATTCAGCCAGTCCCGCAGCTCCTTCATGGTGGCACCTTCATCATATCGCTTGAATACTTCCAGTACAAAAGGAGCGGTCAGCGGATCAATTTGAAAATGCTGTTCCTCATCAATAACAAAACCAATGGGGAGCGTGCCGCCGTTATACATACATTTTAGTGCGTTATCCGTCCTTCCACGGATGACCTTTTCTGACAAATCGGCGGAGTAGTATTCTGCGTAGCCTTCCAAAACAGATTCCAGAATGATACCCTCAGCGCCTTCCGAAATGACTTCGGTAGCAGAAACGACTTTAACGCCATTCTTTTTTAGCTGTGCCTTATACCGGGCGCTGTCATAACGGTTCCGTGCAAATCTGTCCAATTTCCAGACGATGACCATGTCAAACAGCTTCTTGACGCTGTCTTTAACCATCTCTTGAAAAGCCGGACGGTTGTCTGTTTTGGCAGAACAAGCCCGGTCAATGTAGTGGCGCAGAATCGTGATACCGTTTTTCTCCGCAAAAGCAGTACATTCTCGAATCTGGCCATCAATGGATTCTTCCCGCTGGTTGTCGGAGGAATAGCGGGCGTAGATCACAGCCTTCATTTTTCTTCCTCCTTCAGCATTTCCCGGAGCGTTTCTTTCAGTCGTTCATTGATGGGGGAACCAGGGTCAAAGCACATCTCGATGAATTTATCCATGTCAGGATATACCTTCTCAATTTTCATTTTCCCTTCATACAGCTGCCCTTGAGGCTTGTCCGTACGGCCGAAAATGTAATCCAGCGATACATCGAAATAATCCGCATAGCGAATCATCACCTCTGCCGGGACATGAGCTTCCCCACTTTCAAACCGAGCGATAGCCGACTGCCGGGAACCAACAACTTCCGCAATTTTCACCTGAGACAGTTTTGCACTCTGCCGTAATTCCCGCAGACGTGTACCGATGATATTCATACACATCGCCTCCTATCCTTATGCTATGAGTATATCTTGTTTCGCATATAATGTCAACCTCGTTTTAGCATATTACAAAAACTTTTATGTGTATAAAACAAAATAATTCAGGCATCCACAGGGCACACGGCTTACAAAGGCTTAGTGAATGCAACAGGGTGATGGAGAGGCTCTGGCAAAGGGACACCGCGAAGCGACAAATGATGAAATTGTGCATTTTTCCTGCATCCATATCGAATAAATTAGTTTGGTACAATAGTAGCAAGCAATGCATTTGTATTACAAATGCGAAAAACCCCATCCATTTCGCTTCTGCGGAACGAATGGGTTTCTGCTTGTTGAGGCCCCGCCCCAAGCCCCATGTTGAACGCAATCTTTCAGATTGCGGCTACGCGATTTTTCCAAATCGCTGCAATTACTTATTTCGTATGCGTCTCTACATTCACGCCTGAACAGGACTCGAAAAGCACTCGCATTTCGATGGATGTGCTGCCCACTATCTATTGACATATGCCCTCAATATGCTATAATACAACCAAACAAAATGCAGACGCCGATCAAGCCGCAGCTTGACAAGCGCCTGCATTTTCCATTTTCAGAAGGGAGCCATGCTGCCAGTACAAATCGTCCGCCCACCCACAACTGCACCTTAAAATTTAACATTAAACCGGAGGGAACAACCAGCTTGAGCCGCAGGAAAAAGCTCATCAACAATTCCGGTATTCCGCAGCACGAAATCGAACACATCGCCCGGTGCATCCTCCCCGACATTCTCGCCCACTACGAAAGCGAAGAAGGTCAGCGGGAGTTCCGGGAATGGCAGGCTCAGCATGAAGCGGGACAGACGGAAAGAAAGGGAGGGGAAGTGTAAGAGAAAAATTACACAGGGTGCCGCCAGTTTGGCGGCACTTCCTCTCATGCAATAAGCGCTTTCACTCACGCATTTAAGGGATAGAAAAGCGGCTGGTGGCAAGGCTTCTTGAGTGTTTTTTAAATCTCACCGCATACCAAAATGTCGCTCATAAAGCCGGACAAATCTCTGCTTATCAGTTCCTCAAAAATGGACAACAAATTGGAACGGGTGGCAATATAGCCGAGAGGATCTTTCTTGCGCTGCCCATCCGTTCTGAACGGCTCGTTTAAGCGATTTTTGAACGCATTGTAATACTGCCGGAAGAAACGCTCTTGTGTAGAGTAGTCATCCGTCAAATAACCGAGGAGTGTCTGCCAATCCTCAAAGCAGTCATCACAAGTCATACCCGAACGCTCGGCTCTCGCCAAAATAAGGTTTTTCATGAGGTCAATAGCTGTCAATGGTGTACCTCTGTTATTCAGGGACTCAAAAAGGGTGTAAGCCTCCGCGTGACTTCCAACCTCTATCTTGACGAGTACCGCTTTCGATACCTTCTTCCGTGGCATCTGCCCAGCTTTCTGAAAAACACCGCACCTACTCAAGAAAACGGCGCTTTTTAGGGAGGAAAATTTTCTCCTGTTTCGAAATCCCATATAAAACTTTACAGCGACCGCTTTTCTCCGAACAGCCCTAAACGAGAAAATCCCACATCAGATTTTAGACAGCCCCGCCATCAGAACGGATTGACAATTCGACAAAATGTGATATAATCCCACTGTCTGGAAAAATATAAAGTTGTAGCACAGAGGTGTCTGCTCAAAAGCAGATGAAAAGGGAATCCGGTGGGAATCCGGAGCGATGCAGTCACTGTGTACGGGAGCGGCCTTGCAATCCACTGGGAAACCGGGAAGGGCAATGCCGTGATGAACGAAGTCAGGAGACCTGCCTGTGTGTGGAATCTCAAGCCTGCTGCCAACGGGTTGGTTTTCCTACGAACTTATGATCCGATGCGGAGTAGCCGCATGGATGTATATGTAGTAAGAAGCACCGAGGGCGGCTGTGTGAGACACAGCCGCTTTTATATTCTTTCAGAACATTTTTTGAAACGAGGTAGTTCCCCATGAAGAAAGCACTTGCATTTCTCATGGCGGCAGTGATGCTGATGAGCATGCTGACCGCCTGCGGCAACAAGGACGTTGCCGACGACACCAAGGATAACAATGTGTCCACCACCGAGGCCAATCAGGCCACCGTCGACACCAAGGACAACAGCGATGCGCCCACCGCCGATGCTGATCAGGCCGCCGCCGACGAGGTCGCCGCGCTGATCGACGCCATCTACGTGCAGGCGCGCACCGAGGAGACCGACGCCCAGTGTGAGGCTGCCAAGGCCGCTTGGGACGCCCTGACCGACGCCCAGAAGGCACTGGTGGAGGGCGAGGAAGCCAGCCCCGACTATTTCGGTCTGGACACCGGTGACGCGTCCAAGGACGATCCCCGCAACCAGGACGAGATCGGCGAGAAGGAGCTGCTGGTGGTGTCCTTCGGCACCTCCTTCAACGACAGCCGCGTAGCCGACATCAAGAGCATTGAGGACGCCCTGCAGGAGGCCAACCCCGATTGGTCCGTGCGCCGCGCCTTCACCGCTCAGATCATCATCAACCACATCCAGGCCCGTGACGGCGAGAAGATCGACAACATGGAGCAGGCTCTGGAGCGCGCTGTCGCCAACGGCGTGAAGCAGCTGGTGGTGCAGCCCACCCATCTGATGCACGGTGCTGAGTACGACGAGATGTGCGCCGCCATCGACAAGGTCCGCGACAAGTTCGAGTCCGTTGAGATCGCCGAGCCCATGCTGGGTGAGGTGGGCAGCGACGCCACCGTCATCAACGCCGACAAGGAAGCCGTTGCCAAGGCCGTTGTCGCCGCTGCTCTGAGCGAGAGCGGCTACGAGTCCACCGCCGCCGCCAAGGAGGCCGGTGTGGCTTACGTGCTGATGGGTCACGGTACGGCGCACGTGGCGAAGGTCACTTACAGCCAGATGGCCACCCAGATGGACAAGCTGGGCTATGAGAACGTATTCATCGGCACCGTGGAGGGCGAGCCCGAGGATACCTCCTGCGAGGCCGTGATCGCGGCCGTCAAGGAAGCCGGTTACACCACCGTGGTGCTGCGTCCCCTGATGGTCGTGGCGGGCGACCACGCCAACAACGACATGGCCGGTGCGGACGAGGATTCCTGGAAGACCATGTTTGAGGCCGCCGGCTTCACCGTGAACTGCCAGATCTCCGGTCTGGGCCGTATCGCGGACGTGCAGGCTCTCTACGTGGCACACACCAAGGCTGCCATCGACGCTATCGCGTAACAAGGACTGACTTGGCTCCGGGGCGGTATACGATCGCCTCGGAGCCTTTTTCAGAGCAAGGAGGACACATAAAATGAAGAAGTTTCTTTCCTGTCTGCTGGCACTGCTGATGACGGCCTCGCTGCTGGCGGGCTGCGGACAGCAGAAAACAGATGACGATAACGGCGGCGATGTCACCGAGCCCGCGCTGGCGGACGGCGTGTACACCGCGGATTTCAACACCGACAGCAGTATGTTCCACGCCAACGAGACCTGCGACGGCAAGGGCGTGCTGACCGTGAAGGATGGGCAGATGACCATTCACGTCAGCCTCGCCTCCTCCAGCATTGTGAATCTGTTCCCCGGCCTGAAGGAGGACGCACAGAAGGACGGTGCCGTGCTGCTGCAGCCCACCAAGGACACCGTCACCTATCCCGACGGTCTGTCCGAGGAGGTCAACGGCTTTGACATCCCCGTGCCCGCCTTGGACACGGAGTTCGACGTGGCTCTCATCGGCAAGAAGGGCGTGTGGTATGACCACAAGGTTTCCGTCTCCAACCCTGTTCTGAAGGAGAATGACGGCGATGACGCTGCCGCCATCGCATTGGCGGACGGCACTTACACCATTGAGGTAGGCTTTGAGGGCGGCTCCGGTAAGTCCCATGTGCTGACTCCCTGCACCCTGAAGGTGGAGAACGGCGCTGCCACCGCCACTATCGTGTGGAGCAGTGAGAAGTATGACTATATGCTGGTGGACGGCCAGCGCTATGATGTCCTCACCACCGAGGGCGGCTCCACCTTCGAGATCCCCGTGCGGGCGCTGGATACCCCGCTGACGGTCATCGGCGACACCACCGCCATGAGCACCCCCCACGAGATCGAGTACACCCTGACCTTTAAGTCCGCCACGGCGGTGGAGGCTGCCCAGTGAGGCGTTTTCTCGCCGGGTTGCTGGCGGCGCTGATGGTCTTGTCCCTCTGCGCCTGCGGCGCGGCTGACGCCCCCGGCAAAACAGACGGACAAACCGCCGCCGTGTCGTGGGACGAACTGGTCTTCGACCGTACCATGCCCCTGCGCTATGCGGAGCAGTTCTCCGTGGAGTACGCCGGGGACAGCTACAAGCGCATCACCATCAACAACGACCGGGTATACCTGCTGGTGGCGGAGGGTGCAGCTGTGCCTGACGGGGTACCTACCGGTGTCACCGTTTTGCAGCAGCCGCTGGACCAGATTTATCTGGTAGCCGCCGCTGCCATGGACTACTTCGACAAGCTGAACGCTATCGACTGCATCACCCTCAGCGGTAAAAAGCAGTCGGACTGGTATATCCAGTGCGCCAAGGACGCCATGGACAGCGGGGCGCTGGTATACGCCGGCAAGTACTCCGAGCCGGATTATGAGCTGATCCTGTCCCAGGGCTGCGATCTGGCGGTGGAAAACACCATGATCTATCACTCTCCGGCGGTGCTGGAGCAACTGGAGCGGCTGGGCATCCCCGTGCTGGTGGAGACCTCCAGCTATGAGACCCTGCCCATGGGCCGGATGGAGTGGATCAAGCTGTACGCAGCGCTGCTGGATAAGGAGGACGAGGCCGAGGCACTATTTAATGAGAAGATGGACAGCGTGGCGGACGTACTGGAGCAGCAGCCCACCGGCAAGACCGTGGCATTTTTCTACATCACCAGCAGCGGCGCTGTAAACGTCCGCAAATCCACGGACTATGTGGCGAAGTGCGTCGCCATCGCCGGCGGCGACTATGTCTCCTTCGACGAATCGGCGGAGGACAACGCTCAGTCCACCATCAATATTCAGATGGAATCCTTCTACCATGGTGCAGTGGATGCCGATGTGCTGATCTACAACAGCATCATCGACGGCGAGCTGCACACGCTGGACGAATTGGTGGCACTGGATCCACTGATGGCCGACTTCAAGGCCGTCAAGAGCGGTAATGTGTGGTGCCTGACCAAAAACTTCTATCAGGAGTCGCTGGAGCTGAGCGATCTCATTCTGGACGTGAACCATGCGTTGAACGACGCGCCGGATACGGCTTTTCACTTTCTGACACGGATGAAGTGAGCGTTTTTTACATCATAAGGAGGAGCGGCATGAAGAGGACCCGAACACTTCGCATCTGGGGAGGCTTTTTGCTGCTCCTCCTGCTTTTGCTGGCTTTTTTGATTTGGAACATTTTCGCGGGAAGCGTTTCTCTTTCCGCGTCTGAGATATGGCGGATCCTGCTGGGCAGCGACGCGGGCTTTACCCAAAGCCAGATCATCATGAAGATCCGTCTGCCCCGGCTTCTGTCGGCGCTGATCCTGGGCGGGGCGCTGTCCCTGTCCGGCTATCTGCTGCAAACCTTTTTCCACAACCCCATCGCAGGCCCCTTCGTGCTGGGCATCTCCTCCGGCGCGAAGATGACGGTGTGCGTGGCCATGCTGGCGCTGCTGAGCCGTGGCAAGACCACCTCCTCCGCCATTCTCATCGCGGCGGCCTTCGTGGGCGCCATGGTATCCATGGGCTTCGTGCTGCTGATCTCCCAGCGGGTCAAGCGCATGAGCCTGCTGGTGGTCTGCGGCGTGATGATCGGCTATATCTGCTCGGCGCTCACGGATTTTCTCGTGACCTTTGCCGACGATTCCAGCATCGTGAATCTGCACAACTGGTCTCTCGGCTCCTTCTCCGGCATGAGCTGGGACAACGTAAAGACTATGGCCGTTGTCTGCGGCATCACGCTGCTGCTGGCCTTCCTGCTTTCCAAGCCCATCCGGGCGTACCAGTTGGGCGAGGTCTACGCCCAGAATATGGGCGTCCCCCTGCGAGCCTTCCGGACGGCGCTGATCCTGCTGTCCAGCGTGCTGTCCGCCTGCGTCACGGCCTTTGCCGGCCCCATCTCCTTTGTTGGCATCGCAGTGCCGCACCTGATGAAATCCCTGTTCAAATCGGCGGAGCCGCTGTGCATGATTCCGGCCTGCTTCCTGGGCGGCGGCGTGTTCTGCCTGTTCTGCGACCTCATCGCCCGCACCGCCTTTGCCCCCACAGAGGTGAGCATCAGCTCCGTCACGGCGGTATTCGGCGCACCCATCGTGATCTACATGATGATCCACAGAAAGGCGGCGTGAGTATGGCAGCATATCTGGAAACAAAAGACCTGACCGTGGGCTACCACGGCAAGCCGCTGATCGAGGACATCGCCCTCCATGTGCAGCGGGGCAGGATCGTCACGCTGATAGGCCCCAACGGCTCGGGAAAATCCACCATATTGAAAACCGTCATCGGCCAGCTCTCCAAGGTGTCCGGCACGGTGTTTCTGGATGGAAAGGCCATGGAGGCGCACAGCCGCAATGAGATTGCCCGGCGCATGGCCATTTTGATGACCGCCCGCATGGAGCCGGAGCTGATGACCTGCCGGGACGTGGTGGGTACCGGCCGCTATCCCTACACAGGCAAACTGGGAATCCTCACATCGGAGGACCGGGCCATTGTGGAGCGCTCCTTGGTGCAGGTAGGCGGGCTGGACTTTGCCGACCGGCCCTTTGCCAACATCAGCGATGGGCAGCGCCAGCGGATCCTGCTGGCCCGGGCCCTGTGTCAGGAGCCGGAGATCATCGTGCTGGACGAGCCCACCAGCTTTCTGGACATCCGCTATAAGCTGGAGCTGCTGACGGTGCTCAAGCGCATGGTGCGGGAGAACGATCTGGCGGTGTTGCTGTCGCTCCACGAACTGGAGCTGGCAGAGCGCATCTCCGATACCGTGGTGTGCGTGGCGGGCGACAGGATCGACCGCATCGGCCCGCCGGAGGAGATCTTCACCCGCGCATATATCGCAAAGCTGTACCGGATGGAGCACGGGAAGTACGACCCCTGCTTCGACAGTCTGGAATTCGTGCCGTAAGGAGTGCCATCATGGAAAAACAGGGTGTTTTTTACGCCGTCAGCGTGGGTCCCGGCGACCCGGAGCTGCTGACCCGGCAAGCCTGCCGGGTACTGGAGGCGTGTGACATTATAGCGGCGCCCCGGATGAAGTCCGGGCGAATGCTTGCGCTGGACATCGCCGCCGGCGCGGTAGATATGCAGGGCAAGACCATTTTGCCGCTGGATTTTACCATGGCGCGAAATGAGGCGGTACGCGAGGATAGCTACCGCGCGGCGGCAGCCGCAATCAAAGCAGAGCTGTCGGTGGGACGGGATGTGGCCATGGTCAATCTGGGCGACGTATCCGTGTACGCCACTGCCTACTATATTCTGGAGCGCATCCGCGATGACGGGTTTGAGACGGTGATGTGTCCCGGTGTCACCAGCTTCTGCGCCGTGGCGGCGCGGCTGGGGCGCAGTCTCACCCGTATGGATGAGCCGCTCCACATTCTGTCGGGCAGCACGGATCTGAACAACGCGCTGGCGCTGCCGGGAACAAAGGTCGTGATGAAATCCGGCAAGGCCATCCACGAGACGGCGGAGGCGTTAAAACGCCACGGCCTGCTGGCAAATGCCGGGATGGTGGCAGACTGCGGACTGGAAACGGAGCAGGTCTACACCGACCTGCGGCAGCTGCCGGAGGAGATCAGCTATTTTGCCACCATTGTGGCGGATTGAGAGGACACTATGCAGAGACGAGTGCCCCGGCTGGTGCTGGCCGGTACCAACAGCGGCTGCGGCAAGACCACCGTCACCTGCGCCGTTTTGCAGGCGCTGATATCGCGGGGTCTGCGGGTAGGCGCGGCAAAATGCGGCCCGGATTACATCGACCCCATGTTCCATAGCCGGGTCATCGGCGCGAAAAGCTCCAATTTGGACAGCTTCTTTTTTGACCGCGACACCATGCGCTATCTTCTGGCGCACAACACGCAGGGCTGCGATGTCACGGTCATCGAGGGCGTCATGGGCTACTATGACGGTCTGGGTCTTACCTCCACCCGAGCCAGCACCTATGCGGCGGCGCGGGAGACCAGCAGCCCTGTGGTGCTGGTGGTCAATGCCCGGGGCGCGGCGCTGTCGGTTCTGGCATCGGTGGAGGGATTTTTGCACTTCGCACCGGATAGCGGCATCCAAGGTGTCATCCTGAACGGATGCAGCGCCATGAGCTACGGCCCGCTGTCCCGGGAGCTGGAAAACCGCCTGGGTGTCCGCGCCTGCGGCTACCTGCCCCGTCTGCCGGAGTGTGCGTTGGAGAGCCGCCATTTGGGACTTATTACTGCGGACGAGGTGGCAGATCTGCAAGAGAAGCTGCGCAAGCTGGCGGCCGTGGCGGAAAAAACGCTGGACTTCGCCGCCCTACTGGAGATCGCCCGCAGCGCGCCGCCCCTGGACTTTACGCCTCCGGTGCTGCCGGAGGCAGGCGCACCGGTGCGCATCGGCGTGGCCCGTGACCGGGCGTTCTGCTTTTATTATGAGGACAGCCTCGACCTGCTGCGGCAGCTGGGGGCGGAGCTGGTACCCTTCAGCCCGCTGGCGGACGAAAAGCTCCCCGACGGCGTGCAGGGTCTGTACCTGGGCGGCGGCTACCCGGAGCTTTACGCGGCGCGGTTGGAGGAAAACCACACCCTGCGCAGGCAAATCCGAGAGGCTGTCCACACGGGGATGCCCTGTATCGCTGAGTGCGGCGGCTTCATGTATCTGACGCAGGGCATCGCAGGCCGCGCTATGGTGGGCGCGTTGCCGGGGGACTGCTTTGATACGGGGAAGCTGACCCGGTTTGGCTATATCACCGCCACGGCGCGGGAGGACAATCTCCTCTGCCGCGCCGGAGAGCAGGTGCCGATGCATGAATTTCACCACTGGGACACCCCGCAGCCCGGCGATGCTTTTGGGGCGGAAAAGCCCTCCGGAAAGCAGTGGCGCTGTGCGTATGCCACGGACACGCTGTACGCGGGTTTCCCCCACTTCCATTTTTACGCCAAGCCTGTCATGGCACAGCGCTTTTTGGCGGCTTGCAGAAAGGAGACACTATGATGGAGCAAATGAAGCCTATGGACATTGAGAAGCGCAGCTTCGCCATCATCACAGAGCTGCTGGGAGACCGGCGGCTTGACCCGGAAAATGAGCTGGTCATCAAACGGGTCATCCACACCACGGCGGATTTTGACTATGTGGACAATCTGGCCTTTTCCGACCACGCGGTACAAAAGGCCATTGCCGCCCTGCGGGCAGGCTGTGACATCGTCACCGATACCCAGATGGCCAAGGCCGGGATCAATAAGACGATCCTCGCCTCGCTGGGCGGAGAGGTACACTGCTTCATGTCGGACGCGGACGTGGCGGCGGAGGCTAAGGAGCGCGGTGTGACCCGTGCCTTTGTATCCATGGAGCGGGCGGCAGCCCTGCCCAAGCCCTGCATCTTTGCTATCGGCAACGCTCCCACGGCGCTTTTCTCCTTAGAGGCGCTGATGGAGGCAGGCAAGCTCCATCCCGCCCTCATCATCGGGGTGCCGGTGGGCTTTGTGAACGTGGTGGAGAGCAAGGAGCGCATCATCAAGGCCGCTGCCGCGCCCTACATCGTGGCTCGGGGCCGCAAGGGCGGCAGCAACGTGGCGGCGGCCATCTGCAACGCCATGCTCTACCAGATCAGGCGGTAGGTTATGAAGGAATTTATCATACGGGACGGAAAAAAACTCCGTCTGGGCTACACCACCGGTTCCTGTGCCGCGGCGGCAGCCAAGGCCGCCGCATGGATGCTGCTGAGCGGCAGTAAAAAGGAGTCCATCCGCCTGCTGACACCCAAGGGCATGGAACTGACGCTGGCGGTGGAGGACATCCATCTATCCCCAAACTGTGTGCGCTGTGCCATCCGGAAGGACAGCGGTGATGACCCGGATATCACCCGTGACACCCTGATCTATGCCGAGGTGCGGAAAACAGAGACTGTTGGCATTGTCATTGACGGCGGACAGGGTGTAGGTCGGGTAACCATGCCAGGTCTTGACCAGCCGGTGGGTGCGGCGGCCATCAACTCCGTACCCCGCCGGATGATTCAGGAGAATGTGGAGGAGGTCTGCGGCCTGTTCGGATACATCGGCGGCCTGTATGTGGTAATCTCCGCTCCCGATGGCGAGACGCTGGCGAAAAAGACCTTCAATCCCCGGTTGGGCATTGAGGGCGGCATCTCTATCTTAGGCACCACGGGGATCGTAGAGCCTATGAGCGAGCAGGCGCTGGTGGACACCATCCATGTAGAGCTGCGGCAGCGGCGGGAGGGCGGCGCGGATTATGTACTGCTGGCCCCCGGCAACTACGGCGCAGACTATATCAAGGGTGTCATGGGCATCGACCCCGCCACGGCGGTGATGACCTCCAACTTCATCGGCGACACGATGGAGATGTGCCGGGAGCTGGGCTTCCGAGGGGCGCTGCTCATCGGTCATATCGGCAAGCTGGTAAAGCTGGCGGGCGGTATGTGGAACACCCACTCCCGCTACGGCGACTGTCGCATGGACATCCTGACGGCCTGTGCCGCCGCGGAGGGTTTGGACGCGGCGGCCGCGGAGGCGCTGCTCCACTGCGCCACCTGTGACGACGCCCTGCGGCTGTTGAAGGAGCAGGGACTTTATGACGCGGTGCTGCACCGGCTGGCCGGGCGCATCGATGACATGATGCATTATAAATGCAGTGATATAGAGACGGGAGCCATCCTCTTTTCCAAGGAATATGGCTATCTCTGTGAGACAAAGGACGCAGCGGCACTGCTGCGCCGGATAAAGGAGGACTGACAATGGTACATTTTGTGGGAGCGGGCAGCGGCGCTGCCGACCTCATCACCGTCCGAGGCGCCAAGCTGCTGGGCGAGGCCGACGTGGTGATCTACGCCGGCTCACTGGTGAATCCGGCGCTGCTGGACTACACCAGGGAGGGCTGCGAGATCCACGACAGCGCCAAGCTGACGCTGGAAGAGGTCATCGCCCTCATCGAGAAGGCGGAGGCCGCCGGCAAGACCACCGTGCGCCTGCACACAGGGGATTCCAGCATCTACGGCGCAGTACGGGAGCAGTTTGACGAGCTGGAAAAACGCGGTATCGCCTACGATGTCTGCCCCGGCGTCAGCGCCTTCTGCGGCGCGGCGGCCGCTCTGCGGGCGGAGTACACCCTGCCCGATGTGAGCCAGACCGTCATCATCACCCGCGCCCCGGGCCGCACCCCGGTGCCGGAGCGGGAGTCCATCCGCTCGCTGGCGGCCCATCAGGCCACCATGGTGCTGTTTCTCAGTACCTCACTGACCGAACTGCTGCAAGATGAGCTGCTGGCGGGAGGCTATACCGCTGACACCCCGGCGGCGGTGGTCTACAAGGCCACTTGGCCGGAGGAGCATATCTTCCGCTGCACGGTGGGGACACTCCACGAGACGGTGACAGGCAACAGTCTGACCAAGACCTCGCTGATCGTGGTGGGCAACTGTCTGGGCGACACCTATCTGCGCTCGCTGCTGTATCACCCCAACTTTACAACGGAGTTCCGCAAGGGGGCGCAATGAGAGCCGCCCTGTTTGCCTTCAGCCGCGGTGGCTGCGCCACGGCGCGGCGGATACTGGCGGCGCTGCCGGATGAGGCATGGATGTGCTATACCATGCCGCGTTTTGAAGAGCCGGGCTTTCTGCCGCTGGACAAGGCGGTATATGGCGCGAGCTTTTCCTCCATGGACGCACTGATCTTTGTGGGGGCCTGCGGCATCGCCGTGCGGGAGATCGCCCCCTATGTCAAAAGCAAAAAAACCGACCCGGCGGTGGTTTGCATCGACGAGGCGGGTCGGTTTGTGATCCCTCTGCTCTCCGGCCATATCGGCGGCGCCAACGCGCTGGCGGTGAAGCTGGCGGAAAAGCTTGGGGGCACGGCGGTGGTCACCACCGCCACCGATGTCCGCGGCAAATTCTCCGTGGACGCATGGGCTGCCCGACACGGCTGCGCCATTTCCGACATGGGGCTTGCCAAGGTGGTGTCGGCGGCGATCTTAGAGGAGGATATCCCCCTTTGCAGCCAGTTTCCTCTGCCCGCCCCCCTGCCGGAGGGTACGTTTGCCGGGGAGAGCGGCCCGCTGGGCGTTTTCATTGGCTGGCGAACAAAGGCACACTTCGCCCGCACCCTGCGGCTTATCCCTCGTGTGCTGCGGGTAGGCATAGGCTGCCGGCGGGGCATCTCCGCCGAGGCGGTGGTGCGCGCAGTGCAGACAGTGTTCGCGGAAAACGGGCTGGACACGGCGGCCATCTGCGGCGTCTGTTCCATCGACCTGAAGCAGGACGAGGCAGGCCTGCTGGCCGCCTGTGAGAAAAACAACTGGCCGGTGCATTTTTACACGGCGCAGCAGCTGCGGGATGTGGCGGGTGACTTCACTCCCTCCGACTTCGTCCGTTCCGTTACCGGCGTAGACAATGTCTGTGAACGGGCGGCGCTGCTGGATGCCGAAAAGCTGATCGTACAAAAAACAGCGCGGGACGGAGTGACCGTCGCCGTCGCGGCGGAGCATTGGGAGGTGCGCTTTGGGTAAGGTAATTGTAGTAGGTATCGGGCCGGGCAGCTATGAGGATATGACCATTCGGGCGGATGCCGCCCTGCGGGCGTGTGACGCCATCGTAGGCTACCCGGTGTATGTGGATCTGGTGCGGGATCGCTACCCCGGCAAGGAGCTTCACTCCACCCCCATGACACGGGAGGCCGAGCGCTGCCAGCTGGCGCTGGAGCTGGCGCGCAGCGGTAAGACCGTCGCCATGGTCTGCTCCGGTGACAGCGGCATCTACGGCATGGCGGCGCTGGTCTATGAGCTGCGGGGCGAGGCGCGGGAGCCTGAAATTCAGGTGGTGCCTGGTCTGACGGCGGCTTGCAGCGCCGCAGCGGTGCTGGGTGCGCCGCTGACCCACGACTTCGCGGTCATCAGCCTCAGCGATCGGCTGACGCCGTGGGAAACCATCGAAAAGCGGCTGGACTGCGCGGCGGCGGCGGATCTGACCATCGCCCTGTACAACCCCGCCAGCCACGGTAGACCCGACCACCTGAAGCGAGCTTGCGATATCCTGCTGCGCCGTCTGCCGGGAGAACGGCTGTGCGGCATCGTGCGCAATATTGGCCGTGAGGGGCAGAGCAGCCGCATCCTGACGCTGGCAGAGCTGCGGGAGGCGGAGGTGGATATGTTCTGCACCGTGCTGATCGGCAGCGCCGCCGTCAAAACGGTGGCCGGTCAACTGGTCACACCCAGAGGATACCGCAATGTGTAATATCTGCGTGTTTGCCGGCACCACGGAGGGCCGGGAGCTGGTGGAATTCCTGGCCGGACAGCCGGTGCAGGCTACGGTATGCGTGGCCACGGAGTACGGTGAAACGCTGCTGCCGGAGGCGGAAAACATTACGGTTCTGGCGGGACGCATCCCGGTAGAGGACATCATCCGGATGCTGCAAAGGATGCGGTTCGATCTGGTCATCGACGCTACCCACCCCTATGCCACCTCCATCACCGAGAGCATCTGCACAGCCTGTCGGGAAACGCAGACGGAGTATCTGCGCCTGCTGCGGCAATCCTCCGAACAGACGAAGGATGTGGTCTGCGTGGAGAATGCGGCGGCGGCCGCCGCGTTTCTGGAGAGTACGCGGGGCAATATCCTGCTGACCACCGGCAGTAAGGAGCTGGCGGCATATAGCGGCATCCCCGATTTTGCCCAGCGGGTATACGCCCGGGTGCTGCCCATGGATGCCTCGCTGGAGGCCTGCCGCGCAGCGGGTCTGAAGGCCGCCCATATCATCGCCATGCAGGGGCCTTTCTCCGAGGAGATGGATATGGCCACACTGCGGTTTGCCAACGCCGCATGGATGGTGACCAAGGACGGCGGCGAAGCCGGCGGCTTTCCTGCTAAGGTGTCCGCTGCCCGGAAGGCGGGCGCAGGCCTGGTGGTCATTGGCCGCCCGCCCCAGCGGGAGGGGCTTCCCTTTGCGGCGGTGCTGGATGTGCTGTGTAAGCGGTTCGGCTGCACCGTCCGGCCGCAGGTGCGGATCGTCGGCATCGGCCCCGGCAGCCGGGAGGCTATGACCCGTGAGGTCAGTGAAGCCATTGAGAAGGCGGACTGTCTCATCGGCGCAAAACGGATGCTGGAGGCTGTGGCGCGCCCGGGACAACACACCTGCGACGCCATTGCGCCGCAGGATATTGCGGACTTTATCCGCACCCACCGGGAGTACCGCCGCTTCGCGGTGGTCATGTCCGGGGATACCGGCTTTTTCAGTGGCACGAAAAAGCTGCTGCCGCTGCTGGAGGGCTGCGACACGGCGGTGCTGCCGGGTTTGAGCTCGCTGTCCTATCTGTGCGCCCGGCTCCGAACCTCCTATGAGGATGTCCGGGTGGTGAGTCTCCACGGGCGGCAGCACAACATTCTGCCGGAGGTGCGGGCAGCCAGCCGCCTCTTTGTGCTGGTAGGCGGTGAGCGGGGCATCAACGACCTGTGCCGTAGGCTGACAGAGGGGGATCTGGGTCACGTTTCTGTGTATGTGGGGCAGCGGCTGGGCTACCCGGATGAGCGCATCGTGCGCGGCACGGCGGCGGAGCTGACGGATGGTGTCTATGCCCCTCTGAGCGTGGCGCTTATCGAAAACCCCCATCCCGACGCGGTGGTCACACCGGGTCTGCCGGACGATGCCTTTCTCCGCAGTGCGGAGGGAATGCCCGTGGTACCCATGACCAAAAGTGAGGTGCGGGCGGTGTGCCTTTCCAAGCTGCGGCTGACGGAGCGGAGCGTCTGCTGGGACATCGGCGCCGGTACCGGCTCGGTGTCGGTGGAAATGGCCTTACAGGCAAAGCAAGGGCTTGTCTGCGCCGTAGAGCGGCGAGAGGATGCCGCAGCGCTGCTGGGGCAAAACCGTAATCGGTTTGCATTGGAAAACTTACAGGTGGTCTGCGGCAGCGCGCCGGAGGCCTGCGTCGGTCTGCCAGCCCCCACTCACGCATTCATCGGCGGCAGTGCCGGCAATATGCACGAGATCGTGGCGCTGCTGCTGACAAAAAATCCCCATGTCCGCATCGTGGCCACGGCCGTTTCCCTGGAGTCCGTGGCTGAGCTGACGGACTGCCTGACGGCGTTCCCATTTGCACAGACGGAGGTGGTGTCCCTGCAGGCAGCGCGGGACAGAAAAGCCGGAGACTACCACCTGATGAGCGGACAGAATCCCATTTATATTTTTACAATGCAGGGCGGAGGAGAAACGGCATGATGTGGTCGCTTGCGGCACTTGTTATCGGCTTTTGCATAGACCTTCTGGTGGGCGACCCCCACGGCTTTCCCCATCCGGTAGTTCTGATTGGAAAATGTATCAGTGTGTTGGAGCGGGGGCTGCGGTGCATATGCCCCAAAACGCCCTCCGGTGAGCGGGCGGCGGGCGCCATCCTGTGGGGCGCGGTGGTCATCGTGTCCACCGCCGTCCCGGCTCTGCTGCTGTGGCTGAGCGGTCTGGTCAGCCCGTGGCTGCGTCTGGCGCTGGAAAGCGTGATGTGCTGGCAGATCTTGGCCGTCAAGTCCCTGCGGGACGAGAGCATGAAGGTCTATGACGCGCTGGAGAGCGGGGATTTGGCCGCCTCCCGCCATGCCGTTTCCATGATCGTGGGGCGGGATACCGACCGGCTGGACGATGCCGCCGTGACCCGTGCCGCCGTGGAAACGGTGGCAGAGAACACCTCCGACGGCGTGGTGGCGCCGCTGCTCTTCCTGGCCATCGGCGGCGCGCCGCTGGGATTTTTCTATAAGGCGGTGAACACCATGGACTCCATGCTGGGGTATGTGGAGCCACCCTATAAGAACATCGGTCTGGTACCCGCCAGGGCGGACGATGTGGTGAATTATATCCCGGCGCGGCTGTCCGCCCTGCTGATGCTGACGGCGGGCGGCCTGATGGGACTGGATATTTCAGCGGGCTGGCGGATCTTCCGCCGCGACCGCCGGAAGCACGCCAGTCCCAACTCGGCGCAGACGGAATCTGTCTGCGCCGGGCTTCTGGGTCTGCGTCTGGCCGGGGATGCGTGGTACCACGGCGTGCTGCACAAAAAAGAGTATATCGGCGACGCATCGCGGGAGATCACCCACGAGGACATCCCCCGTGCGTGCCGCCTGATGACCGTCACAGCGGTTCTCACCCTGCTTTTAAGCTGTGCGGCCAAGCTGCTCTTTGCGCTGTAAAGGAGACATAGATGCTGTATCAAACAGAAAATCAACACGGCGGCGATGTATACGGCGGCGGTATCACGCTGGATTTTTCCGCCAACACCAACCCCCTGGGTACGCCTCCCAGCGTACTGGAGGCGGTGTGCCGGGCTCTGCCCCAGCTGCACCGCTACCCCGACCCCTACTGCCGCCGGCTGGTGCAGGCTATCGCAGGCCATGAGCAGGTGCCGGCGTCCTATATTCTCTGCGGAAACGGCGCGGCAGACCTGATCTACGCATACTGCGCCGCCCTGCGGCCCCGGACGGCGGTGGAGCTTGCCCCCACCTTTATGGAATATAGCTCGGGACTGGCACAGGTGGGCTGCCGCGTAGAGCGGTATTTCCTGCATCAGGCGCAGAATTTCGATCTGGACGAGAGGTTTCTGTCCTTCTTAGAGGAGAAAAAACCGGAGGCGGTATTCCTCTGTAGCCCCAACAACCCTACCGGACGGCTGATTCCGCTCCCGCTGCTGGAGCAGATTCTGCAATACTGCGCGGCACAAGGGGCGCATCTGTTTCTGGACGAGTGCTTTCTCGATCTCACGGAGGACGGCGTCAGCGCCAAGTCCCTTCTGGCAGCGCATCCGGCGCTGCTGCTCCTGAAGGCCTTTACCAAGAGCTACGGCATGGCCGGTTTACGGCTTGGGTACTGCCTGTGCGCCGACAGTGCGCTGCTGCACGAAATGGCGGCCGCGTCCCCGCCGTGGAACGTATCCACACCGGCTCAGAATGCCGGTGTGGCGGCGCTGGCGGAGCGGGACTTCCTGCAAAGGACGCTGTCCCTC
>ENA-UOJJ01002950-UOJJ01002950.1-human-gut-metagenome-genome-assembly--contig:-CS66-NODE-2950-length-19502-cov-13.060421_pt1 | contig 19502 bp, 18 predicted proteins | sample MGYA00242343_ERZ723890 | MGnify/ENA metagenome assembly ERZ723890 | reverse complement strand
TTCGCCGCTTCGCTTGCCGCCCTGCGGCGTTCCTCTCTGTATGGGGCGGTCAGCCTGTTTTTGAGGTCGGTGTTGTGGGTGCGGATGAAGATGGTGGGGTCTTTCTCGTCAAAAAAGAAAAATCCTGAAAAACGCTGTATTACCAACGCTTTTCAGGATTCAGAAAACACTAAATATTTATTCCCACTCTATCGCATCCACGCTGACGAGGTACTCCTCGGAGAAGTCCAGATAGTCCTCGGCAAGGCGCATGGCATACATCTTGTAGTTTGGGTATTTATTTTGAAGGGCGGCGATGAGCATCTCGTATACGTCGTCGTCCTCGTAATCGTCGTCCTCCGAAAGCTTGGCCAGATAGGCCTGATCCACGGACATCATCTCGTCCACCAGTTCCTCCATAAGGCCTTCCTTGAGAAAATCGAAATCGCCCTCGTTCTTGAACTTATTGAGTATGTACGCTTTCATTTCATTAAGATCAACATCGTATGTCATGTATATATCTCCTTTATAATTATACGTTGGTTTGTATTATTTGAGCTGGCCCAGCAGCTTTTCCAGCTCGTCCACGCTGTTGCCGAACTCCTTCAGCGCATTGCTTACTACCTCGGGCTTCTCCAGATCGACGCCTGCTATACGCAGCTCCTTTATGGGGTAGTCGCTGCCGCCCGTGGTCAGGAAGCGGAGGTAATCCGAGGCGTCGCCGGTGGCGAGTATCCTGTCGGCGATGGCCACCGCGGCAGAATAACCCGTGGCGTACTGGTATACGTAGAAGGCGTTGTAAAAATGGGGTATGCGGGCCCACTCGATATCCTGAAGATCATCAACCACCGCGCCGGCATAGTACAGCTCGTTGAGCCGCCTGTAAAGTGCGTTCATGCTGTCGGCAGTCAGGGGCTGGCCGGACTGGGCCATGGCATGAGTCTCCTTCTCGAATTCCGCGAACAGGGTCTGGCGGAAAAGGGTGGTGCGGAAGCCCTCAATAAAGTGGTTCAGCAGGTACGCCCTGCGCTTCTTGTCGGTCTCGTTGGATATGAGGTACTTCAGCAGCAGCACTTCGTTTACGGTGGAGGCCACCTCCGCCGCCATTATGGAATAATCGTGGTTGGCGAAAGCCTGGGCATGGTCGGACTTATATGAGTGCATGGCATGGCCCAGCTCATGGGCAAGGGTGAACACGTCGTCCAGCTCGTTGGTGAAGTTGAGCAGCACATAGGGGTGTACGCCGTAAACGCCGCAGGAGAATGCGCCGGTGGTCTTTCCCTTGTTCTCGTATACGTCTATCCAGCCCTCGCTGAAGGCCCTGTCAAGAAGCCCGCCGTATTCCTCGCCCAGAGGGGCAAGGGCCTTCTTTACTATGTCCTTTGCTTCCTCGAAGGTGAACTTCATGCCCGCGTCCTCTACCATAGGATTGTAGAGGTCGTACATATGCAGCTCTTCAAGGCCCAGCGCCTTCTTGCGGAGGGCTATATACCTGCCCATGGCTGGCAGCGCCTCATGCACCGCCTCAATAAGGCTGTCATACACCGCCACCGGCACGTCGTTGCCGTAAAGCTCGGCGGAAAGGGCGCTCTCGTGGCCCCTTACATCAGCGAAGTAATTGTCGAACTTCACGCTGCCGCCGTACATGGCCGCAAAGGTGTTTATGTACTTCTTGAATTCGCCGAAATACTGTTCGAATGCGGCCTGGCGCACCCGGCGGTCGGCGCTCTCGCGGTACACGCCGAAGCTGCCGTGGGTGAGCTGCACTTCCTCGCCATTTTCGTCCCTTATGGTGGGAAAGGTCATATCCACGCTCTCCAGCATGGTAAAGCTGTTGTCCGGGGTCTGAGCCGCATCCGCCAGCATGGAGAGCATCTTTTCCTGTTCAGGGGAGAGCACATGCTTGCGCACGCGGATTATATCCGCTATTTGGTGGCGGTACAGCTCCAGCTCCGGGGCATGAAGGTAGGCCTGCATGGTCTCTGTGGGGAGCGTAGCAAGCTCGGGGGTTATGTAGCTTGCGGCCGTGTTCAGCTGCACCAGCAGCATCATGGCCCGCTCGTTCATGGCCTGGTACTCCGGGTCGCCGTTGTCACCCGACTTGTTGAGTTCTGCATAAAGATACATGAGCATGGACTTGTAAACCAGGTCGTAAAAGCCGTCCAGCGCCACCTTTGCGCCCTCCGGCGTGCCCATCGTGCCGGAGTATTTCCCCACATCGGGTATGCTCGCCTGAAGCTCCTCAAAGGCCGCTTCCCAGTCCTCGTTGGTCTTGTATATCTGTGTAAGATCCCACATATACCTTTTGTCCATATCCTTACGTGCCTTGAGCTCAGCCGCCATATATTTGTCTCCTTTGCGCTTTAAATCTATTTTGCCATATTGCTTTAATTTTATTATACCATCAGTTGACAAGGACACACAAGGTTTTAGGAGCCAAACAGCACGGCATAACTGCGTCGTCCTCATTTGAAATACAACCAGTATTTCTGCACTCGTCCTCCTTGTTCTGCCATACTCTTTGGCTTCTAAAACTCAAAGACCCTAAAGAGCTTGTTTTGAGGGCGATCCAAGGCCGAGGAGCGCAGTACTACTGGATGTAATACAAGCGACGAGAACGCAGGAGCACCCCAAAACAAGCCTTTCGGGCTTGTGTGCTCTTATCAACTGATGGTATCATAAAAAATGACCGGCGCTCCGGTCATTTGTGAACTATTACTGCCCTATTATATCAAATTCCACATTGGGGAGCCGCCTTTGCAGCCGGGTCACTATTGTTTCGTGGTCCAATTTTATGGGGCTTGATCCCATGATTATCATGTCTATTCCGTTCTTTTCGGCGTATTCCACCAGCGCGTCGTCCACGTTGTCCGCCCGTAGGAGTATAAGCTCCGCCCCTGCCAGCTGCGCCGCGGTAAAGAGATACTCCACCGCGTCCCCTTCGAAGGGGGTACCCATAAAATTACGACCGGTTTCCACGCAGTGTACCACGTGTATCTCGGCATCGGCGCTTCTTTCCATGCCCCGGGCGATAAGCTTATCGCAGGTCCTGGGCCCTGTGACGCATACCATTATGTTGTGTTTCATCTATCGTCCCGTTTCTCCAGCCGCAAAGCGAATGGCGTCAGCAAGCTTATCCGGTATATCCGGCCGCTCTTTGTTAAGTGCAAGCTGGACCGCTTCTTCAGGCGTTCCCGCTACGGAGAAAATATCCAGACAGGGAGCCGCCGTAAAGCCCTCATTCACGCATTCCCTCAGCTGCGCAATGAGGTCCGAATAGTATCCCTTTGTATTCAATATTACCACAGGCGCGGTTATATAACCAAGCTGGTTCAGCGTCAGCACCTCCATGAGCTCCTCCAGCGTGCCGTATCCGCCCGGGAGGGCTATAAAACCGTCGCTCAGTTCCTCCATCCTGGCCTTTCGTGTATGCATATCCGGCGTTACTATCAGCTGGCCGCAGAATGGGTACGCAACTCCGGGCCTGTTCAGCTTTTCCGGTATTACACCGATTATCCTGCTGCCGCCGTCATGTACGCCGCGGGCAGCCGCGCCCATAAGGCCGGTATTGCCGCCGCCGAAAACAAGGCCTATACCCCGCTGTGCCATCACCTGACCCAGCGTATAGGCCGCGTTAAGAAACTCACTGTCTATATTTGAGCAGGAAGCACCGAAAACGCAAAGATTTTTCACGAAAATCACCCGCCCTTTCTCACATGCCGGCGGCTAATTATACCATTTGACGATTGATAAATAAATAGCTTTCCGTGAAAATTCACTTTTAATACACTTATTGCAGCAAAACAAATCAATTTTGCCCTACACGTCTGTTTTCCTGTCCTTTTTCTCCTTTTGTACCAGCGCTACGGCCACGCTCATGTCGTCATTTATTTTCCCTTCTCCTGACGAAAGCGCTATGAGCTCCTCCGCCATCTTTTCGGGATCTTTACATTCGTACAGCGCCGCGATACGCTCCGCCATGGATTCCCCAAGCGCGTCCGTCACGCCGTCGGTAGCCATTATTATCCTGTCCCCTTCAGACAGTTCCAGCTCCTGCCTGGCGGGCGCAGCCCCCTTTATTATGCCTATGGGCAGCGTCTCCGCCCTTAGCTCTATCACCTCGCCCCGGCGAAGTATATAGCTGGGCGGCGCGCCCAGCTTCAAAAACCGCCCCATGCCGCTCTCGCAGTCAAAGGTGAAGGCATCTATGGTTGCGTACATGTCGTATTCGCTCTTGTACATAAGCAGCCTGTTCACGCAGTCCAGCGCGTCCAGCTCATTCACCCCTATGCTCATCAGGTCCCCCGCAAGCCCGGCAGCCGTCTGGCTTTCACGGCGGGCTACCGGGCCGCTGCCCATGCCGTCCGATAGTATTACCAGCTTCCCCTTGCCGGTATCGCGTATGGCTATGCTGTCCCCCGCCTCCCGTACACCCTGCTTGGGCCTTACGGCAGTTCCGCAGAACAGCGTATACCGCCGCTCCCCCTCATCCGGTATGTTGACCATTGCCTCGCTCATGCAGCGGAGCTGCCTTCCCGCAAACAGCTCCAGCTCGCTTTCCGGGCTGGCCTCAAACAGACTGGACACCCTGTCCAATACCTCCGCCGTCTCCTTCACCCGGCTTTTAAGGCTGTCCAGCCGCCTTTCCGCCTCCTGCTCCTGCATTTCGAATAAATCGGCTAACTGCCTGAGCTTTTTATTTGGTATCATAACATACAGTATGGCGGCTATTGTCGCTTCGACGCCATGGGTCAGCTCGCAGTCGCCAAAATATGCGCACACCAGGCACACGCCTAAGAAGCCGCAGCACACGCCCATCTTTTTGCCCTTGCGCAATGCCGATGCGCTGAGCGCCCCTATGACCACCGCCCCCGCGAAGGCCACGCTTCCCCCGCCTATTGCAGCTCCGGCTCCCGCTACCGCAGCGCACGCTACGGCGTATATGCCAACGCTGCCGCTCAGTATGAGGGCAGTAAACGCCGCCAATATGCCGCCCAGGCTGACGCCCCGCATACAGTATGGCGCCGCCGCGGCACAGCAGGCCCCCGCCGTAAGGAACAGCGCAGTCATGTCCCGCTCGCCTATGCCCCTTCCCAAGTGGGCCCGGTTCAAGGCCACCGCCGCCCTGTAAAACACCGCGGAAAAGAAAAGGCTTGCAGAAAGCTGTCCCAATCCCGTCATGGCGGCGTCAAGTGAATCTATATAAAATATGGGCGCTATAAGCACGCCGGCAGATATGAGCAGCACCGGCTTGTCCCTGCGCCTTTTTTTCATGGGTCCGCCCCATATGAGGCAAAGGGCGGCAAACACCAGACTGTGGGCAAGTCCCGCCCAGCGGTATGCGGCAGCGCTGCCTATCACCGCCCCCAGGAATGCCCGACTTCCCATACCTGTGAGCATTCCCGCGCATATGGCCGCAGGGCCAAGAGGCGCGAAGCTTCCGGTGCCGCAGGAGGAGAGCAGGGCGCACAGCAGTACCCATAGGATATCCGCGGCATTTATATCCACCCCCGCCGCGTATTTTTTTATCATCTGTGCAGGCCGCGCCATGCCCCCTTCACCTCCCTGCATGGATGGGTTATTTCACGCATATAATAACCGTTGGGCGTTGTACTATGCTGTCGGTTTTGGGGCGCGTAAAGTGTCGTAACAAAACAAGTTATGTTTTGCCCCGCCTTCCCTTGAATAAAGGGGGGGTGTATGGTAGAATTTCGGTATCTACAATAATATATACTGAAAAGGAGTATGTCCCGATGACAAACGTATACGATATACTGGCTGAACGTGGCTTTCTCAAGCAGTGCTCCCACCCCGAAGAGCTCCGCGAGCTCCTGGGCAGGGAAAAGGTAGCCTTTTATATCGGCTATGACCCTACTGCCGACAGCCTGCATATCGGTCACTATGTAGCACTGATGACAATGGCCCACATGCAGCGTGCAGGCCATCTCCCCATAGTCCTCCTGGGCGGCGGCACCGCCTGCATCGGCGACCCCTCCGGCAAGAGCGATATGCGCCGGATGATGACCACCGAGGAGATAGACCACAACGCCGCCTGCTTCCAGAGGCAGATGGCCCGCCTTATAGACTTCTCTGACGGCAAGGCCATAATCGCCAACAACGCGGACTGGCTCCGCGGCCTCAACTTCCTCGATTTCATGCGGGACATAGGCACCCAATATTCCGTAAACCGCATGCTCACCTTCGAGTGCTACAAGCAGCGCATGGAAAAAGGCCTCACCTTCTTCGAGATGGGCTATATGCTGCTTCAGGGCTACGACTTCCTCGAGCTCAACCGCAAGTACGGCTGCGTGCTCCAGATGGGCGGCGACGACCAGTGGAGCAACATGCTGGGCGGCGTAGAGCTTATCCGCAAGAAGGAGCAGAAGCCCGCATACTGCCTCACCACCTCCCTCCTCACCACCAGCGAGGGAAAGAAGATGGGTAAGACCGAGAAGGGCGCCCTGTGGCTCGACCCCAACAAGACCAGCGTATACGATTTCTATCAGTACTGGCGCAATATAGACGACGCGGACGTGGAAAAGTGCCTGCGCCTGCTCACCTTCATACCCATGGACGAGATACGCTCTCTTTGCGCCGAGGGCGGCGCCGCGCTGAACAACGCCAAGAAGGTATTGGCATATACCCTTACCGCTCAGGTACACGGCGAGGAGGAGGCCGGCAAGGCCAGTCAGGCTGCGGAAGCGCTTTTCGGCGGCGGCGGCGACCTTTCCAATATCCCCACCATCGCCCTTACCCCCGCGGACATAGAAGCTACCGGCCTGAAGGTAACCGACCTGCTGGTAATGGGCAAGCTTTCCAAGAGCAAGTCCGACGCCCGCCGCCTGATAGAAGCAGGCTCAGTGCTGGTAGGCGACAAAAAAGTCACAGACGTTTACGCCACCGTAAACGAGGGGGACCTCTCCGAGGGCGTAGTAATAAAGAAGGGCAAGAAGGGCTTTGTCCGGGTAGTCAAGGCGTAATTTTAAATGAAGCCCTACAAAAGCGTAAAACAACGCTCAGAAGCTGAGTACACAGTAAACCGTTCAAGGTTCATAGGCCGCTGCTTCCCCGTGGATAGCGAGGAGGCAGCGCTTTGTCTGCTGGGCGATATAAGAAAAAAGCACTGGGACGCCACCCACAACTGCTTTGCCTACCGCATAGGCGATAACGCCGCCGCAAGGTTCTCGGACGACGGCGAGCCGGGCGGCACGGCGGGCAAGCCCATAATGGACGTTCTGACCGGCAGGGGGCTAACTAACGTGCTCTGCGTCGTCACACGCTATTTCGGCGGCATACTGCTGGGCGCGGGGGGCCTCGTCAGGGCGTATTCCAAGTCCGCTGCGGAGGCCGTGGCAAAGGCCGGCGTAGTAAGCTATCTGCCCGGCACGGTGCTGGATATACCCATGGACTATTCCCGCTACGGCGCGCTGGAGGGCTTTATACGGGCCAATGCGGAGGTACGGAACGTTGCCTTCGCTCAAAACGTGGTCGTCACCGTTGCGGTGGAGGACACAAATCTCCTTAAATTTATGAAGGAAGTGACCGAACGGTCCGACGGCCGCTGCACCCCCGTGACAATCGGCACAGGCTATATGAAGAAAGAAGAAATATGAATTTTCGTCGGTAATACTGGCATATATGGGGATTGTATTATATAATTAGGGTGAGTGTGTATACTCACTCTTTTGTTATGAATTTTTACACGGGAGTTATTTACGGAATATGAAGCTTGAAATGCGCTGTCTGAAATTTCAAAAGCTGCTTACGGCGGTGTTATGCCTTATGCTGCTTACCATATTCAGCCCGGCCTACGCGGCGGAGGTCTCCGCCTCCGTGCTGCCCGTCTCCATGATATCCGCTGGCGACGGCACCATAACCATTACCCTGAAAAACACAAACGAGCCGGCGGAGGACGGCTCCGGCACGGCCATAACGGATATATCCATAACCCCCTCCATACCCGACGTATACTTTGACACGGCGGGCGCGTCCATAGCCCCCGGCGAAAGCAAGTCCTTCTCCGCCGCCTGCTATTTTTCCGAGGAGATGCTAAACACCTCCCTCTCCTTCACCGTAAGCTACACCGAGGGGACGAGAGCCCGCAGCAAGGACGTATCGGTCAAGGTGCTCGCCGCCAAAACCTCCTCCGTCACCCTTACCCGTTCCGCCAGCACAAAGCAGGCGTCGCCGGGGGAGGAGATAACCCTTACCTACAGGATATCCAATACCGGCGATGCGCCCATCACCGTCACCTCCCTGGTGGATAGGGAGATAGGCGGCAAGGACTCCATGCTGAAGGAAAAGCAGACCATAGAGGTCGGCGCCTCCGCCGAGGTGCAGTATGTATACAAGATGGGCAAAAGCACCGTGACCTCCGAGCCGAAGGTCACATACAAGGATACCGTCACCAAGGAAGAGGGAACCGCCTCAGCCTCAGCCATAACCCTTGGCATGGTAAATTCCAGGATATCCGTCGAGGTGATACAGAGTGAGGCTACCGCCGCAGGCGTCACCTTCACCCTCAACCTTACCAACAACGGCAACCAGAAGATAAGCGACATAAAGATAACCGACGATCAGGGCAACCGCGTCAATGGGGATTCCTTCGCCCTCGCCATAGGAGAGAACCGCCAGCTCACCTATAACGTGGTCACCGAGGAGGAGCGCTACGTCACCTTCAGCATAACCGGCGTTACCACCTCCGGCGACAAGTACGAGGACAAGACCAAGAGCTACGTGGTGCGAAAGTACATCGACCCCGACCTTCTTGGCATACAGTTCACCGCCGCCGTGACGGAGACGCTGAACTCCGCCGGCTCCATAGGCGTGCGTTTCGATATAAACAACACCGGCACCATGACCATGACGAACCTCGTAATATCCATGGAGGAAGCCTATACCGACGAGAACGGCGCGGAACAGACCAAGCTCAACGAAATATACCGTACCGACACGGTGCCTGCCGGAAACTTCGAAACTACCCAGACCGTATACGTGGGCGAACCCCGTGACCTTACCTTTGCAGTACAAATGAACGACCCCGCGGGCAACCCATACACCTATACCGCCCATATCAAGGCGGAGGTACTGGGCGTGCGCAACGTGCAGGAGACCGACGACGCCCAGCAGTCCGCCATAAGCACCCTTGGGGCAACGGTAGGGGACTCCATAAGCAAGGCCCTCACCATAGCGCTCATAGTGCTTGCGGTGCTGACTGTCATATCCGTGATCGCCATGGCAGTGCTGACCGCCCTCGAAAAGAAGCAGCGCCGCGAGGCTGCCCGCCGCCGCGCCGCCCGTGAGCGGCAGATGCGCCGGGAGCAGAGGAACAGAGAACAGTATTAAGTATCCAAAAAACAAAAAATCGGGAACGGTGCTGATAATGCCGTTCCCTTATTTGTTGCGTTGTGTCCTTCTTTTCGTCCCTGCCTACTTTCCGTACTCTCCCGCCGCGCCTTCCATTATGACGGTGAGCGCGTCGTCGCTTTCGCCCTCGCCGTATTCCAGCAGCAGCTTGGCGGCGGATATTCTGTCTGAATCCTTGCCTCCGTTGGCGCATATGTCCCGGAGACAATTTAGTGCTTCGTTCCTGTCCTTCTGTGAAGTATCCTGCTTTTTATCTTCTCCCATATTGGCTCCTTTCCGTGATATTTGTTAATTTTTCTGGTATGCGTTGAAGCGCGCTCCGTTTTTGTGTTATCCTGAATTGTAAATCAGTATCATCGAGGAGACGTACACATGCGTAAAGCCCTTTTCGCAATAATATCCCCCGTCCTCGCAGCGGCCCTGCTTTTTTCCGCCTGCGCAAAGCCGGCGGAACAGCCTGTAATAGACGTTACCGCCACGGAAGCCCCCACACCGGAGGAAACCGCCGCCATTTGCGGCGACGGCTATACCGTGGAAGTAAAGACCGTATACTACCCCGAGGGTTCGGATAAGGATACGGCAAAGTTTATGCTGGCATTACAGCTCCCGGTGTTCGAAAACACCGCCATGAATGAGGCCATAGCCGAATACGAGGACGAGCTGAACACCAGGATAACCTCCGAACAGCTGCCGCTATCTGAGCGGACGGACAGCTTTATACCCAATACGAAAGTCGAGCTTTCGGTATTCAGGGCGGAGCTTCCTCAAGGAGAATATACAAACATTATGTTTACCGAGACCGTGTCCTTCCTTGAGGACGGCGAATCCGAGCACGCCCGCCATCTTATCGTCATGGACTCCGACGGCAGTGAGCAGAGCCTTGCCTCCGTATCCGGCCTTTACTCCCCGGAGGATACCGTAGCCCAGCAGATATGGAACATAATCGCTGACGACGGAAGCTATTACAGCGACCTTACCCAGGAGGACATAGAGGAGCATCTGGACCTGTACAACGGCTTTTCCGTGGGGGACGAGGGCTATACCGTATATCTTCCTGCCGGCGCTGTAGCCGACGAATCCATGGGGGAGCAGGAATTCAGCTTTGGCAAGAGCGCCCTTTACCCGGGTTTTGTAGGCGACGTCATAACCGCCGATGAGTATACCCAGATACTGCCCATGCTCAACGCCGCGGCGGCGGCCTGCGGCCCCGACTTCACCAGCCTCAGCTCCGTACCGATAGGAGATCAGAGTGTGGCTTATTGCAGGGAATACTGGCTTCAGGGCCGGGATTCCCGCACCGTCACCCAGGAGGAATACCGCTCCGCATATAAGTTCCCCCTCTCATCATCTCTGCCGCCAGAGGAAGGCCCCGGTGTGGAGCTTAAGGATGACGGCACCGTGGAGCTCTCCCGCGTCACCCCCTTCTATGGCTTCCAGCCTGAGGACGCCATGCTCAAGGAGGACGGCACGCTCACCGTAACCGGCGTGCTTATGAGCGGCGCCCCCGGCGCGGCAGACGCCGCCGCGGCAGCCGCCGCCTCGGCAGAATTTATAAAGCTCGGCGACGAATACTGCCTTAACTCCTTTGACATAATGTAACACAGTTCCGAAGAAGCGGCTGAAAGCCGCTTCTTTTTTCTTTACAGGTCGTCCGCGTCCTGCACCGGCTGCATATCCTCCTCGTCATCGTAGGTGCCGGTGTAGCTGCCCATCACGTCGGAGGGTATCCTGCGCTTGCCCTGGCTCCTCAGGGTATGGGTGAGGTTCTCCATGTCCTTTTTCTTCTTCAATTCCTGCGCCTCCTTTTATGCTTTTTGCCTATTATGCCGCGCCCCGCCCCTTCTTAGCCGCAAGCTCCTGCTCTATGGGGCCGGTGCCTTCTTCCTCGCCATAAGCCTGCTCCCGCTCCTTTTCCTTCTCCCCGGCGGCCTTCTTTTCCGCCTCCTCCAGCTTTTTCGTCATAAGCTCCTGAACCTGCTCCTTTCCGTCGAATACCATCATTTCGAGGGCCACGTCGGCGGTTATCATGCCGCACTTGAGCATGCTGAGCATGAGCTCGTTGTGGGCGGTAACGGAGAAGCGGTTCTCCCGCTGTACCTTTACGGATACGGTAAATTCGAGGGGTATATCGTTGCCGAGGGCGGTCTTTTTCATGAGCTTATTGGAAAGCAATGTATCTGTGCGGTTCTTCAGGTGTACCTTTCTCGGGAATATGCAGTACTCCCTCTCCACCTCTATCTCCAGGCGCACTGCCTGCTCGAATGCGTCGTGTATGGCCTTGGCCGCCATGCGGCTCCGCTTGCTGCTCATCTCCTGCAGCGCGGCTATTGCGGAGGCCGCAGTTACGCCCCCGGTTGCCATGCCCCGGGAGAAGTCATTTGCGCCGGACTCCTCCTTTATGCCGTTTCGCATGGAGCGGATATAATCCAGTATGTAGCCGGGCAGGGGGGCGGTGGAGAACCATGTGACGCCGTTGAGGTTTTCGCCCCGGTGTACCTCCTTTGACCAATCCCTGAGGTCGTCTATGTCGAAGCCGGAGGCGCCGGTGACCAGCAGCTTGTTATGGCTGGCCATGAGGGCGTTTTTCAGCACTATCTGGTCCAGCTTATCCGAATAAAGCTGCTGGTTCTCGAACATGTCCACAAGGCCGAAACCGAGGCAGCTGCCCCTCCTGGGGTAGAGGGCGGTCACCACGAAGGGATATTCCCCGTGGGCATAATAGCCCTCCGGGCGCTGCCTTGCGCTGTCCTCCAGCAGCACGCCGCCGGCCAGCTTCAGCATCCTTACGGAATACCTGTCGGTATCCGGGTCGTATTCCCTGAGCCAGCATTCGATAAGCATTATGCTGTCCTCGTCGGATACGGTCAGCAGGCTGTCCCGGACGGGTTTTAGCAGCAGCCCGTCCGCCTCCATCTCCCGCTCCTTATCCGGATAATGCTGCCTGAACCAGGCACGGGGGTAGGGCACGAACTTGAACACCGCCCTGCCGTCCCCGATGTCGGGGCAGAGAGGGTCGAACATTATGCTCCGGGGATCCACCTCCCGAATGAACGCTCCGCCCATACCGCAGTTAAGCCTCTTGTCAAAGCCTGCCTCCTGCACCATGTACCCGCCCACGAGCAGGTCGTGGGACAGCTTGGCATACTCTCTGGCGTACCCGGCGCGGATGTGGTTTTCCCGTATGGCGCCGGTAAGCATCTCGGCTACCTCGCCGTACTCCGGGCTGTCCGCGGTGATTATGGCCTGAGGGTACTGGTCCACAAGGTCTGCCCTGATGTTTTCTATGGTTGACTGGATTATGGGGGTGACGGGCCGTGGCTCCCCGGGGTCTGCCTCCGGCACGTCGTGCCAGTGGTCGCCCCGGTACATGCGCTCGCACTTTTCCAGCCGCTCCCACTCCCTGCCGTAGGCATTCCTGTACTCCTCAAACAGGTCGTATATGGCCTGCACGTTGATGTTTTCCTGTATGGTCTGCATATAATATCTCCTTTTTACTTATTCATTCCTCACTTTGCAAGAAAGCCCCCTTTTCCCTCCGGCTCCTCGCTGAAGGGATCGTAGGCAGGGCTGCTCCTCCTCCTGGGCTCCGCCGATACCGCGGGCCGGGACATCAGCGCGTAGCGCAGGGATTCCGGCGCGTGGTCCTCCCCCTGGGCCGCGTCCTCCCGGTCGTGCTCGTCGAATATCAGTCCCGGCAGCGTGCGTATCAGGTTCTCGCAGCAGGAGAATATCTTCAGCCGCGGCTCGCCGTCCGGGGCGTCCGCAAGGTAGCTGCGCACCCGCTGCCAGCCCGCAATGCGGGAATTGTCCGCGGGGGTCAGCGGCACCCCCGAGAGTGAAAAAAGCTCCGCTATGCTCTCCCCCTCGAAGCCGCCGTTGGCCTTCAGCACCGCCCCCCGCTTCTGCCACATATCCGGCGACGCAACGGTGTAGGCTATATCCTCCCCCTCCGATTCCCTGCGTATCCGCTCCGCCACCTGATCGGCCCTTGTGTAGCGCAGGTACAGCTCACGGTAGGTATACACCCGGCCCTCCCCGTCCACCGCATGCCACAGCACGGCGCAGGGGTCGTTGTAGCCCCAGTCTATGGAGCGGAACCTGCGCCACCAGCTTGGCAGTTCAAAGGGCTCTATAACGTGCCTTGTCCGGGAGAATTCCCGGAAAAACTGCCCCGCCAGCACGTCCCAATCCCCGTCCAGGTAAGCCCGGCGCAGCTCCTCCGGCAGGTTTTCAAGCTGCCTGAGGTATTCCGGGTCGGCGGTAATGAGAGCCGGGTTATCGTATATCCTTGCGGGTATGAAGGCATAGTCCGCCGCCCGCTCCCCCCGCCTGTACGTCCTGTCTATGAACAGCCGCTTTACCCAGCCGTGGCCAATGCCGCCGGGGTTGCAGGTATAGTACATGCGGGGGGAGAAGTCCCGCCGCACCGTCCTGTTGCAGGTGGTGAGAAACTGCATCTGCTCCTCGGTAAAGTGGGTAGCCTCCTCAAGGCCTATCACCTCGTATTCCTGCCCCTGATACTGGTAGACGTCGCTGGCGCTGTCGCAGTAGCCAAGCCGCAGCCTGCTGCCGTTTGGGAACTTAAAGACTCGCTCCGCCGCATTGTATTTTGCGGCGCCTTTGAGCTCCTTCAGCAGCGGTATGACGTGGTTTTCCCTCAGCTCCGGCAGCGTCCGTCTCATTATAAGGGCATTGAGGCCGGGATAGTTCAGGGCGAGCAGCACCAGCTTCCGGCGCATGGCCCAGCTCTTGCCGCCGCCCCTGGCCCCTCCGTAGGCCGTGTGCCGCGCCGTGGAACGGAAAAATTCCGCCTGCTTTGGGTTGGGAATTCCCTTCAGTTCGAGTATCATACTGTTTTCCTCCTTTCTGAAAATACGCGCCAAATTTCTGCGCAACAAAAAAGGGCGAACCTTCCGTTCGTCCCAGTGGCTCCCCAGCCCTATCCGGCGCAGGGCCTTTTTCTCACCGTATTTAGTATAAACCCGCAGGATTTGCCTTTCAACGACAGTTTAAAGGCATTTTCAGGGCGCGAATTGTGCAGGTTTGCATAGTAAAGTACCTTTTTCGGTATAAGTTTGTTTTTTATTATTGACGCTTCTCTCCTTGAGGTTGTATTATTTGGTTACAGCAATCAATCGAACAAACGTTCTGCCATTACTACTTCCTAAAGGAGGATCAGAAGATGAATCATTCTGAAGCCGAAAACCACATGCTGAGCGTGCCCGCGCTGGACATGTACTATGGCGGCCATATGGACAGCAACGCGTCTCAGGCGGCCATGGCGGCCACGGAGCGCAGGCTGTACGCCCTGCCCATAATACGTGAGCGCATAGAGGACAATCGCGAGGAGCTTACGGAGCTGGAAAACTGCGGCGTAGAGGCGCTCCGGCACCACTCCGCGTCCCTTGTGCGCCTCATACGCCCCGGCATGCGTCTGACGCCGGAAGAGGTCCATTCCGCCCAGATGGCAGAACTCAGGGCGCGGCTGGCGGCGGACGAGCGAGAAGTCCGCAAAATGCAGCACGCCCTGCGCTCCATAGGGGAGGACCCCTATTATCTCACCATAGAGCTGAAGTACTTCGACAACGTGAAGGACGCCGACGCGGCGCTGCGTCTCCGCTGCGATCCCGCAACGGTGCGCCGCAACCGCAGGCGGCTCGTCCGCCGGCTGGCGCTCAGGCTCTACGGCGTGGAATGCATCTGAAAGGAAGCATCAAAAAAAGCGGCTCAAACGCCGCTTTTTTTGAGTTATTGCGGACATGCTCCCGATATTGCGCGATACAGTCCTTACAGCCTTCCGCCCAGTATGGCCATTACGAAGATAAAAAAGACCAATATGGAACAGGCGTCGGTTATGGTGGTAAGCATTGGGGACGCCATAAGGGCGGGGTCCAGCTTGAGCTTCTTAGCCAGCATGGGCAGTATACATCCCAGCGACTTTGCCACCAGCACTGTGACTATAAGCGTCAGGCTTACGGTCATGGCTACCGCCCAGTCGTGATACTGCAATACTATCCTTATATAATTCACTATCGCAAGGGCAGTACCGCAAAGTAGGGCTACCCTCACCTCCTTCCACCATACGCGGAAGAAGTCGGAAAGCTCTATCTCATCCAGCGCCATGCTTCGGATAACCGTAGTAGAGGTCTGGCTGCCGCTGTTGCCGCCGGTACCCATGAGCATGGGGATGAAGGATACCAGTATTGGCAAGGTAGATATAGCCCCCTCAAAGTGGGTTATGAGTGCGCCGGATACCATTGCGGAAACCATCAGCACCATCAGCCACATTATGCGGCTCCTGAATATGGTGAAAACCGGGGTTTTAAGGTATGTGTCCTCACTTGGCACTATACCTGCCATCTTCTCGAAGTCCTCGGTGGCCTCGTCCTGAACGACGTCCACCACGTCGTCTATGGTGATTATACCCACCAGCCTGTTCTCCCTGTCCACAACGGGCATGGACAGCATATCGTACTTGGAGAACATTTTGGCGACCTCCTCCTGGTCGTCGTTGGTGTTCACGCTTATTACGTTGGTTCGCATTATGTCCCCGACCCTGGCGTGGGGATCTGCAAGTATCAGATCACGGAGGCTTACTACGCCGTCAAGGTGGTGCTGGTCGTCCAGCACGTAGCACTTGTTTATGGTTTCCTTGTCTACGCCGTTGGCCCGTATCACAGCCAGCGCCTGATTCACGGTAAGCGTCTGCTTTAAGTAGACGTACTCGTTGGTCATCAGGCTTCCTGCGGAATCCTCGGGGTATTGCAGGTATTGATTTATGAGCTTACGGTTCTCGGGGGAGGAGTTCTTTAATACCCTCTTTACAACGTTGGCGGGCATCTCCTCGATGAGGTCCACATAGTCGTCCAGATACAGCTCGTCCAGTATGTGCCGAAGCTCCTTGTCTGTGAGGACCGTCAGCAGCTGCTCCTGGTTCTCGCTCTCCATATAGGAGAATACCTCTGCCGCAGTGTCCTTTGGCAGCAGCCTGAACAGCAGCACGGCTGTCTCCTGATCCTCTATGGACTCGAAAAGCTCCGCGACATCTGCATAATGCATGTCCCGGACAGCTTCCTTTACTTTAGCGAACTTGTGGTCGTCAAGGTCCTGAAGAACGGCCTGTGCTTCTTCTGTTATCATATAATTCGGCTCCTTCTGAGGTACCATCAGTTGACAAGGACACACAAGGTTTTAGAAGCCAAACAGCACGGCATAACTGTGTCGTCCTCATTTGAAATACAACCAGTATTTCTGCACTCGTCCTCCTTGTTCTGCCATACTCTTTGGCTTCTAAAACTCGAAGACCCTAAAGAGCTTGTTTTGAGGGCGATCCAAGGCCGAGGAGCGCAGTACTACTGGATGTAATACAAGCGACGAGAACGCAGGAGCACCCCAAAACAAGCCTTTCGGGCTTGTGTGCTCTTGTCAACTGATGGTACTATTAAATAATAAACCCGTACCGTTTTCACTTGCAACCCTTATTCTGTTTTTTTTAACAGTTCCTTAATTTCTTTATCCACCAATTCTCCGCCGTTGACACGGTGGCCTCACAGGCATAAAATACTATCATAATATATGGAGTTCACTATATATTTTTTCAACAGGGGGTAAAAATCTTTTGAATGAAAATAAAGTAAAGCGCCGCTTCGGCGACCGTTACGAGGGCAGAAGGATACGTGGCTACAACCCCATGGACCGCGTAGCATGGTACATAATGCCCCGAAGGAACGGCGCGACCAACCTGCTGGCCTACAGCGTGGATGTAGCCTCCATGGAGGACTACATTCGTCAGAAACGTGCGGAGGGGCTGGACAGCTTCGGTATAACCCATGTATTGCTTGCGGCCTATGTGCGCACCGTATCACAACGTCCGGCATTGAACCGCTTCCTCTCCGGCCAGAAGCTCTACGCCCGCAACGAGATATGGGTCAATATGGACGTTAAGAAGGAGATGCGCACCGGCTCCCCGGATACCGTCATAAAGGCGGTATTTCCAAAGGACGCCACAGCCAGACAGGTATACGAGGTACTGAATTCCACCATAAGGGCGGCCAAGGAAGAGGATTCCTCCTTTGACGGCACGGCCAGGGCCCTGAACTACATACCCGGGCTGGTGCTTAGGCTGGTCATGGGCATACTCAGTTTCATGGATTACTTTGGGCTCATACCCGCTTCCCTCATAAGGGTCAGCCCCTTCCACGGCAGTCTGTTCATAACCAGCATGGGAAGCTTAGGCATACCGCCGGTATTCCATCACCTGTACGACTTCGGCAACGTGCCTGTGTTCTGCAGCTTTGGCGCAAAGGAAAAACGCCTTGAGGTGCAGCGGGACGGAACGGTAGCCGAGGTGCACTACATACCCTACACCTTTACCACCGACGAGCGCATATGCGACGGCTTTTACTACGCCTCCGCCTTCAAGCTGCTGCGCGGGTATCTCAAGGACCCCTGGCAGCTGGACGTCCCCCCGGAAAGCGTGAAGGAGGACATACGGTAATATCGCAGGACAGCAAAAAAGGGGCGGCACGCCCCTTCAGAGTGTCAAAAAAGTGGCTAAACGCCACTTTTTTGAGTTTTTTCATTCGGTGCTTGCGCCTATGGCGCGGCCAGCACCTCATGCAGGGAAAGCCTTGCTACGCAAGCGCCTTTTGCGGATTTGCCGCACATGTCGCCAAATCCGAATAAAGCCATAAGGGGCTGCGGCCCCTTATCAACCCCTGGGTTTTTCGACAGTATCAAGGGGCGGCACGCCGCCCCTTTTTATTATTCTTTTATTTGCAAAGCTCCTTTAGCTGCTCCGCAATGTCGCCGTTGAGCGTTACCCTGTATACCCCGCTTCCGGCGTTCCATATCGCCTCGCCCTCGCCCGTCATCAGCGCATAGCCTGCCTCCGGCGCGTCCTCGCTATCATACGGCTCCGCCTCTATTCCGGCCGCCTTCAGCCTGCTCCATGCGTCATCGCAGGTGCCTATCTCTACGCCGGCTCCGCCGGCAGCAGTATCCTTGCTTTTGGATCCTTTGTCAGCCGCTTCCTCCTTCGGTGCGGATTCCGTCGCCACCGGAGCTTCAGTCTCCTGCGCCGCCGCCATCATAGGCTCCTCCGCCGGGGCCGCCTCCGCAGGGGCTTCCTCCGCCGGGGCGGATCCTTCCACGCATTCCTCGGTCATGGCAGCCTCTGCCGGGGCCTCAGCCTTAAAGCGGCTGCTGTTTATCATGGCGGCGCCTATACCCACCAGCGCCACCGCGCAGGCGGCCATGGCGCCATAGCGCACGAAGCGCGACCGCCTTGTACTGCGCTTTTTTTCTTCCTCTTTCTGCTTTTGGAGAAGATCGGCGTACATCTGGTCAAAATCCACCCTGTCATTTTGCTCTTCGCCTATGGAAAACAGCAGATCGTCCAGCCTGTCAGTCATTCTTCTCACCTTCTTTCAACAGCTCATAGAGCCTTTCCTTTGCCCGGAATATCCGGGATTTCACCGTTCCCTCGGTGCTGCCCTGCATAGCCGCTATGGTCTTGTAGTCCAGCCCCGAATAGTAATGCAGCATCACCGTCTCCCGGTATATATCGGGCAGCGCATCGATGGCCCGCTTCACCCGTTCCCGCTGATCTCTGGATATGGCGGAGGCCTCGGGCAGCTCGTATTCCCGGTCAGTATTGGGCTCGGGCAGCTCCTCGGCGGGTATCTCCCGCTTCAGCCTCCGGCCTGCGTCATAGCACAGATTCACGGCGACGCGGTACAGCCATGCCTTTACCTGCCCGTCTTCCATTGTGTTCAGCTTGTCGATGTTCTTTATCGCCCGCAAAAATACGCTCTGAGCGATGTCCATGGCGTCGCTTTCCCGCTTTAGTACGGAATACGCCGCCCAGTAAACCATTTTACAGTTGTCCCTGTATATGGCTTCAATGCTCTTGGGGGTCAATGCGCAATTACCTGCCCTTCATCTGTATATTAAACGTTTTGACAACACAAAAGGTTGCATACATTATATCAGAATAATCCGTTTCAAACTACACAAAAGCTTTTTATTTCCGGCGTGGGACATATTATGATATAATACCATCAGCTGACAAGAGCACACAAGCCCTAAAGGCTTGTTTTGAGACGCTCCTGCGTTCTCGTCGCTTGTATTACATCCAGTAGTACTGCGCTCCTCGG
>ENA-UOJJ01002947-UOJJ01002947.1-human-gut-metagenome-genome-assembly--contig:-CS66-NODE-2947-length-19516-cov-74.979086_pt1 | contig 19516 bp, 13 predicted proteins | sample MGYA00242343_ERZ723890 | MGnify/ENA metagenome assembly ERZ723890 | reverse complement strand
TCAATTTGAATTTCTTGCTGAAGTAAGTGGGGCTTAAGGAAGCCACGGAGGAGACTTCCTCCAGTGTCAGGGGCTTGCGGAAGTTGTTGTAAATGTATCTTGTGGCAAGCAGGATGTCCGCATCCCGGGAGTTCAGAAGATCCGGCTCCTTCTCATTCATGACGGAATGTCGCATCAGCATGAGCAGAAGTTCTTCCAGATAGCACCGCTCAAAATGCTCAGAGTATTCATCGAACCTGGAATTCTCAGTGAGCATTCGGGTCAGCAGAGAGTGCAGATACTCCTGGTATACCGCGGGGACGCTGCCCATAAAGGATTGAAGAGTGGGTCTGGCGGAAGCTTCGAGGTGCAGATATTCTTCTTTGAAATAAATCATCACGATCTCACAGATCTCTCCTTCGGAATACAGAGAGTGATGCAGTTCTCCCGGAGCGATGAAGACCAGATCTCCGGCTTCCATCTGATAGACCGTATCTTTTAACAGGAAACGGCAGCTTCCCGACCAGAGATAAAAAATTTCATAAAAGCTGTGATAATGATCGGGCTGCAGGGGAGAAAAATCACCTCTGCGGCCTTTTTCCACGATGATCCGGTCAATATCCTTTCTGCCGCGTCTGCCTTTTTTAGTTGTGATATCCATAGCTGCTCCTTCACTTTTTAAATCTACTGACATTGATACAGTCAGAATACCACAAAAAAACAGTACTTTCAACATAAACAAGCTATAAAAACAGCAGTAAATATTAAAAAATTACGCTATTATAATAATTGAAAAAGGAACCCGCCTCTTTCAAAAATACTTTTCTCTCTATCCCCCTCGGTATACTCCCCCCCTCGCCGAGGGGAATTTTTTGCGCAAAAATCATGGAAAACAGGCAGTCTCGTTACAATGGATTGCGCATTTTCCAAAGGATTGTTACCATAAGGGTACAGATCGGCCGGCATACGGTGCTAAAGCAAAGGTGCTAAAGCAAAGGTGCTAAAGCAAAGGTGCTAAAGCACCTGAGAGTTTGCAGAGTACAGAAAGGTATAGGGATTAGTATGGATAAAAAGAAAACGGGCAATCTGATCCGGGAAGCCAGACAATGCAAAAATTATACCCAGAGTGAACTGGGAAGGATGTTAGGGGTGACCAACAAAGCGGTATCCCGGTGGGAGAATGGAGAAAGTTTTCCGGATATCGGCGTATTGGAGTCCCTGTCCCATCTGTTGGAACTGCCGATTCAGGACATTGTGACCGGAGAGCGGGCGGGAGACCGGGAGGAGGCTGTGACGGAAGTCGTGAGACTGGCAAAGCTCCAGGAGCAGCGGAAACGTGAAAAGAGGCTCCTGTATCTGATCGTGCTGGGGCTTTTGATCTATCACTGTGTCATCGGGATCTGTTTATTTTCCGGAAGAGGGTTGTTTGGGGGAAGAGATATTGCCTGCCAGGTGGCCGGAATCTCCATGGCGGGGACGCTGACGATGCTGTGGCTTGTATACCGGTATTTCGGAAAGGAAGAGGATGTGAAAATGATTCCCTCCAGTCAATTAAGCAGAGGACTTGGAATAGCATCCCTTGCGATGCTATTGTGGAGTGTTGGAATCATGTATTTAAGCTTCGGAATGGTCCGGGCAGGAAGTGTTCCCCTTGGTATGGAACTCAGCTCCCTGGGACCGTTTTTGAACAATCAGCTTTGTGCGGGCTATGCCCTGAATGTAATATTTCTGGCAGTGGAAATGTACCGTCTGCTCATGGAGCGGACGGTACTGCATCCGGGATGTGTGATCTCACCGGCGGTCATCTATCTGGATTTCTTTTACATAGACATTCTGGGCCGGATGGATACCCTGGACAGCGTCTGGAAGGCACTGGACAGAGGGACGGTACTCATTTTGCTGGAGGCAGTGTCGGGAATTGTATTTTTGTTTATACAGTCCCACCGTTCTCGTTCTCACGCATCCGATAGCCTACGCCGATCTCTGTGAATACATACTGGGGCTGTGCGGGATTCTGCTCCAGCTTTCTGCGGATGTTCGCCATGTTGACCCGGAGGATCTGATTATTATTGTCCATATAGGGACCCCAGATGGCATTCATGATATAGCTGTAGGTCAGAACTCTGCCGGAATTTTCCGCTAAAAGTGTAAGCAGCTGGTATTCGATCTGGGTCAGATGTACCTCTTCGCCCCGCAGGCGGATCAGTCGTTTCTCGAAATCAATCTCCAGATCCAGTGCCTTATATACATGACCGGGAGTCTGGGCGTGGCTGTGCCGCAGAGAAGTGCGGATCCTTGCCATGAGCTCGCCGGTGCCGAAGGGCTTCGTGATATAATCGTCCGCCCCCAGATCCAGAGCGGAGACCTTCTCCTGCTCCTTGGTGCGGGCAGATATGATGATCACCGGAACATCGCTCCAGGAACGGAGTTTCTGTAATACCTCCAGCCCGTCCATGTCCGGCAGCCCTAAATCTAACAGGATCACATTGGGGCAGAAAGAAGTGCTGAGACTCAGTCCCTCTCTGCCGTTTAAGGCATGCATGATCTTGTAGCCTTCCCGGTCCATGGTAGCGGTGATGAAATTACTGATACTTCTATCGTCTTCGATTAAGAGAACTTTGATCTTATTCATATCTGTGATCCATATCCTTTCCGGTATTTTCAAGAGTTCTGTCTTATGTGGCTGAGAGTACACTTATTTTTCTGAAGCGACAACTCCCACCTTGGGCAGTGTGAAACAGAATTCCGCGCCATCCGCATGATTCCTGCCACTCAGCGTTCCGTGATGGGCGGTGATGATGGTCTTGCAGATGGATAGACCGATACCCATGCCCTTGCGGGAATCCGAGCTCTGGGAATTGTTGTAGGTACCCGTCTCGAACAGATTCTGTAATTTTTCTTCCGACAATCCTTTTCCGTAGTCTCTCACAATAAAAGATACATGCTCCGGATGATCCTCCACGATGAAATCAATGGGCAGGATACTTCCGGAATGAACGATGGCGTTTTCTAGCAGATTGATGGTGACCTGCTCGATCAGCACCGCATCCATGGGGATCATCAGAAATTCCTCGGGGATCTTGACCCGGATGGCGGCATCGGGATAGCGTTTTTTCAGTTTCTCCAAAGCTTCTCCCACCACTTCCTCCACCGGTTCCTCTGTGGTATTGATGCTTAAGCTGTCTCCCTGGATACGAGTGACGGACAGCAGATTTTCCACCATATTCAACAGCCAGTTGGAATCCTCATAGATATTGGTCATGATCGTACGCTGTTCGGTGGAGCTTAGATCGTTCTGACTTTCCAGAAACAGGGAGCTGTTGCCGATGATGCCGGTGAGCGGCGTGCGCAGATCGTGGGAGATGGCGCGCAGTAGATTTGCACGCATCTTTTCCATTTCGGCCTCTGCCAGCCGCTTTTCCCGCTCTGCGATCATCTCGGACTGGATGGTCATATGGGAGGTCATGGTACACAGGATCAGAGTGATCCCACTCATCAGCAGGAAGGTGATAGGGTAGCCGGTCAGTGAGAAATTAAGCTTATAATACGGATAGGTGAACAGATAATTGATCGCTATTACGGAAAAAAGGGTGCAGGCAATGCCGTAGCCGTAGCCCACCGTCCATCTGGCGATGATCACCAGTGCCAGAATGTAGAACAGTGCTACATTGGCATGGTTGTCCGGTACTATATGCTGATATAAAAAAGAGGCAAGAGTGGCGCACAGCATACAGGCGGCACAGATCAGGATACTGATGGCGTGTCTGGTAAAGGGTGGTTTTAAGCGGAAGCTTTTCCGCGGTGATTTTTTATCGGAAAGTGATCGGAACACGGTGTGATCCTCCATGAAATATTGTTAGTCGTTTTGTAAATTTATTATAACTATAGTACCATTACTTTGCAATGCAAGGTGTAAAGAAGTAGTTAAGGATATATGAAAACCGGTATATTTTCCCCTAAAGCTACGGCAAAAGGCAGGTATCCTCAGGAAAATCCAAGACACAAAAAATAGGAACATATACTTTCGTTAGGTTGACATCAGGAAAAACATTAGATTAAAATGTAGTATGGCGGCGGTCCTGAAAGGGCGGACCGTCTATGTGGACAGGAGAGGAATAGGTTATGTTTCTGACAGGATGGGCACTATTGCCGGCCATCGCACTGGTGGTATGGATCTATAGACAGGATAAGGTGGAGAAGGAGCCGAGGGGATTATTGTGGAAAATATTCCTGTTTGGTGTATTGTCTGTGATCCCCGCCATGATACTGGAAATCATTCTGGATGAAGTATTTCTGGTATTTATGGATGCAGATACGCTGTGTTACGTGATCCTGGATAATTTTATCGGGGTGGCACTGATCGAGGAACTTTGCAAGATGCAGGCGGCCAAATGGGCGGCATGGAAGCATCCGGCATTTAATTATAAATTTGATGCCATCGTGTACTGTGTGACTTCGGCATTAGGATTTGCAGCCATTGAAAATGTTCTGTATTGTCTGGGCGGTGACATTGGGACGGCAGTGACCAGAGCCCTGTTGTCCGTGCCTTCCCATGCCATCGATGGCGTGATCATGGGATATTTCTTCGGTGTGGCGAAGGAGGCAGAACTTGCAGGCAATAAAAAACGCAGGAAATGCTACCTGAAGCTCAGCGTGTTCATGCCGATGATCGAACACGGTATCTATGATTCCGCATTGTCTCTGGATGCGGACTGGATCTTCGTTTTCTTTTTCCTGTTTGTGATCGTGGTGGATGTCTGGGCCTATAAATTTGTGAAAAAGCAGTCTGGGCAGGACCGGGAGCTGTCTGCATAAAGATTGCGTTAAGACCCCGTGAAAATTTTATAAATTCACGAAAAACGGTAGGATCGGGTCTTTGCTTCATGTTAAGATAAAGAAAACATAAAGAAAGGAAAGACCAATATTGAAGTTATTAAATCCAAAGATCCGGCAAAAATTTGCAGAATCCTTGAAGGCGGTCCTGCCGGTAGTAGGGATCGTGATCATATTAAGCTTTACCATGGCTCCCATTACCTCCAGTATCCTGCTGTGCTTTCTGGTGGGGGCGGTGATGGTCATGGCCGGTATGATGTTTTTCACCCTGGGTGCGGAGATGTCCATGACCCCCATGGGAGAAAAAGTGGGTGCCAGAATGACCCAGAGTAAAAACATTCTGCTGATCGTAGTGTTATCTTTTCTGTTGGGAGTGGTGATCACCATTTCCGAGCCTGACTTGCAGGTGCTGGCGACACAGGTGCCTTCGGTTCCGAACATGACTCTGATCCTGGCAGTGGCAGTGGGGGTTGGAATCTTCCTGGTCATTGCCCTTCTGCGTATGTTGATCGGTGTGGCTCTGCCGCCGTTGTTGACCTTTTTCTACATAGTAGTGTTCGTTCTTGCATTTTTCGTACCGGAGAACTTCCGGGCAGTGGCGTTTGATTCCGGAGGTGTGACCACGGGACCCATGACCGTTCCTTTTATCATGGCACTTGGTGTCGGTATTGCGTCCATCCGTAATGACCACCATGCGGCGGACGACAGCTTCGGTCTGGTAGCACTGTGCTCCATCGGCCCGATCCTGGCGGTCATGGTGCTGGGGCTGATCTATAAGCCGACCAATGCGGATTACCAGCCGGTGGCAATCCCGGAGATCGCTGATTCCGTGGAACTGGCGCAGCTTTTTGCTCATGGGATTCCGGATTATATGAAAGAGATCGCACTCTCATTACTTCCCATTGTATTGTTTTTCGGTCTGTTCCAGATATTTGCCCTGCGGCTGTCGGGGAAGACACTGGCGAAGATTCTGATCGGTCTGATCTATACTTATATTGGTCTGGTACTGTTTCTGACAGGGGCAAATGTGGGCTTTATGCCTGCCGGTAATTACCTCGGTCAGGTCATGGCAGCCAGATCCTACAGGTGGGTATTGGTGCCGGTGGGAGCACTGATCGGTTACTTTATCGTAAAAGCGGAGCCCGCAGTCTATGTGCTGAATCATCAGGTAGAGGAACTGACAGACGGCGCTATCTCGGCAAGATCCATGGGTGTCTCCCTGTCTGTGGGCGTATCCTTATCCGTAGCACTGGCGATGATCCGCGTGCTGACGGGGATCCCGATTCTATGGTTTTTGATCCCGGGATACGGTGTGGCGATCGGACTGTCCTTTTTTGTACCGAAGATATTCACAGCGATCGCCTTCGACTCCGGCGGTGTGGCGAGCGGTCCCATGACAGCTACCTTTTTACTGCCGTTAGCGCAGGGCGCCTGTGTGGCGGTGGGCGGCAATTTAGTCGCAGATGCTTTCGGTGTGGTAGCAATGGTAGCTATGACACCGCTGATCACGATCCAGATATTGGGAATGGTATATCAGTTAAAGCAGCAGAAGAGCGGTGCAGGCGTATTTGCCGGTGCGGCGGATGCATTTGGTGCTTTGGATGAGAATGCCATCATTGAACTGTAGGAGGTGTGCCCATGAGTGAATTATATATGATGGTCACCATCACCAATCGTCAGCTGACGAGGAAATTCGTGGAATGCTATAAAGAAAAAGGCGCACAGGTCGGCAGTGTTACCGTCGGCATGGGAACCGCGGCGAATGAGATCTTAGATTATTTTGGACTGGACGGCATGGAGAAGAGCGTATTGTTCCATCTTGTCACAGATGCTTCCTGGCGGCAGATCAAGGCTGCCCTGCGCAAAAAGATGCAGATTGATCTCCCGGGAATGGGAATCGCATTTATCATTCCCGTGAGCAGTGTCGGCGGCAAGAAAGCATTGAATTACCTGACCTGCGGGCAGGAATTCGTAAAAGGAGAGGAGTCCACATTGAAAGAGACGAAGAATGAGCTTCTGGTAGTGATAGCCAATCATGGATATACGGAACTGGTCATGGATGCAGCGAGAGAAGTACATGCGGCAGGCGGCACAGTCATCCATGCCAAGGGCACCGGAACAGAGAATGCACAGCAGTTTCTGGGCGTGACACTGGTGCCGGAAAAAGAAATGTTGTTCATTGTGGTAAAAAGTGAGCAGAAAAATTCCATCATGCGTGCTATAATGGAAAAAGCAGGACTGGAGAGTAAAGCACAAAGCATAGTATTCTCCCTTCCTGTGACAGATACTGCAGGCATGCGCCTGATGGAGGAGATGGGAGAGACATGACAAACGGCTTATCCGGACCCAGGAAGCAGTTCCTGGACGTGCTCCGGGTATTGGCAACCTGTGCAGTGGTGCTGATGCATGTACTGACAGGTGCGACAGATGTGACAGATGCGTCGATAGTGCCGGAATACCGGTCATTATTGCTGTCAGTTATGGATCTGGTGACCTGGTGTGTTCCTATATTTTTATTGATCTCGGGATATTTGTTCCTGAATCCGGAACGTACATTGACTTATCCGGTCATGATTAAAAAATATTGCAGGAGGATTGCGCTGGCGATCCTCCTATTCGGCGTTCCGTATGCAGCTTCCGAGCTGGTAGTGGCGGAGCGGACCTTCCGGATCAGGATGATCCCGGAGGCACTGAAGATGACTCTGATGGGACATACCTGGTCCCATATGTGGTATCTGTATCTGATCCTGTTTTTATATCTGATCACGCCGCTTCTGAAAAAAGTGCTGCGTGTGCTGCCGGTGTGGGGTGTTGCTGCAGTGATGGCAGTGATCTTCTTAGGAAGCAGTGTGGCACCGTTTCTGAATAAGGTACTGGACGTCAACAGTATTCCGGTATTGCCGGATGGCGGTGTGTATTTCCTGTATTATCTGTGTGGATATTTCTTCGCGGTGAGAGAAGTATGTGTGGACAAGGGAAGGAATGTATGGCTGACAGCTGCAGTAGCGGTTCTGGCTCTTGGAATGATCCTGAGCAGAACACTTGCGGGATTCTCCATTCAGATGGCATACAATTACCCGTTTACAGTACTGCTTGCAGTGCTTCTGTTCGCTGCAGGATGGAATGGGAGTATTAAAAAACACCGGCTCCCCTGGCAGGAGGCGGGAGCCTTGAGCTTTGCCGTATACCTGGTACATCCGGTGTATGTGAACCTGTTGTATAAATTCGTGAAGATCACACCCTTTACGGTGTTGGAACAATGCGGTGTGCAGTCTGTAGCCGCGGGACAAGCGGTATTGATTTTGCTGCTGGCTGCATTCTGCCTGGTAGTGCTGGCACTGGCAACGGCTACCGCGTGGGTGCTGCGCAAGATCCCGGTGTTAAGAAAATATGTGCTGTAATTACTTCCGCTGCCAGCGCCCGGAAGCGCCGCAGGGCAGTACCAGACCGCTCTCGGTGACGGGGAGGCCGATCTCTTCGGCTTCCACATGACCGCCGAACTTTTTCGTCAGGGTGGAATTCATCATATAGGACAGCACGGCGGGCTGCAATCCTGTAGTGTACGAATTGATCAGGAAGAACAGCGCATCATCGGATAAAAGCTGTGCGGTCAGTCCTACGAAATCCCAGATATTATCTTCTATTTTCCAGATCTCGCCCTTGGGACCTCTGCCGTAGGAAGGGGGATCCATGATGATGCCGTCGTATTTGTTGCCCCGGCGGATCTCACGCTCTACGAACTTCATACAGTCGTCCACCAGCCAGCGGATAGGAGCATCGGCTAGTCCGCTGGCAGCAGCGTTCTCCTTTGCCCAGCCGACCATACCCTTGGACGCATCCACATGGGTCACAGCAGCTCCCGCAGCTGCGGCGGATACAGTGGCACCGCCGGTGTAAGCGAAGAGGTTCAGTACCTTCACGGGTCTGCCTGCCTCATGGATCAGACCGGAGAACCAGTCCCAGTTCACCGCCTGCTCCGGGAACAGACCGGTATGCTTGAAGCTGAAGGGCTTCAGATGGAAGGTCAGAGGATCCGTCTTACCGGAGGCTTCCTTCTGAAAAGGCAGGGTGTAATGGATCGCCCACTCGTCCGGCAGCCGGAAGAACTCCCATTCTCCGCCGCCCTTCGCACTTCTGTGGTAATGACCGTTTTTCTGCTTCCAGCCCTTATGATCGTGGGGCGTCTTCCAGATGACCTGGGGATCCGGACGCACCAGAATATAATCTCCCCAACGCTCTAACTTTTCTCCGCTGGACGTATCCAGCACTTCGTAATCTTTCCAATGATCTGCAATCCACATATAGAAACCTTTCTGTGTGTATACTTTGTAACTGATTTTTACAGGACATAATAATAGAATATAATACCGGAAAGACTTTTTCAAGGAATACTTGCTATTGAACCACATTGAGCCATTTAAAGTCCTCTTCGGTCGATTCATGACATATTTGGGTCGATTCATGCAGCCCCTGGTTCCGCTGAGAGAAAGTGTGGTACGTTATCTTTAAGATAATGGGTATCACTATGCCCAGCGGAAAGAGGTAAAACGGTATGAAAAAACGAGTATTGAGCATGTTACTGGCATTTATTCTCTGCTTCTCCACACTGCCCATGACGGCATTCGCACAGGAGGCTTTACAGGAAGCGGATGCGGTTACAGAGCAGGAGGAACAGCAGGAAGCAGCCCCTGCGGCAGAGCCGGAAGAACAGCAGGAAGCAGACTCTGCGGAAGAGCAGAAGGAAGCAGAAGCAGTGGCGGCACCGGGGGAAGAGACTTCGTCCGATAAGAGCACCACTGCGGCAACTCCCGGTACGGAAGATCCCACTGCGGGCGAAGCCCCCGATACTGTGAAATCCACTGGTGAAAGCATTAGCGATAATGATGCCGGCACGCAGGACACCGCGGCAGACGATGAGAAGAAGGCAGCAGTGCAGAAGGTACAGGCACTTATCGACGCTCTGCCGGAGACAGTGACGATGGAAAATGCAGAAAGTGTCAGTGCGCAGCTGGAAGCCATTGACGAGGCTATGGAGTCACTGACCGAGGAACAGATCGCAGAACTGGATATGACACGACTTCATGCCGTTTCTGAGGCGATGAATGCACCGATGACGGTGGCGGCAGGTGAGCATACACACTGCATTTGCGGCATGAATCATCAAAATATTGGTGATCACCAGGCGGATTCGCAGGTGACTTTCAAGAAGCTGTGGATGGATAACGGCACACTGAAAATAGACGATGCTGCAGTGAACATAAAGTCTGACATTGCCGGATATAGTGGAGAGTGCATTGTGTTACCATCGGGAAACTATTATCTTGACAGTGACCTTACACTTTCCTGTCCCATTTACATAGGACAGGAAAGTAACCCGGATACAGAGGCTAAAGATGTGAACCTCTGCCTGAATGGTAAAAGCATTACGGCAAATGGTGATTTTGATACCATAATTTTGTTTTGCGGCAATAGCAATGCGAAGATGGCTCTTTCGCTGACAGATTGTCAAGGCAACGGTAAAATCACACACGCAGATGGTAAGAACGGTTGCGGCGTGTATGTAGATGCTTTTAACAGAGCCACATTCAATATGTATAGAGGTTCTATTACCGGTAATAACGGGCATGCAAGCAGTAGCAACACCTCGACTCCCGACGGTGGTGGGGTGTACATGAACAACAAAACTCAGATGAGTGATAATGGTGGCATTTTCAATATGTACGGCGGCACCATTAGTAATAATAGCGCAACTAATGGCGGTGGTTTGTTTATGTGTAACAACGTCGGAAACATTTTCAGAATGTACGGCGGCAGCATTACCGGTAACACAGCAACCGGGATGGGTGGCGGTGTGTATTCTGCCGGCGGTGATATTACCATGACTGGTGGCAGCATCGAAAATAATAATGCTTCTCAGGGAGGCGGCATGTATGAAAGTGGTGGAAGCTCAGTTTTCTTTACTATGTCTGGCGGCAGTATTACCAAAAACACAGCAACCGATAAAGGCGGCGGTGTATATGTAAGCGAGGGTGGCAACTTCAAGATATCCGGTTCGGTACAGATCACCGGGAATACAAAGGAGAGTGCTGTAAACAATGTCGAACTGGCTGCCGGTAAGACGATCACCATCCAATCCGGCTTGGCAGAGGACGCATCCATTGGTGTGACTACGGAGAAAACGCCTGGAACTGGTGACTATTCAAAGGTTGCTTCCGGTGCGGAAGGATATTTTCTGACTGGAGCAGATGCAAACCGTTTCTTTTCGGATGTTAATAAGACCACCTATACGATTAAGTGCGCGGACAATAAACTGATACTTACAAATACTGGAGATAGTACACTTCACTACCATCCCATCTGCGGTGAAACCTGTACTCATAAGAATGCGGATGGCACTTTTCAGCATAAGGCTGTGTATTGGGAAGCAACATCTGATTTGAACGATAAAATGCCGGCTGGGTACTATTATCTGACCCAAAATGTTACATTGACACAATCATGGCGCCCTGCAGCAGGAATGGTTCTTGACCTGAATGGTCATGACATTATCATGAATGCCGATGGCTATGTAATCAGCAGAGGAGACGCTCCCGGGGCTTTTACACTGACAGATTGTATGGGTGGACAAGGTAGATACGGAAAGATTACACATGGAAACAATTATAAAGGGGGCGGTATACAACTCGCCTCTTCGGCGTATTATTACTATACAATGAGTTTTGAAATGTATGGTGGCTCTATTACCGGAAATACCGGATCCTATCCGGGCGTATGTTTGGAAGATAATTCAACTCGCTCAATTACATTTAATATGTACGGTGGTGAAATCACCAACAATAAAAATACAAGCCCCACTGGCAGTTATAAAGGCGGTGGTGTGTATGTTGCAGCTGGTAATACTTTCACTATGACAGGTGGTAAAATTACAGGAAATCAAACGGCCACCGTCGGAGGCGGCGTATATGTAGAAAAGCAATCAAATAAGCAAGGGAATTTTATTGTCAGCGGTGATGCGCGGATTACGGAGAATTATAAGACGGATGGTACGACTGCAGACAATGTTTACCTGCAATCGGTTACTAATGGAACACAAAAACAGGCATATATCCAGGTCAATGGAGCATTGTCTAACAATGCATCCATCGGCGTGAACGCCGGAACAATTGATGAGGGCAGCTATAAGATTGTCGCACAAGGCTCAGAGTACCAGCTGACGGATAGTGACCTGCAACGTTTTACAAGTGATGCCAGCTATACACCGAAATTAGTGAACAACCGCATTGCGTTTACAAACGGTACGCCGCATGAGCATCCCATCTGTGGTAAAACGGACTGCAACGACGATCACAGCAATGAACTGTGGAACCTTTTGACTTATGATGCTGGCACGAAGCAACTGAAATATGGTGCAACCACAGCAAAACGGGAACCGATAACAAATTTAACTGGGCATTATGTATATACACTTCCGGCGGGCCATTATTATTTGGCGCAGGATATTACGCTCGAGGGTTCAATTAGTATTAGTGGCGACGTGAATATCTGCCTGAATGGACATGAAATTTCTACAAATCAATATAATAGAGTTTTTGAAATCAAAAACTACAAGCTTGCGGTTTGTGATTGCAGTACAAGTCATTCAGGAAAAATAAGAGGTAATCAGCAATCGCTCGTTGTATATTTGCTATCTAGCGCATCGTTTGATCTGTATGGAGGTACGATCTGCGGAGGCAATTATGGAGTATATGAAAATATGGCTTCTAGTGTGACCCTTTTCGGAGGCAGCATTACCAGTAATACAAGCGGAGTAGGTGGTTCGGATACCCCCCTGATAACAATTGGTGGCGATGCAAAGGTCATTAATAATACAACGAAAAATCTCTACCTGCGCTCCAACCAAGTCATCCGTATTGATGACAGTCTGACACAGGATGCCCGGATAGGCATCTCAACAGTCACTAATCCTTCAGCAAATAATAATATTCAGATTGCCACCAGCGCGACGAATACTAAACTGGATTATTCCAAGATTTTTACATCCGATGCAACAGATCAGAATTATGTAGTCACCAAAGATGCAAAAGGCAGGCTGTACCTGGGAATTCATCAGCACAACTGGCAAGCCACTGCAGAAGGCGCTCAGATTACATTCAAATGCAGTGCGGATGGTTGTAAGTTGGAAAGTGATTTTGCTACAACCTATACGGTTACTGCACCGACGTATTTGACTTACAGTGGCAGCGAGAAAGTCGCTACGGTAACAAAGGATGATAAGTATTCTGATGGTTTGGGCTTGCCCACTCCAGCTATTACCTATCAGAAATTAAAAGAAACAGAATATGTTGGCATTGAAGGAGCACCTAAGGATGTTGGTACATATCGGGCTTCGATTACGATTGAAAACGTAACAGCCAGTGTAACCTACAATATTGTGAGCAAGGAGGTTGCAAATCCGACCATTACAGTTGCCGGAACATATACATATGATGGCACGAAGAAGGAGCCGTCTGTAGTTGTAAAAGACGGAGAGACGGAGATTCCTGACAGCGAGTATAGTGTTTCCTATGCAGATAATATCAATGTTGGCAACGCTACTGTAACAATTACGGATGTAGCAGGTGGAAACTATAATGTCAGCGGAAGTACGACATTCACCATTGATAAAGGAACCTACACCGGAACAGTAGGTAAGACGGTAAATATAATAAAGAACCGTGTCGGTGAGCAGACCGGTACTTTGACGGTAGCAGACTTTTTCCCGGAGGGACCGGTACCGGCGAGTGCTAGGATTAGTGACCTTGAAACTGCTACCAGTGGAATTGTGGCCGTTAGGACATCTGGGGATACATACAAGGGATATATACTTACCTATATCGCTCAGGACAACATTACCTCCACGAGCGACCAGACCTGCGCAGTAACCATCTCTTCTGCAAACTACCAGGATATTCAGGCAACCCTGACCTTCCATCCTACGGATAAGGAGACGGTTACAATCTCAGGTCCGACCTATACGGAGAAGACCTATGACGGCAGTGCGATTCAGCCGACCGGTACCCTGAAGGTATCTGGCGACAAAGTTCCTGTGAATGAACTGGATGTGACGTATACAGGTACAGGTGACACGACTTACAACAGCTCCGATGCACCCACGGATGCAGGTACTTACCAGGTGACCTATAAAGTAGCTGACAGCAACGAGAATTATACCGGCAAGGTGACGTACTCCTTTACCATTTTTCCGAAGGCTGTTACCGCGGACATGATTGGAGCGATTGCTGATGAGACATACACCGGTAGTGCTATTACACCGAAACCGGTTGTGACAGATGGCAATACTATATTGACTTCCGGCACGGATTTTGCCTTCAGCTACGACACGAATACCGATGCCGGTGCAGCGACCCTGACCATCACCGGAAAAGGGAACTACACGGGAACCGCAAACCAAAAATTCACGATCAAGCCGAAGGACATTAGTAGTGCGACAATCCGGCTGCACAACAACAGTTTTATTTATGATGGTATAGCGAAGAAAGTGGAAATTGCTTCGGTAACACTTGGTGAAAATACAAATACTTTGACTTTGACATCACCCACGGATTATGACATCAAAGCGGGTAATACGTTCATTAATGCAAATGATGCCATCACTCTGACCATCGCTGGCAAGGGCAATTATACCGGAACCGCTTACACGATATGGAAGATTACCAAGGCAAGTCCTGTACTGGGGAATTTTGATGTGTCTCAGAATCTATCCACGCCGCTGACCTATGATGGTACGCCGAAGACGGTGACGGCTCAGCCGAGGAACGGCGTCATCGGTATGGGCGCGGTAACGGTGTGCTACGAAGGAAGCAACGGTACGACCTATGCCAGAAGTGAAACAGCACCTGCCAACGCCGGAACCTATCAGGTAATCCTGTCCGTAGTGGAAGGCAAGAACTACACCAAGGCAGAAATCGCAGCCGGTACACTGACCATTGGGAAGGCGGATCTTACAGTAGGGGATGTTACAGAATTCTTCGAGTACACGAAGACAGGCGCACAGACCATCAGCTTAGCGGAGCTTGTACCGGGAGCAACCAACTATGCACCCGGCACATATACCGATGACAACGGAATTCTCACCGGAGATCTTACGATAGATGCGACCGGTCTTATGAAGTTTACATTGTCAGCACTGACGATAGCCAATATTGACAATAAGGTGACCGTGCCTGTGACCATTACCTCGGAGAACTATAAAAATGTCACTGTCAATGTGACGATCTATATCTCACCGGAATACCGGATTATCGACGGAGCAGGCAGCTCCTGGACACAGAATACCACGGGTACTGTTGTGATCCGCGGAAACGGCGAATATAACAGGTTCCGTGCTGTAAAGGTAGACGGAAAAGTCATCGATCCTGCTAACTACGACAAAAAAGAAGGCTCTACCATTATCACCCTGAAGGCAGAATACCTTAAGACATTAGCTACAGGCAGCCATACCTTTGCCATCGTCTGGGACAATGGTATCGCCGGTACCAGCTTTACCGTTGCTGCGAATACCTCCGGCAATCACAGTGGTAATAACAACAATAATGACAGCAATCATGGCAGCGATAACAGCGGCAACAATGACAGTGGTAATACGGCAGGTACGGCAGCCAATACCGCCGCTGCTCCTGCACAGGAGCTGGACAGGGTTCCGGCGACCGGAGATGCGTCTGGTATCTGGCTGGCACTGTTTGCAGTATCACTTTCCGGATGGGCAGTGATGATGGTATTAAAAAGAAAGCCCGGTCAAAAGGCTGACCCTAAGTAAAGAGATTGTGTAAAAGCTTTTCATGTAACCACAGCAATAACGGCGGCAGCCCCACCGCAGGGACAAAACTCTGCGATGGGGCTTTTGCGCATCTTGCGGCACATATTTCTCTATGGGAATATAACTTATAGTGGTAAAGGTAGAAAAAATAATAATCATGTAGAAAAATGTTAAAAGTATAAAATTATTCATGCAATATAATGCAAAATTCACATAAAAAACATTTGATTTTTACATGAATTTGAATTATGCTATATTCAGAATCTTTATGGAGGATGAATGATGTATAGAAAGATTATGGACTTCTTAGAAACGTGGAAAGAAAGTGAACATCGCAAACCTCTTATTTTGCAAGGGGCAAGACAGGTGGGAAAAACTTACTCCATTTTAGAGTTCGGGCGAACCCACTATGAGAATGTGGCATATTTCAATTTTGAAACAGATCCTAAATTGAATGAAACTTTTGAAGAAAACATCAGTCCTGATTATCTGATCCCCATTTTGTCTCACATTGCGGGTCAGACCATCGTAAAAGAAAAAACGCTGATTGTATTTGATGAGGTGCAGCTTTGTGAAAGGGCTCTGACTTCTCTGAAATATTTTAACGAGAGTGCTCCGGACTATCATATCATCGTTGCGGGCAGCCTGTTAGGTGTGGCTGTCAACAGGGAAAAGTTCTCGTTCCCTGTGGGCAAGGTGGATATGAAAACCCTGTATCCCATGGATATGGAGGAATTTATGATCGCTATGGGTGAGGGAGATCTTGTGCAGCAGATCAAAAGGTGCTTTGCAACAGATCAGCCGATGCCGGCGGCACTCCACGATGCGGCTATGCAGCTTTACCGGCAGTATCTTGTGGCAGGCGGGATGCCGGAGTGTGTGATGCAGTTTGCCCAGACAAGGGACTATATCCTGATCCGCCATATACAGGATACCATTCTTGCAAGTTATCTCAATGACATGAGTAAGTACAATAATCTGAATGAAATCAAGAAGACCAGGCTTGCCTATGACAATATTACCGTTCAGCTTTCGAAGAAAAATACGCGTTTTCAGTATAAGCTGATGAAAAAAGGAGGGCGGGCGTCTGAATTTGAGAATGCCATAGAATGGCTCTGTCTGTCCGGAATCGTATCACGGGTCTATAAGGTAGAGCAGATTAAAAAGCCTTTGGAAAATTATCGTGATATCGACGCTTTCAAGATATATGTTTCGGATTTGGGGCTGCTTTGTGCCAAGAAGGATCTGGCTGCCAATGATATTCTGTATATGGTGGAGGAATTGAACGATTTTAAGGGCGGTATGACGGAGAATTATGTCAATGTACAGCTCTCCATCAATGGTTACAATACTTACTATTGGGAGTCTGAGCGTGGTGCGGAGATAGATTTTGTTATTCAGCGTGATGGGCAGTTGATCCCGATTGAAGTGAAATCTGCCGACAATACCAGAGCAAAGAGTTTAAAGGTTTACATGGATACCTATAAGCCTGCATATGCCATCAAACTTTCTACAAAAAACTTCGCATTTGAAGACAACAAAAAGATAGTGCCGCTCTATGCAGCGTTTTGCATCTGAATACGTCAGGTGAAGAATCATAGGCTGTCCGTAACGGCAAGGGTTTTTGAAGCTTTCACACATTACAGCGATAGCAAACTAATCTGTTGACGATAAGCCATTTCTTGTATATAATAAATCGTATCACTGTATACAATTAAGAAAATGTACAAGAAGAAAAATTTGAGGAGGCTATTATGACAGGAAATACGCTGGGCTGGGTAATTGTGGCATTCGTGCTGTATTTACTCATGATGATCGCTATCGGAGCGTTCTACGCAAAGGGAAACAACAATTCCGAAGATTACTTTTTAGGAGGCAGAAAGCTGAACGGCTTCGTCGCTGCACTGTCCGCGCAGGCATCGGACATGAGTGGATGGCTGCTGATGGGACTGCCGGGAGCTATTTACTTAACCGGTGTCGGAGGTGACGGCTGGATCGCCATCGGACTTTTCATCGGCACGACGCTGAACTGGCTGCTCATTGCCACGAAGCTGCGCAGATATACGATCCGCGCCAACAACTCTGTGACACTGCCTACTTATTTTGAGAACCGCTTCCATGATGAGAAGAAGGTATTGATGACGGTTTCTTCTATTACTATTGTAGTATTTTTCCTGGTATATTGCGCTTCCGCGCTTTCTGCCGGCGGCCAGCTGTTTGAGTCTGTGTTTGGCATTGATTATCATGTGGCACTGACCATCGGTGCGCTGGTAGTTTTGGTCTATACCTTCCTCGGCGGATTTACCGCGGTATGTGTGACAGACTTTATCCAGGGTATGCTGATGCTGGTCGGTATTCTGGCAGTACCGCTGTTCGCTTATCATTTTCTGACAACCGGCGGCACTACATTGTCAGCCGGTCTGGAAGCCAGCGGCGCTGACAGTGCCAACTTCCTGAACCTGATGAAGAATGGTGATGGCAGCAACAATATCATCAGCGTGATCTCCGGTCTCGGCTGGGGACTGGGATATTTCGGTATGCCCCACATCCTGGTGAGATTTATGGCAGTCCGGGATGAGAAGGAAATGACCAAGTCCAAGGCTACAGCCATCAGCTGGGTAGCATTATCCCTGGGATTTGCAGTGTTTATCGGTATCCTGGGCAGAGCTTATCTGCCGGAGCTGGTGAATGGCAATAATGAGAAGGTATTTATTGAGATGATCAAGAAAGTATTTACCGTGGAGATGCGTGCTCCGTTCATTGCAGGATTGTTCCTTTGCGGTATCCTGGCAGCAATCATGTCCACGGCGGATTCCCAGCTGTTAGTCAGCGCCTCCAGCGTAGCGGAAGATATCTTCAAGGGACTGCTCAAGAAGGATGCGGATGACAAGACGGTTATGAATGTGAGCCGTGTCACAGTACTGGTAGTAGCTGTGCTGGCTTACATCATCGCATGGAATCCGAACAACACCGTCATGGGTCTGGTATCCAATGCGTGGGCAGGTTTAGGTGCCGCCTTCGGACCGTTGGTAGTGATGTCCTTATATTGGAAGAGAACCAACTTCCCCGGAGCGGTAGCCGGAATTGTCACAGGAGCACTTGCCGTGATCATCTGGGATTACATTCCTCTCGTGGGCGGACAGACCCTGGGCAAAGCTACCGGATTGTATTCCCTGGTAGTAGGCTTCGGGCTGGGACTTATAGCTATCATCGCAGTCAGCCTCGCTACCAAGGCTCCTTCCGAAGAAATGCTGCAGGAGTTCGAGGATGTGAAGGCGAACCGGCTGTAAAAATTCAATTTTTCATAATTCTGAAACTGCCCGGACACACTGGATTGTACTGGGCAGTTTTTTATGGGGCGAAATTCTTAATTTGTGATTGTTAGACCCCGCGAAAATCGAAACGCTGGGGCACAGCAAGAGATTCTGCTAAAATAAGCCCCCGGCGATATCAGAACATCGGGGCGCAGAAAGAGATTTTATTAAGATAAGCCCCGACGCTACCGAAACAGCGGGGCACAGCAAGAGATTCAGCTAAAATAAGCCCCGGCGATATCAGAACATCGGGGTGCAGCAAGAAATTTTGCCAGAATAAGCCCCGGCGGCATCTGAGAGTATCCGGGGGACGGTTTCGCGTGTCATAAAAAATAATGGGCGATATTATACTGGGCAATATTATATATAAGAAGAAACTCACAAAAATACAGTGGCGAACCTGTGCAAAACAGCAAAAAGAAATTGTATCAAAAAAAATACAATTTTTTTAAAAAAAGTCTTGCAATGCCCATAAATTCAATGTATACTAATCCTTGCTGTGGCATGATAGCTGTGAAGCGTGAGGTTGCCGGTTCCCAGTAATGGAGATCGGGTTTTCCGTGGAGCGAATGTC
>ENA-UOJJ01002938-UOJJ01002938.1-human-gut-metagenome-genome-assembly--contig:-CS66-NODE-2938-length-19574-cov-4.302577_pt1 | contig 19574 bp, 14 predicted proteins | sample MGYA00242343_ERZ723890 | MGnify/ENA metagenome assembly ERZ723890 | reverse complement strand
AATCGAGTCGGTAACCTATTGCAGTTTAAATTGGCGTTTCTTTTTCAAGAAGTGAATTTTGTGGATATGGTAGCACTAACTACGATTGAAATTGTTTTTCCTAAAATCTATGAATGGATTAAAGAAAACAAATCAGTGTTAACTGGTGAATGGCAGTTTGAATCTATGTTATTTGACAGGGATAAGACTGAAGAGACGATCTATCATACGAGTAGCAACGAGGTACAAAAAGTTCTGGAAGAAAGCGGATTTGCTGCAGATGTTGAAAATGTTGATAGACTCTGTTATGGAATAAAAACCATATTTCCTAATTGGAGCCATAAATCTGTTCCAAAGTATGCTTTAGAGGAACTTAGAACGGAAAATAGAATAGCACACCCCGATAAATTCAATCGATATTTTAATCTTGATGTTAATGACATTGCTTTGCTTCAGTGTGATATCGAAGCATATTTTAATTTTATGGATAAGCAAGAACTTGGGGCTTATATGCAAAGAATTGATAGAGAAGGAAAAATCGATGAACTGTTTTCAGAAATTGAAGCAAGACGTAATGATATTTCCGTTGAGCGTGCAAAAATATTAATATATGCACTTCTTCAAAATGGTGAGCAATTTATCTCACGCTCATCAAAAAATATATTTGGGATTCAAGCATCAATATTGGCGCAAAATTTAGTTCGCAGTATTATGGCAGCACATAATAAAGAATGTTGGGCTGAGTATATAAACTCCTTGCTAAAAGAAGCGGATTGGAATATGCTTAAAGGCATCTCTTACGTGCTACGTATAATGATGCTTGCATATGGACGTCATACTAATAAAGGACCGCAATATGAATATGAACGAATAATGAGTGAAGAAGAATTAGCAAAACTCGAAATTGCTTATGTGACAAAAATAGAAGAAAACATTGAAAAGTATGATATTCTTTCTTACCCCTCTGGCCATGGACCGTTTCTTTTGATGAAATATGTTGATGAAGAATATACTGACCACTTTATGAAGGAAGCAATGAAAGAACCAATAAATGCGATTAAGTATCTTGCTGCATCAGTAAGTGAATGGACAGGATCAACAATTATGTACAGATTGGATAACGATTATTCGGAATATATAGATGATACGACTGTTGAAGCAGCGATTGAAACCTGTGTGGAAAAGGGACAATTGTTTCGACTTAATGAATATGAACAGAATGCAGCTGCTGCCTTCTATTTATTAAAGGTTAAACCTGCCAATACCGATGAAGTAGATCAAACAGAGGTAAAAAAATTGATTAATGACTGGCAAACAAATAAGAAATTATAAATTGAATATAGTTATAGTTCACGATGAGAAGTATAGTATAAAAAAACTACATTCTGGCAGTGGGCGAAGAAACGAGCCCATGGTCATAAAACGGTACTTGATGATTCAAAAAATTTGTGGTATATTCATGCTTGGATAATATTTTATTCGAATGCGAATAATAAGGAGATAATGGATTATATTTTATCCGTCGGAGGCTGTTATGAATTTTGTGTGGGAAACCCCGGAAGAAATCAACTTGGCCTTGGCACAGCGCCTGAGCCGCATCCGCAAACGGCGTAAGCTATCACAGCAGGAACTCAGTGAAAAGAGCAACGTGAGCTACGGCAGCATCAAGCGTTTTGAAACTAGCGGGCAGATTTCGCTGATCTCATTAACCAAGCTGTGCGTCGCTCTGGATTGTGCTGATGAGATCCGCAACCTGTTCACCAATGTGGAGTACAACAGTATTGAGGAGGTTCTCCGTGAACGAACATAAAGTGGACGTGTATCTGCACGACTGCCATGTGGGCACACTGGCAGAAACTGCCGATCACCGAGCTGCCTTCGCCTATTCTGATGCATGGCTGGAAAATGGATTTGCTATCAGTCCTTTTTCTCTGCCTGTTGAACAAAAGGTTTATGTTCCCACCTCCACTACTTTTCAGGGGCTGTGGGGCGTATTTGCAGACAGCTTACCAGATGCCTGGGGCCGGTTGTTGGTGGATAGGATGCTGAAGAGCAAAGGTCTTGATTCGTCTCGCGTGACACCCTTGGAACGGCTGGCGATCGTAGGTGAATCGGGAATGGGTGCGCTAACCTATCGTCCTGCTTGGGATGTTCATCAGGATGTACAGCTTGCCGATCTGGATGAACTCTCTGCTAAATGCCACTCCATTCTGAACCATGAAGACATCAACGATCTGGATGATGTATTTCAAATGGGCGGCAGCTCCGGCGGTGCCCGTCCCAAGGTTATAACCGATGAGTGGGTGATTAAATTCCCCACTTCCGATGATATGCAGGACACCGGCCTCATGGAAAAGGAGTATATGGATTGCGCCGCAGATTGCAGCATTATTGTTCCCGAAACAAAGCTGATGCCCTCCAAGCGCTGCAGCGGTTACTTCGCCGTGCGGCGTTTTGACAGGGAAGGTTCTGCGCGTCGCCATATGCTCACCGCCGCCGCCATTCTGGAAGCAGACTGGCGCACGGCTTCTATGGACTATCACACCTTGATGAAATTGACCCGCATCCTTTCCCGCAGCAACGCTGCTGATACGGAGCAGATGTTCCGTCGGATGTGCTTCAACGTGTTTGCCCATAACCGGGATGACCATGCAAAGAACTTCACCTGGATTTATGATGATGCGCAGGACTGCTGGCATCCTTCACCGGCGTATGACCTGACCTGGAGCACCACTTACTTTGGCGAACATACCACAACCGTGGATGGTAATGGAAAAGATCCGGGCGAGAAGGAATTGCTGGCTGTAGGTAAAGCGGCTGGTATTAAACTAAGTGTTTGTAAACTCATTATCAAAGAGATACGCGGTAAAACCTCAGGCTTAGCAAAGAAATATAAAGAGTTGTTATTACGCTGAATTTCGCATTTGAAAGAAAAGAAGATACCAAAATGAACTCGCAAGAGCGAGAACATTTCTGAAATACGCTTTGTTCAGCCGAAACAACTGACCGCTTATATTTTTCCGAGTCCGACAGAACGTCAATCTGGAGCCTTTCATGGAGTGGAGCAAGAAACAAAATGTCGAAAAAAGGTTCTCCCCATGTGCGAGCTATGCTCCACATGAGTGTTCACAATTCTGTCTGCAGTTCAAAGGGAAAGTCTCCGCATAAACCAACTTTAGCTGAGTGCTTTACTTGAAAATATTTTTCAAGCCAAGGAAGGGAGTTCGGCAAAGCACAAACTGTGCAACATCATTTTTGCTGTGCTCAGGAATCAAAGACCCTTCGAATTACGACAGCCAGATCTTCATGCTGTATAGTGTCCAAAATCATCAGGGCAACCTTATGCTGTTTTCTGGAAATGTAAAAGGTCTTTATTATTACTATTGACGTTGCTTATGCTGAGAAAAAACATAAAAATGTTGTTTTTTGGTATTCGGGCATGATAATATATTAACTTGTGAAAGTGCCATAAGGATAATGCCATGCAGACCAAACAACAATATCCGAAGGAGAAAAATTATGCGCAAGCGCATTAACGATCAAAGTATTAACACCACTTCCTTTAAGGAAGATGTGGAGTTTTCAGCCGATACGCCTCATTCTGTACAGATCAAGCACTTCCCCTGTGATGAAATCGTTCCTCTTCATTATGCGGAGACGCTGGAAATGCTGGTAGCTGACCATGTGGATGGTATGGTGACTGTGGGGAAAAACCGTCGGAAGCTTTTGGAACAGGACATGATCATCATCCCGCCTTATTATGTCCATTCTACCGTCTGCCATCGTGGCGATGGAACGCTCTATAATATGAAAATTTCTTTTGAAAATATGAAGGCCTTTATGGATATTCAGGCAATGGCCGCCTGGATGGACGGTTCTCTTTTCGGCGTTCTGTTTGCGCCAGAGCTGTTTGAAACCATGAAGAAAATTATTCAGCGGCTGATTGAAGAAGATAATAATCTTTTTTCCCGTATGCACTGCATCTTGGATGATGCGGAGTTGCTGACCACCGTAAATCAAAAAAGCAGCCTGAAAGAACTGCATGTGGAACCCGGCGACGAAGACCGGCTGCGCCAGCTGATCCAATGGACTCACGAGCATTACCAGGAGCACATTTCTCTGGATATGGCCTCTCAGCAGATGAACATCAGCAAATTTTATCTCTGCAAATATTTTAAGCAGACCACAAATATGACTTATCTGACCTATCTGAATCAGGTTCGTCTGGAAAAGGCGGTGCAGAGACTCCGCCTTGGCAGAAATGTAACGGAGTGTGCAGCGGAATGCGGCTTTGACAGCGTGTCCTATTTTGTGCAGTTGTTCAAACGCACGCTTGGCTGTACACCCGGTCAATATATTCGACTGAATGGAGACGAATCTTCCAAATAAGACAATCTAGCGACAATTTGGAACAATATTCGAATAGCTTTTTGAAAACAAAATAAATATACTGATCTTGTCCTGAAAAATATGGATAGAAGAGGGACAGCATATGCAGCAAGCAGGAAGTACGGGTCAGGTATTCGATGTCGAGCGTTTTTCCCCGCGCGACGGTTTCGGGATCCGTACAACCGCGTTTTTGAAAGGATGCAATCTCCAGTGCGACTGGTGTCACAATCGTGAGGGAATTGCTCCGGAAATGCAGCTGGCCTACCGGCCAGAACGTTGTACGGGCTGCGGTGCCTGCGCCGCCGTCTGTCCTTCGGAAGCCCAACAATTTCAGAATGGAGTCCACACGCTGGAGCGTTCTCGCTGCGTCCGGTGTTTTCGCTGTACGCAGGTCTGTTTTTCCGGTGCGCTGGAGCAGGTAGGAAAAACGTGGACGGTGGAAGAACTGGTTGAAACCCTTGCGACAGATCAGCCGTATTTTCAGACTTCCGGTGGTGGGGTCACTCTTTCAGGCGGCGAAGTGATGTGTCAGCTGGACTTTGCCATTCGCGTGCTTACCGAGTTGAAAAAGCGCGGAATCCACACGGCCATCGAAACCAATCTGGCCGTGCCATGGGACTGGTACGAACAGATTCTGCCATGGACGGATTTGATCATGGCGGACGTTAAAACCATGGATGCAGCTGTATTTGCTCAGCATATCGGCCACGGCTTTGAGCGGGTGCTGGACAATACGGCCCGCCTTCTAAAGCAAAACAGGGAGGTCATCATCCGTACACCGATCGTTCCAGGAATCAATGCAAGCCCGGAAGAAATCCGTCGTATTGCCCGGTTTCTGAAGGGGGCCAAAAATCTTCTGTATTATGAGCTGCTCAGCTATCATCCCATGGGATGTGAAAAAGCGGCAATGTTGGGGGAGACAATTCCTCTATACGAAACGCCGCAGCCGGAACAAATGCAGCTTTTAGGAAACACAGCCGCAGCCGTGGGGTTGAAGGTCTGGGTAGACGGAAAACCTCTGGATACACATTAGAAGGGTGGATAGAAAAACAATGCTGACCTACGAGCAACGAATCGATCATCTGCGGGCGCAAAAAGAGGAGCAGACGCAGGAAAAGCTGCGCCGAAATCATGCCTATATGGATGAGGACGATTACGGAAGCGTTCCGCCCCCGGAGGATTTTCATCTGGAAATCGAATATAACGACCCGGAACATGCCACTTTTTACGGTGCCGAACTCTGGGCACGGAATTTCCGCCGGCTGTTGGAAGCTCACCCGGTCTGGGTGGATCCGCAGGATGCGCTGGCCGGCCGCTGGATGTTTATTTTGCAGAGGCTTCGCCCTTTCGAAAGCGCGGTTTCCAATCACAATATGGAAATGGCTCCTGTCTTTGATTACAGCGATTTGAAGCCTCTTCAGGAAAAGTACGGCATTATTCCCGGCATTGGGAAAATGCATCATTTTGCGCCGGACTATCAGATTGGCCTTCGGCTGGGCTGGGGCGGCATTCAGGAAAAAGTCGCCGAATGCAGGAAGAACCATTCAGAAGCGGCATGGCTTTATGACGCCGAGGAGGAAGTGCTTCTGGGCATTCGCAGCTGGATGGGACGCACAGTAGCGCACATTCGTGAAATGGAAAAAGCTGAAACGGACCCGCAGCTTCGAAGGAATCTGCAGGAAATGGCGCTTGCTAATGAACATATTCTCACCGGCCCGCCCCAAACCTTCCGGGAAGCCTGCCAGTGGATCGCATGGTTCAACATGCTTAACCGGACCTACAACCGCGCAGGAGCGGGCACTCAGCTGGACGTGACGCTGCAGCCTTATTACGAGCGGGACAAGGCTGCCGGGATTCTGACGGACGAAGAAGCGCAATTTATTCTGGCCTGCCTGTTCATCAATGATCCTACTTATTACCAGATTGGCGGCCCTGCGCCGGACGGGGCGGATATGACCTCGGCGCTTTCCTTTCTGATTCTGGAAGCGGCCCATATGGCGAAGACGTCTGTCAATCTGACCATCCGGGTTCATGAAAAGCTGAATCCCCGCCTGCTGCGCCGGGGCGTGGAAATTCTTTTGGAGGACCGGAAGGCCTGCCCCCGTTTTTCCGGGGATGCGTCGCTGGTGGAGAGCTTCATGCGTAATGGATACTCCCGCGAGCTGGCCTGCAGGCGCATTGCGGTAGGCTGCCACTGGATGTCCCTTCCGGGCCTGGAGTACACGCTCAACGACCTGATCAAGATCAATTTTGCCAAGGTGATGGAGGTGGCGCTGGACGAGTACATGAGCGCGCCCAGGGCTGAACGCTCCACGGAAGAGCTGTACGATCTGTTTCTCCGGCACCTTCATATTGCGAGAGACTGCGTAGCCAGAGGCATTGACTTTCATCTGAGCCACCAGTATTTGAACGCGCCGGAACTGATGCTGAATCTCTTCTGCCACGGCCCGCTGGAAAAGGGACTGGATGCTTCCAACGGCGGCATGCCCTACTATAACATCTGCGTGGACGGCGCGGCCATCGGAACGGTGGCGGATTCCTTCGCGGCGCTGGAGCAGCGCATCGAGCGGGAAAAAAGACTGGATTGGGATACCGTCATTCAGGCGCTGCACACCAACTTTCAGGGAGAAACGGGCAGCTATATTCAGGAGATGCTGCATGCTTCCGAGCGCTTCGGTTATGGCGGTTCGCTGGGAGACAAATGGGCCGTGCGGCTTTCTCATGACTTTTCCGAGATGATTCATAAGGAGCGCACCCCCGGCGGGGTTCTGATGATTCCCGGGCTGTTCTCTTGGGCCAACACCATCAATCTGGGCCGGGAGGTGGGCGCTACCGCCAACGGGCGGTACGCGGGCGAGCCCATTTCCCACGGGGCCAATCCGCACCCCGGTTTCCGTAAGGACGGCGCATTAACGGCGCTGTCCACTGCGGTCGCCAGCGTTCAGTGCGGCTATGGCAATACCGCTCCCATGCAGCTGGAGCTGAGTCCGTCCGTGGCTGACGGCGAAAATGCCGTCGATATTGTGGAAGCCATGCTGAAAACCCATTTCGCCATGGGCGGCACACTGGTGAACATCAATGTGATGGATAAGGGAATTCTGCTGGACGCTTACGATCATCCGGAAAAGTATCCCGATCTGATTGTGCGCGTTACGGGTTTTACGGCCTACTTCATTGCCCTCAGTCCAGAATTTCGAAAAATGATTGTGGATCGCGTGATTACGGGCTAGGCCGATCATGTGCCCAAAATACTTTCTCTGACGGAACGAAAGGAGAAGTCCATGGAATTTTCGCATACGCCGCAACTTCGAAAACAGAGCCTATGGAAGCGCATGCTTCGCAACCGCTGGGTCTATGCCATGATGATCCCGGTCATTGTGTACTTTGTCATGTTTAAGTACATCCCCATCGCCAATCTGCGGATTGCCTTTTACGACTATAAAATCCTGCGCGGATTTTCCGGAAGCAAATATGTGGGACTGCAGCACTTTATCAAATTCTTCAGTTCCAGCAATTTCCCTGCGCTTCTGAAAAACACCGTCCTGTTCAGTATTGGGGCGATTTTTTGGCAGACGCTTGCGCCGATCGTCTTTGCTTTAATGATTAACGAAGTGCGCGGGCCAAAGGCCAAAAAGCTGTACCAGACCATCAGCTTTATGCCCTATTTCATTTCCGTGGTCGTTGTGGTGACGATGATCAACAACATCATCTCGCCTTCTATGGGCCTGTTGAATACCCTGCGCAAGAATCTGGGACTGGAAACGGTTTATTATCTGGGAAACCCGCAGTATTTCTACACCATCAACTACGTTTCCGGCGTATGGTCCTGCATGGGCTGGAACTCCGTCGTTTATATTGCGGCGCTGGCAGGCGTGGATGAAGAAATTTATGAAGCCGCCGTGGTGGACGGTGCTTCCCGGATGCAGCGGCTGCTCCATATTACCATTCCGGCCATTTTGCCTACCATCGCCATGCTTCTGACCATTTCCGTCGGCGGCCTTCTGGGCGGCGGTTATCTGGACAAGCTGATTCTGCTGCAGAACGATATGAACTATTCTGCCTCTGAAATGCTCAATACCTATATCTATAATGTCGGTTTGATGAACGCGAATTTCAGCTATGCATCAGCCATTGGTCTGGCCACGTCCATCGTAAGTTGTACGCTGGTTGTCATCACCAATCTGATTTCCAAAAAGCTTTCCGATTCTCAGGTCAGCGTTTTCTGAGGAAAGTCTCTAAAGAAGGAGGGAAACTCAATGTCCAGCCCCAGCAGCACCAAAAGAATGATTCGAAGCCGTGACGACCGGATCATGGATGCAGTGATTCACACGCTCCTGATCATTCTGACGCTGTTCTTCCTTTTCCCATTTCTGAATGTGCTTTCACTATCCGTCAGCGAAAGCTCCCACGTATTGAAGGCCGACGTCCTTTTCTGGCCGCGCGGTCTGTCCTTTACGGCCTATGAGAAAATGCTCAGCGATACAACGATCGTTCATTCCTTTTTGAACACGGTATTTGTCGCAGCGGTGGGCTGCATCTGCAGCCTGATTGTAACCGCCATGGCGGCCTATCCGCTGGTTTTTACCGATGTGCCGGGCAAAAAGATTTATTCCCTGATGATTATGCTTACCATGTGGTTCGACGGCGGAATGGTGCCCACCTTTGTCACGATCAGCAAATACGGTCTGGTGGACAGCTTGTGGGTCCTGATCCTTTTAAGCCTTGTAAGCGCCTACAACGTCATGGTGGTCAAAGCCTTTTATACCTCGCTGCCCATGTCTCTGATCGAAGCGGCGCGAATGGACGGAGCTAACGATCCCTATATTCTTTTCCGTATCGTTGTGCCGCTGGCAAAACCCGTTCTGGCTACCGTGGCCCTGTGGGTAATCGTCGGGCACTGGAACGCGTATTTGACGCCCACTATTTATCTCCGTTCTTCCGATCATTACACGCTGCAGATGAAGCTGCAGCAGCTTTTGAGCGGCAACACGATGGACACGGAAAGCATTGCGGAAAACTGGCAATTCCGCGGCCTGAACGAGCAGCTGAAATATGCCACGGTGGTTATCGCCATGCTTCCCATGATGATGATTTATCCTTTCTTCCAGCGCTTCTTTGTAAAAGGCGTGATGATCGGCGCAGTGAAAGGATAACGCTCAGAACCGTTAACAATGGGCATGAGATCGCCGCGAAACGCTACTGCAGGAGCGTTTCCGCAGGCAGATGGCGTTCCCGTTGAAATAAAGAAAGGTGGAAACTGCAATGAAAAAGGCTCTGGCATTTCTCGTATGTCTGGCGCTGCTGGTATCGTCTCTGGCATTCGCCGGCGCTGAAGGCTCCCCTCTGGAATTTAACTGGCTGACGACCGAAGACGCACAGGGTTTCTGGAGCGCCGACGATGTAACGATTGTAGAACTTCAGAAGCAGACCAACACGAAGATCAACTTCGAAGAAGTGAACGGCGAAACCTATGACACCAGCCTGCAGACGATGCTGGCTTCCGGCAATCTGCCCGATGTGGTAACGTTCAAAAGTTCCAATCAGGTCAATATGATGGTGGATCAGGGCGCGCTGCTGCCGCTGGACGATCTGCTGGAGCAGTACGGCCAGAACATCCTGAAGGTGATCGGCGAAGAAAACTTCAATTCCGCCCGCGCCGCCGACGGCCATATCTACATCGTTCCCGCAAAATACCAGACCCCTTTGACCCAAAGCTGGATCATCCGCACCGACTGGCTGGAGCGCTGCGGACTGTCCGTCCCCACGACCTGGGATGAGTTTGTCAAAGTGCTGGAAGCCTTTAAGGCGCAGGACGCCAACGGAGACGGAGACGCTTCCAACGAAATCCCGCTGTCCGGCATGGTAGAAAAGAGCCTGTATACCTTTGGCATCTACAACAACGATATTTTCTGCGTCAACCAGGCGGGCGACTATACTCTGATCTACGAACATGAAAATTACCGTGCCTGGCTGGAAGCCATGCGCGATCTGTTCGCCAGGGGCTTGCTGGATCCAGAATATCTGGATCGCGACGGCTTTGGTGAAGACGAGCAGCGTCTGATTGCCGCCATGGCCAACAATCTGGTGGGCGCAGCCTATACGTTCATGAACAATATGCATAATGCCGATGATCTGGATGGACAGTATGAATACCTGATCCCCGTGGTCGGTCCTTTCGGCGATCAGCATGTTCCCGGCCGCGGCGTCGGCATTACCTATCCTGCCGCCGCTATCATGGCCAATGCCGAGGATAAGGCTGTGGAACTCATCAAGATGCTGGACTGGATCTTCAGCGAGGACGGCCAGCGCCTGTTCAGCTTTGGCGTGGAAGGCGTCACCTATGATATGGTGGACGGCAAGCCTGTGCTGAAGCCCGAATATACCACCAGCTTCGTGGATTATCGGAGCGCCGGCATGAACTACCAGCTCATTCCTCATGTTTGGCTGTCGGACGCCTATGTGCAGGTGTTTACCAACGGCAAAACGGTGGAAGAAATGGACCATGTGGCTCAGCAGTTTGTTTATGGTGCAGAGCAGAATGAAATCTATGCCATGAACTTCCCCGCCGTGCTTTCTACGGATGCGTACATGGAATATTACGCCGATCTGGGCGAGCAGGTCAAGTCCCTTCAGGCCAACGCCATCGCGGGCAACATCACGGTAGATGAGTTCTTTGCTCAGTATGAGCAGCTCAAGGCTCAGGGCCTGCAGGAAGTCATTGACCAGGGCGCGGCTGCCTACGAGGCCATGAACAAGTAATATCCTGATTGTTGATCCGTTTTTCCGGCGGGCAAAATGCCCGCCGGAAAAACCTCATTCGCTGAAGCTTATTGAAACGCAGAGAGGAAAACAGTATGGAAAAGCTCAAAACAGGGATTATCGGCTGCGGCGGCATCGCAAACGCCAAGCACATGCCCACGCTGGCCAAACTGAACGACGATGTGGAAATGGTGGCCTTCTGTGACATTATCCCGGAGCGGGCGGAAAAGGCTGCCAAGCAGTATGGGATTCCCGGCGCGCGCGTGTATACGGACTATCACGTTCTTCTGAAGGAAGAAGAGATCACGGATGTTCGCGTATGTGTGGACAATGGTCATCACTGCGAGATCACCATTGCGGCGCTGGAAGCCGGAAAACATGTGCTGTGCGAAAAGCCGCTGGCCATCACCTGGGCCGATGCAAGGAAAATGGCGGAAACTGCCGATCGTACCGGCAAACTGCTGACGGTCGGCTATCAGCACCGTTATAATCCTGATTCCATCTTCCTCAAATCAGCACCGTTATAATCCTGATTCCATCTTCCTCAAAAAGGAAATCGAAAAGGGAACGCTTGGCGATATTTATATTGCCAAAGCTCGCTGCCTGCGCCGCCGCGGCGCTCCCACCTGGGGCGTTTTCACGCAAAAGGAAAAAGTAGGCGGCGGCCCCATGATCGACATCGCCACTCATGTGATTGATCTGGAGCTGTGGCTTCTGGATAACTACAAGCCCAAATATGTGGCGGCCATGACCTATCAGAAGCTGAAAGATCAGCCGGAATTGGCCAATCCTTTCGGCAGGGTGGATCCCGCCACTTTCACCTGCGAGGACAGCGGCGTAGCGCTACTGGTCATGGAGAACGGCACCAGCATTATCATTGAAGCAAGCTGGCTTCTGAACACGCTTGAAAATACAGGCGTCAAATATCTGCTGTGCGGCGACAAGGCCGGAGCGGACAACTTTACCGGCAAACTGCGTATGAACAACGTGGTGAATGATACGCAATGCGTTATGGAGCCTGATTTTAATGCGGCAGGCGTCAGCTTCTTTGAAGGGAAAGACGAAACTTCCGCCTATCGGGAAGCCCGCACCTTCCTGAAAGCGATCCGCGGAGAAGGCGAGCTGTGCGTCAAAGCATGGCAGGCCGCCCGCGTGGTGCAGGTGCTGGAGGGGATCTATCGTTCCGCCGAAACCGGCAAGCCCTATTTCTTTGAGGATTGATCTGCTTTTAGTATAACAACAAGGAGGAGCATCCTATGTTTTCCGTAGCTGTTTTGAGTCGCTGGCATCCCCATGAACAACGTTATACGCCCGAGCTGCTTGCCTCGCCCGACTGCCGGGTGGCCTGCGTGTGGGACGAAAATCCTCAGCGGGGCAAAGCGTGGAGCGAAGAAATCAACGTTCCCTTCGTCGCTGATCTGAAGGACATCTGGGCTGACGCTTCCATCGACGGCGTTGTTGTCACCGCACCTACCGCCATGCATAAGGACATCATCATTGCTGCCGCCAACGCCGGCAAGCATGTGTTTGTGGAAAAGAGTCTGGCCCTGACCTATCAGGATGCGCTGGAGATCAAAGAAGCCATTGAAAGAAACCACGTCACCTTTACCATCGCCTATATCCGCTGCACCACCGGCCAGTTTATGTTCGCCAAAAAGGTGATGGACAGCGGCCTGTTGGGAGACGTAACCACCGTTCGCGTCCGCAATGGTCACAATTTTGGCTATGAGGGAAAGTTTGAGGATTACTGGTTCGATCCCGCGCAGACCGGCGGCGGAGCGATGACGGATCTGGGGTGCCATCAGATGTATCTGTTGGACTGGCTCTTCGGGGAACCGCAGGAGCTGAACGCAACGTACAGTTTTTATCTGCATCGTCAGGTAGAGGATACGGGCGCATGCACCGCTCTGTATAACGGCGGCAAGACGTTGGCGATTATGGACAGTTCCTTCACCACCTTCTATTCGCCCTACACCTTTGAACTTTACGGCACGAAGGGCACCCTTCTGGTACGGATCGACCGCCCCGGCGTAGAAGTTTTCCTGCCTGATGACGTGGAACCGTGGTTCCTGACGGAATTCGGCGATGCTGTGGAAGTTCGTCGTGACGGCGACCGCACCGCTTACACGGTTTCCAACAGCGTTCTGCCGGACGATCCTTCTCCCCTGCGCTCCTGGGTAAACGCCTGCACCAAGGGCGATGCGGTTCGGTTTGGCATTGATTCCGCCGTCCGTTTGACGCACGTTGTGGAAGCCGCCAACGAATCCTACCGGACTGGAAAGAAGTATCGTTTCTAAGGCGCTTTATAAATTACTGCTTAGACACGGAAAAACAGTCTTGTTTTTCCGTGTCTAAGACTTTGAAGACCTGTATGAGATCCCCGAGCAACACAAGAAGGAAAAATAATTTTGCGCATATTGCCAAGTGAGTCTCAAAGCCTACCGGCAGCGGTTTCACAAGGAGGAAAACGAATGATTGTTTTGGATTTGCGAAAAAAACCCGAGGGTCTGGATCAGCGGGGGCTTCAAGCTGCATTGGACGAAGTGCGCGAACAGCCCGGCTCCACCGTCATTATTCCACCGGGCATATACACCCTCACCAGCCCTCGGGCCCGGCAGACCATGCAGGAAGCCATCAATGGAAAATACGGGGAAAATCCAGAGATCGAAATGTTTCGACCGGATTATCCCTTTACAGTTGGCCTGAGCTTTTCAGGCCATCGGGGAACTAGGATAGAAGCCTACGGTGTGACCCTGATGGTGGATGGTTTTATGGAGCCGATTTCACTAGATCACTGTCAGAATGTCACCTTGCTTGGCCTGACCATCGATCATGTTCGTAAGCCGTTCAGCCGTGGCCTGATTGAACGGTATGAACTTGTCGATCCCGCCACGTCGACCGGCAGTCTGACAGTCCGTTTCGATGATCGTTTTCCTGTAGATGAACATACCATTATGCCGCGCTATTGTGCTTACGATTTTCATACTCATCGTTTCCAACTGGATATGAAAATGACATCCCGGGAGTATCTGGGGCATCAGCGTTTCCGTATCCAAATGACCCACATGCCCGCTGAAAGTTTAGAAGGACAGGAGTTTTATATCTGGCATTCATTCCATTTCCGGCCTGCTATCTTAATGGAAGAAGCGAGCGGACTCACTTTGCGAGATGTAACGCTTCATAGCCAACCGGGCATGGGTATCGTGGGCCATCACTGCGAGAATATTCTATTGGAGCGTCTGCGTGTGGTTCCCTCTCATGGTGAGCATATGTCCACCAATACGGATGCCACCCATTTTGTTTCCTGCAAGGGCAATCTGATCTTCCGGGATTGCACTTTCAAAGGGCACGGCGACGACGCTACCAATGTTCATACGTTCTATCACGACATCCGTTTATTGGGCGGAAATGCTATCGAAGGAAGGGTATCCGTTAAAACACATTCCTTAAAACCAGATTATCCAGATCCTGGCGACGAAATGCAGCTAGTAGACAAACAAACGCTGCTACCGCTTGGAACCTATCAGGTTCTTTCTGTTCAGAGAGACGAAACGTGTTATACCGCCGTTCTGAATGCGCCTCTTCCCTATGAAGCGCCTACACAATGCTATCTGGCCAACTTGACTCGGTCACCTGCGGTGATCTTCGAAAACTGCACAGCTGAAAATCATTGGGCGCGTTCTGTTCTGCTGAAGTGCCGATCTGCTGTGATTCAGAATTGTTTGTTCCGTGGATCAGTTCTACAGGCTATTCATGTAGCTGCAGAGAGCCGATGGCACGAGGGCATTGCCTGCGAAAATATCACCATCCGCAGAAATCGTTTTGTAGACTGCGGGATCACCGGCCATTCGCCCACCGGTGGGATTAAAGTGGAAATGTCAACGGATATTCCCACTGGTACGCCACAAAAGCATGTTCTGATCGAAAACAATCTTTTTGATCTTCCTGAGGTTCAGTACGCTATTTCCGTTTCCAATGCGGAAGATGTGATTCTGCGGGGAAACACCTATTTGCATTGTAATTCTGAGCCAGTTGAGATCCGCCAGTGTCTGCTTGTACAAAACGAGGATTTTTAGGACGATCCTGTGGAGAGCGTTTTTTGAAGCAAATAAAGTAATTGACCGAGCGCTGCATATTAGTGACCTGGCAGGAACAGGTAGTTTTTACTGCTGCAGAAGTGGAGCGGGAGGCGCGGTGCGTTATGTGCGTTTTCCCGACATTTCTCTGATGCCGAGTGTGGTAATTTGTGCGCAACAAGATTTGAAATAATATACTTTCTTATCATGCGAAAGGAATGGTAACAACATGAGTGAGAACCAAGCGGTGAAGTTTTCGGATGTTCATATTACGAGTGGATTCTGGAAAAAACGTCAAGAGATAAATCGTTCTACTACTGTAAGGACTGTTCGTGATCGTTTTGCTGAAACGGGGCGCTTTGCAGCTTTTGACATGAATTACCGAGATGGAATGGAAAATAAACCCCATATCTATTGGGATTCAGATGTGGCAAAGTGGATAGAAGGCGTAGCGTATCTGATTCAGGAAAACCCTATTCCTGAGTTGGAAACATTTGTCGAGCAGCTGATTGATAAGATTGAGCAGCATCAGGGAGCAGATGGCTATTTTAATATCTATTTTACGGCAATAGAGCCATCGAAACGCTGGACAAATCGTGAGTGCCACGAATTATATTGTGCTGGCCATTTAATCGAGGCCGCTGTTGCTTGGTATCAAGCTACGGGCCGCAAGCGCTTCTTAGACTTAATGTGTAAATATGCTGATTATATTGATAAAGTTTTTCAGGTAGATCAGTCGGCTTCATTTGGCACTCCCGGTCACGAAGAAATTGAGCTGGCATTGATAAAGCTCTACAACATTACTCATAATGAACGATATTTAACTTTAAGCCGTTGGTTTGTTGACCAGCGAGGAATTTCCTCTAAAGATGATCGTTCCCAGCAATGGAAGGCCCATTCTCATCAAGATCATTTACCATGCTGCGAACAACATACTGCTGAAGGTCATGCGGTTCGCGCTTGCTATTTGTATTCTGCCATGGCGGATTTGGCCTATATAGATCATAACCAATCTTTGTATGACGCTTGTGAAAAATTATTTGACAATATCATGAATCGGCGCATGTATATTACTGGCGGGATTGGATCCAGTCACCTTAACGAGGCATTTACTGTCGACTATGACCTTCCAAACCAGACTGCCTATGCAGAAACCTGCGCAGCAATAGCCCTTGCTTTTTTTGCTCAACGCATGCTTTTGCTAAAGAGTGAAGCAAAATATGCCGATGTCATTGAAAGAGTTCTTTATAATGGGATTATTTCAGGCATTTCATTAGATGGAAAACATTTTTTCTATACAAATCCGCTTGAAATAAATCTTGCCAAACACACAGCAAACGTTTCTGCTGAACGAGGCGAGTGGCTTCCTATAACGGAAAGAGTAGAAGTGTTCGACTGTTCTTGCTGTCCTCCTAATCTTATCCGTTTTTTTGCCTCGATGTCTCAAATGATTTATACTACCAGCCCTGGTACACTTTATGTGCATCAGTATATTCCCAATCATGCTGACCTTACCATTGGAAAAGTTGAACTTGAAACTGAGTATCCCAAAAATGGATCTATTTCTATTCGTGTCCAAAAGATGAAAGGAAAAAACGTTGCTGTACGAATTCCCGGGTGGTGCAAAAGTTTTGAAACAAAAAAATTTTTTGAACAAAAAGACGGATACGCATATTTCCTTATTGAAAATGATGATGAAACCATTTCTTTTGACCTGCGTATAAAACCGATGCTGGTGGAAGCAAATTCTAATGTAACTACCAATTTTGGAATGGTTGCAGTACAGCGAGGACCGATGATTTATTGCATCGAAGAGATTGATAATCAAAACAGCGTTTTTGATTGCTTCATTACAAAGCAGACGGAAGAAATAAAAGAAGAAAGCTCTGAAGAATATGGTGTACCAATTCTTAGAATAGATGGTTTAAGGTATAACCAAAATGAGCAAGAATGCTTGTATCGTCCCGCTTTTGCTCCTTTGCACAAAGTAAGACTCACGTTTATCCCGTACTTTGCATTCGCAAATCGTGGAAAAAGTGATATGCGAGTTTGGGTCCCGTTCCGAGATCAATTTTGACTTAACCCTGTAGCATGAACGAAGGAGCAATTGAATATGGGTACTTTTGATCTATCTTTGCCTGAGCTAAAAAAGTATCAAGGTATCAATCCCAAACCTGTTGATTTTGAAGAATATTGGGATCGCGGATTACGCGAAATTGATACCATTGACCCCCAAGTTTCGCTAATCCCTGCTGCATATCATCATCCTACAATGGAGTGCTTTGAACTGACATTCACTGGTTCTCATGGTGCTCGGGTTTTCGCTAAATATATTCGGCCCAAGCATTATACAGGTCGGTTGCCTGCAATAATGCGCTTTCATGGCTACGCTTCTGCTTCTCAAGACTGGACCGCTCATTTTGGATACGCGTGTGCAGGTTTCGCGGTAGCAGCGTTGGACGTCCGTGGCCAGGGCGGTCGAAGTGAAGATGTCGGCGGCGTTCGGGGAAATACGCTAAACGGCCATATCATTCGTGGCCTAGATGATCCTGATCCTGATCGTCTGTTTTTCCGGGATGTTTTTTTGGACACAGCACTTCTAACTCGTATTGTCGCGTCTTTTCCTGAAATTGACGAAGGTCGCTTGGCTGCTCAAGGTGGAAGTCAGGGAGGCGCGCTGACGCTGGCTTGCTCCGCATTGAGCAATATTCAACTTGCTGCACCTGCTTATCCCTTTTTGAGCGACTATCGACGTGTCTGGGAAATGGATCTCGCTAAAAATGCCTACGCAGAACTCACCGATTATTTCCGGCATTTCGATCCTCTTCATGATCGTGAAGAGGAAATCTTTACAAAATTGGGTTATATTGATATCCAGCATCTGGCTCATAGAATTCGAAGCAAAGTGCATATGTATACTGGCTTAATGGATATGGTTTGCCCGCCGTCTAGTCAGTTTGCCACCTTCAATAAAATTACGTCGCCTAAAAAAGTGATCTTGTATCCAGACTATGGTCATGAATCTTTACCCGGAGATAGTGATACTACGTTAAAATGGTTCATTGATGAATTGCTGTAATACAGAAGGTACTCAGGAGCGATATTAAGATGCAGATTAGATATAAAATAGGGAGCGATGGTATCGGCAAAAAATCAATGGAGAGAATGATGAAGTGAAAAAAGTTTCACCTGAAATCTCTCTTTTACCCAAATGGATACTCTGTTAGAAGTAAAGGGATTGTTCAAAATTTCATTTTCCTGCCGCACGACGGCAGAAGAAAAAAACGTCGTCGTGCGGTAGCGGATACTTGCGGCTTAGATTTCTATCCGCACGATGACGCCGGGAGGCTGATCGTGCGGATGTTATTTAGAAAAGAAGCGTCTGGATCGAAATGTGAGCGTCATTTTGCCAAAGTAGGTGAAATTTAGGCGCTCGTTTTTTCATTCCGATTCGTGCGCCGCCATTTTCTGCTTTCTCACATTTCCTAATCAGAAAAAAGAAAGCAGGGAAAATATGGCAAAGATCAATATGCGGGATCACTATCCTTTTTATCAACGGGACGAATACGTGGAGGTATCAGAGGAGCTTGCAACAGAAATGTCTCAATGGGAGCGGGCTGAGAAAGCCTATGCCCGCAAGCAACGCTGGCATCACGCACACTATTCCCTGGATTTTACAAACGATATGGAACGGCACATCCTGTTTGTATCGGATTCTCCTGATGCGCATTTCGAAAAAAGGTGTGCTTGGAGCAACTTCATGCGGCGCTCGCCGCTCTGCCAGATAAGCAGGCAAAACGTATCTATGCCCACTACTTTCTGGGACTTAACAAGGCGGAGATTGCACGTTCCGAGAAGGTAGGAAAGGCTACAGTGTGCGCCAGCATTTCCCGCGGACTTAAAAAAGTTGAAAAAATTTTGCGAAATTTTTCTGAACAGAGCGAACCTTTGGCTTAAAATTCTCCTTTAGTATGAGAGAGGAATTTTCAGCCTTTCTTCCCGTAACTTGACAATCTCATAAGAGCACCCCGGAACATTCCGGCGCACGGGCGGAGCGGCAGGTACGCCATGATCCTTTCGGCATCATTCTGAAAGGCGAGCGATTCCTACTCATGCCGCAGATGAGACAAGGCAGTCCATCCGCTGATGCCCGTGCGCCAATCATGATACTTCCGTCCAGCCACAGTCCGAGCGTAGAAGCGGCGAATGCCGTGAGCCGTCGCAGACAATGGGGACGGCTCGTCCAAAGGGGGAGTGGGTACGCTGCGGGACAGCGTATGCCAATGTGGGTTGCCAAATCCATCCGGGGTTTTCTAAAGGAATCATGGATCATACATTGCTTTTCAGAACTTTGATGACGAATGGAGTTAT